>Ga0194035_1000009_pt1 | contig 122789 bp, 117 predicted proteins | sample JunL2320m_MetaG_FD_148680 | JGI IMG/M metagenome (GOLD analysis project Ga0194035, IMG submission 148680) | Anoxic zone freshwater microbial communities from boreal shield lake in IISD Experimental Lakes Area, Ontario, Canada - Jun2016-L239-20m | ecosystem: Environmental > Aquatic > Freshwater...
GCATACATTTGACATCGATCTTCGTAGGTGATCCGACGATATGTGCGCATCAGTAACCTCTTGGTGTGCCAAGAGGTTACTCCATCACGCCGTCGGTGAAATTATGCACTGGCTACTTGAATCCGCGTCACCAAATAAACCAGACAAACCAGAAAAACCAGCGGGATTCGCGCTCAGTTCGCCGAGATCCTCCGCGTGGACCGAGAGAGGCAGTGGCATCAGTAGGAGCAGAAGGAAGACGGCAACCCACATGGCGATCCTCCGACTAGCAGAAAAACAGGTGGAGTTAGCCTACTCCCCGCCTGGAGATCAGCGCAAGCGGGCTATCTCGGCCAAGTTGGTCAAGCGGGCGTGTTGCTCAGGCACATAGCGATGGAGACTCCGGCGAATAAAGACTCCCGACTCCATGTTTTTCTTGTTACTAGTTGATTTCTGTAATTATGCCTTTGCTAGCTTCTTCCGTCCCACAGTCCACACAAGGGCATCACATACACGAACATGATGAGAGTCTTGGAGGTCAGGAATGTTTTTGAATAGGTGGCGTTGCACTTCCTGGAATCGAAGATCCTGACTCCAAGCCGCATAGATGGAGCGGATTCTGTGCAAGTTGGATATAAACCCTGCAATCCGAAAGTCGACGGACCCCATGCTAGGGACTGAGATGCCGAAGAATTTGGCGACATGCCTGTCAAATATAGGTCGGGAGTCGTCATGGATTGCTACCATTTTTGAAACAAATGAACAATGGAGAGCATTATCCTTAGTCCGACGGGGAATCTTGTAGAGAGTCCTCAGATTTTGAGTATAGGGGTCGAGAGATTCTTGGACATTGAGGTCAAATAATAGTTTGAAGAACAGCTCCTTGAACTCATCGGTTAATCCTCCGGCATTCATGCCGTAATGATGCACAAATGTTCTTTTGAATTCGGGTTCAAAACCATGAAGCCTTATGCTCAATAGGCTTCTTAATTTGAAATACGGCGCCAGGTCTTTCCCAGTCAGGTGATTGCTGGCTTGCGACAGGAGATCGAATTGGTAGTCATTCATGACTTCCATATTGAAAGTTCCATATTCGCACTATCGACGGCATAGGTCAGTAATACTGCCGAATGTAGCCGTAGGCCTTGTCGAAGAGTTCCTGATCGGTATGTAGCTTGTACTTGAGCAGGGTTCGGCGCAGCTCCTTTTGCACCAACCGCTCGCCTTGCGTCATCTGCTGCCAGTCTGGGAAACGGACCTTCTTCACGATGTCGTCGATGTCGGTAACGATTCGCTCAACAATAATATGTGTATTCTGAGTCTTTGCTTCTGAGAAAAGTTCTGTGAGCGCCTCTTTGGCTCGGTCGCGTTCCTCTTCGTGGTCAGTTTCTTTCTCGGCTTCGACTACTTCTTTTGCAAGATCGAGGATCTGCTTGAGAAATTCGAGACTCGTGAGGAGGCCTTGTTCATGACGCTCTTTGATCTTTTCCAGCCGTTCGCCCAGCGCAGTGAATTTGGGATTGCCAAGGTGCTTCCGGAGCCGGGTGACCAACCTGACTTCGACTTCCTTGGCCCGCTTTTCCGGTCCACTATTCTTGATGAACTCTTCTAACACTTGCGCATCGAGAACCAAGCTCTCCACATCATCTCTCACGGATTCCACATGGACATTCTCGTTAATCAACTCCACGGTCTTCGCCCCGAGGGCATGCCATAGGAGCCTGCCATTGCCACTTGGCGGCTTCACAGACTCATACACTTGGGTCAGCCAGCGGTAATCTTTTTCGTAGGGGATGAGACAGGGATCAGGTGAGAGCGCCTCCCAAATCGTGCCGAGGGTTGAGTATTCAGAGGCGAACTTGTCACGAATATCGTTACTGGGCAGGCATTGCTGGGCAGCCATCAGGCCTTCATATCCGCCTACCGTCCGATCCACATTTGGAAAGAACGCGAGACAGGACTGTATCTGTACCGGCAACGCTTTGCGGAGTTCATCAATGTTGGATACGACCTGCTGCACCGCTTTCTCATCGAAATCGAGCGCCCGCGCCACATCATCAAAGATGCCGATGTAGTCCACAATGAGTCCGTGGGTCTTCTCTTGGCCATAGGTTCGATTTGTTCGACAAATGGCCTGTAACAAATTGTGATCCTTCATGGGCTTGTCGAGATACATCACCTGAAGGATCGGTGCGTCAAATCCGGTCAGCAGTTTACTCGTGACAATCACGAACTTCAGCGGATCGGCTGGGTCACGGAACCGATCGAGCAGTTTTTCTTCTTCATCTTTATTGCGGGCGTGTTTCTTCCACTCCGAGGGATCGCTGGACTGGCTGATCATGACGATGGCACTCGCCTCGGGACCGATCAACTCATCCATAACTTGTTTATAGAGCACACAACATTCTCGGTCGAAGGTCACGACCTGTGCCTTGAAGCCGTTCGGCTCAACCTTTGTCTGAAAGTGCTTCACAATGTGATTGGCCACGGCGCGGACGCGCTCGGGATTCTTTACCAGCACAGCCATCTTTGCAGCGCGCTTGGCGAGGTCATCACGATCCTGCTCGCTCAGCTCGCCCGCAATCTTGGCATAGGCCTCGTCGATCGCCGCCTTATCAATCTTGAGCCGTACCTCCGGAGCCTCAAAATGCAGCGGCAAGGTCGCCTTGTCGCGGATGGATTCCTGAAACGAGTACCGGCTTAGATATCCCTTTTCATCCTCTTCCGCGCCAAAAGCCCAGAAGGTATTACGGTCGATACGGTTAATGGGCGTGCCAGTGAGACCAAAGAGGAACGCATTTGGCAGGGCCTCGCGCATCTTGCGGCCAAGGTCACCTTCCTGAGTACGGTGTGCCTCATCCACCATAACAATGATGTTGGCCCGTTCGTTCAGCTTTCCACCAGCCTCGGCAAACTTGTGAATCGTAGTAATCAGCACTTTGCGAACGTCCTGCCCCAGCAGGGTCTGTAATTCCTGCCTGGTAGCGACGCCAATCATATTGGGTACATCGGCAGCATTGAACGTGGATGTAATTTGGGTATCGAGGTCGATACGGTCCACCACGATCATGACAGTAGGATTTCCAAGTGTGGGATGCATCCGCAACTTCTGCGCGGCAAAGACCATGAGCAGGGACTTGCCGCTGCCCTGGAAGTGCCAGATGAGACCTTTCTTTGGATAACCTGCGACGACACGGGCCACTATTTTGTTTGTCGTCTCGTATTGTTGGTAGCGGCAGATAATTTTAATCCGCCGATGTTTCTTGTCCGTTGCAAACAGTGTGAAGTTCTGCAGAATGTCGAGAACCACGGCCGGTCTCAGCATGCTCTGTATCGTGGCCTTAACGTGGTGAAGCTGTCCCTCTTCTTGATGGTGCTCGTCGCGCCATGGTCCCCACATCTCGATCGGCATACGGATGGAGCCGTACCGGTAACAACGCCCCTCTGTGGCAAAAGAGAAGACGTTTGGCACGAACATAGCCGGGATCGTCTTCTCATAGATCTGGTTGACTTGAAACGCGCCATCGAACCAGGTTACCGAGCTCCGCGTCGGTGTCTTCGCCTCCCCAATGACCAACGGAAGGCCATTCACAAGGAATACCGCGTCAAACCGCTTGGTCACCGTCCCGGTCACGTAGGTCCATTGATTCGCAACGGTAAGTCGGTTGATTGAGGACTGGGTAAAGTCCACGAGACGCACCGTAACGTGTTCACCATGAAGACCGAAAGGCATCGTCTTCTCTCCACGTACCCAGGCCGTGAAATTCTCGTTTGCCCGGACGAGCCCATCGGCCTGGACAGAGAGTATGCAGGCGCGCAGGTGGTAGATGACCTCGTCAGCGCGATCGGGCTGAGCAGCAATCTCAGGGTTGAGCCGGACGAGCGCTTCACGAACCCATTGCTCAATCATCACATCGCCACTCTGGCGCGGAAGCTGGAGAGCCGGCACATAATCCCAAAGTGCCGGGTGCAATTCCTCGCCAAGGGAAGCACCCCAACCTGGAGACGAAGTCTCAGCCGAGACCTCACGCCTTGCAGCTCCGTGCTTGGAAACCGCATCGAGAATCATCTGCTCGACGGTGTTGGCTTCTGTAAAGCTCATGGTTTATGCAGGAAGTTGTTGAGGAGTCTGGCCATTACTGTTTCTAAGTTCTGCCTGTGGCGATCAATCTCTAGTCGTGTGGTTGCGAGCGCATCACAGAGTGACGCAATCACGCTTTGCGTCTTCATATCCGGTAGAGGGAAGAGGATCTTCCGAAGGTTGGACTGTTTAATTCCAAGTACCGTGGTGCCACTTGCTTTCTTGCGTATCCTGTTTTGCACCGAGGATGACTGCATTCCCCAAAATAAAAAAGACGGATGGATTGTGTTCGGTCTTGGTGACAGGCAGATTATTCGCTGTGCAAGTGCGAAACGATAGCTCGGTACATGAGCTACAAACCCCATTGGCGCCTCTGTAGTGAATAAAATGTCGCTCTCAGCAGGGACTCCCCGCCGCATCCAATGGGCATAATCCTCATCAGCGATGTATTCCCGCGGCTCCTCTGAAAGGTACCCTTCTCGGACGTTTCTTGCTGTGATAAGCGGAATGCCTTGGCTGGTCTTCCTTGGCGTCTTTCCCCGGTAGTCGATGAATTTCTCGACAACCTCTTCTAGTTCTACTAATGGCCATCCTTTTTTTGAGTTTCCCTGAGTGTGTGATTGAAAGACGGCTTGTCGAGCTTCGGCGCAGAGATTCAATAAATCGAGATATTTTTGAAGCGTCTCCTCCAATGCCCAGAGGATTTCCGCGATGCGGCGTTGCTGGTCGAGCGGCGGGAGAAAAAACTCCTCCAGTTTCAGTGTCGTCCAGTTGATGGTTGGCGACAGCGATCCAACCGAGATCTCGACGGCGCGGTTCATGAACTTATCACTCATCATGAGGAACGGCAGAAACTCTGGGAGCACCACGCCGGGCTTTGCCCGCGTGACCATCGCATGCGCCGAGCATATGCCGTCCATCTCTGCTACAGCCAATTTGCGCTGATAGGCCCGCCGACGGCCAAAAATGATGTCGCCTTTGCGGAAGCGGAGCTTAGTACCGATGACATCGCTGCCCTTCCCCCAACGCCTGATGTGCAGGTTGCCAGAGTCCAAGTCGTCTAGCCCCACATAGATCTCTTCCGCTGCATCTATTGGCTCGACGCGATCACCAATGCTATCGGCAAACGCTCCGAACGGCAGACGCTTCCACTCATTGCGGTTGATCCATGCTGGTATCATGCTGACAAATGTTGATGGCGCAGGTAGTTCGATAGGCTGTATCTGTTTTTTCAAGACGCCATACAAAGCTTGGCGAATTTCGGAGGCCGAGCCGAGCCACGCAGAGACCGCTTCCCCAACAGAATTGCCGTTTGTAGTTGTCTGGCTTGTAGATGTTGCCTCTGACGCTGCAACGTAGAGAGAAATGTTGAGGTTGCCGCCCTGCTTTCGAATTTCTTCCAATGTCGCCACACGAGTGAACCCCGGTTCATCTTTGAACTTCTTGTAGGCTTTGACGACGCGTTCGATGTGGTCATCTGTTAGAAAGCTTTGAGCCCGATCGCGGGTGACTTCGCCCACAGCATTGATGAAAAGAATCTTGCCTTTGCGCACTTTGGGCTTACTAGTGCGGCAGATAACAACACAGGCCTCCATCGGCGAGTTATAAAAGAGGTTCGGCCCGAGGCCGAGCACGCATTCGATGACATCAGCTTCGATGAGTTTACGCCGCATGTCCGCTTCCTCCTGCCGGAAGAGCACCCCGTGGGGGAAGAGGATCGCGCAGCGACCGGTCTTGGGTGCGAGACTGCAAAGGATATGTTGCCAAAAGGCGTAGTCGGCGCGGCCCTGTGGTGGGGTGCCGTAGAGGTTACGCCCCCAGGGGTCTGAAGCGAATGCTTCTCGGTCCCACTGCTTAATGGAATAGGGCGGATTGGCCAGAGCGACATCGAATTGCATGAGCCGATCGCCCTGGACGAGCTTGGGCTCGGAAAGGGTATCACCGCGCACAATCTGAAAATCCTCGATGCCATGGAGGAAGCAGTTCATCCGGGCGATGGAGGAAGTCATGAGGTTTCGCTCTTGGCCATAGAGCTTGACGTTCCTCCACTCCTGGCCCTGTCGGCGGAGATGGGTAATGCAAGAAAGAAGCATCCCGCCGGAGCCGCACGTGGGGTCATAGATGGTCTCGGCTGGCTGCGGTTCAAGCATCTCGGTCATGAGATGGACGACTGTACGGTTGGTATAGAACTCAGCTGCGGTGTGGCCGGAATCGTCGGCGAATTTCTTGATGAGATATTCGTAACCTTGACCTAGTTCGTCTTCAGGGAGATTGGTAAGGGTCAGTTCGAGCGTGCTGAAGTGCTCGATGAGGTCTCGTAGCATGGCATCCGAGAGACGGTCCTTGTTCGTCCACTGCGTATCGCCAAAAATGCCGTAGAGCTTATCGGGGTTGGCGGTTTCGATGGCACGCATCGCAGACTGCAGAGCCTGACCAACATTCTTGGCCACCTTCCTAACTTCCTGCCACTGTGCTTCTGCCGGAATCTGAAACCGATGATTTTCCTGGAAGGCGGCGAACTTAGCATCACCCGCAGATTCCTTGAGCGCAGTTTGCGTCTCCTCTTCAAAGACATCACAGAGACGTTTGTAAAATAGCAGCGGGAAGATGAACTGTTTGTAGTCGCCCGCATCAATGGTTCCGCGCAAAAGGGTCGCGGCGCCCCACAGATAGGATTCGAGCTGTTGTTGGGTAATGCGGGCAGAAGTTGTGATCATCGAGGTTTTTTCCTCGGTGGCAGCTTCTTGCCGTAGATTGATTCTCCCTGATCTTGGGCGTACTTCACGACAGCGGCAGAGGCGGCAAGAATCGCATCAACGTGAACCTTGGCAAAGCTCGCACCGGTCGTACCCTGTTCACCGTGAATGAGCTTGTGTCTCAGCTTGAAATATTCCTGAAGAGATTTCCAGTCCTGCACAACCATGTCTAACCTGGCGAAGCGAGGCGTTGCCGCCGCGGCCCACCACTCGCCATAAACCTCAAGACCAGAAACTTTGTCAAATTTAGGCCCAGGATCATTGCCTGTCTTGTGTGCGAAACGGCGGATTGCTCTCCTTACGGTCCACTCAAAATCTGCAGCGGCCAGGAGTATGGCGATGACAGGCTCACCAGGCAGGAAAGAGAGGATCTTATCTTGACGTTGCTCAAGTGTGTCTTTGATCAGGAACACAATAGTCCCTCCTGCTTGAGGATTGTGACAAGCTTTTCCTCGGCTGCGAACGCTGCCTGAGCACTCTTCTCTAGCTGCGTCATTGCTTGCTCGACCGTGAGCGTCTGCTCCGTCGATTTCGGCTCGACGTAGCGAGGAATATTGAGATTGTGCTCCTTAGCAGCAATGTCATCGAGGGTGACCACGCGGGCGACACCTTCCACATCTTTATAGTCTCGATACCAGCCATAGATACGCTCGACGTGCTCGGGCAAGAGTTCGTTCTGCGCCCGCCCCGTTTTGAACTCGCGAGAGGCATCGAGGATGAGTACCTTCCTCTTCCTGTCTTTCTTCTTGCGCTGGCGAAAGACGAGGATGCAGGCGGCTAATCCGGTTCCGTAGAACAAGTTGGGGCCCAGCCCGATGACGGCTTCGAGCAAGTCCATGCCCAGAATCTTCTCCCGGATCGCGCCTTCTTTGCCCATGCGGAAGAGGGCTCCATGCGGGAGGACGACTGCCATGCGGCCTGTCGCCGGTGCCATGGACTTGACCATGTGCTGCACCCAGGCATAGTCCCCGGTCTTGCCAGGAGGCATCCCGGCAAAGTTTCGGCCGTAGGGATCGCTGGCCCAGACTTCTTCACCCCACTTATCAAGGGAGAACGGCGGATTGGCGATGACGCAGTCGAAGGTAGCGAGGTTGTCACCGGAAAAGAAGGCCGGCTGGCGCAACGTGTCCCCACGTATGATTTGGAAGTCTGCTGCCCCATGTAAAAACAGATTCATGCGGGCGATGGCCGAGGTCGTCAGGTTCTTCTCTTGCCCAAACAGCTTGCCCCACAGTGTGCGGTCATCCTCGTGCCGGTCACGAACATGGTGGATGGCTTCCAGCAACATGCCGCCTGTACCGCAGGCCGGATCGTAGATGGACTCGCCTTCTTTTGGGTCAAGCATGTTGACCATCAGCTTCACAACGGAACGCGGGGTGTAAAACTCACCGGCCTTCTTGTTGGTCAGATCTGCGAACTTTTTGATGAGGTATTCGTACGATTGGCCGAGGATATCCGCCTGCGCCGCCTGGTTGCCGAGGTTAATACCAGAGAAGTGCTCGATGAGGTCGCGCAGGAGGGAATCGGGCAACCGTTCTTTATTTGTCCACGCCGCGTCGCCGAAGATCCCGTAGAGTGTTTCAGGGTTTGCCTTCTCGATCCTGCGCATAGCGGTTTGCAGTGCCTGCCCGACATTCGTTGTCTTAATTCGGACATCGCTCCAATGGGAGTTGTCCGGAATCTGAAACCGGTAGTTCTGGGGGAAGAGGGCGTAGGCTTCATCTCCGCCGGACTCCTTCAGTGCCGCCTCGTATTCCTCATCGTGGACGTCCGAGATACGTTTGAAGAAGAGCAGCGGAAACACATAAGTCTTGAAGTCGGCTGCATCCACTGTCCCGCGAAGGATGTTGGCAGCTTCCCAAAGATGGGTTTCGAGCTGGCTTAAATTTATTGAAGTAATACTCATCTGACAGAGAGCTTTGAAAATCATCGACGTCAACTAGCCCAGTGTACTGCAAATGAAGAAATAGCTCGACCTTTTCCTTATGAACAAATGCTGCTACTTCAAAAACTTGGAAGGGAGCAATTCTGGAAATGGAACCGTTCACCCTCATCACTCGCATTCAATCCTGATGAAATTGGCATAGAGGGCACACTTTTTTCGCAAATTATCCGCTTTGCGCGCTCGTTAGCTAGCCAAACCTCTGCTCGCCTTTCTTACGTAACAGTAAGAATTCCTCTCTGTGGACACCGCAGTTACATTCCCTTCGGCGCGCTTCGTGACCAATGTCCCTAGCAGGATGCTCAAAAAGTCCCCCAGCTTTGTTCTCGCGTCGCTCAGAGGCTCAACGTACGACAGAGAGTACGATTCGCCTCTTCGCTCGCTGCGGCCGCGCTGAATGGCCATTTTGAGCATCCTGCGAGCTGTTCTTTACCAGCAACGTTCCTCAGATCACAGGGGTAATTGTCATAAGCAGGGTATTCCCCACACTCATCTCACAACGGTATGGTCAGCGCGGTGCTGAGCCGCACCGGCAGAGAAAAAACCGGGACATTCTATTTTTCGCGTGTGGAGTAATACGCGTGGGCGAAGAGAGTTCGGGGAGTGGCCGAGGCTGCCCTTTACTGCGCGCATCGAGCGACCACGTTTCTATAATGCGCCTTCCAAGCTCGCTCGTTTCTCTCCCCTGGGAATGGCACCCGTGTTGGTCCCACTGCGGCCGTCGAACGAGCACATTCTGATCGTGCGCGTTCCGGGAGCAAGGGATCAGCATGGGTGTCGTTCCCTCTCCTTGCCATCCTATGCTAGGCTTCCCTCCCATGTGTGGACGCTTTACCCAAACGGCCTCGCCAGCAGTAATCGCTCAACAGTTTGACGTCGCGACGCCTCCCCTGTTCACACCTCGTTACAACATTGCCCCCTCAGGGACTCGCCGGAACGATCGCGGCTCTGGAAATTATGCAATATCTACTGTCGTGCCCACTCCGAATTACATTGGCCAGAATCATGAGGCATCGAGCATATAGCGTCTGAGACCATCATATGAAGATCACTTTCGGTCTGCGGTTGGATGGCGAACACGGATGGCGACCAGCCAATCGATTGGGAATGCCGGTGCTTGGCCCCCTCGGATTGCTGAACCTGCTTGAGACACGGCTCGGCTTGCTGCGTGCGGAATGCACCCAGGCGCAACGAGTGACGCAGTACCGCGAATGTCTCAAGCGCTGCGACACGCCGGATCGTTTCTACCATGCCTCGTTCGGGATCGATCCGATCGGAGCATCCGCTTCACTCTTGTCGTGGCGTGACGACTGGTATCTGCACGGCTGGAACGGCGAGTTGCCTTCCGGGGCGGGCGTTCGGATCACCGACATGGCAGCCATGGAACGCATCGCCCGCAATCTCCTGTATCCGTCGATTGGGGAACGATTGGTCCAAGTGTCTGAGTCCCTCTCGCGACAGCAGTCCAAGATCGAGCTCGTCGAGTTGGTCGACCCGATGGAGGCATTTCCGAAGCGCTGGCGGGACGTGCTCGCGAAGCTGCCGGTGCGATCGGTTCGAACGTATGGGCCTTCGGCAGACGAGAAGACCGTACTGGGAAGGCTCCAGATCGCGCTCAAGTCCGCCCATGAAGGCAAGAAGCCCAACGGAAAGATCGCCTGGTCGGACGATGGCAGCCTCCGCGTCGTCCGCGCGGAGACCTGTCTGGTCGCGGCGCGCTGGGTGGCCCAGACCTTCACCTCGCGGCAGGAAGAGGTTGCAATTGTCGCCGGGCAGGACCGCTCGTTACTCGACGTGACGCTCGATGCCGTAGATATCGCCCGGCAGGGATTCCAGGATTCGAGTCCGTTGGTACCGGCCCTTCAGGTCTTGCCGCTTGCGCTCGCCACGGTGTGGGAGCCGCTCGATGTCTATGCTCTCCTTCAGTTTCTCTCCCACCCGATAGGCCCAGTGCCCGGCTATGCCCGGCGGCGCCTGGCCGAGGTGATTGCGGAATGTCCCGGAATCGGTGGCCCGCGTTGGCGTGATGCCATCGAAGAGATCGAACGACTGTATCCGGAGCGTGCTGCCGATCTCCGCACCGCCCTGGCGTTCTGGGTCGAGCATCCCCGGTACAGCCCCACTCACGGTGCCCCGCTCGAGGCGCTCCTCGAAAGAACCCATAGGGTCCGCGACTATTTCGGCGCCAGGTTTTCCGATCAGGACCCCATTCGACGCGCGGCCAGCGCGACGGGCTACGCACAAGCACTCGCGGTATCTGCGGCGCTCGAATCATTGGCCGCCCAAGGGGAATCCTCGATTACACCCGTGGAGCTTGAGGCGCTGGTCTCCCACTGTACGGCCCGCGGTGCGCCGAACTTCGCGATGCATGCTCAGGTCGGGTTGGTGCCTTCGGTATCCGACCCTGGTGCATTAGTAGAGCCCTTCGATCGGGTAATCTGGTGGCAGATGGGAGCGCCGTCGTTGCCCGGTCACTATCCCTGGAGCCGAAGCGAGCGTGAGACGCTCGCACGAGCCGGCGCGGAACTCCCACATCTCGACGAGGTGCTGGCGCAACGAGGCCAGGATTGGCTTCGACCCATCCTGAACACACGGAAGCAGCTCGTTCTCGTCCTTCCTCCTCCGGGTGAGGAGATCCACCCGCTCTGGCAGGAAATCCAGTGGTGTGTGGATGGCCTGCGCCCGGAGCCGCTGGAAGATCTGGTGACTGGTGGTCGTGCCTGTGAAGACCTTCCGGTCGTTGCACATGCGCCTCTCCCGCGACGCAGGCGGTGGTGGTCCCTGCCACCCGATGTCACGATATCGCGTCGCCCACACGAATCCTATTCCAGCCTTAATACGTTTCTGAATGCGCCCTATCAGTGGGTCCTGAAGTACCCTGCGCGGCTGAACCAATCCAACCTTCTGGCGGTGGCCGATGAGAACCGCCTCTACGGCAATCTCGCCCATCGGCTGATCGAGCGGTTCTTTCGTACCGAGGGTGCGCAAGCCTCTCGCGGCGATGCCTTGACGGCCTGGTTCTCGCAGCAGTTTGACGTGGTGGTTGCGGAGGAGGGCGCCGTCCTCTTGATGCCGGGGCGGCGTGGGGATTACGAGCGGTTGCGTGCGGTGCTGGGACGCGCGCTTGAAGAAATCCAGCGACAGTTCGGGGCGGCGGGCGTGGTTCTGGTGGAGCCGGAGCGCAATCTTGCCGGCACGTTTCCAGGCGGCGACCTCAAGGGGCAGGCCGATCTCGTCGTTCGCAACAGATCGGGCCAGCAGGCGATTGTCGACATGAAATGGGCGGGCGCTAAGTCCAATCAGGAGCGGCTCGCGAAAAATCGGCATCTGCAGCTGACCCTGTATGCAGAGATGCTGCGGCAGGAAACGGGTGCGCAGCCACAGGTTTCTTATTTCATCCTCGAAGGGTCTCGCCTACTTGCATCGGATACAGGGTTCTTTCCGGAGGCGCGATCGGTTCAATCCGGCTCCTCAGGAGCTTCGTCGCCGCTGTGGGATCAGTTCGTCCTTGCATGGAAATGGCGCCGATCCCAACTCGATACGGGAATGATCGAGGTGGCCGTCGGCGGCATCGAACCGACCACGGAGTCGGAGGGGCCTCCCGGCGCACTTAAACCGGAAGAGATGCCGGAAGCCTACAACGAGTACCGTTGGCTTGCCGGCTGGGAGGACTGACGATGGCTGGCACACTCAGGTTCGTCAGCGCGGGTGCGGGGAGCGGCAAGACCTACCGTCTCACGCAGATCCTCCACGAGAAGCTCAGCTCGGGGCAGGCCACGCCCGGCGGAGTGATTGCGATGACCTTCACTCGCAAGGCGGCCACGGAGCTTCGCGAGCGGGTCCGGACCGCGCTTCTCGAGAAGGGTGAATTCGCGCTGGCTAATTCGATGGGTCAGGCTCGCATCGGCACGGTGAATAGCGTGTGCGGGGGATTTCTTGAGCACTTTGCCTTCGAGGCCGGACTGGCCCCGGAACAACGCGTACTGGAGGAAGCGCAGGCCGGCGCGCTCGTGCGAGAGGCGATCGATGCGGTCTCCGAGCGCGCCACGGTACAGGACCTCGTCGAGCTTGCGCAGAGATTGGACATCGAACGCTGGGAAGATGCGCTCAAGTCGCTCATGGACCAGGCGCGGGCGAACGATATTGCGCCCGCGCACTGTGCCACGTTCGGCGAGCGCAACGCGAAGGACTTGCTCGCCCACTTTCCCGCGCCGACCGTAGATGACCTCGACGCCTCGCTCGTAAGGGCGATCGAGACCGCCATCCCCGCGCTCGAAACGCGCACGACTGGCAAAAAGAACACGGCCGACTATATCGCGCTCGCACGCGACACACGGCGCGTCGTCCGCGGCGGCACCGCGAAGTGGGCCGACTGGGTCAAACTCTCCAAGAGCGCGCCGGAGGCGGGGCTCAAGACACTCGCGCAGCCCGTGACGGACATCGCGAGCCGGTTCGTCGCGCACCCACGGCTGCGGCAAGACATCGAGCGGTATCTTGCAGCGATCTTCACGCTCGCTGCAAAGGCGCTTGATGCCTACGCCCGGAGAAAGCGCGAGCTGGGCGTCATCGACTTTGTCGACCAGGAGCATCTGTTTCTCGGCTTGCTGGACAAGCCGGCAGTCGTCGAGGCCCTATCGGAGGAGCTGGAGCTGCTACTGGTGGACGAGTTCCAGGACACCAGTCCCATCCAACTCGAACTCTTCGTGCGCCTATCGCGCATTGCCCGCGAAACAGTCTGGGTCGGCGACGTCAAACAGGCCATCTACGGGTTCCGAGGCAGCGACGCCGAATTGATGAAAGCCGTGCTCGAAAAACTTCCGAGTCTAGGGGGCTCCAGAGAGGTCCTTGGGCAATCACGCCGATCTCGACCGGACCTGGTGCGTCTGGTCAATGGCGCCTTCGGCGATGCCTTTGCACCTGGGCTATCGCGCGCGGAGGTGGAACTCACACCCGTTCGCAAGGAGCTAATCCCGGACCCGGCCTTTGCCAACTGGGTGCTCATCGGCAAGAACATACAGGAAAGAGCGGCGGCACTCGCTGAAGGCATCAAGACGCTTATTGCCTCCGGCTATCGCGTCGTCGACCCCGCAACGGGCAGTCCTCGGCCTGCGCACTACGGCGACATCGCGGTGCTCTCCAAGACCAATGCGGGCGTACAGACGGTGGCGGCAGCCCTTCGCTCCGGTTCCGTGCCATGGGCTACACAACAGTCCGGATTGCTCTCCACCCCCGAGGCCGTGCTGGCGCTCGCGTGTTTGCGACGACTGAACGACCCATGGGACACGCTGGCGAGCGCTGAGATCCTGTCGCTCGCGGATTGCGAGGAGCCGGAGTCCTGGCTGGCTGATCGGTTGCGCTATCTTGAACGCGGTGGTGACAGTGGCCTCTGGCGGGACGAGGCCACGGACGGTCATCCGGTGCTTTCTCGAATTGCAGCGTTGCGCGCGCAGGCGCCACTTCTTTCACCGTATGCGGCGATGGAGCTGGTCATGGTGCAGTGCGACCTCGCCGGACGGGTCCTGCGTTGGCGTCGGAACGGACTCGTTGCGCGCGTGCGACTGGCCAATCTTGAAGCCGTGCTGCGTCTTGCACGATCCTACGAGGACGCATGTCTCGCGCGACGCGAACCGGCGACGGTGTCCGGGCTGATCCTGTGGCTCGGGGAGCAGGCGCACGAGGAGCTCGACATGCTCGCCGAACCACCGGTTGATGCGATCAAGGTCATGACGCATCACGCGGCCAAGGGTCTGGAATGGCCGATCGTCCTTCTCCTGGATCTGGAGAAGGACATTCAGGACCGGCTCTGGTCGGTCGGCGCCAGGTCCGACGCGAGCCTCGACGTCGCTGCCCCACTCAAGGACCGCTGGATCCGCTATTGGCCCTGGCCGTTCGGCGCCCAGAAGAAAGTTGACAGGGCCGATGTGATCGCCCAGTCGCCGGAAGGGGTTCGTGTGTGCGCGGAAGCGATCGACGAGGCCAAGCGCCTCCTCTACGTGAGCATGACCCGGGCGCGTGACTGTCTCGTGCTTGGATTTCCCGCGAAGAAGGGCACGTGCGAATGGCTGGGTTCCCTGAATGCGCCCTGGCTCGCGCCGGACGGTGCGAGTCAATCGATCGTTCTGCCGGATGGTTCGAATGTTCCGTGCGACTTCCAAAGCCTGGATGCGCCCGGGGCGATGCCGGCGACGGCCGAGCCGGATTCGGCCCTTCGGTGGTTCCCTGTTCCTACCTCGCGTACAGCACGCCTGCCGGCAACGCTTGTCGCGTCGGCTTCCGTCGCCCAACCATGCAGGATCACAGATATGGCGTCGCTCGGAGATCGGATTGCGCTGAAGAAGGGAACCGACATGACGGCCCTGGGCAACGCGATTCATGCCTGTATTGCGACATCGTTCACCGATCCGGACGTACCGCTGGATGAGGCACGGACGGCACGCATCCTCGACGGTTTCGGGCTGGAGGGCGCGATCGATCCGTCCGGTCTGGTGCGGCAGATCGGCGCCCTCGACCGCTGGATTTCCTTGCGCTGGCCTGATTGCCGCCGCCATGCAGAGATCCCCGTCGAGTCCATTCTCCCAAGCGGGCAATTCATGCACGGGCGGATCGATCTGCTGCTGGAAGTGGCCGACGGTTGGGTGCTGCTTGACCACAAGGCGAACCCGGCTCCCAGAGACAGGTGGGAGCAAATTGCCATGGAGCATGGTGGACAGTTGTCCCTATACGCTGACGCACTGGTTCGTGCGACCGGCCGGCCGGTCACGGAGACATGGATCGTTCTGCCGGTCGCGGCCGGAGCAATCCAGATAAGGATTGACGCGCCATGACCCACAAGCGAAGCCATAGGCAAGGACTCGGGACGAACGATTTGGCGCCCGTCAGGGAGGTAAAGATCGCGGCATTGTTTTCAAGAACACCAGGTGGTGGGTTCGCCTCTATGCCAATGGCCGGGAGAAGTGGTACCGCTGTGATACCAAATCACAAGCCAAAGCCCATCCTTCTCTAGACTGGGAGGATGGCACTGATGGCAGATCGCTCGACGCGCCCGATATTGCCCCACTGTTCCGCCATCGGAATCAATGAGTGAATCCTGGTCTCGACCATTCCTAGCCGCTGCGCCAAGGTCGACGTTTTTCGATAGGCTGCGACCATGAGAAAGGATCGCAGCCCTTGTAAAAACATCGTGATCATCCTCGCCTGCACACGGCCGGCCAGGTCGTAGAGAGCCTCGACTTGCTCGAAAATCGGATCAAGCTGAGATGCCGTGACAAAATCTGTCGCGCCCTGCGTTCGTATATTTGCAAGAGTGGAACTGATGATCGGAACACGCTTGCGGACTTCTTGAATGAACTCGTCGTCGAGCCGGTCGAGTTCAGCTAAGATACGCCCGACGCCGGTGACATCCAGACTGTCGGGCTCCTCTTCGGCTCGCTGAATCACCGCCTCCAATACATCGCGCGCCGGCTGGAGCGATCGGGCACGCGCTTGCTGCAAATCTCGAAGGGCATCGAGGAGCGGGACACTGGAGTTCACGGTGAGCTGAATCTGCGCCTGGGGAAGCGAAGATTGCTCCGTTCCAACGGCAGGAAGCGCTTGCACAAACTCGCTCGCCCTTTCCACTGGAACATCATCGATCCCGACAGAATTATCCTCTTGGTCTCCCGCTAACCGGCGCACAGCTAGCGTAATCCGATCCAACCCCGCCTGAAGCGACTGGAGCGCCGCCGACATCGCATGGGGCTCTTGGCGGCCCACATCATGGAGAATCGGAAGCAGATTGGAGGCCATCTGCTCGATAACCCGAAGCTGTACCGTCGACGCTGATTTACCAAGATTCGTAATGCCATGCAAGAGAATCCCATAGAGCTTCGGACGCACCGTTTCGTTGGCCCCTTCAGCGAGCTGTTTCACCACCGTCTGAATTTGAGCCAGCCATTGATGCGCTTCGAGGGCGAATAACCCGATCACTTCCTTTTGGAAACTGGCATCCGCAAGATCCTGCGCAGGTGACCGGGCAGTCCATCGATGCTCGCCAGACCGAGACGCCGCTCCATCTTCTGGCACAGACGTTATCGACTCGACAGCATCTTTGATCGCACTTGCGAGAGAGTCCAAGCCATCCAAAAGCGCCGTAAACTGATCGGATGCCTGAGGGAGGGGGTCAGATGCCTTCTCACAGACCTCATCTTCGGGAAACGATGCCCGTGCGACATCTGGCGGCTCCAGCGTTTCGATGACCGACACGAGAGGAGTGCAGCTCAGATCCATCTGCCGCCCATCCTGAGCATAGGCCGTATCACTCTCGACCCAGACGACCGGCCGGAGTGGAAAGCGCTTATTGACGCGTATGACAGATCCGACTTCGCCGGTAGTTAATCGTACCGACGTACCCAAGGGATACGCCGATAACTCCTGGATTAAGGTTTTGACGATTTCGCGAGGGAACGCCGTCCGTTCCGCCACCAACAATTCTCGTACCGCTTCGTGGGGGAAAAATCGGCGGCGATATCCGCGCGGGCTCACGAGGGCGTCAAAAACATCCACCAGGCCGATGATTTGAGCAAACTCATTGATCTGCCGTTCCTTCAGCTTGTTCGGATACCCTTGCCCGTTCCACCGCTCATGTGCCTGTCGCACGACTTGCGCCAGCCAGTCGTATTTCGAACCCGCCTTTTGAATTGCCTGATAGCCTAGTTCTGGATGTTGTTCAATCAACGCACGTTCATCTGAGGTCAGCCGACCCGGCTTAGCGATCAGCGATTGCGGCACAGCAAAGAGACCGATATCATGCAGGAGCCCGGCGAGGGCAAGCCGTTCCAGCTCTTTCCCATAATATCCCAGCCCCGCGCCGATCTTCGTCGCCAGAATCCCGACATTCACAAGATTCGTAATCAGCGGAGGGCCTACCGGACCGCTCATAGCCTGAACCAGCAATCGGTCGCTTCTTTTGAGCGCCGCCACAACCTCCGTCGCCAAGGCAGATAGGGGCTCTAAATCAAGTACGTCTTGCCGCTGCACCGCAAGAGCCAATCCCGTCAATTGCTCCTGCGCTCTGCGATACCAGTCGGCCGTGCTGTGTTCACTCATGCCGTGAGACCGTCCTCAAATAAGCGTAATCCGTTAGACTTCCCCTCGACCTTCAGCCTCGATCTCGGCCTGCCGGGAGCACCTGATCGATCGCGGCACGTTGAGCTCGTCCATGCTCCACCCACAGGCGAATGGCATCTCCCATCATGTGCAATCGCGACGTCACTGATTCTACCCGCGTGGCAGCCAGAAGCACTCGACGCTGCGTTACCATGGTCAGCAATACGTGAAGACCGGAGAAAAACATCATAGCCGAACCGGCATTCACCTGCTGTGCCTCAGCGCGCAGATGCGCGACGTCTTGCAGAGAGGCTTCGAGGGCTACCATATTTGCTGCGGGCTCACCCTCGCCCATCTTGAGAGCGCTTATCTTCTTCATAATTTCAGGCACCTGCTCATCAATCACTTTCAGAAACGACTCTTCAGCTTCGGACACCCGCGCAAGATATCCTTGAATAATCGTGGGGTCGATACCCTGGACACCGGCCTGAATCTGCCCTTCCATCTGCTCAATCAGGCTCCGAATCACGTTACGCTCGGACCCCATATCGGAGGACTGTTTATTTTGTAGCGCCTGAAGCGATTTCAGAAACTTCTCGGGAGAGAGACCGGCATCAACTATCTCAGCCACCGCACCGCTTCCTTCGTCGTCGAAGGAGACGCCCGTCGCCTGGGTCAATGCTGTATGGATCTGTCCCAGCTGTTTACAGAGCGAAAGAAAGTCCAGAGCGGAGCCCACCTTCAGTGGATCCTGGAGGGCTTCGATAAACGGAAGCGCCGCAAAGCTGGCTTGCGTAACACCTGGAAGATCGATCGTGGCGGCAGAGCCTCCGAGACTCGTCACTCCTGCAGACATTGTATGAATCAGCTTGGCATGCCGCTCCGGGGCCGGACCCTGTTGCAGCTCGTCAAGAGCGTCATGAATCCTCTGAAGCCATTCGTGCGCTTCCTGAACGAAGAGCACGATCAGCTCTTTCTGGAAATCATCTGTGGTGTCGGCAGCCATGATGTCAGTTCGTCACAATAGTGGCAATCCACGGAAAAGAATCATACAGGATCAAGGCCGTCGTTTTCCGCTTCCCAACTGGGAAGCCAATCCCGCAATCTCGCCAAGCTTTCTTGCCATTTCTTCAAACCGTTTGGTGGCTAGATCAGCCTCTTGTTCAGTTTCTGTCATGCGCTTTGCGAGCAGGCTATTTCGTTCCCGTTCCATCTGAAGTAATGCTTCAAACTCATGGGCTTTCTGCGAAGCCGGCTCAGTCTCTGAGATGCGCGTGGCAAGCGCGGTGGTTTTTTTTCGTTCTTCTGCGAGCGCTTCTTCTAAGCTGCCTGCTCGCACAGCAAGCTGCTCACTCGCGGCCACACGATGAGTCAAATCCCTCGTACACTCCTGCTCCTGCTGAAGCTGTTGAGACACTTGTTGGAAGCGAGCCGCCGTCTCTTCCATCTCGGTCATCTGTTCAACCAGTTGCTTAGCAGCCTGGCGCTCAGCCTGCAACGCTGCCTCCAGCTCCCTCACACGCCCGCCCAGACTCTCCGCCACCGATGCTTGCATCTTGGCCTCAACGGTCTGCTCCCTTTCAACTTCCAGCAAGGATTCAAGCTCTTGCACCCGAACGGCGGCACTGTTAACTTCTGCAAGTTGCATCTTCAGCTGCGCCGTTTGCTCTCGCTCATTAGCCAACATCGATTCAAGTTCCTTGACCCTGCCCAACTGCTCTTTGAGTTCCACCACTCGCTGCGTGCTGTAGGTCACTCGGTCTCGTTCGATCCGAAGTTCTTCTTCTAGTGATTTCACTCTTATCTCTGATTGCCTGTAGATTTCTAAATGATCCCCGCTCACACTCGATTCTTGAATTGGCTCAATAGCCTCAATCACCTTCTCGACCGTCTTCGCCACAGGCATAGCTATACTTTTTCGCTTGGCCAACAGCTCGATCACGCGATCCTTGAGAGAGGTGCCCTGGAATGGTTTTTTCAACACTCCATCGGCATGACAAGATTCAGCCTGCTTCGTTACCTCATCATTCACGATGCCCGAGATCAAGAGCACCGGCGTGTTCGCTAACGCCCTCTGCGCGCGCACGAACGTGCAAACCTCGTAGCCGCTCCTATCCGGCATAATCACATCTGACACAACCACGTCAGGAGTCTCTTTGGCCAAATAAGCCAATGCCTCCTCACCGTTCGCAGCAAGAGTCACTCCAAATCCAGCTTCCGTCAGCAATCGTTCGGCAACTTTCCTGACCGCAATACTGTCGTCGGCAATCAACACTTTTGTCATAGTAGCTGCCTTTCCTTCAGAGCTCGTACGTCGTGAGGATATCCTGTATCGCGCTTCCTAGTCTCTGTAATGCCACAATAGTCACATCGTTTCAGCCAATCGTGACTGAGCCCTAGACGGACACCCAAGAAACTGGCCGTCCCCACAAGCATGTTCGTCGAATTGTGATGGCCCCGTAAACTCATAATCGTTACTTCCTGATCGACTGTCCGATGCCATGGGCCGCTCCAAAGACCTACTACCCTGGATTCTATCGATGCTAAGCGGCTTCTCTTCCGATTAAGCGCTCAATTTCCTGGATCAAGGCTCCTTCTTCTATCGGCTTGACAATATAGGAACTTGCTCCGATCTCGCGTGCCATTTGCCGGTGCTTCTCACCAGCCCTTGACGACATGCCGATGATGGGAGTCTGCTGGGTTTGCAGTCGGCTGCGCAACCTTTGTATGACTTCATAGCCATTGAGCTTCGGCATCTCAAGATCGGTAATGATGACCTGATAGTTTTGCGCAGACGCCTTGAGGAGACCTTCTTCTCCATCCACCGCCGTCTCGACTTCATATCCGGCTGACGCTAACATCCTACCCATGAACTTTCGTACGCTCAAGGAGTCGTCGATTAAGAGAAGCAACCGCTCTGCTGCTTTTGACTCTAAGACCTCGTCGTATGGGGCCAGCGAGTCGTCCGCCGTCGCATCCGGCGACAACTCGTGGACTGCCGTGGCGTGCATCTGCCGCACCAATAATCGAGCAGGATCCAGCACGAGAATCACACGCCCTTCCGGATCGATCGTCGCGCTACCGAAGCTGGAACGTTCCAAGGACTTAAGAGATCCCAACGGCTTAATGACGATTTCCTGACGTCCGAGCAATTCATCGACCAGTAGGCCGATCATCCCATCGGCCGTCCGCACAATGACAACCGGCTTCCCGATTTCTACCGGGATACTGCGTCGATTGAGAATCTGCTGGAGCGGCTGCACCTCGATTGCTTCGTCTCCGATATGCAAGATCGATCGTTCGCCCATCCGTTGATGAGCGCCAGTGGTCAACATCATGACTTCGCGCACTGCCTGCAGAGGGATTGCGTAACGTTCACCCCCTGCTCGCACCATCAGAGCCGTGGCAATCAATAATGTGAGTGGGAGACTCAGAGTAAACTTCGTCCCCACGTCTCGAACAGATTCGACATCGATACGGCCGTTCATACTTTCAACGGCGCGCTTGACCACATCCATGCCGACTCCTCGCCCCGCCTGACTGTCGATCTTGTCAGCCGTCGAGAATCCCGGCACGAAAATAAATTTAATGACTTCGGACTCTGACATCGAACGGGCCACCTCCGGGCTAATCAGTCCTCGCTCTATCGCCTTGGCCCTGATTTTTTCGACATCCAGACCAGCCCCATCGTCTTCGACTTCGATCAACACCGCATTTCCGCAATGTTCCGCATGGAGATAGATTGTGCCGACTGCTGATTTTTCATTCGAAATACGAATGGACGCGGGTTCGATCCCATGGTAAACCGCGTTGCGCACGAGATGAATCAGCGGATCGACCAGCCGTTCCACCACAGCCGTATCAACTTCCGTCTGGTCACCGGACGTAACTAACCTCACTTCTTTCCCTGTCACACGAGCCATCTCGCGCGTGGCCCGGTGGAATCGGGTAAAAGGTGTGCCAATCGGCACCATACGGGCCCGAGCGATTTCATCCCGCATGCTGAGGGTCAGCTGCGCCAAGTGACTCATATCTTCATGAGAACGGCTGATCGAGCTGTTCAACTGTGTCATCGACTCTGAAATATCGGACGTGATCTCCTTGAGGCGGCTCGCCAAAATATTAAAATCGTCGTACCTGTCGAATTCAAAGCTGCCCGAGCCGCCGAGGCTGGTAACGCCTTGGGACAGATCGGGTGCTGGACAGGAGTCGGCGGTCAGAAGGGTACAGGCCTGTTTTTCCTCAAACGCATGGACTGACTCGACCAGCTGACCCTTATAAGCCAGCACTTGTTGTGCGAGTTGCTCCAATGTGCATAGCCGCTGCTCGATCCGCCCTCGACCGATGACCAACTCACCGACTAGATTCATCAACCTCTCCAGCCGATCTCGGCTGACGCGGATGACATCGCTATTTTCTGAGATTGTACCGTCTGCCGCTTTGTCAGGCTCAACTTTCCCCTGATCGTAGGCTTTTGGGTCCATCGGGGCTTGGGGCCGATGGATAGCTGAACTAGACTCCACCCCCTCAGTCATCGGCTGACTCAGCTGCTTGAGCTCTTGCATCGCGACGGTAAATTGTCGGCGCAGTAGGTCGAGAGATCCGGAGTCCTGCCGCATCAACAGACGCACCACATCGACTGATCGCAACAGCACGTCCGTATGCCAAGGAAGAATCGTGACGCGCCCCTCGCGCACCGCCCCCATGAAATCTTCGACATAGTGCGTCAGATCGCCGATCGACTGGAACCCCACGATATAGGCTGAGCCTTTAAGTGTATGCGCCGTCCTGAAGAGTTGGTCGATCGCCTCCGGACTGTGTCGTCCCTTTTCAAGGCGAAGCAATTGGGATTCGAGCGCTTCCAAATATTCCTGTGCTTCAGGGACAAAATAGGAAAGCACTTCTGCATCGAGAGTCGGCACGAGATAGTCCGGAGCGAGCAATGCCGTCTCAGGAAGCACCGCGATAGACAGAACCGGGAGCAATCCGGACACTTCATCTTTCCATCGTGCACTGATCGAGGAGTCTTCAGTGCCCCCGGTCGCGACGACTTCCAATTGAGACTGGAACGAGTTCACCATCCCGCGTAAGGTCTCCAACGCCTTTGGCCAATGAGAATCCTCTATCGACTGCGCCTCTTCCAGAATTGATTCAATCAACGTTGCCATCAGAGCCAACCCCTCGAAGCCATAAAGCGCTGATGCCCCTCGGATCTTATGCGCCCACACATACTGCTCTTGTAGTTGTATTGGAGTTGGCGTTGTCCTATCGAGCGGATGGAGCGCCTTCGTGAGCATGTCCATCGCTTCCGATGCTTCGGCAACGAAAATACCAATGAGGCCCTGTCGGTCAAATTCAGAACTCATGCCCGCCCTTTATATATCACCGTATTCGCAGGATGCTCAAAATGGCCTTCCAGCAAGGCCGCAGCGAGCGAAGAGGCGAGGCGTACGCTTCGGTACGTTGAGCCTCTGAGCGATGCGAGAACGCCGCTGGCGGACTTTTTCAGCATCCTGCTAGACTAACTTGAACTGGGCGACAGACGACGTCAGCCCTTCAGCCAGTTTCGCCATGTCTTCGACGGTCATGCGCGCCGAGTCCGTCGCTTTCTGTGTCTCAAGCGCACCGCCGGCGAAGTCCTTAATCGAGCGGCCAACTTTGTCCGTCGAGACGGTTTGGTTTACCGCGGCGCTGGCGATAGTCTCTGCCAATTCCGACGAACGTTGAGCGATCCCTGAAATTTCCTTAAACACTTCGTCCGTACGCAACGCGGATGACGATCCGGCTTCCACAGCCTGAGTCTCCTGATCCATGGCGACAACCGCATCGTGCGTTTCCGTCTGAATCACCTTCACGATGTCCGCAATTTCCCTGGTCGCTTGCGTCGAGCTTTCAGCAAGCTTTCTAACCTGGTCGGCGACAACAGCAAATCTGACACCTGCTTCGCCAGCGCCTGCCGCCTCAATAGCCGCATTCAACGCGAGCAGATTCGTCTGATTGGCAATGTCTCGAATCGTCGACACGATCTGTGAAATTTCCACAGAACGGTCGCCAAGCGCCTTCACCTGCTTAGACATTCGTTGCACCGATGACCGAATGCCCTGCATGTCCTGCACGGTTGCCTGCGCGGCCACCCGTCCACGCTCGGTCGCCTGCAAGACCTGCTTAGCTGATTCCGAAGACGCGCTGGCGGTTTCCGCCACCTGGCGCATTTGAAGCGACAGCTGTTCGACCGCGCCCAATGTCTTGACCGATTCGTCGGCTTGTTGCTTCGCAGTAGTGGTCATCTGATTGGCATTATCTCGGAGCACACCGGCCGATTGATTTACACGCACAGCCGCCTCACGGACTTGTTTCATCAACTGCGCAAATCGCTGAATCATAAGGTTGAACCCGTCGGCCATGTTTCCGAATACGTCGGCAGTGACCTCACCTCGCTTTGTCAGGTCTCCCTTACCGACATCCGACACCAAGACAAGGAAGCCCATCAATCGCTTTTGCATTTCGTCTCGTTCGGACTCCGATGTCATCAGAGTCGAATTGCGATCCAACATGGCATTGAAAGAAGCGGCTACTTGTCCGAATTCGTCTTTTGAGGTGATTTTAGCGCGGGCGTGGACATTGCCGGCGGCGGCCGACTGTGCGACCTGCGCAATATGCGCCAGGTTCTTTGAGAAGAAATGGGCCAGCCCATACCCGATACCGAGTCCGAAGATCACCGCGATGGCTCCACTGACGATTATATTGGTTGTAGCGTCGGACACTATGATCTGGGCTTCTTCGTTGAGATCCTTCACGGCAGCCTGCATATCCCGCACCTGTTCACGCTGGCGTGCGATGACCTGATCGAATGGCCGCTGCAAATTCACTTTCAAGGCCAGGGCTCCAAGTTCTCGCATGTTCTCAGCTTGTGCCGGCGTCAAGTTCTTCCCGAAACTATCGACCAAGGCGCTCAGCCCTCCTTCGGCATCCGTGAAGTAATGTTCGACGGCCGCTTTCAAATCCGCCAAGTCCTTCGTCTCATGACGGCCCGATTGCGATAGGCGAAGGACGGTCGCTGTATAATCGGCGATCACTCGATTCACCTTCTCACGATAAGGCACCAACCGCTTGGACTCGGATACAATATCCGGAAGATTCGTGATACTCGTCATGTTCGTCAATATTTGATGGTGAGATGTCAATGCCCCACCCATTTCAGCGAAATCGGCCAGCGGAACCGTATAGTCTGTGTACACCGTTTGTGACACGACGCTTATTTGGTGGAGCGTCAGCACCGCGACGGCTGCCATCGCGACGATGATGGAGCTGACAAAACCAAAACCCGCAAGCAGCTTTGTCCGTGTTTTGAGGTTGTGTACTGGATTGCTGCGACCTCTCTTAGTCATCTCGCTTCCCTGCTCCTGATCGCGCCTGAAATTGCTTGCCATCTCTGCTTGGTGAGCCCTCATCAACTCGTTCTCTCGAAATGTGAAAGCAGCACAGATGTTTCCAGCACACCTCTAAGCCGATTCTCCAACTCCACCACGGTCGATACGAATGGAACCGCTACTTCCCACCGGCCAACGGGAGCCGGAAGAAACTGATCTTTTGCAATGGTGCGAATTTCCGGCGTCCTATCTACCAAGATACCAATGTGCTGTTTCCCATGCTTCACTACCACGGCATACTGCAAGGCTCTGTCGGCATTGAGGCCGAACATCGGTCTGAGGTCCAGGAGCGGAATCACGGTGCCCCGGAGATTCGTGACTCCCACCAAGCCTGAGGGCATCCCGGGAACCGGGGTGATGGATTGCACGACAAAAACTTCTCGCACACTTTTCAGATCGATCGCAAAGATTTCTCCACTCAGGGAAATCATGACGGCGCGTACGTCTAAAGATTCGGCCAACTGGCTCTGACCAGATCCTGTCGAAGAGGGTCCCTGCGCAATTAACGCATTCTCTGCAGCCTGAATATCCATGTACGATGGGTATGGGATCATTCTCGTTATTTCAATGGGAGAACCAGGCTGATTGCTCCGGCAAAGTCCCCTTCCTTCCATCCTTCCTTCTTCATCCCTGCGATGTCCCACTCACCCTTGGGCTCACCGTGGCAGCTGAGGCAGGAGGCAACTGCATATTCTGGATCCAGTATGCGCAGCACCGATCGCCCATCGTGCATTGTGTTGCGGGCATAGACTCGCTCCTTCGGATGACGCGGATCGCTGAACATCCGAAGCACTTCCTGCTCGAAATCGTCCGGTTTATTGTTCGGATTTCGATAGTCGATCCTGGTCAGTTTCATGCGAATCCCGGTTTTTTTATAGAACTGTTCTCCGACGCGACGTGCGAACACCGCATGAAGGAAACCCTTGAAACCGACTCCTTGTCGATTGATAACCGGCTGTGCCTCCTCAACCACTTCTCTCTCCGCTTCCACCAAGGCGAGATAGACACCGGCTTGAGGCGCCGCATTGGGAATACGGAGATCGATCTTGGTTTTTCCCTTGAACTGATCCATCACTTGGGCAGCCACAAAGTCGCCCGTAAAGCCCTTCTCCGCTTTCGTCGCGTCATTAATGGTGGCTTGATGCTCCGATATCACACCGCGGCCGATCTTAATCAATTCGATCAAGTGCTCCGCCACCTCCACTTCATTTCCAGCTCTTGCCGGAGCACTCCACACCAACGAAATCGCCGTCACCCCCGCCACCGCCATCAGGAAAAATAGCCTAGGCATCGCCATTCATCCTTGGGGCGGATCAGTCAGTAACGGCTCACGGTCTTTGTTCAGTTCAAATATCGCCACGTGAACCTGAGTGTAGCCGGTCGCTCTCAATTGGCAAGCAAATCAACAATTTCGACAACTCTCCATCTCATGTTAGCAGTGCTATTTCCCCATTATGGGTGAGCAATCGCCCACGACAGGGAAAGGTCCGACTGAGATTCAAGCGATGCAGAGGGCTGCAGAAAATGTGGGAAACCTATGAAAGATGCGAAGAACGATTCGGATCGGCAGCAGATAACGTACTGCTACGATAAACAGAGCGCAGAACAACTGTTTAGCGCGATGAAAACTTGAAGGTCAGCTCGCCTGAATCAGGCTTGGACTGTCTGGTTCAACTAACCAGACCAACCAAATAACAATCTTCTAGCGCCGGCAAACGATTTCAGCAATCAGGAGCCCTGCGGGTTCCGTTGCCATAAAAACTCCGGTTCGTCTTTCTGCTTGGCCATCCAACGGGCCAAGACAAACAACGCGTCGCTGAGGCGATTCAGAAAACGCACGAGAGCCGGATCCAAACGCTCTTCCCTCCCCAACCGCACACAGAGACGCTCAGCCCGTCGACAGATCGTTCTGGCCTGGTGTAACAAGCTGGAAATCTTCCCGCCGCCCGGGAGAATAAATTCTTTCAGAGGCGGCAAGTCTTTCTGACAGCTATCCATGAGTTTCTCAAGCCGGGTCACGTCCCTTGCTGTAACCGTGGGCATATTCTTGAACGTCTGTCCGGGGGCCGTGGCCAGCAGCCCACCCACATCGAACAGTTTATTCTGCACCCAGCGCAGTTCCTTTTCCAAGCGATCGGCAGACGGATGATTCCCGACCGACTCAGCATTAAACGCCCTGACGACCCCGATCGTTGAGTTCAGTTCGTCCACGTCCCCATAGGCCTCCACCCGCACACTGTCCTTCCAGACCTGCTGGCCACCAGCCAACCGAGTTTTCCCCTTGTCGCCGGTTTTCGTATAGACCTTTGTGATTCGCATTGTTGCCTCCTCCTCTGTCGCTCGATCTGAACTGCCCGTTTTCATAATCCTTCGAAACGATAACTGAGTCCACCATAGATTGCGAACGTTGGTGCAGGAACGACGAATTGCTCCAGGGCTCCTCCTCCTGTGAGCGTGTTGGATGCAATTGTACCGGAGGTGGAGTATTTCTGATTGAGTATATTGTTGAGCATCAGAAAACCGGTTAGCTGGCCCCCTGGCACCGGACGCTCGTAGGCAAGCCGGCCATTGAGCAGAAAGTAGCTGGGCAACTGCGGTTGCGTGTTGGTTTCATCATTCAGATAATACTGCGATCCGACATACAATCCGATCAGGGACAGGGTCAATCCATCCCCGGGGTGAACATTGCCGGTCACGCTGAATCGATTCTTCGGAACGAGTGGAATGGTATTGCCAGGCATGATCGTCTTCGTCGTGGAGATGTTAAACGCGGACTGGAATGTGGCCTCCGTATAGGTGTAGTTGATGGCCCCGTCGAAGTACTCGTTGTATCGGCCCTTGAAACTCGCCTCAAGTCCTTGACGCCTTGTGTTATCGATATTCCGATTCAATCCATCATACCCTCCACTGAACACGTCGCAGTTGGTGCAGGTGAAGTAGATCTCGTTTCGGACGTTAGATTGGAAGAGCAAGAGGCTAGCCTCTCCCCAATTCCACAGCCTCGTCTTACCACCGATTTCAAAATTATCCGATGTAATCGGCTTCAAGAACTGGTTCGACTGACCAACGACCGGGAAGAGTTCAAGAAATGTGGGAACCCGAAACCCCTGACTATAATTGAAGTACACGCTGGCATCAGAATGGATCAAATACGTCAGGCCGGCTCGCGGATTTGTTCGATAGAAAGACTTTTCCCCGACGCCCGGTGAAGTAAAGCTGTCCTCAAAATCCGTCTTGATACTATCCTGATCGTATCGAACTCCTGCGGTCAAGATCAGTTGAGGAAGGAGGCTCAGTGTGTCTTGGGCATACAAACCCAGGATATTCTCGTTCGTATCTGTCCGGTTGTTGAACGGGCCGAAGCCTGAAGTAGAGGCCAGCGTACTTCCGAAATCATTTCTCTGCATATCAGCCCCAAACACCAAATTATTCTGGTGCCCGAACAGTGGGGTGACCTGTGTCAACTGAACTGTCCCCCCGTATGATTGAGTGTTCGAATTGGTCTGGCCTGTTGAAAGAATTGACCCTGGGAAGAAAGGTTGCCCGATTCCGAACTGTGTTTGGTCCAGTTGCCGATAGAAGCCATTGACGTTCAATGAGAACCCCAGCGGAAGTCCTTGTCGTCCCGTAAGCCTCACCACGTTGCTATCATTGTCGGTAAAGTCACCCGGGGTAAAATTGGCTCTCGGGTTCACTGCCGCCACACTCAGCGGTAATGCGCCTGCCTGATACAGTTTGTCCGTCACATAGGTGTAGGAGAGTGTGAGATCGGTCTCCTTGGACGGACGATAGCCGACTCTCCCATTGACACGTGAGATGTTGGCGCCAGAGTCGTCGCGGTATCCGTCTTCCTTCTCTTTGCCAAGATTGAAATAATAGTCGAACTTGCCGATCGGCCCACTCGCGTTGAGGGTATATCGCTGGCGCCCCCAACTGCCAAACAAGGCCTCACCTGTCACCTGCCGCTTCTCGCCGCCACGTTTAGTAATGATGTTGACCACACCTCCCATTGCATTCTTCCCATAGATCGTGGCAGGACCGGGAATAATTTCGATCCGTTCGATCGTGTCAAACGGGATCAGGTCGAAGTTGATGGTGTTGAAATCAGGATCATTGATTCGCTGGCCATCCACGAAGACACTCGTAGATGGAACCGGCTGGCCGTTAAACCCACGCAGGTCGATCGTCTGCTGAAATGCATTGCCGACGAGATCGTACATCACGATGCCGGTTGCCCATTGCATGGCTTCTTGTACCGTCTTTGCGCCGCTCTTTTTGATGTCATCTGCGGTGATGACGGTGACTTTTGCCGGAAGCGTTCTGGGATCGACAGGTGCGTCAGGAAGACGTGTGCTGGTGACGACAACTTCTCGCGTCTCAATCACATCTTCTGACTGAGCATGGGTTGTGGAAGTAATGAGGCAGGATAATAGAACAATAGGAACAGAGAAACCCGTCACATGTATACGCACTGAGACCTCCCTTAGACTCGAAGGGTCCAGTCGAAATGCCCGTTAGATGGGTCTCCTGACTTGCGGCTCGTCGCTTCCCTGCGCCTTCCCGCTCAAGGACGTTCTCCGTAACTCGTTATTCAGTAATCGAGGGAGCTTTCCCCAACGATTCACGTTTCACGTTTCACGTTTCACGCCTCGTGGCAGTGGCATTCGTGCAGAGTCACTCCCCGCTTACAGTGGCGGCACCGTGATGGATTTGCACCATCTTCCCCGGCTCTAACGGTATGTTGACTCGAACAACCTATCTCCCCGATTAAAGAGTACCCCCTCGGAACAACGGGAGGTTTGGGTACGAAACCTCACCCGCAACATGAAGATTTAATACGTCGTAATGACAGCACCAGTCTGATGATGATTCTGGCTGGGCAAGGAGACACGCGGCAACCCGGTATCCGGATGCGCATCGACCAACACCTGACAACCATAGACCTCGCTCAAGACCCGCGGATGAATCACATCCTGCGGAGGACCCATGCAGACTAGGCCTCCCTGTTTCATCACGAGAATACGATCGCAGTATTGACTGGCCAGATTGATGTCGTGTGAGACGAGCAACACCGTCATCTGCAATTGCGCATGAACCTGCTGGAGAATCCGGCAGACGTCGAGCTGATGATTGAGATCGAGATGCGCAGTCGGCTCATCAAGCATAAGCACGCGAGGCATCTGGGCTAAAGCACGCGCGAGCAGCACTCGTTGTCGCTCCCCTGCCGAAAGCGTCGCGATCATTCGATTGGCCAGATGCCTCACATCCGTCTGGGCCATCGCCTCTTCTGCAACGGCAAGGTCTTCTTGCCGCTCCCACCCTACGAGGTTCCACAGCCCACCGCGGCGATGGGGAAACCGACCCATCAACACCATATCCAAGACGGAAAAGGGGAAGTCGAACGAGAGATCCTGTGGCATATACGCCACCTGTCTGGAGATCGACTCACGCGTCAAGGATCCGAGCTCATTCCCAAACAGGCGTATAGTCCCCTCTTGCGGCTGAACCAATTTCGTCAACAGCTTCAACAACGAGCTTTTGCCTGACCCGTTGGGCCCAATCACACCAATGATCTCGCCTTGGCGAACAGTGAACTCCATACCATGGATCACCCAGGCTGGGCGGTCACTGGACGAATGGCTCCGCAGGGAGTCATACCGGAACGACAGCTGGCGCACCTCGAAGGCCGGGAGAGGAGAATCAACAGCGCTGGCTGATGCTTGTTGGCTCATGCAAAAAACCGATATTTCCTGGTCATCAGGAGATAGATAAAGAATGGCCCCCCGATCAAAGCAGTAATCACACCGACAGGAATTTCCGCCGGCGCCACCACCGTGCGCGCGACGGTATCAGCCACCATCAATAAGATGCCTCCGCCTAAAGCGGAAACCGGCAACAGCAGCCGGTGGTCTGCCCCGCACAGGATCCGTACGAGATGCGGGATCACCATGCCGACAAACCCAATCATGCCGCTAACCGATACGACAGCCCCCGTCAGCACAGCCGACACAAGAAACACGGTCCGTTGGACTCGAACCGAGTCAACCCCTAAGGAGCGAGCCGCATCCTCACCCACAGCAAGAAGATTCAAGGCCTGGCTTTCCCGAAGGAGCAGGGCAATGGCGATCACCAAGCAGACTCCAATCCCGATCAGCATGGGAATACTCGGGGCGCTCAGCGTCCCCATCAGCCACAAGACAACCCGATAGAGCAAAGCCGGATTCAAGATCGATGTCGCAAACATCATGAGTGCCGAACAGACGGCATTCACAATCACCCCCGCCAGCAACAGCTGGTGCATTGGTAACTGTCCTTGTGAGGCTGCGATTCCATAGACAAGGACGATCGAAAGACCGCTTCCGATGAAAGCAAACAGCGGCAACCCGAATCCGCCCACTATCGCGCCAAGCCCGAGGGCAAGCCCAATCGTTGCACCCAACGCAGCCCCGCTTGAGATACCGAGCACATAGGGATCGGCAAGCGGGTTCCGGACGAGGGCTTGCAGCGCGGCCCCTGTGATCGCCAGCGACGCCCCCACGAACAGACCCATCAGGATCCGCGGGAACCGAATGTCCCAGATAATGACATTGGCCACACTCTCCGTCCCGACTGATGAGAATGTCAGAGCAGACCAGATCTCCGCCATGGTCAGCCTATGCGCCCCGAACTGAAGGCAACCTAACATGGCCCCGCATGTCAAAAGGATCATGACGCCCATCACCACATACCATCGACGAGCGCGCAGGGCCTGCAGCGATGCCACATCTTTATAGGTACTCGATGGAACAGGCGCAGCCATTGTCGGTGGATCAGACAGGGTGGTTTGAGATGGAGACGGATGGACAATCATGGCTTCTTCTCTTGAGACTCCTCCGAAAACGCCTTGGGATGAAGGGCCTTCGCAAGGAGCTCCAGTCCTTCCACGATTCGTGGTCCTGGCCGGTCGACCAGCACACTGGGCACATGGACCAGGTGATTGTATTTGACAGCCGACAGACTCGACCACCGCCGCCACAGCTGTTGTTCCTCCACGGGAATACCTTCCGCCGTGCCGACTGGAAAGACAATGAGTTCAGGATCGCGGGCAAGCACTTCCTCCAGCGCAAATCTTGGGTAGGCCGTCGATGTGTCCGCTGCGATATTGGCGCCGCCTGCCGCTTCGATCAGTTGGTGAATAAAACTTCCAGGCCCCACTGTTTGCAGCGGATCTGTATTTAAGACATAGAGGACTCGCGGCCGGGTCAGTGCTTGTGTGCGCTCCTTGACGACCGCGATACGCTGCCGAATAGTTGCCGCTAACTCGTCCCCTGCCTTGCTCCGATCGAATATTCGCGCAATCGTCTGAATCTGTACGACCACATCCTCAAGCTGAGCGGCTTGCAACACGAAGATGGGTACTTTGACACGATCGAGCTGTTGAAGAAGGTCTGCTTGGATCATGTCCTGTGGAGCCAGGACCAAGTCAGGTTTGAGGGCAAGAATTTGCTCGATGCTCGGATTCGAACCTCCCAAGCGGGTCTTGTTCTGTGCTTCAGGAGGGTAATCACAATATGGCGTCACCGCGACGACCTTCACCTCAAGACCGAGCGCAAAGAGTATCTCCGTTACATTCGGCGCCATCGACACCACACGACCAGGCACCTTCGCAAGAAAGAGTTTTCTCCCCAATGAGTCAACAAAGGTCCGCGGCGTAATGTGCGCCATGAACGGCATGCCGGTGAGAATGCCCTGTTGTCGTCTGGTCATATTTGATGTCCCATCGTCAGCAAGAACAACATTACTATCCAACCAAAGAAGACACAGACAAAGCCCAAACGCGCAATCTCGCCATCCAGCACGTTCAAAACGGCTTTCATTTTTCACCCGCCCAACCCCGGCGCGCCAAGACGCGCCGCTCCACGGCAAGGCCGCAGCAAGCGAACCGCCGAGACGTACTCGTTCCTGTACGTCGCAGGCGTTGAGCGAAGCGAGAACGAAGCTGGAAGCCGTTTTCAACGTGCTGAAAATAAAAAATCCTCAAGGCCTGGGAAGACCCTGAGGATTGCACCCGCAACTCATCCTCGCCAATTCCCCAGCCCACGAGGGAACGTCGGTCAACTCTCCAGGCAGGTCTTCTGGCTCATGGTTCACCCTACTCCCCGTGCCTTCCCATCTCTTGCGTGAAACGTGAAACGCCTACGAACGGGATCCTTGCGCTTCACGACCCACGCCACTAGACAGTGGCATTCACGGGTTTCGTCCCCATTTACAGCGGCGGGACCGCGAGGGATTTACACCCTCTTCCCTTACCCAGGAGTCACAATGTGGAGGGCACTCTAGGAGACCGGGAAGAAGGTTGTCAAGTTCATTAATGTCCATCCGCCTCACCCCCCGCTCATCGTCCGGTAAATTCTCGCCCTTACCCATCGGCAAACAGAGCGAAAGACCAGGTTTTTTCAGGTCAGCTTCCGGCATAGGCTTTGCTCGGTTATAAGAGAATGACTCCTACAAATAGGATAGAAGCTTGGATGAATCGCCGACCTAGGAACTCCCGCACCTATCTATGAAACGCCTGATCATCAGCATCATCGTTATTTTTGCCCTCTTCCAGATTTTAGGTCTCGTCTGGTCTTCAAAGGGACAATCGCCTAGCGCCACATTTACTCGACTCCTCGAACCGCCACAATACCGGCTCACCAACCCCTATGAGAATGGCTACTACTATCTCCTTGGCTTTACTGCTGACGTTTCTCTCGATCCGGCCAAGGTCGGTCATGAGATGTGGCTCGAAACGGCCGCTGGTCAAGGCACTCAGGAATTTAATTACGACAAGCCGGGCCGTTCGGAACTACAGATTCAACTCCCGATAGAACAGATCCTTCCGTCCTGGAGTTCCACAAATCCAGTGCGGGAGTTCAGGAATATGCACGCATGGCTTCAGCCTGTGTCCAGTCACGACCACATCCTATTGGCCCGATACGAACGTTGGCTCTCGATGCCTTTTGAGGATATGGGATTCGGACAGCCTGGGACGCCCCGTTTTATGGATATATTCGCTGCACACCGCCTCTATGTTGCCGATGGGTTTTCTCACGATACGAGCCTGGGCATGCAGCGGCTAAAGAATGATATGCAGATGTGGCGAAACATACTTCGAGATGCGACGACCATCGCGACCAAAGTTATGGCACAAGTTGTCATCACTGACGATCTCCGCCTGCTCTCGACTTTACTATCGCTGCCCATCGTCGACAAGGCCGTGTTGGCGATGACGCCCAACATTGCTCCTCCACTCGCTGCAGCAGAGTTGTCCTTCCGCTGGTCGCTTCAACATCAATTCACACTTGCTGTGCATGACGATTACCCAACTGAATCTCTCACTACGTCGGAACAGTGGTTGACGAGTGCCGGACATCTGCCCGCACAAGCCTTTCGCCAGATCGCACATCCTCCCGGACGCTCATTCCTCGGAAGCATAATACAGACGCGCGAAACCTGGGAAGTCTATGCGGCCTACTACGACGCGATGATCCGTGCCGGAGAAACGGGACAGAGTACCTTACCAACCGTTCACGAAATTACTGGTACGGCAATTCATACCACCGTAGGAAACCTCATCAGCCAGAACTCCTTCGAGCCGGACTGGGCTCCCTTCCATAATCAACTGCGGGAAACCGATGCGAGGCTGCGACTCGCCTCGCTGCAAGTCGTCTTGCGGCGCCCGAGCCCACAGACCACTGTGCCCAACCGACTCGCTCAAGTCGGATCATCCTATTACGATCCCTTTAGTGGATTACCGATGTTGTGGAGCCCGACGCAACAAAAAATCTATAGCGTGGGGAAAGACCGATACGACGACGGAGGCGACGGGATTTTCGATATCAGCGTACCGGCCATTATCTCCCTCACCCCTGCACCTAAAGAATCCCAGACAACTACTCCAACCAACCGAACTAACCGCCGATAACCCAGTCCCTTCACAGGCTGAGGTCGAGGTTAAGGCTGAAGCCAGAAAGCACAGGTCGTCAACGTGCCTGCTGCAAACCCCAATAGATCGATTCCCGTCATTGCAAGTCACCCTTCCGCAGGACTGACGTTCTCACTTGACCCATCAGACCTGCTTGTCAAGATGAATGGCCCTGTGATACATTCTCAAGATTAGAAGCGAGCATCGACTCGAATAGATGAAGGAGCATACCTGTGGCATTTACATGCGATCTCTGTAGCAAACGCCGCCAATCCGGCCATAACGTCAGTCACGCCAATAACAAGACCAAGCGGATCTTCAAGCCCAACCTCCAACCAGTCCGGGCACTGATCGACGGTCAGACGAAACGCCTTCGGGTCTGTACCCGTTGTCTCCGTAGCGGCAAAGTCCAAAAATCCGTATAGCAGGATGCTGAAAAAGCCCGCCAGCGTCGTTCTCGCATCGTTCAGACCCTCAACGTACCCCTGAGGGTACGCCTCGGCCCTTCACTCGCTGCGGCCTTCCTGGACAGTCTTTTTGAGCATCTTGCATTATGCTCGCCTACGGGACCGACCAGAGAACGCGGCCACTCTGATCAGACAGTTTTACAGCCAATCGATCATCCGGAGAGAGAGACAGCTTCCTGTTTCCATCGCGGCTCACCATCACGAGACCCACCTCACCGTTTTTGTCCAGGCCTAATCCAGCCCGCGCCTTACCGGTCGTATCCAATAGGAGAAACTCCTCTGCATTCATCCCGTTGGTCTTCTGCGCCGTAACGGGTGAAGGAGCTAACCACCATCCGCTTAACGCCCCTCCTATAATGCTTCCGATGAAGGTCACGATGACTAAGAACCCATAATGCCATCGGCTCACAACTCCTCCTTCCTGGAACCCAGACCGCTTTCCCTATACTGATGAACGAGATACGAAAAAGGACTTGGAAGCTCAAGCCTCTCAAGTCCTTCACCTCTTACGTGTGACGCCTAACGCCTCACGTTTCACTTTTACATTTCACGTCTTTTTTGGAGCGGGCGAGGGGATTTGAACCCCTGACAACTTGCTTGGGAAGCAAGGACTCTACCACTGAGCTACGCCCGCTCACTGACTCGAATCCTACGCTGGCTCAGGAGCCAAGTCAATCGTCATTGGTAAATCTGGCAGAAAACACAGTGGCAACTCTTATGCGCCCACCTCATCGTTGACTGATGACTACTGACCAATGACATCTCTATTCCTTCAGCTCTACCAACGCAAACTTTCGCCGACCGACCTTCAGACGATACGCTCTTCCTGCCACAATCGATAACAGAGCATTCGCATCGCTCTGCTTCTCTTCATCGACCTCCAGGCCTCCCTGAATAATCAACCGCCGAGCCTCGCTCTTACTCGGTACAAGCCCAGTTTTGGCCACCAAGTCGACAAGACTGATCGTCTGCCCTTCACGCAAATCCGCCAGGGTCAAGGTCAATCGCTTATCCGGTTCACTCGGAAACTCGCGTTCAGAAAACTTCTGCTGAAAGGCCTCCCTTGCGAGCTGACCTGCTTCCGCCCCGTGATACCGGGCGACAATCAAGGCAGCAAGGGCTTGCTTCGCCTCCATCGGATGGGCAGCCTTGATTCCGGCCAAATCTTCCGTCGTGAGCAACTCATAGTACCGAAACATCAGCGCATCGCTGATCGACATGAGCTTGCCGAACATGTCGTTCGGTTGGTCTTCCAGCGCAATGTAGTTCCCGACACTCTTGCTCATTTTCTTCACACCGTCCGTCCCCTCAAGCAGCGGCATCGTGATCACCACTTGAGGCTCTTGGCCATAGTCCCGTTGCAGCTCACGCCCCATCAGCAGATTGAACTTCTGATCGGTGCCGCCCAGTTCGACATCGGACTTGAGTGCGACGGAATCATAGCCCTGCACGAGGGGATACATGAACTCATGGATACTGATCGGCTTCTGTTCATGGTACCGCTTATGAAAATCATCCCGTTCGAGCATCCGCGCGACGCTGCTATGCGCGCTCAAATGAATCAACCCTTCTGCGGTCATCGTACTCATCCACCGGCTGTTGAACTCCACCAAAGTCTTCGCAGGATCGAGGATTTTGAAAATCTGCCGTTCGTAAGTCTTGGCATTTTCCAATACCTTCTCCCTTGAGAGCGCAACGCGTGTTTCGGATTGGCCGGTTGGATCGCCGATCATGCCGGTGAAATCGCCGATCAAGAAAATCACATGATGCCCGAGTTCCTGAAAGTGCTTGAGCTTGTGGATCAAGACCGTATGGCCCAGATGCAGATCCGGCGCAGTCGGATCGAATCCTGCTTTCACACGCAACGGACGATTCTCTTTCAAGGAACGTGTCAGCTTCGATTCAAGTTCAGCCCGTTGAATGACTTCCACAGCTCCGCGGAGGATCAATTCGAGTTGACGGGAGAGTTCGCTCATGTCGCTTTCTTCCCTCTGCCTATCGGTCCGGCATCCGGTGACACCGTAACCAATGGACGAATCCGCTCGAACTTCTTATTCCCAATCCCTTTGACCGTTCGCAATTCATCCAGAGAGTGAAAGGCTCCTACCGATTGACGATACTCCATGATCCGTTCGGCCAACTTGGGACCGATCCCTGGCAAGGCATCAAAGTCCTGCTCCGTCGCCCGGTTCACATCAAGGGAGCCCTGGTGAAATCGTTTCGGGGCAGCCGCAGTCGATGGCTGATCAGACAACAAGGCGGCAGAGGATGGACTCACCGCAGTTGCACTCCCACTGCCGGGAGCAATCTCAGCCTCCGACACCTCAAACGAGGTGACTGTAAGATCCTGCGCTCGGTCGAATGAGGCAGGTACGGTCCACCCGATCCAGAAGACGACGCCCATGGTCGCCGCGAACATTCCAAGTTTAATGATAAGTGAATAAAACATAGTCTTCAGGTCGAATATCGAATGTCCAAAGTCCCAAGTCAAAAGTCCGACGACTTGATGACCTGACGACTTTAAGACTCTATGACTTTATGACTTCTTTCCTTTTAATTTGATGAATCGCCTTGCCTTCAACATCTTCAGCCGCTTCCATCAGTCCTTCGGATAGCGTCGGATGGGCATGGATCATCCCAGCCATTTGCGTTACCGTCGCGCCGGCTTGCATCGCCATAGCCGCCTCATGCACCAGATCGGCTGCATGGGCGCCGACAATATGCACACCAAGAATTCTACCGCTCGCCGACTCGCCAATGACCTTGAACAGCCCCGTCGTATCCCCTGTCGCCTGCGCCTTCCCCAATCCTGCATATCGAAAACGTCCCACCTTGATCGCCATGTCCGGGTTCTGCCCGGCAGCCTGAACTCGTTCACGGGCTTGCTGCTCCGTGAGGCCCACGCGACCGATCTCCGGCAGGGTAAAAATTCCGGCCGGGACGACGTCGTAGCAAAACGTCTCCTCATGCCCCATGATATTCGCAACCGCGACTTTGCCCTGCGCCGAAGCCACGTGTGCCAACATCACCTTGCCGACCACGTCGCCGATCGCATAGATCCCCGGCATGGTAGTTTCCATCCGCTCGTTGACAAGAATCTCCCCTCGACGTCCCCTCTGCACTCCCACGTGCTCCAAGCCGATGCCTCCGCTATTCAACCCTCGACCGACAGACACAAGCAACTTTTCAGCTGCGACTTGCGTCCCATCTTTGAGATGAGCCGTGATGACCGTCGGCGACCGCTCCAGCTTCTCGATGGTGGTTCCGATCAGGACCGTCACTCCACGTTTCCTCAGCTCCCGCTGCATCGTCGATGAAACGTCGTCATCCTCCAATGGAAGCACCCGCGTCATCAATTCGACAATCGTGACTTCTGTACCCAGACCGCTATAGAGTGCCGCAAATTCGCATCCTTCGACTCCCCCACCGACGATCAGCAGACTGGCTGGAATGCGATCGAGGTCTAGGAGATGCTGACTGGTGAGCAGTTGTTGCCCATCGATCGGAAACTGCGGCAGGTTCGGCCAAGACGACCCGGTAGCAATCACGATGGCATCAGCCTGAATCTCCCGCGTTGAGCCATCAGCTGCGGTCACCGTAACAGTCTGTCGATCCCGTAGGGCTCCGGTTCCCTGCACATGTTCGATATTCCAAGCCTTAAAGAGCGTCGCAATGCCCTTCACGAGAGTCGCCACTACCGAGTTTTTCCGAGCAACCATCCGAGCGAGGTCATACGTGACTGGTCCTTGGACGAGCAATCCCATATCATCGGCTTTTTTGACCTTGTCGCCGAGTTCTACGACCGACAGAAGGGCTTTACTGGGAATGCAGCCCCAATTCAGGCAGACGCCGCCGAGGGCGTGGGACTCAATGACGGTAACGCGGGCGCCGAGCTGAGCTGCCCGGATCGCAGCGACATAGCCGCCAGGTCCAGCGCCGACTATGACGATGTGCTTCGGGGAAGTCATTGAGTCATCGGCCCATTGCCGATTGAGTCATTGCGCGAATGATTCAATGTTTCTGGCCGGCAAGAAAGACTTCATACTGTGCAGCAGTCATCAGCTTGTCCACCTCGCTCGCGCTAGACAGATCGATCACCACCATCCAGCCTTTGCCATAGGGATCGGAGTTCACCACTTCCGGATGGTCCTTCAAATCGGCATTGATCTTGGCAATGGTGCCGCTCACAGGCGTGTAGATCGTAGAGGTCGTCTTCGTCGATTCCACTTCACCGATCTGCTGCCCTGCCTTGACGACGGAACCGGGTTTAGGCATATCGATAAAGACGATATCGCCCAACGCATCTTGGGCGAAATGACTGATGCCGATAGTCGCTTGCGTGCCACTCACACGCAACCATTCATGCTCTTCGTGGTAACGGAGATCATTAGGAATCATGCGCGCTCCCCCTCAGGCGTCCCTATCCGACAAGATCCATTTCAGGAAAAAAATATCCGATTTCGAACTTGGCAGTTTCCGGCGAATCGGAGCCATGCACGGCATTAAATTCGATGTTCGCCCCATGGGCCTTGCGAATCGTGCCCACCTCCGCCTTGGCCGGATCGGTCGCACCCATCAGTTCCCGATTTTTCTTGATTGCGTTGTCACCCTGCAGCACCAACACCACGACCGGACTGGACACCATGAAGGTGCAGAGGCTATCGAAAAACGGACGGGTCTTATGCACGGCATAAAACCCCGCTGCTGTCGATTTGGAGAGCTGCATCATGCGTATGGCCACTGGCTTCAGGCCGGCTTTCTCGTAGCGGGCAATAATGTCGCCGATCGCGTTCTTCTTCACCGCATCCGGCTTGATAATGGCTAATGTTCGTTCACTCATGGGCTCTGAGATTCCTCCAGACAGTTAAAAGATAAAACAGAACAGGCTCCTGGCGCATTATAAGTGGCTGATAATAGGCTTGCAAGGGTTGAAAAAGACCAGTATCTGCCTGCAAGGCTACGGGCAAGATTGGTTCCCGGCTATGACTGAAACTGAGTGGCGAGGTCAGCCGGCTTGAAGACGCCCCGTTCGGTGATGATGCCGGTGATCAGCTCGGCCGGGGTCACGTCGAAAGCGGGATTATAGACCGCGACTCCGGCTGGCGCGATCGGGTAGCTACCGTGAATGGTGGTGACTTCTAAGGGGCTCCGTTGTTCGATCGGAATGTCCGCTCCTGTTTTTGTCTTCAAATCAATCGTGGAATAGGGCGCGGCCACGTAAAAGGGAATCCCATGGGCTTTCGCCAGCACTGCAACCGAATAGGTACCAATCTTATTGGCCACATCCCCATTGGCGGCAATCCGATCGGCCCCGACGATACAAAGGTGAATTTTCCCCTGCCGCATGAGTGTGCCTGCCATATTGTCGGTGATGAGGGTCACAGGAATCTTGTCCTGCATCAACTCCCAGGCCGTGAGCCGCGCGCCTTGCAGCACCGGCCGGGTTTCGTCTGCGATGACCTGAATTTTCTTCCCCTGATCCCAGGCTGCACGGATGACTCCCAATGCCGTTCCATAGCCGGCTGTCGCCAACGCGCCGGCATTACAATGAGTCAGGACCGTTTGACCGCTCGCAATGAGTTTCGCTCCGTGCTGTCCCATCGCCTTACAGAGGGCGATATCTTCATCGAGAATCACTTGTGACTCTTTCAGCAACGCGGATTTGATGGATGCAATTGGCTGCGTGCGTAACGAAGCAAGCAGGCGCTTCATCCGCTCGATTGCCCAAAAAAGATTGACCGCCGTCGGTCTGGTCGCCGCGAGATGATCGCAAATTAGCAGAACCTCTTTGGCAAAAGACTCATACTCAGTAGCCGCGACTGATTGAGCGCCAAGCGCCACCCCCATCGCCGCAGTCACGCCGATCGCCGGAGCTCCTCTTACTTTAAGGCTGCGAATCGAATCGGCGACGGTCTGATAGTCCCGGCAGTCCAGAAATTCAACGAACTCCGGGAGGCGGCTTTGATCAAGCAGCCGTACTGCGCCATCTTTCCATTCAACGGTAGAAACCATGCGGACTCTTGTAGCGGGAACTGCGGCTGAGTGCAAGCCCCGACAGAAAAAGAATGTTATTGGTTCATTTGGTTTGTTTTGTTTGTTTGGTTGAAGGAAACTAACCAGATGAACCAAATCAATCAACCAAACAAACCAGTATCACTCTCGCCATCGTTTCCAAACCCGCACCCAGTTCGCCTGTTCGCAGGTCCACAGGCACGAAGAACTATTCGTCGCCTGTGACAACAACTCTCTTGTGCGATGTACATGAAGTGTCTGGTCTGAAACCGCTCCGGTAAACCACACCCCGCCTTCACGGTCTGTTCGCAGCACTGTGCTCCCTTCTGAGCGATAGGCATCAAGAACGGCAGCGGCTGGGTGTCCGTAGCGATTATGGCGCCCGGCTGAAAATACGGCATACCGGGGATGCACCGATGCCAACCAATCACGATTCAACGAACTCACCGCTCCGTGATGAGGCACCTTGAGAACTTCGATCGGCCCCTGAGACGTTGAACCTATCATCCTCGACAAACCATCTTGCTCAACATCAGCAGCGAAGAGCATCCTGTGAGCACCGCAAGTCAGATGGGTCACCACTGACCGATTGTTCAACATATGCCCACTCACATTGCGATTCTGAAGCGCCACGTTGAATTGCGCGTCCTCCGGCGGGTTAAGAACCACCATTCGGCAGGAACCGGACGACAGGATCTCCTGTCCTTCCCTGGCCACCTGTTCTTGTAACCCTCGATCCGCTAATGACTGCTGCAAGCGCCTATAGAATAGTTCTTCACGAGTCTCTCCCGATCCCCAATAACGCTTTACGCCGAAATGGCGAAGCACCCATGCCAGACCTCCGACATGATCGAGCTGGGGATGTGTGCCGATGACCTGGTCAATGGCATGGATGCCCCGGTTCCAGAGAAACGGCGCCACCACCGTACGGCCCATATCGAATCTTTCATACGTCGCCCCTCCGTCGATCAACACCACCTGTCCATCAGGTAGCTCAACGACTGTGCTATCGCCTTGCCCGACATCCAGGAATGTGACTCGGAAGCGGTCCCCGTCAAGAAACATACGCGGGGACCAAGCCCACCATAGCAATATCAATAGTACTCCGACGCCTACTGCCAACTGGAAGGCTGGGAGCCCCACTCTGTACCACAGCAATACGACACAACCATAAAATAACAGCATGGCGAAAATAGAAGGGGCCGCGACATGCCATTCCCCTCCCGGTAGCAGCGATACCAGACGGATTGCCGCCACAAAATAATCGAGGAACCACTGATTCAGCGATGCCAGGGGCAGCATGGTTCCGCCAACCAGAATCTGCCAGACTCCGGCAGCAAGTCCGATTGGAACCAGCACGATCCCCATCACGGGAACCGCCACCACATTAGTCAATAGACCGAGCCAGGGCAATTGATTGAAATAGTAGGCAACAAGTGGAAGGGTCACCACGGTGACCACCCCACTCATCACCACAGAGTCTCTCCCCCACCGCATGCAGGTTCTCAGGAATGACGGCTTGTCCGGCAGCTCCTCACCTTCCACCGCAGTCGGCCATGCAAGCCATCCCGCAATGGCAATGACGGACAAAAACGAGAGTTGAAAGGAAATATCGAATAGCGCCTGAGGATCGTGCAGTAGAATCCCCACTGCGGCGGCAGAGAGAGCATGGAACAGACGTCGCTCCTGGCCAAGCCAGACCGCACCAAGCCCCACAGTCATCATCAGCAATGAACGCATTGTCGCCAGTTCCACACCGGCCAGGCAGGCATAGCCTGCGACGGGAAGGAAGGTAGAGACAGCGCCCAGGCGAGTCGGCGTTATTCTCCGAGACAGCGTAAGAAGCCAATTTGCAGGCAACCACAGCGTCACCCATCTGACGACTGCAAAGATGAGAAGAGCAACGAGGCCTAAGTGGCTCCCGGAAATTGAAAGGAGATGGACCGTCCCTGTCGCCATGAACTGATCGCGAAGGTCCGGATCCAAATACCCTCGATCACCGATGATGATGCCCAGATAGAGCCCCAATAGTGGCTGGGAAAGGGTTTGTACTGCGGCAAGACGGATACTGCTCCTCCAGCGATCGAATTGGTTCCAGATTGCCCACCAGGCATGCGCTCGTCCGGACTCCAAAAACTGCACCGCTTCGGCTCCGGTTACGGTGGCGGTGGCATCGATGCCTTGCCGCTCAATATAGGCTGCATAGTCGAATCCCCCAGGATTCAATAACCCGCTTGGACGACGCATCTTTGCCCAAAAGCTAACCCGATCGCCTTGAAAGAATACCCGCTCCGCAGTGCGCCAGGTCAGCCGAACATGTCTGGACGCTCCCGACTCATCAATTGGGTTATCTGACCTGATGGTCATAACCAGCCGATCTGGCGACAGTTGGACAGGAGCCACAATACGACCGGTCACCTCGATTGCCGCATCTGACTGGCCTTCGACCACCGGGTCATGGGCAGTTAAGTTAACGGCCACCGCCCAATAGACCACTCCCAGCAAGAGCGCTCCATAGAGCCACATCGTTTGACCAATGGAACACCAATTGAGCTTTTCAAGGATGAAGCTGCTTAGAGCAGCAAGGAGGAGCAGCAACGAGGCGGACAGCGGGAAATAGGGAATCTGCGATCCGACGAGAAGCCCGGCAATGAAGGCAACGGTGAGGGGCGGCAGCATGAGCCTGCCTCGACTAGGGGGCTAGAATCTTAACCTAAATGAGTCTTGACGACGTCTACAAGATGATTGGCCACTTCACGGATCTCGTCATCGCACTCGCCTTCAACCATCACTCGCAAGAGCGATTCGGTCCCGGAGTATCGCACCAACACGCGTCCACTGCCGTTGAGGCGCTGTTCGCTTTGAGCAATCGCGTGTTGCAGCTCTGGAACCGTATCGAGCTTCGGCTTCTTCGACACATTCACGTTGAATAACACTTGTGGCACCGCCGTCATAGCTTGTGCCAGTTCGGACAAGGGCTTTCCTGTCCGCTTCATCAACGACAGTACTTGTAAGGCTGAAATCAAGCCATCTCCGGTTGTATTATGATCCAGAAAAATGAAATGACCTGACTGCTCTCCCCCAAAGTTAAACCCCTCAGCCAACATCCGTTCGAGCAAATACCTATCACCGACGGCAGTCCGCTCAAGAGCGATGCCTGATTTCGTCATGGCCTGCTCCAATCCGAAGTTGCTCATGACGGTTCCCACTACCGTCTGCCTAGACAATTGCCCCTGGTGATGAAGGTCAAGCGCTAACATCGCCATAATATGATCGCCGTCTACGACTCGTCCCTGTTCACAGACGAAAATAGCACGATCGGCATCCCCATCCAGCGCGATACCGAGATGAGCCCCCTGCTCACCAACAGCCTTCTGGAGCAGTTCGGGATGAACCGCGCCACAGCCGGCATTGATATTCATCCCGTCCGGCTTATTACCGATCACCTCAACCTTCGCACCGAGTTCGCGTAACACCGTTGGCGCGACCTTATAGGCTGCGCCGTTGGCACAATCGACCACCACTTTCATCCCCTGGAAGTCCAGTTCTTTAGGGAGAGACCGCTTGACGAATTCGATGTACCGTCCCTCGGCGTCGTCGATTCGATAGGCTTTCCCTATGGCATCGGCCGTCGGCCTCAAATGCGCAATCTCGTTCGAGACGATGAGCCCCTCGATACGGGCTTCCATCTCATCCGGCAGCTTGAAACCGTCGTTAGAAAAAAACTTAATGCCGTTGTCCTGGTAGGGGTTGTGCGAGGCCGAGATCATCACTCCCGCATCGGCCCGAAGACTCCTCGTTAAGAACGCAATCGCCGGCGTCGGCATTGGACCAACCAGCAGCACATCGACACCCATCGAACAAATCCCGGAAGTCAGCGCCGACTCCAGCATATAGCCGGAGATGCGGGTGTCTTTGCCGATCACGATTTGATGACGTCCAGCTCGGCGCATGAACAAATGCGCCGCGGCTCGCCCCAGCTGCATCGCCATTTCGCTGGTCATCGGATCGAGGTTGGCAACCCCGCGAATCCCATCGGTTCCGAATAGTTTACGCATGCTGTGCTTTCATAGAGATCATCGTCTGCCGGTTAATCGCCGCTGCCACCTGAACCACATCCTTCATGGCCCTCACGTCGTGGACGCGAAGTATTCCGGCCCCACGATCGACTGCCATTGCCACCGCCGCCGCCGTACCCCACTGGCGTTCCTGAACCGGACGATCCAGGAGCTGTCCAAGAAACCCCTTCTGTGAGACACCCACCAGCACTGGACATTCAAACAGTGTGAAACGGCGCAATAGGCCTAATAGCGCAAGGTTATGTTCCAGCAGCTTACCAAATCCGATACCTGGATCAAGAATGATCTGTCTTCGTACAATCCCACGCGTCATCGCAAAACGAATGCGTTCCTCGAAAAATTCCGAGATTTCTCCGATTACATCGTCGTAGTAAGGGGCCTGCTGCATCGAACGAGGCGTCCCGTTCATGTGCATCAGGACAATTCCGGCTCCTGTTTGGGCCAGCACATCGACCATGGCGTGATCGCCTCGTAGCGCCGTGACGTCGTTCACGAGAACCGCCCCTGCATCGAGAGCCGCACGCGCAACAGAAGCCTTTGAGGTATCAATTGAGATCGGCACGGTGACGGCTTTTGCCACCGCTGTCACAACAGGAATTGCACGACGACGTTCTTCATCCTCGTTCACGGCATCGGCGCCTGGGCGCGTCGACTCGGCGCCGATATCCAACAGATCCGCCCCTTCTTCTACCAACCGAACGGCATGGGCCACCGCGGCTTCTGTATCAAAATAGCGGCCTCCGTCAAAGAATGAATCAGGGGTCACATTTACCACGCCCATAATCAACGGCCGGTCGTGAAATTCAATCAGCCGATCCTTTGCCTGCCTTGTCAATGTCATAAGAAGACCGTTATTGGGTTTGTTTTGTTTATCTGGTTGATTTGGTTCATCTGGTTTATCCGATTAGTCTGGTGCAACCAAATAACAAAACAAACCAAATAAACGAGACAAACCAGACAAACTGAGCTTGCAACAGCGGGCTAAGCCCGCCGCCTATCGTCATTCAGATGTATTGCCCGGGACTCCAATGCCCTGAAATGGCGTCCCGGGATCAGCGATGCAGGGTTAGGCAGGAACTGCTTGGGATGTGGACTGCAAAAGAATATTATCGATATCGGCTCCGTCGAGCACTTCTTTCTCTAATAGAGCTTCAGCCAAACGCTTCAGACTAGACATATTTTCCGTAAGCAGGCGCTTCGCCCGCTCATAGTTTTCCGTCACAAGCCGCCTGACTTCCTGGTCGATCTCCATGGCTATTTGATCGCTGAAGTCGCGCTGGCTCCCCATCTCTCGCCCAAGAAACACCTGTTCGTTTTGCTTGCCGAACGTCAGGGGGCCCATCTTTTCGCTCATGCCCCATTCACAGACCATCTTTCTCGCGAGATCCGTCGCACGCTCGATATCGTTTCCCGCTCCGGTCGTCATCTCTTTCAGGACCAACTCTTCCGCCACACGTCCTCCCATGAGGATGGCAAGCTGGTTCAGCAAATACCCCCTCGAATAGCCGTGCCGGTCATCGACGGGGAGCTGCATCGTTACGCCCAAGGCGCGTCCTCGAGGAATGATCGTTACCTTGTGCACGGGATCTGTCCCGGGAATCAGTTTGGCAATCAAGGCATGCCCAGCCTCATGATAGGCAGTCGTCCGTTTCTCCTCGTCGCTCAAAACCAGACTCTTCCGTTCAGCCCCCATCAGCACTTTGTCTTTGGCCATCTCGAAGTCGATGACTTCCACTTCTTTCTTGTTGAGCCGCGCGGCCCAAAGCGCTGCTTCGTTGACCAAGTTCTCAAGGTCGGCCCCTGAAAACCCTGGCGTGCCACGCGCAATTTTTTCCAACTCCACGTTTGTCGCGATCGGAACTTTTTTCGTGTGCACCTTGAGAATTTCAGCACGACCGCGCAAGTCCGGTCGATTGACCACGACTTGCCGATCGAAACGCCCCGGTCTGAGCAAGGCAGGGTCGAGAACGTCAGGCCGGTTGGTCGCGGCGACCAAGATCACGCCTTCAGTCGTATCGAACCCATCCATCTCAACGAGCAATTGATTGAGCGTCTGCTCACGCTCGTCATGGCCTCCGCCCAGCCCTGCTCCACGAAGTCGGCCAACAGCATCGATTTCATCTATAAAGATAATGCAGGGCGCATGTTTTTTCCCCTGCTCAAAAAGGTCACGAACACGGGACGCTCCGACGCCGACAAACATTTCCACGAAATCCGATCCGCTGATACTGAAGAACGGCACATTGGCCTCACCGGCAATGGCCTTGGCCAACAGCGTTTTCCCTGTGCCGGGAGGACCGACGATTAAGACTCCTTTGGGAATACGTCCGCCGAGTTTTTGAAACTTACGAGGATCCTTGAGGAATTCGATGATCTCAAGGACTTCGTCCTTGGCTTCGTCGACGCCGGCAACGTCGGAGAACAGCACCTTCTTACGTTCCTCCGTCAACAGCCGAGCGCGGCTCTTCCCGAACGACATCGCCTTATTGCCGCCCATCTGCATTTGCCGCATCAAGAAAAACCATAGTCCCAGGAACAGGACAAACGGTCCCCACGTCACAAGAAACGTAATATACCAAGGGCTTTCATCAGGCGGCTTTGCTTCAATCTGCACGCCCCGGTCCCGCAAAACCTGTACCAATTCTGGATATTCTACCGAGTAGGTTCGAATACGGGTCTTATCCTTCATCACGGCGCTGATGTGGCTGGCCTTGATGATAACCCGCTCGATCTCTCCCTTGTCGAGCTTGGTCATGAACTCGCTAAAAATCACTTCTTCCTCAGGTTCATGGTGCGGCACGCTGAACAGGTTGAACAATAAGATCATGAAGAGGCCGACGACGACCCAGAAAAGTATATTCTTCGTCCTGGAATTCATCCGGATCTCCTTATGGATAGTACGCGCACAGGGTCAGAAACTCACAAACGTGGGTGATGTTACCATATGCGCATTCATACTGACAACCGTATGCGATCAACGCTTTACTCTTGATCTTCCTCTACATCCAAGACAGCCAGATAGGGAAGATTTCTGTACTTTTGCTGGTAATCGAGTCCATACCCGACCACATACTTATTCGGGATTTTGAACCCCACATAGTCGATGGCAACGTTGATTGTCCGACTATCTGGCTTATTCAGCAAGGTGCAGACCTTAATCGACCGGGGCTTCTTTTTCGTCAAAGTCTTGACCAAGTGTTGGACCGTCAGCCCGGAATCGACGATGTCTTCCACCAGCAAGACATCTTTATCCTTAATGTCCTCGGTTAGCTCTGTCATCAACTTAACCTTGCCGGATGCTTTTGCACGAAGCCCTCTGCTCGTCACGATAAGAAAGTCCACTCGCATGGGAATTCTGATTGCGCGAGCCAAATCGGCATAGAAGGCATAGGCTCCCTTCAACACACCGACTAGGACGAAATCCTTTCCCGTATAATCAGCCGTGATCTGCTTGCCCAACTCACGAATCCGGGCACGCATTTCCTCCTGGGTCACGATCGGCCGACCGAAAATCCGCTCCATGCTCCGTTACTCCTTCTCTAACACTCGGTCACTCACCGAAGCCACCACACAACGTGTCGTCCCATCATGAACGACGAAACGTTCATCCTGCTGCATTCCCACCACCCAGAGAATTCCCTCCGGCGCTACCAATAGTGGAACCTTGCCACGTTCGGGCCTAGCCACCTTCCTATCCGTAAAGAAATCTTGCAGTTTCTTGCTCTTCCCCCTCATGCCAAGGGGAGAGAATCGATCACCGGGCCGCCAAGCCCGAACCAACAAGGGCTCCGAAAACCGATCGGCATCGAACGTTACCCGTCCTTGAGAAAGCCCCTTGCCCAACACCTCGGGATCTCGACAATTTATGTGTTGTACCTGAATTTGCTGATTCGTTCTAGCCCAATACACCGTTGAAGGCACTGGAAGCGGCAGGATCTCCCTTCCCCCTTGTCCTGAACCAATCTCAGCGCCGTGATCTCCTTCTGTCCTTGGGCTAAATCGCACCGACTCCTGATCTAGAATCACCAGTGCCTGCCTTAAAAATAACCGGGCTCCGCTCCTTCCCTTGAGGGAAATATGCCGCACTGACTCCACCACGCGAAAGCTGCTCGCACGCCCCTCTCCGTCGTAAGCCAGTAAGATGGCCCGAACAAGACGCCGCTGAAGGGCAACCGGCAACTTGATGAGCGCTTGACGATCGACTTGTTGTACTCCTCTAGAATCAGAGCTGACCAGTGTACGCGTAAGCTCATTTGTCGCCTCCGCTAGATATCGTTCGTCTTCGCGCAGCAAGTCTGCCTGCCGCTGTAACAGGCGGACGGCAGCCGGCGCCAACCCGGTGATGACAGGAAGAAGTTCCTTCCTGATTCGATTCCGATGATAGAACGGCTTGTCATTGCTCGAATCACAACGATAGGTCAGCCCTTCATGATCCAGGTAAGTCACCACTTCTTCGCGGGTGGCTTCGAGAAGAGGGCGAATAATCCCGGCTTCACGAGCGTACGGCATTCCCGCCAGCCCGGCCAGCCCAGCTCCCCGCAGCAGCCACATGAGCACCGTTTCCGCTTGGTCATTGGCAGTATGGCCGACCGCAATGCGGTCAGCCCCTACCTCGCGAGCCAGTTGCTTCATGAAGTCATAGCGCGCATCGCGCGCCGTTGCTTGAAGCGATGAGCGCTGTCGTCGCTTGACCAGTTTTGGCCGATGGATGACAAGCGGCAGCTGTCGTTCCTTGCAAAACATGCTGACAAACACTTCGTCGCCGTCGGACTCCGCACCGCGAAGCCCATAGTTACAATGGACCGCTGTCAGCGTGAGCCGCCAGGACTGGGCCAGGCGATGGAGAAGAGACAACAACGCGATCGAGTCGGGCCCGCCCGACACAGCCACCAGCAAGTGATGACCGTGAACGAATAGTTGTTGCTGACGCACTGTCCTGACAAGATGCGCCAACAGTAGCGGTCGTGCAGCAGACCTGGTTAACTGCCTTGTGATCGTCGTCTCAACGGCCATAGTTACTGAACTCTTTCCGGAATACGCTGCAAGCTGATGCGCGCCTGTTCTACATCACGGACAATTTGCTTCGACAGCTCATCTGCAGATGCAAATGTATGATCGCCTCGTACCCGTGCCACAAACTGCACGGTGATTTCCTGACCATAGAGATCGCTGGCCTTATCCAACAGATTAACTTCGATCAACCGCTCACCCGCTCCAAAGGTCGGCCTGGTCCCAATATAGGCGATCGAATCATAGGACTGAGAGTCGTGGATAGTCCGCGCAGCATAGACACCATCGGGCGGTACGACGCGGTCGGCGGGAATGCGCAGGTTGGCCGTGGGCCAGCCCATTGCCTGCCCCTGCTGCATCCCGTGCACCACGGTACCACGAATCCCATAGACGCGGCCGAGCAACGTGGCAGCCCGCTCCATATTTCCTACCTGGATAAGCCGGCGAATCCTGCTTGAACTCACCACGTCCCCGTCCATTGTGATGGGAATCATAGGATGCACACGAAAATCGTACTGCTCACCAAGCCGCACCAGGTCGTCAATACGCCCTGCCCGACCCTTGCCAAAAGCAAAATGATTGCCCACGAACAATTCAGACAGAGTGAGAGACCGATACAGGACGTCTTCGGCAAACCGATCCGGGCTCATCGCCGCGAAGGCGGGGGTAAAATCCAGGAAGACCACTTCGTCGATCCCTGCGGCTTCGAAGTGTGCAAGCTTCTCCTCCGGACTGGTGAGAAAGCGAAGATCAACATGGGGTGCGAGGATTTTTACCGGATGGGGATCGAAGGTCAGCACGAGTGCTGTCCCCTGTGCCCTCCGAGCCGTCTCGACTACCGTTTGCAACAGCGCTCGATGTCCCAGATGGTGGCCGTCGAAGTTACCGATCGTGGCGACCGGATAGGCACGTGGACACTCGCTGGACCACTCGCGCGTCACTTTCAGCATGATCGTCAGCGGAGGAGACGCGCTGCGTCTTTGGCAAAGTAGGTCAGGATGAGGTCTGCGCCGGCCCGCTTAATCGAGAGTAACGATTCCATCATGGCCCGCGATTCGTCGAGCCAGCCGGCGTTGGCGGCCGCTTTGATCATGCTGTACTCCCCGCTCACTTGATAGGCTGCCACAGGCAATAATATCTGTGCCCTGGCTGCGGCAATGATATCGAGATACGGCAGCGCCGGTTTCACCATGATAATGTCGGCCCCTTCTTCGACATCAAGGGCGATCTCTCGAAGCGCTTCCCGACGGTTGGCAGGATCCATCTGATACGACTGCCGATCGCCGAACTGAGGGCTTGAAAACGCCGCATCCCGAAACGGCGCATAAAAGCATGACGCAAACTTAGCAGCATACGCCATGATCGGCAGCTCTGAAAAACCTGCCTGATCCAATTCCGCCCGGATCGCCGCCACCCGCCCATCCATCATATCGGACGGCGCCACCATGTCAGCCCCGGCTTGCGCATGGGTTTTGGCCATTGCACGGAGACAATCCAAAGTTTCATCGTTGAGAATCCGACCATCCTTGACGATTCCGCAATGGCCGTGATCGGTGTATTCATCGATGCAGACGTCGGTCACGACCATCAGCCCGGGGACATGGTCCTTCACCGCTTTGACGGCCCGCTGCACGATACCGTTCGGATCGAACCCCGAACTCCCCCGATCATCTTTACGATCGGGAATCCCAAAGAGAATGACGGCGGAAATCCCCAAGGCCGCAACCTCACTGGCCTCTTTCACCAAAAGATCGACCGAAAGCCGGAACTGGCCCGGCATTGAAGTGATCTCTTCACGCCGCTCTCGCCCTTCAACGACGAACAATGGATAGATAAAGTCAGACGGAGCAAGACTCGTCTCTCGAACCATGCGGCGAAAGGCCTCATGCTGCCGCAGCCGGCGAAGGCGCTGTATTGGGAAAGCCATCGAATCACTTCCTCGGGAGATTCGTTAAAAACACCACGATATCACGCACAGAAATCAGGCCCGCCAACTTGCCATCATGAGTCACGCCAAGGTGGCGAATATGCGTTTTGGCCATGAGATCGTTGGCATCTAAGAGGGTCTTATTCTCATCGATCGTCAAGATAGGAGCCGACATAACCTGCTCAACCGTCGTCTTGTGGGTATCGGCTCCTACCGCGACCACACGCCGGACCATATCGGTATCAGTGAGGATGCCGATAATCTCCTTGCCGTTTGTCACGAACAGGCTGCCGATGCTGCGATCGCGCATGATTCGTGCTGCAGTCTGCGCATCCGTATCACGTTCTACCGTAACAAACTTCTCTCTCGGAACCATAAACGACTTGACTGCAACCATAGCCATGCCCTCCTTTGCCTAGTTCAATCCATCACCCTGCCGTACCGTCCATCTGCTTCGGCCTATCCGCTTGTAGAAGCGGCGACTCGATCCCCTTGCTTGAAATGCCTCACAATCGCTTCTGCCAATGCCGGGACAGTATTTTCTTCCGGCATAACCGTGACCGTCAACCCATATTCTTTTGCCGTATTTGCCGTAATGGGCCCAATGCAGGCTACCACCACCCCTGCGAGAAGAGGTCTCACTGCGTCCCGCCCACCAAAGAGCTCCATGAAGTTTCGGACGGTTGAGGAACTCGTGAATGTTATCACCGTCACCTGCCCATCATGAAGCTGTTGAGTCAAAGCCACAACGTCCACCGCCGGGACAATCGTGCGATAGACAGGAATCACATTGACAGTTGCCCCTAATTCACGCAACTGTTCCGGTAAGATTTCGCGAGCGACTTCAGCGCGTGGAATCAATACACGGCTCCCACGGATTCCCACATGGGCCAATGAGGCGATCACACCCTCTGCCTGAAACTCGACTGGCACGACATCCGGAGTGAGCCCATACTGTCCCAGTTCCTGCGCAGTTCTCGGTCCAATCGCGCAGAGGCGTAGGTTTGCCAACGCGCGCGCATCTTTTCCAGCCGCATGGAGCCGGTCCATAAAGGGCTTCACCCCATTCACGCTTGTAAAAATGAGCCATTGATAGCTACTGAGACGAGCCACCGCGTCATCGATGGCCTGCCAACTCGCCGGAGGTACGATCTGAATCGTCGGAACTTCCACCGGCTCCGCGCCATAAGCTGCCAGCAGCTGGGAAAATTCTCTCGCCTGCTCCTGTGCCCTGGTCAGCACGATCCGTTTTCCAAAGAGCGGCTTGGTTTCAAACCAATTCAGCTGCCCTCGCAGTCGCACGACTTCACCGACAACGATTACTGTCGGCGGCTCAAGATGCGCGGCTTCCGCTCTTGCAACAATATCGCCCAGTGTTCCCACAATAGTCTGTTGAGTGGCTTTGGTCCCCCAACGGATTGCCGCAACCGGCTGGTCGGATGGCCGTCCCTCCGACAGCAACTGTCCGACGATTGAAGGAAGATTCTTCATGCCCATCATGAACACAAGTGTCCCCGATGCACTGGCCAACTTCGGCCATTCCAACAGAGTTCCCGGCTTGGTGGGATCTTCATGACCGGTCACAAACGTGACCGTGGAGGCCAGCGTGCGATGGGTTACCGGAATACCCGCATAGGCAGGAACCGCAACCGCCGCCGTCACACCAGGCACAACTTCGAATTCAACCCCTCCGGCAGCCACCGCTTCTGCCTCTTCTCCACCCCGTCCGAAGACAAAGGGGTCACCCCCTTTGAGCCGAACTACTACCTTCCCCTCTTTGGCCCTATCGATGAGCAGTCGATTGATATCAGCTTGGTCTTGATACTGCCCGCGCCCCCGCCGACCGACATAGATGCGCTGTGCTGTAGCTGGAGCATACTGGAGCAAGACCGGATTGGCGAGATAATCGTAGAGGACGATATCGGCTGCCTCAAGACACTCCTTCCCTTTCAGCGTCAACAGTCCTGGGTCCCCTGGTCCCGCTCCAACCAAGTAAACCTTTCCCGCTCTTCTCGATTTTGTCATGTGGGTCTGTAGATCGCTTGGAGTATTCTGTCGCCACCGCGGGCGAGCAGCCGTTCCGCAAGTTGAATACCCATCGACTCCGGATCCTCAATGGTTCCTTCAACGCTATCGCGAATGAGCTCTTTACCGTCTACACTGGATACCAATCCTTCCAATCTCACCCCTGTTCCGACTACTGTCGCATGCGCCGCGATCGGAACCTGACAACCGCCTTGGAGTCGATGGAGCAACGCACGTTCTGCTAGAACGGCTGTCCTACTTGTCGCATGGTCCAAACCGCTCAACAACGACTGAATAAAGAGATCGTCTCGCCGGCCCTCGATGCCCAGCGCCCCCTGGCCAATGGCAGGCAAACTAATCTGCAGGGGAAGATACTCCGTAATTTCATGCGCCCAGGCCAATCTCCGGAGTCCGGCTGCAGCAAGTACGATGGCGTCAAACTGTCCCTCCCGTAATTTCCTGAGACGGGTATCCAAGTTCCCGCGCAACATAGCAATCGTCAGATCAGGCCTGGCATGCAGAAGCTGCGATTGGCGGCGAAGACTGCTGGTTCCGATCCGGGCGCCACGAGGAAGATCCTTGAACGACCGCCCGTCCCTGCTGATCAGGGCATCACGGGGATCCTCGCGTGGCGGCACACAGAGAATGGCCAAGCCCTCGGGCAACTCCGTCGGCACGTCTTTCATGCTGTGCACGGCCAGATCGATCTCGCCACTCAACAGGGCTTCCTCGATTTCCTTTACGAACAGCCCCTTCCCGCCGATTTGGGCCAGCGGAACATCCAGAATCTTGTCTCCCGATGTCTGGATTCTCAGCAAGGTCACCACGACATGAGGGGCCAGCGCGTGCAACTGCGCCTGCACCCACTCACTCTGCTGCACCGCCAACTTACTGCCGCGCGTTCCAAGCACAACTGTCGATCGTTCATGGCCTGTCTGGTTCATCTGGTTTCTCTGGTCTATCTGGTTTGTCTGGTTGATCTGGTTTATGCCGTTTATCTGGTTGATTTGGTTAGTTCCGGTCAACCAAATAAACAAGACAAACCAAATAGACCAAATAACGGTCTTCTTACGCTCACCGGTCCGGCATCTTTGAGCGAGTCCTCGGAGTCATCGCGTCAACATCCTGGATATCTTCCTGTGACGAATGACAGGTCTCCGAGGCAGATGACGCACGGTCATTGACATTGGAAGCCGCAGGATCGCCAAGGTTGAAAAATCGTCTCGCCGCTTCGATAAAGGCGGTCCCCTCCGAAGAATTTACCTCCGCTTTGAGCGTCATCATTGTATTGTGAATAAGCTTATTCACAATCGACGACGCCATCGCCTCGACCAATTCACGCTCCGGCGTGGATAGATTCGCCAAACGCCCTAAGGTCTTGTCGAGCTCGGCTTGCTTGATGTCTTCGACCCGCGCACGGAGAGCTACGATGGTGGGAGTGACCTCCAGCGACTGGAGCCATTGCCTCACAATCCCGACTTCATCCACTACCATGCGTTCGGCTTTCTCAGCCTCGTTTAAGCGTTCCCCGCGATTCCGTTCAACCCGCGTCTTCAGATCATCGATGTCGAAGAGGAAGGCATTGTCCACATGCCGCACCGCCGGATCGATATTGCGAGGGACGGAGATGTCGATCAAGAACATCGGACGATTCATCCGTTGCTTGACCGAGCGCTGCACGTCATCCTCGCTCACAAGATAGTGCGCGGCGCCGGTCGATACCAAGACGATATCGGCGGAAGCCATATCTTCCCGAAATTCCTCAAAAGGAACCGGCGTGCCGCCGAATCGGTTCGCCAATTCCAGCGCATGCTGCGGACTCCTAGTCGTGACCCGCACATGCCGGACACCGCTGGCAATGAAATGCTTCGCCGCCAGCTTGGCCATCTCTCCCGCTCCCACCAACAGTACAGTTTTATCGCTTAAGTCCGAAAAGATCTTTTTGGCTAATTCGACCGCGGCATAGCTGACGGATACCGCCATCTCGGAAATTTTCGTTTCAGTCCGCACGCGCTTGGCGACAGAGATCGCCTTTTTCACCACCTTATTCAAGATGATGCCGGTCGCCTTGTGTGTCAGGGCAACTTCGAAAGCCTCTTTGATCTGACCAAGAATTTGCGATTCGCCGACGATCATGGAGTCGAGGCTGGAGGCCACCCGAAATAAATGACTGATCGCCCGATCTCCCTCGTGCCAATACAAATGGGGAGTCAGCTGTTCCGAGGACAGCGATAGGTGAGCATCAGCCAGAAAATCCTGGATTCGCCCATAGCCTGATTCGATCTCATCGACGACGGCATAGACCTCAACACGATTGCAGGTCGAGAGTAATATCCCCTCCCGCACCCCCTGATATGAGCAGAGGCGGGCCAGGGCTTCGCCCATTCGGCTCTCAGGAATCGCCAGCTTCTCGCGGATTTCGACCGGGGCGGTCTTATGGCTCAAGCCGACGGCAATAATGTGCATATCAAGACACCGGTCCGTGACTCTTGATGACCACGCCAATGAGGGTCAGAATAACTCCGGCAAATCCGATAATCGTGAGATACGCCGCGCGTTTAGCTCTCCACCCCACCGTCAAACGTCCTGTCAATACGACAAAATAGAACACCCAGGTCACCAACGCCCCTGTTTGCTCGGGATTCCAGCTCAGATACGACCCAAGAGATAACTCTGCGTACAGCGCACCTGCAATGATGCCGAGCGTGAGCAGGGGAAATCCTGTTACGATTGATTGTTGATTCAGACGGTCAAGAAAATCCAGAGCCGGCAACTTTGAGTAGAGGACATTAAAACGTTTGGACTTGAGAAGACCATCCTGAATCAGATACATCACACCAGCCACAAAGGCCACGGCAAACCCCACGGTCCCGAGCATGCTCAGCGTGACATGGACCCACAGGGTCCGAAACACCGGCGTGAGCGTCGGAGCAGTTTCTGGCAATGCGGCGGCAGAGACCAGTGAGACCAGCGCCAAAGGCACGATGAACGAGCCAAGCACATGCAAATGATGGCGAAATTCCACGGCCAGAAAGACTAAAATCAGTACCCAGGAGAAAAACGATAAGGCTTCATGAAACCCTGGCGTCGAGATCTCCGTACCCCCGATCATCCCTGCACCCAACGCGATCGTGTGTGAGGCAAACCCGGTCGCCGTTATACCCAGAGAGACGTTTGCCAGAACTTCAGAAGGCCGGATCAAGTAGGCAAGGAAGGAGACGGTGGCCGCAAAATAGAGGGCCATCGTCACTACAAAAAACATGGCCGACATAGATGTCTATCCTCTCAACTTCTCAGGAGAAACAGACAGTCATTAACCGAGGAATTATATCGATGGCGCGAGATGGGAGTCAACCAAACGAACGTGAGGGAGGAGGTAAGGCGACCAGGCCTTGTCCCCCCGGCACCCTCTATGTCGTCAGTACACCGATTGGCCACCCTGATGACATCACCCTTCGGGCCCTTGCCACCTTGCGACGCGTTACAATTGTTGCCTCAGAAGACCCTCGCACGACCCAGATGCTCCTAGCCCATCATGGCATTACCGCAACAATCACGAGTTACGGCCCGTCCAATCGCCACGAAAAAGTGCGGCTTCTTCTGCATCGGCTCATGCAGGGACAGGATGTCGCCCTCGTTTCAGACAACGGCTCTCCGGTCATCTACGACCCTGGCCGCCTGCTTGTAACCGCTGCCCATCAGGCAGGAACCCCTGTTAAGTCCATTCCAGGCCCCTCTGCCATAACGGCAGCGACGGCAATCTCCGGATTGTCCGGCGATGCAATCATCTTTGAAGGGCGCCTTCCCTCAACCGGGCCTCGTCTCGCCCAATATCTCTCCCAGCTCAAAAAAGAACGCAGAACCCTTGTATTCTATGTACGCCCCAAAGCCCTCACAGGGCTCCTGAATATCCTGGCGCAGATACTCCCCTCCAGGCAAATCGCCGTCGCCGTGAATCTCACAACGAACGAGGAGACCCTTTCTCGCGGGAAGCCAGGTGAACTGCTCAATCAGATCGAACCAGTATCGAATGAGTCAGCGGTGACGGTCGTCATTGAAGGATATGGGACAGGATCGCGAAACTACTCATCTTCGCGCCGGCGGATCAGCACTCGATAAGACCCCTCGACGCGATCTTGTGAAAGAATGGTGTGTCCCTCATTACTCACGCTGCGGGGTACATTCCCAATCGGATCGCCATCGTCCAACAACACCGAAAGAACCTGCCCCTGCTCCATTGCTTCCAGTTTCAACTTTGTTTTGACGAAGTTATAGGGGCAAATGACACCCCGTAAATCCAACTCGGCATCCGGTTGACCAAGCACGGTTGCGTTGCCTCTCCATTCTTTAGTTTATTTGGTTTATCCCGTTTGTTTGGTTTGTCTTGTTTACTTTGGTTGAGTGAAACTAATCGAATGAATCAAATCAACCAAACAAACGAAACAAACCAGATGAACCAAATAAACCAGGACGGTGAATGAAAAAAAAGGGGCAGCAACGCGCTGCCCCTTCCCACACCATGCCTATATGTCTTGAATTAGTGTAGGCCTTTGTTCAAATTTGGCTTCGCATAGTCCGTCCCGTAGTCTGTCTTGGTGCTGGCTGCTGCGTTGCCCCATCCCGGCTGTGGTTCACATTGCCAGCAGGGAGCGGAACCGGTAAATTCACCGATTGTGCTGGTGATACCGGAATCGATTTTCCCTGGAAAAACAGAACCAGCGATAGCGCCGGTGATTCCGCCACGGCTCGTCCCAATCGCGCGCTCATTCTCAGGATCTGGTCGTTGTCCAAGCCCACCAAACCCCTGTTTCGTCGCATCGACATGGGTCACGAACGCTTCAATGACTGTTTTCTTTCCGGTGCCAAAGGGCTGATCGACTGTCGTTTCTTCTCTCACTTGAACCGTAACATCGTCACCGACATTGAGGGTCTTAATGGCTTGCATATTTGAGCGATCCGTGAGGTTAAGAACTATGACGGTACGAGCTCCGTACCCTGACTTACCCTCCTGCCCCTCGTCGAATATCTTCCCTGCCCCGCCGGTTTCAATCATGAGCCTACGCTGGGCCATATCAATCGCAAACACCCGCCCGTACACCGTCTCCGGCTGCGACAACCGCTCAAGGAAGTTGCTTCGATCGAAGGTGGTCACCCGCGTGCCCGATCCCGACACATCGCCAACTCCCTCCCCCACACCCATACCGGATTGGGAATTTAAACGCTCTTGAGCGATCGAAACACCAGCTGAACCGACAAGAAGAATTGCCGCTCCCAGTGCCAACACTTTACGCATGTGCCGCCTCCATGGTGAGATTAAAAAAGAAAATGATGTGCAACGACGAAACACAAAAATTGGACCAACTATCAAGGCATTGAAACTTTTTCATCACTCTTACGGCATGGACTATAGGTTACCCATTCGAACATGTCAACTGAAGACATGCGGGTGAACCGTTGGTGCCCAGAGGGAGGGTCGAACTCCCACTCTCTTGCGAGAACCGGATTTTGAGTCCGGCGCGTCTGCCAGTTCCGCCATCCGGGCTTATCCATCTTTGAAAGCGATTCTTCTTAGCACGAAGCCATGAGCTGGTCAATCCGCTCCCCCTCTTTATCTTCGCTCAACCGCAATGTTACAATTCCACTTCACGGTCACCTCATAATTTTTGCGGGAGGATGCTTACACCATGGCAGACGTCCAGTGCGTCACGTGCGGACAAGCCGGAGAAACGATTACGGACCCCCTCTTCATGGGGAAGCTTGAATCCGAGATCAAGGCCAAGGTTTGCAAACCCTGCTGGAAAAAGTGGGAAGGTATGCGGGTCATGGTCATCAATGAATATCAGGTCAATCTGGGTGAAGAAAGCGGCAGAGATCTCGTAAAGAAGCAAATGAAGGCCTTCCTCAAACTAGGCGAGCAAACTGATACGGGAAAGCTTGATCAGAACTATCGTCCACCGGCATAAGAAGTTCGTTATTGGGTTTGTTTTGTTTGTCTGGTTGATTTGGTTAGTTCCGGTCAACCAATCAAACGAGACAAACTAAACAAACCAGATGGACCAGAGAGACCGCGCTAGGCCGTTGACCGCCAGAGCCTTCCGTGAATTTCTCCAGTGATCTCGCAGGCTTCGTTGACAGACCGATTTCAGAAGTGCTACATTACGCACTTCTTGATCCATCGGCAGGGTCACCAATATCTCCGTAAGCCGAGGAGAAGGAGCCGGTTTTTGTGATTACACAGATGCACGTAAAGGGGTTGATGTTCGACCCCTATAATAACGCGTATATCGTGGTGCTGCGTGACGAAGAGCACGCCGACATGCTTCCCATTTGGGTCGGCAAGTCAGAAGCTGGCGCGATCAGCATGTCCCTGGAAAATGTCACGCCCCCCAGGCCAATGACACATGACTTCATGAAATCGCTCCTCGATGCCTACAATGCGAAAGTTATCAGCGTGGTCATTACAGACTTGTCGGAGCATACTTATTTTGCGAAGGTCCATTTGATGTACGAAGATTCAGAATACACCGTCGATGCCAGACCCAGCGATGCCATTGCGCTGGCGCTTCGGAGCAATGCCCCGGTATTCGCGAACAATTCGGTCATCACCAAACAGAGTTCCGAAGAACTCGAACAATGGCTTGAAAATCTCAAACCGGAAGACTTTGGCAAACTTGATTCCTGACTCAGCAACACGCGCTATGAGCATCGCCGATCTACCCAAAGAGCAAGACCTCGTTGAATACAGGGTGGATCGCATCCTCGATGAGGCCAACACCGACACAAAGATCGTCGTCTTAGCCCGACAGGATAGCACACTCGATACCTTTCCGATTTGGGTCGGCGCCGCTGAAGGTAATGCCATTAAACTAGCGCTCGATACCATGATTACGCCACGGCCGATGAGCCATGACTTGGTCAAGAGTTTTGCCGAACATTTGAACATCACGATCCAACGCGTCGTCATTGCGGACGTCAAAAGCAGCACCTATTACGCCATGGTCCATGTCTCTAACAAAGGCCTGGAGCGGGCAATCGACGCCAGACCCAGCGATGCCATCTCGTTGGCCCTGCGGGCTCCGTGCCCGATCTACATTACCCAAGATGTGCTGAATCGGCGAAGCACGACGAATCTCGACGCCTGGCTGGCGAAACTGGACTCGAAAAATATCGGCACACCGGAAGTACAAGAAACTTGATTCACTCGATAGTGGAGGAGCGGGAAGAACGATGTTGACCTACATGCAAAAGCCGTTAGAAGTGCAAGAAAAATGGTATCTCGTGAATGCGGAGGGGAAGACACTGGGTAGATTAGCCGCCCGTGTCGCCGGTATTTTGCGTGGCAAACACCGGCCGACCTTTACCCCCCATGTGGATATGGGCGATCATATTGTGATCGTGAATGCGGAGAAGATCCATCTGACCGGCAATAAAATGACCACGAAACTCTATCGCCACCATAGCGGCTTTCCCGGCGGACTCAAAACCGCAACGGCGCAACATGTCTTCCGAAAGGACCCGACAGAACTCTTGACCAAGGCAATCGAGGGTATGCTCCCCAAGAATCCCTTGGGGAATCATATGGCAAAGAAACTTCGCGTCTACGTCGGACCCACCCATCCGCATCAGGCGCAACGACCAGAACCGATTACCCTTTAGATTTCACTGTGCTCGAACAAGGAGACGTTGTAGCATGGCAGTAGCGACTCAATATGCAACCGGACGACGAAAGTGCGCCATTGCCAGAGCCTGGGTCACCGGGACGGCCGGCGACATCACGATCAATGAACAACCGATCGAGAAGGCCTTCCCACGGCTGACGCTGCGGCAGATTATTCAGTTCCCGCTCGAAATCGGCGGTGTCATGGGGCAGTACTCGATCAAGGCCACCGTGCATGGCGGCGGGCCGACCGGACAGGCCGGCGCTCTGCGTCATGCCATTTCACGCGCATTGGTGGTACTCAATCAACCCCTCCGTACGCCCTTGAAGAAGGAAGGCTTGCTGACCAGAGACTCGCGCGTCAAAGAGCGGAAAAAGTATGGACAGAAGGGTGCAAGAAAGAAGTTCCAGTATTCAAAGCGATAATCATCGGAGCCACAGTCGGAAAAAGGGAAGGCTCCACGCCTTCCCTTTTTTTGTGTCCTTTGAACACATGTCGGGTGAGACAAATGAAAAAGGTACGCGTCGCAATTGCAGGGGCCAGTGGATATGCCGGAGCGGAGCTTGTTCGCCTGGCAGCCCTCCACCCGCACTTCGATCTCCACGCTGTGACGTCTGAAAAGTCCGCTGGAGCTCCCGTCGGAGCGGTTTTCCCGAGCCTAGCCGGTCTCGTGTCTCTCTCGTTTCAAGCACTCTCACCGGAAGCCTTAGCCGAACAGGCAGATGCGATCTTCTTGGCCCTTCCCCACACCAAGTCATTAGAGCCGGTTTCCGCCTGCCTCAAAACCGGTAAACTGGTGGTGGATCTCAGCGCCGACTACCGGCTCACGGATCCTGCTGTCTATGAACAATGGTATAAAACACCGCATACCTATCCGGATCTGCTGAAAGACGCAGTCTATGGACTTCCCGAATTGCACCGAGCCGCTATCGCCAAAGCAAAATTGGTGGCCTCGCCAGGCTGTTACCCGACGGCAGCCGTTCTGCAATTGGCCCCGCTGTTCGCACAGGATCTGGTGCAGCCCCATACCGTAGTCATCGATGCGAAATCCGGCGTTTCCGGCGCAGGGCGAAGCCCGGCTCTCCCCTACCACTTTCCTGAAGCCCATGAATCCTTAGAACCCTACAAAATTGGAGGGCATCGCCACATCCCTGAGATCGAACAAGAACTCGGCGGATTGCTCCAACGAGCCTCTCACGCATCAGGAAAGACGGCCCCAGAGCCAACCGTGACATTCACTCCACACCTTGTCCCAATGAACCGCGGCATCTTGAGCACCGCCTACTGCAAGCTGAAGAGTCCGATGGCGTTGCCGGACCTGCGCGCGTTGTATCGAGACTTTTACAAAGGTGAGCGATTCGTCAGGTTCCAGGAAGAGACTATTCCTAATCCGCGCTACATCAAGGGCTCCAACTATTGCGATATCGGTGTCTACCTTGATTCCCGTTCAGGATCGGTCATTACGGTCGCCGCCCTGGATAATCTGGTGAAGGGCGCCGCAGGCCAAGCCATTCAGGCCATGAACCTCATGCTGGGCTTCCCTGAGGAGACGGGCTTGACGGCACCGGCCGCCTACCCCTGATTCAGGCGAGACGGGCGGGATTGGCGTGAAAAGCGTGACTGGCAGGTAAAGAAATCATACGTCACGCGAGTCTCGCTTGTCGCGCGCCCCACGCTAACATGACTATGGCCAAAAAATTAACAACTGCATCTCCGCGCCGTGGAGTCACTGCACCGCAGGGGTTCCGCGCAGCCGGCATCCATTGCGGCATCAAGAAGCCAGGCTTGCTGGATCTCGCGCTCGTCGTCTCTGAACAGAGCGGTCCCATCGCCGGCGTCTTCACGAACAATCAGGTGGTCGCGGCGCCGGTCATTGTCGATCGTCTGCACCTGCGCCAGGGAATCGGTCGAGCCATTCTTGTTAACAGTGGTAATGCCAACGCCTGCACCGGCGCCAAGGGAATAGCCGCCGCAAAGAAAACTGCGACCTTGCTTGCACGCCACATGGGAATTCCCTCGCAGCAAGTGTTCATCGGTTCTACCGGTGTAATTGGTCGTCGGTTGCCGGTTGATCGAATCGTCAAGGGCATACCAAGTCTTGTTGCTCAGCTCAGCGACCGTGGTGGCCCGGATGCTGCTCGGGCGATCATGACGACCGACCTGCGCCCGAAAACCATCGCCCTTCAGGACACCATCGGTGGTCGCTTGATTACCATCGGTGGGATGGCCAAGGGCTCAGGCATGATCCATCCCAACATGGCCACGATGCTGGCCTATTTCACCACGGACGCGTCAATCACGAAGAGCGCTCTCCAACGGGCTCTCAGCCTGGCGGCCAACGAGTCATTCAACTGCATTTCAGTCGATGGAGATACGAGCACCAACGATACGGTCCTCTGCATGGCGAACGGGATGGCGGAGAACCGCACGATCAAAGAAGGTACCCCCGCCTTTCAGCGATTCCTGTTGCTCCTGACAGAAGCCTCTCAATCACTCGCGCTGGCGATTTGTCGAGACGGGGAAGGTGTTACCAAAGTAGTGAACATCGAGGTGACCGGAGCAACTACAGTGGCGCAGGCACGGCAGGTGGCCCACACCATTGCGACCTCAAACTTGGTAAAGACCGCCCTCTTCGGCGAGGATGCCAATTGGGGTCGTGTGATGGCGGCAATCGGACGAGCCGGAGTTCCGATTACTCCTTCAAAGCTGAGCCTCTCGTTCGGCGGGGTTCCGATGGTAGAAAAAGGAATGGGTCTCGGACTTGCTGCTGAAGCCCGCATCGCAAAGATCTTTCGCCAGAAAGAATTTACGATTGCCGTAGGATTAGGGCAGGGACGCCACAAAGCCCACATCTGGACGACCGATTTGTCATTTGACTACGTCCGCATCAACGCAAGCTATCGATCATAGCGGATTCTAAAAGCCTATCCTACCCCCACAGCTTCAGTTTGACTTCCCGCTATGAGAAGGCGCAGATTAGCCACTCATATCCATACGACACAGAGGTGTATTGTGACTCCTTGCTAGCTTCGCCCAATCCAGCAACTCAGAATCGTTCAAGAACTGAATCGCGCCCTCTTGGCAGACTTCGCCATGAGGGCGTTCTTGTTTGTGCAACAGTACCGGCCATCGGCATGATGTCCTGGCTCTTAACCTCATCGAAATGGAGAGCGTGATGAAACGATTAGCAGCCCTTTCAGCCGGATTGATCCTGGGGTCGCCTGCCCTCGCGTTGGCAGCGGAACATAGTGCGGGGTACCGGGGTATCGGACAACTCTACTTCTTCTTCATGGGCGCGATCTTAATCTATGGCGTCTACGATAGCTTCGGCAAGAAGGCGATGTATGTCGCGGGGCCGATTATTGCGATCGGGCTGTATATGATGTTGCCCGCGGAGTAGATACCGGGATCAGAATACGATGCAAGAGAACGGATAGGCTTAATCCAGCCAGTCCTTCTCTTTCAGTTTTCTTGGAAGATATTTCTTGGTGAGGTACTGGAAGTCTTTGTTGGCGAGGGCGTCCAGTTCGTACTTGAGTCCGCTCGCGAGCATCCGCTTGATTTCCGCCTGCCAGGCCGGCTTCTGGAACCACTGATAGTTGAGCAGTTCTTTCGCGCGTGCGATGTCCTTTTCGTTCAGTTTGATCCCGACATTACGCGGAAGTTCGTACCGTTCTGGGTCAGCACTGGAAAGCCCGATGAACTTGGCTTTGGGAATCGCCATCCGTTGGCTCTCAAAGGCCAGATTGATCGAGCCTTGCTTGACGACGGAATAGATATAGTACCCCCAGGGATCGTTATCGACCAGAACATAGACAGGGAGTTTATATTCCTCGTGTAGTCGCCGTGCCAAGCGGCGAACCCCGCGAGGCGGCTGTCCATTTCCAGTCAGCAGCACGCAGTTATACCTTCGCCAGAACTTGTCTTCTGAGAGGCGATTCCACTGCGTGCCCTTCTCCACCAACAGTACGAAGTCTGCCGTACAGCGGCGGATCTCCACGTACTCCGGCTCAACAATCGACGGAACCGAGTAGCCACCCTTCCCCAGCTTGGCGCAATCCACACGGTCGCCATCGTCACCGAGCACAAGCGGGCCGACGACACTCCCCCCGTTCTCTGCTCGTACATGTAACTCTTCACGGAGCGCCGTGAGCGACACTTCCAGATCTTCAATGATCGGGTCTGATTCGTCCTGGGTATCGAAAGTATTCTCGTGCGAGTCCTGAATAGTGTGCTTGGTCCGGTAGTAGATCTCTCTGAGCGAGGTCGTCAATTCCGCGCGCTGCAGTTCGGAAAGGGCATCCGCGACCAATATGGTCTGCATGAATTTCTTGGCCATACCGACGTTGAAAAATGACCGGGACTGCTTCTTACTTCCCATCTCGAGCAGCCCCTTGCGCTCGTTGAACGTTACGTTCGAAAGGGCGCGAATCGGAATCGCCATCGTCGGATCTTTTGCCCGCTGCGCGGCTGTAATCACCAGATCGGCCAGCCCGATCAATTTTTTCTCGACCGTCCCATTCCTCGTTATCTTCGTTTTGGCCATGCGTCGTCCTATTTTTTCTTCCCGGCCAGGTGAGCCTTGCGCCCTGTGCGAACTGCCCCTGCTGGCCGCTGTGAGGATGATTTCTTCTTAGCCGGCCTCGCCTTCGCAATCTGTTTCCGGGCAGGTTTCGATGGTGCCGGCTTTTCTTCGATAGGGGCTGTGTCTGAAACGCCGACTGCCAGTGGGATCTCTCCATCAACTCCTTCAGCAGTGACGATGATGGAATGCGGCAGGCCTTCCGGTCCGGCGCCGGTCTTGCCGAGTGTTTCATCCGTCTTGCTGCCGCCGGTCCGCGAGGACGCAATCTTTTGCAGCTGCGCTTTGAGCTTTTCGGTTGGCAGCTTCCCCCCCTTCAACCGGTTACAGGCTTCGACCACTTCCTCGATATAGAGTTCGAATATATTCCGCCGCCGGTATTCACCCGCCGCTCGCTCGCGCCGGCGAAGAAAAAGCCCAAGCCGCCGCCCGCATTCGCGAAGTGCCAGCGTAATGTCCTTGTGGATCTCGTCATACTCCGCGATCGCCTCTTTGGACTCACTGGTAAAAGGCACCCACACGGAAGCGATGTGCACCAAGATAACCATCGGCCCGGCCGGCAAGGCTCCACGAGACTGAGATATCCCATAGTTACGCCAGGTCGTTGCGAGCACCGCCTTGAACGATGCGCAGGCAGATTGCTGATAGAGTAGCGGCACCCGGTTCGCGTAACGAATCACGCGGGCGAGTTCCGAGTCCTCCTCCTCCCGCTCTCCCTCCGCCAGCGGCTGCGCCGGTTTCTCAGGCTTCGTTACGCTGTCCGGTGCTTTCCCGAAGGCCAGTCCCGCTTCGATGATGAAGGGATTGCCGCGATATACGGAGGGGGGACGGCTCACGGCGGTGTAGAATTCACCTTTGATCTGCCTGTAGAGACCTGAGAGGATCGCCTTTTCGCCGATCGGCGAGAGACAGTTGGTTGGCGGCGCCATGATCTTCGTCGATTGAATCGTGTGATAGAGCGTCTCAGCGATCGCTCCGCGAATGTCACGGGGCCTCGCCCTAGGCGAGACCTTCGCTGTCTTGCATATCTCATCCGCGAGCGCCGGCGTCACCCGGCAGAAATCGCTCGACAGAAAGCTCGAAAGAGTCTCACCCTTGGTCTCCTGGAGCATCTTGAGGAGCATCCCGAACTCGATGCCATAGGGATGGGGCTTGATTTCTTTCGGCGAGGGCGGCAGTTCGTGATAGGCCCGTGGATATTCTTTCGTCTCGCCTTCCGGGGTGCGATAGATAAGTCTCACGTGCGGATTCGCGATAGAGGTCTGATCGAGATATTCGTCCACCGACGCGCGGCCTTTCTGGTAGCGGCCTTCAACTTCAATCGCCACCTGTGTGCCGCAGGACTGATCCCACTGGATTTGTTTATTCTCATGGATCAGAGGTTCGTTCTTTTTCGTATCGATCTGCACTTCAAAGTAGTGCGCCGGGGTTTTTGGACCGGTACGCGAGATAATCTTTACCGGTTTCCCGGTCGTTAGTTGGCCATACATCCCTGCCGCTGAAATACCGATCCCTTGCTGGCCGCGGCTCATGCGCAGGCGATGGAACTTGGAGCCGTACAAGAGCTTCGCAAAGATTTTCGGAATCTGCTGGCGGACGATCCCGGGACCATTGTCTGTTACTGTGATTCGAAAGCGTGTCGCTTGACTTGCGGGCGGCAAGGCTGAAGATCCGACAGCTACAACCTCCAGTTGTACCGTTACATCGGGAAGAATCCCGGCCTCTTCACAGGCATCCAAAGCATTATCGACCGCTTCCTTGACACAGGTCAGCAGAGCTTTGCGCGGGTTGTCGAAACCCAGTAAATGCCGGTTTTTGGTAAAGAACTCGGAGATAGAAATATCGCGCTGCCGCGCGCCCATTTCCACCGCCGTCACTGCTGAGACCGCACGGGAATCTGCTTTCTTAGAGGCAGCTACTGGCGGATTCTGCTTGGCCATTCATCCTCTCACGTCATTCATGTGAAGACACTCCACAGACACTATCCAAACTGCTCCAATCGGCATGCGCTCTTCGTCATCTCTCATGAGTGAGATGACGCACCAGACCTCTTCACGTCCGTGAAAAGAACGCGGCAGCTCATGGCGGGGCATGCAATGGGAGAAACCGCCAACCGGAATGAGCGGAAGATTAGGGTGGGAGGAGCGCGCACCTACCGAGGACAGCATAGGTACGACGGAGATCTTGGCGGGACTTCAGGCTTCCCAGTCAAGCTGGGCTTGCACACCATCCCGACGCTCGATCCCCTTATGAACCATATTCCCTCGGGGCGTTTAGCTCCTCCCACGGTGATACGATATTCCTCCGATATCTGTCAGTCAAGCATTGGTGCATTTACCCATGCGCGCGAGACGGGCAGGACGGGCGAGAGGTGCGTGACTCGAAGTTCCGAAAACCTTGAGTCTTCGCCAGTCTTGCCATTCCCGCAAGTCTCGCTTGCTTTGCGCACCATCCCACACTATGCATGGCCTCCGTCTTCGGCCTCTTCAAACTCGTCTATGAGTTGCTCGAGTTCATCGAGTTCGTCTGGTCGGATGTTCTGAAAGGAGACTCCGAATTCATCTCCTCCAACCCACTGCACACGCGCGTCTTCGATTGAAACCACTTCCTCCAGGCCGGGAATGACCAATCGCACACGGATCACTTTGCCGGGGTAAACTTCCAGATCACAATCGAACCTGGCGCCACCGACTGAGAGGTCGAGGGTTACGGCTTCGATCTCGTGCGAGTTCCCCAGCAAGAAACCCTGCAGCTGTGCCGGCACCCGCCGGTGTTGTCGTCGTTCCATACTGGGAACCCCACGTAGCAACAGAACGCTCCGTTACCGGAGCTTGAGAATCTTGCCGTCGAGTTTGGTGTCCGTCACGAACTTCTCGAAATTCTTGCTGTATAGATCGTTGAGTAATTCCTGGGCATCCTCTGGGTCGAACCAGAAAACCTGGTTGGACCCGGCACTGGTGAGGGTTTCACGGACCTGGCTTCCGTCGGCGTGATTCTTTACCTGGACGACCATCCGACTTTTAGCATTCAGGGTAGTCTGTCCAATACCGCTTATAGCATCCACACCGAGACCAATAATCTTGCCGGTGACGGTGATGTCTGACCCGGCGGCTTCGTTGCCTTGGACGACGGTCGCATTCCAGCCCTTGCCTTTGAGAAAGTCAGCGAAAGCCTTTGCCGTAGCTTCGCCCAGGGTGCCGCTGGGGAAACTGAAGCGGCTCTCTCCGCCCCATAAGTGATATCTGGTGCCGAGGTGCAATCGGTCGGTACGTTCGTCTTCAAAAGGCTGAATCGCGACGGTCGCGGAACCAATCGCGGCAACCGTCTTATCCGCCGGTGGCGCGGAAATCTTGAGGTCGATGCGCTCACCAGGCCCCGCGCAGCCTGTCACTAAACTACCCACGAGAAGTCCAATTCCTATAATGAAATGTTGCCTCACAGTTGCCTCCTTCGTAACGCGTGGTGATTCATCCGGTTGATCTAGTTTGTCTGGTCTATCTGGCTGGCTTGATTCATTCATCGATCCAAACAAACAAGGCAGACGAGCTTGCTGCGGGAAACTTCATTTCGTCATAAAGTGTGCCCGCCGATTTTGCTGATAACAGTCTTCATTCCGTTGCTTGCAGGAAGGCCTTGTTTCTCCGTAACTCGTCGTCAGAAGTTGCGAAGCCGGAATGCCCATTTCCACAAGATATTTTTTGGCTGCCTGCGCCCGCTTCTCCCCCAACACGAGGTTGTACGCCAGTGTGCCTCGTTCATCGCAATGGCCTTCAATCAGGACGGTCTTGCTTCCATTGGCACGAAGCCATCCGGAATTCGTGTCCAACATCGGCATGGCATCCACGCGGATGGAAAACCTGTCGTAATCAAAAAACACATCTCCCAATGGATTGTTGCCGGAGGCGGTGCTCGGCGCGAGCGCAAGATTGGATGGTACGCTGCCGCCAGGCCGGTCAAATGACCGTTCCAGCGGTACCGTTTTGATCGCATCCGGTTGGATCACCTCGGCCTTGTTCTGACCTGCCTGTGAAGCCCCATCCCCGGATGAGGAAGTAACATTCTTACCGGCGCAGCCAGCGAACATGAGCGCGAAGCTCAAACTCAGGCACAGGCTCATGATTCTTCGGTCCATGACGTAGCCTCCTAATTTTTCGTGATTATTAGTCGCGCTGAGTCGTCAGGGTCAGAGTGGTGTTGGCACAGATGTCCGACTCTCATCTCTATTTATAGGTGCTCAACGGATGTCCGTCAACCTAAAATTTCCCCCTCACTCATGACAGCCAACGCGCCGTAAGATCCTTACCGAACAGGAAGTTGCATCCATCTCCCGCTTTCGCTAAGGTGCGGTTTATGACCCATTCCCTCGCGCGTTCACTCGTCCTCGCCGGCGCGAGCGGGCTTTTCATCCCGCTGAGTTTCCCAAAATCTGACCTTGAACTATTAGCCTGGATCGCCCTCGTACCGCTGCATTGGGCGTTGGACGGCAAGACCAAAGCACATGCGTTTTGGATCGGCTGGCTCTCCGGTACGATTGCCTTTACCGGCATGATGGCTTGGGTGGTCACAGCCATGACCACCTACGGCAAAGTTCCACTTCCGATCAGTTACGCCATCCTATTGCTGCTCACAGCCTATCTCGGCCTCTACGTCGGTCTCTATGCTGCCGGGGCCGTGTGGTTTCGGAGCCTGATCCCTCGCTACGGTTTCTTTGTATTTCCCTGCCTATGGGTAACCCTCGAATTGATTAGAACCTATGCTTTGAGTGGAATGCCTTGGGGCCTTCTTGGTTATTCTCAATATCGTCAGATCGAGATCATTCAGATTGCAGATCACATGGGGGTATACGGAGTCTCATTCCTTATTGTGTTGGTAAATGTCGCGCTGGCGGAGTTCTTGTCCTGGCTGATGCCCTACTTCCGGAATTTCCGTCCGGCTAGGCTCCCATGGGAACTTGCGGCAATGGCGGCATTGCTCGTGACGCTTTCGTGGCAATATGGTCTTTTCACGTTATCCGAAACGCCATTTTCTGATATTCCACGATCGTCCATCAGTGTAGGAGTGGTTCAGCCGAATGTCGATCAGGCAGTGAAGTGGGATACGGCCTATCGGGAGGAGACAATCGCGCGCTTTGACCGGTTGACGGAAAAACTCGGTCGTGCCACAGATTTGGTAGTCTGGCCGGAAGCGGCAACACCGTTCGTCTTTGAGCGTGAGCCGGTCTATCAGCTGCAACTCATGGCGCTGGCCAATCGAGCCCAGGCGCCAATCCTATTCGGCAGTCCTGCCCTGCGATTCTATCCGGATCGCCGGCCCTATCTGATGAACAGCGCATACCTCCTCGCCCCCGACGGCCAATTGTTAGGACGTTATGATAAGCATCATCTGGTCCCATTCGGAGAATATATTCCATTCAAGTCTTCATTCCTATCTTTCCTCGACAAACTTGTGGAAGGAATCGGCGACTTCGAGCCGGGAACCGGCCCGACGGTCTTGACCTTCACGCCAAAACCCAAGTCTGCAACTGCAGGCACGGCTGGAACGACGCTACGGCCGATAAATTTCGGAGTGGCAATCTGCTACGAAGTAATCTTCCCGAACCTGGTGCGGCAATTCGCCGCCAATGGAGCGGAGTTCTTGGTGACCGTGACCAACGATGCTTGGTTTGGCCCTTCAGCGGCCGCCTCGCAACATTTTTCGATGGTGGTGTTTCGTTCGGTCGAGAATCATTTGGCCTTCGCCCGATCAGCCAACACCGGCATCTCCGGGTTCATCGATCCGTTCGGGCGCATCGTCGAGGCCACGCCGATCTTCACGGAACAGGCCGTCAAGGCGACGATGCAAGTCTGGCGTCCCTATACGTTTTACAGCCGGCACGGCGATGTGTTTGCCTACGGCTGTGCTATAATCTGCGCTCTCTTGTTCCTGTTCGGCATATTCCGCAGCAAGGAGTCTGAGCCGGATGCAGTGGCTGCCACTCCTGTATAGCAAGTTGTGGAAAGACACGGTTCATACGAAAAATGCCGATGAAATATTGAAGAATGACGCTGACGGTTCAATAGCACAGGATACTCAAACTGGTTTGTTTTGTTTATTTGGTTGATTTGGCTCATCTGGTTAACCAAACAAACGAGACAGACCAAACAAACCAAATAACGGTTTTCAAATACTGGCAAACTTTTTCAGCATCCTGCTAGAGAGAAAGGGGCGCTCCATGTTAGATGAAGTAAAGAATCGCGTGAGGGCCGTTGAGCAATTGGTCACTGAACTACGGGGGCATCTTTGACTTTGCCCGCATGACGGCCGAGTTGTCGCATCTCGAGCAACAGACATCGCAGCCTGACTTTTGGAACCACGCTCAGAGAGCCGCTAAAATTAGCAGGAAAAAATCTTCTATTGAGCGTGACCTCCAGCAGTGGCGTGATATCGATGGGAAGAGGGACGATCTGGACGCATTACTTGAATTGGCAGAAGAAAGCGGTGACGCCGGGCTCGTAAAAGAGTTGACGTTCGAACTGGATCAATTTGAGCAGAAGCTCGCAGCCCTACGGCTTGAACTTCTGCTTTCTGGCGAACTGGACCCCAACAACGCAATTGTGGCGATCCATCCTGGCGCCGGTGGGACGGAATCGCAGGACTGGGCGCAGATGCTGCTCCGTATGTATGTCCGTTGGGCCGAGAGCAAAAAATTCAAGGTCGAAACGCTGGACCTGCTACCGGGAGAGGAAGCCGGCATAAAGAGCGTGACCCTGTCAGTAACAGGACCCTATGCCTACGGCTATCTCAAGGCCGAAGCAGGCGTACATAGGCTGGTACGCATTTCACCCTTCGATGCAAACAAGCGGCGGCATACCTCCTTTGCTTCGGTCTTCGTCTATCCCGAGGTGGATGAAGATATCGATCTCGTCATCGAAGACAAAGATCTGAGAATCGATACCTTTCGGGCCGGTGGCGCAGGGGGCCAGAATGTGAATAAGGTCGAGACGGCCATCCGCATGACACACCTGCCGACCGGAATCGTGGTGCAATGTCAGAACGAACGGTCACAGCTCCAGAATCGCAATGGCGCGATGAAAGTCTTGAAGGCACGCCTCTATGAACTCGAACTGAAAAAGAAAGAAGCAGAGTTCAATGCGATCGTCGGCGAGAAAAAGGATATTGCCTGGGGCAGCCAGATTCGATCCTATGTGTTCCAGCCCTATCAAATGGTCAAAGACCTCCGGACTGGGTATGAAGTGGGCCAGGTAGCCGCCGTCATGGACGGTGATCTGGACGGGTTCATCGAAGCCTATCTGAAGATGAAGCAACTTGGGGTAACCGGACTCAGCTATCAACAATCGGAAACGGACGAGTTCGATAACTGACGAAGAAGGACTTCCGTAAAGGCACGTGATGGACGAACTGAACGAACAGCAGCAGCAGCGCATCAAGAAGCTCGATATCCTGCGTGAAGCGGGCGTGGCGCCTTACGGATCACGATTCGAAGTGAAGGATCGCGCGGGCCAACTGATCAAACTCCATGGAGAGAAAACCAAAGAGGTGCTGGAAGATCAGGAGATATCCTGCACCCTGGCAGGACGCATCGTTGCCCTGCGGCGGTTTGGCAAGGCAGGTTTCGCGGTACTGCAGGACGGATCCGACCGGCTGCAAGTCTACCTCAAAAAAGACTATCTCTCAGAACAGGCCTATCGCGTCGCGGAACAACTGGATCTGGGCGATTGGATCGGCGTGACCGGCATTCTCTTTCGCACGAAGACGAACGAGTTCACCGTCGAGGTCACGCAGCTGACCTTCCTGAGCAAAGCCCTCAGGCCTCTTCCGGAGAAGTGGCACGGGTTGACGGACGTGGAAACCCGCTATCGCCAGCGTTATGTCGACTTGATTGCCAATCCCGAGGTCCATGGCATCTTTGCCACGCGGAGTCGAATCATCGCCAACATTCGCGCCTTCTTGATCGAACGGGGCTTCCTAGAGGTCGAAACGCCGATGATGCACCCGATTCCTGGTGGCGCGGCGGCGAAACCCTTTGTCACACACCATAACGCGCTCAATGTCGATCTCTATCTCCGCATCGCGCCGGAACTCTATTTGAAGCGGTTGATCGTCGGCGGCTTTCCTCGTGTGTTTGAAATCAACCGCAACTTTCGGAATGAAGGCATCTCGACCATTCATAACCCGGAATTCACAATGCTGGAGTTCTACGTCGCCTATGCCGACTATCAGGATCTGATCGTCCTCACGGAAGAACTCGTCTCCTCGTTGGCGCAGCAGATCCTCGGCAAGACGGTCATCAGCTATCAGGGCAAGGAAATCGTACTCACGCCTCCATGGCGCCGCTGGTCTTATCATCAGGCGATTCTGGAGGTGAATAACCTCGATCCTTCCGTCCTTGAGGATAAGGAAATGGCGATTGCGGCAGCCAAAACCCTGGGTATCGCCATCGATCCGAAGTGGCCGCTCTTCAATATCGTGAACGAGATTTTCGAGGAAACGGTGGAGCCGAATCTGATTCAGCCGACCTTCATCACCGACTACCCGATTGAAATTTCTCCGCTCGCACGGCGCAAAGATTCGAATCCGGCGCTGACCGACCGCTTCGAGCTCTACATCGCAAGCCGAGAGATCGCGAACGCCTTTTCAGAGTTGAACGATCCACAGGATCAACGGCAACGGTTCGAGGGGCAGGCGGCGCAACGGGCGGCGGGCGACGAAGAAGCGCATCTGGTCGATGAAGACTTCCTGCGGGCCTTGGAGTACGGCATGCCGCCGACCGCGGGCGAAGGCATCGGCATCGACAGGCTGATCATGCTCTTTACGAACCAAGCTTCGATCCGCGATGTGGTCCTCTTCCCTCAACTCAGACCCGAGAAATAACGGTGGCTCTCCCCTACGAAATCTTTGTCGGGTTGCGATATCTGCGCGCGAAGCGCCGGAATCGGACGATTTCATTGAACACCGTGGTCTCTATTGCCGGGATCACCCTCGGTGTCGCTGCCCTGATTGGGACGGTCGGCATCATGACCGGCTTCAAAGAAGACATTCAGGCTAAAATTCTTGGAACAACGGCCCATATCATCGTGCAGGATCGAATGAAGGACAACATGAGCGAGTACGACCCCCTCGCCAAGCAGGTCGTAACCGTTCCTGGTGTCGTAGCGGCAACCCCTTTCGTGCTCAAACAGGTCTTGCTCACAACCCAGAGCGGCGTGCAAGGCATTGTGATCCGCGGAATCGACCCGCAACGTGAAGCGACGGTAACCGAGCTGGCCAAGAATCTCTCGACCGGAGAATTAGCTGACCTCAGCAAGCCGGTCAAGGTGAAGCAGCCACCTGCCGACGATCCAAACGGCCCGGCAGTCGAAACAGAAAAACCCGGCATCATCCTGGGCAAGGAATTGGCGCTGCGACTCGGCGTCTTTGTCGGGGATACGGTCAATGTGGTGTCCCCTCCCGCCGGCCCGATCAGCGCAATCGGCATGGTGCCGAAGATCCGCACCTTCGCACTGGTCGCGCTGTTTCAATCCGGCATGTATGAGTACGATTCGTCGTTGGCCTACATCGACCTCGCGGAAGCGCAGAAGTTTTTCAACATGGGACACACCGTGACGGGCATTGAAATTAAAGTCACGGACGTCTTCCACGCGGACGAGACGGCCCGTTCCGTGGAGCAGTCGCTCGGTTTCGCCTATGGCGCCCGCGACTGGATGCAGATGAATCGCAATCTCTTCTCGGCGCTCAAACTCGAAAAGACGATGATGTTTTTGCTGTTGGTGCTGATCACGATCGTGGCCTCCTTCAACATCGTGAGCACCCTCACCATGATCGTGACGGAAAAACAAAAGGAGATTGCGATCCTCAAGGCCATGGGCGCCACTCGAAAAAGCATCCGGCGCATTTTCATGCTGAACGGATTGATCATCGGCCTGTCCGGAACCGCCATTGGCATTCCGCTCGGCTATACGTTTCTTTGGCTGATCCAGACATTCTGGACCTTCGATCCCTCGGTCTATTACATCTCGCGGATCCCCGTCCATGTACAAGCGCTGGATGTCTTTCTTGTGGCAGGCTCTGCCATTCTGATCAGCTTCGCCGCCACGGTCTACCCTTCGCTCCAGGCAGCCAAGCTTGAACCGGTGGCTGCGCTACGCTACGAATGAATATGCTGGCCTCTTTATCATTTTCCTTTCATCCTGGAATTCCGGCGTGATCACCGTCACCGACCTGACCAAATCATTCCCCATGGGCGGACAAACCCTCACGGTGCTGAAGGGCGTCAACCTCCAGATTCAGCGGGGCGAGTTGATTGCGATTGTCGGCGCTTCGGGAGCTGGAAAGAGCACGCTGCTCCATATAATCGGCACGCTCGATCGACCGACCAGCGGAACAGTCCACTTCGACGGTCAGGATATGTTTCACCTGTCAGAAGGTGAACAGGCAAACTTTCGAAATCGTCGTATCGGATTTGTCTTCCAGTTTCACCATCTCCTGCCAGAGTTTACTGCGCTCGAAAATGCCTGTATGCCGGCGCTGATCCAGCGACGGAATCCCGCAGATATTGAACCGGAAGCCATCGCGTTATTGCAGGAAGTCGGGCTGGGAGCCCGGTTACATCACAAACCAGGCGAATTGTCCGGTGGTGAACAGCAGCGCGTAGCGGTCGCACGAGCCCTCTTGCAGAAGCCCGATCTGGTGTTAGCCGATGAACCGACAGGAAATCTGGATACGCATACAGGCGAGGCACTCTTTGCCATGATGCGTGAATTGAACAAAGCCCGCGGGACGACCTTCGTCATCGTCACTCACAACGATAAATTGTCCGCCCAAGCTGACCGGATCGTGCAAATGCAGGATGGTCAGATCGTCTAACTCTTGACGGGCACTCATTGGTTGAATACAGTGGAAAGAATCCACGAGTGTTCATGAGAATGACGTCATAATGCAGGCACGTATATCGATTCAGATTCTTTTATGCTTCCTGCTCTCGCTGGTGGCAACGCCGGCAGTAGCCGTGGAGTTTGCTGTCGTCGGCCCCCGTGCGGCTGGGATGGGTGGTGCGGGAGTGGCCGTGACCACCGACGCATACGCCACTTATTGGAATCCCGCAGGCTTGGCCATGGCCCAATCCATAGACATTCGAATCCAGGGTACCGTTCAAGTGACAGATCGATTGGGGGTCGGCAGTGCATTGAACGATCTCCAAAACTTTGACCCGAATGATACGTCGCCCGCTAACGTGGCAAAGGCGCAGAGCATCGCCAATCAAATCAATCAGGCCGGAGCAACAGTTTCCGGAGTGGGTGCCGCTGGTCTCTACTTCAAAGGACACTTTGGCGAACACGCATTCGGGTTCAACCTGTCGGATGTCGTGACGTCGGGAGGGTTTGTCAGTTCACCGTTGCAGGCCTCGGGGACTACTATTACCGGTGGTCAGATGGCATTACGAGGGCTGGAAGCCAGGCAAGCAGCCTTCTCCTATGCCTATGCATTTGCGGATAAGACTTTTTCCGTCGGTATCACGAGCAAGATCATCCAAGGTGCGGCCTACAACAATACAACCAATCTCCAAGGAGGTCAGGATCCCAATCTTCTGGACAACTTCGGGCAAGCGAAGATCTCTACGTCTTACGGCATCGATGTCGGCGCCATGTATCGTCCTTCTTCCTGGTTGAAATTCGGTGTGGTTGCCAAAGACATCAATCAACCAAGCTTTGATGCCCCCGGCGGTCTCCAATACAAGCTGACTCCTCAGGTGCGCGGTGGGATGGCAGTGAATCCCTGGTCGACCATGACGATTACTGCAGACATGGACATTACGTCCAATCAGACGCTTGTTCCCGGACTCAAGAGTCAGGTATTGAGCCTCGGCATGGAACAGACTATTCTTTCAGAATTTCTCTCCTTCCGTGTCGGGACATATAAGAACGTGAAGGATGCGGGATCCATCTTTACACCGACAGCCGGAATCGGGCTACGAGTATATTCCTTCCGCTTGGATGTCGGCGGCGGATACGACTTTAATGAAGGCGGCGCGATTGCCTCTGGCGCGCTCGCTTGGACATTTTAGATGGTATACTGAAAACATGTTCCTGTTTCATCACCTACGACGTACCCTCTCTCTCTTTCTTCTTCCTCTCCTAGTCGCCGGCTGCGGCGGTTTGCAGGAAGTGTGGGAAGGACCGGGCGCCAAAGTATTCCGGCCCCAAGCCATTGCGGTGCTTCCCCCCATGGCGAGTCAATACGACAGTGCGCGCGAGGATATTCAACAGGTCCTGTCGGATGCAATTCACAAGACCGTCAGTATCGAGCGTGTGATATCTCCTGAAAATGTGACGGATATCTTCCAGGCGTCGAAAGAAGCATTCGATGCGTTGGTATTCTACTTCTCCCGTCTGGAAATGACCGGTCAATCAGACAAGGACTCAGCTGTGAAATTGGGCAAGGCCTTGAACGTGGATTCGTTCTTAGTTGTGAGGGTAAATTCCTGGGAATACGTGCGCAAGGAAGGCGACAATGTCGCTCGAGTCGGCCTGAGCCTCCGTCTGGTCGATGCCACCACCGGTACCACTGTCTGGAAAGCGCGACATGAACGGTCGAGCAGCTATATGTTCTACCGGCCGGATTTAAAGGATGTCGCAAAAGAACTCGCTGCAGAGATGATTCAGGCCATGCCTCCCCAAGCCAAACAATAGTCCCCGCCTAGTCTTGTTATTTGGTTCATCTGGTTTGTTTGGTCTATTTGGTTTGTCTGGTTTTTGGGTTGGACGAAACTAACCAAATCAACAAAACAAAACAAGATCAACCAGATAGACCGCACACGCAGGGTTTCTCAGCAGTCTGTTAGCGGGTTTTTGGCTGAGCTGCCTGCATGGCAGTTTTCAATGAGCGGACAAATGCTGCTACGTGCTTCACCATTTCTGGCTTTTCTTGGTATGCGGCGATCTGCTTGACGATTGCGCTGCCGACGATCACCCCATCGGCAATGGCCGCGACCTTGGCCGCGTCTTCCGGCGTTGCAACTCCGAAGCCGACTGCTACAGGAACATTGGTGACCTTCCTGATTTTCTCGACATTCTTTGCCACATCGGCCAAGTTAGCCAGTTTCGCACCTGTGATTCCGGTCAGCGACACGTAATAGACAAAGCCCTGAGACTGGCGCGCTACGAAAGTCCGCCGTTCTGGCGTACTCGTAGGGGCAAGAAGAAAAATTAGCGGAAGCCCAGCCGCTGCGGCAGGCCCTCTGAGCGGACCTGCTTCATCCGGCGGCATATCAGGCAAGATAAGTCCGTCGACACCGGCTTTGGCAGCCTCATGGCAGAACCTTTCAGGGCCAAATGCGTGAATATTATTGTAGTAGGCCATTAAGACCAGTGGAACCTGAGTTTTCTTCCTGAGGCCTGTGATCATGGAAAGGATCGCTCGAAGCGATGTCCCGCTTCGCAAGGCTCGTTCTGCCGCCTGCTGGATCACGGGGCCATCGGCGATGGGATCGGAGAACGGGACACCCAGTTCAATGATATCGGCCCCGGCCTGTTCTAACTCCACGACAAGTTGTTCGGTGATTGGCAATGACGGATCGCCTGCCATCACATAGGCAATGAGGGCCTTCTCACCGTTCTGCCGAAGCTGTACGAACGTATTGTCGAGCTTCGACGTCACAGCGTGATCCCTCGCATTTTGGCAATCTGCTGGACGTCTTTATCGCCACGGCCGGACAGATTCACAACGAGAATCTGACTCTTCTTCATCGTGGGTGCGAGCTTCACCGTATGAGCAATGGCATGGGCGCTTTCGAGAGCCGGCATGATCCCCTCTTCCCTGGTCAGCAAATCGAACGCCGCCATGGCTTCGTCGTCGGTCACCGAGGTGTATTCGGCTCTGCCTTGATCCCGCAAATAACTGTGTTCCGGGCCGATCGCGGCATAATCCAACCCGGCTGAAACCGAATGGGTCAGATTCACTTGTCCGTCATCACCCTGAAGTAGGTAGGTCATGGTGCCTTGCAAGACACCAGGCTTTCCTCCGGCAAAACGAGCGGCATGTTTTCCACTTGCGACCCCCAGGCCGCCGGCTTCAACGCCGATCATTTTCACCTTTTTATCCCGGATGAATGCATGGAAGAGTCCTATGGCATTACTGCCACCGCCGACGCAGGCAACGAGGCAATCAGGCAATCGGCCCTCTGCCGCAAGAATCTGCCGTCTGGCTTCACGTCCGATGATGGATTGGAAATCCCGGATCATCATTGGATAGGGATGGGCTCCAAGCACCGAACCGAGGATGTAGTGGGTCGTGCGGATATTCGTGGTCCAATCCCTCATGGCTTCGCTGATGGCATCTTTCAGCGTGCGGCTTCCCGCATCGACCCCCGTGACAGTCGCACCGAGCAACCTCATGCGGAAAACGTTCAGCGCCTGGCGCTGCATGTCTTCCGTTCCCATATAAATTTCACATTGAAGCCCGAACAGCGCCGCAACTGTCGCTGTCGCCACACCATGTTGTCCGGCTCCGGTTTCAGCGATAATACGAGGCTTCTTCATCCGCCGGGCCAGAAGCCCCTGCCCGATCGCGTTATTGATCTTGTGGGCTCCGGTATGACAGAGGTCTTCGCGCTTCAAATAGATCTTCGCTCCACCCAATCGCTTCGTAAGTCGTTGCGCAAAGTAGAGAGAGGTGGGACGTCCGGCATATTGCTTCAAATAATAGGCGAGCTCTGACTGGAAGCCCCTGTCCTTTTTCACCAGGGCATATTCCTGCTCCAATTCAAGCAAGGCAGGCATGAGTGTTTCAGGGACATAGCGCCCACCATACGCGCCGAACCGGCCTTGTTTGTTGGGAACAGAATTCATCGTCATCCTCATGTTCGTATGACCAAGCGAAACGGGGGACGGTTCGAGGTCCGATGTTCGAGGTTTTCTGAACAGCGCGCCCTGAACTTCGAACTTGGAGTCGCGCATTTCTCGCACGTCTCGCGCTTCACGCGCCACAGTATAGCCAGGCTCATGTCTGAGAGACAACCTTGACCTTGGCTGCTCGAATGAATGCTCGCACTTTGTCATGATCCTTCATACCAGGCGCCCGTTCAACGCCGCTGCTCACATCCACGCCGTAGGGTTGTACCGCCTGGATCGCCTTCTCGACATTATCCGGGGTCAGCCCACCTGCCAGGAGCACGCTGGCAGCCTTGGCTACCTCTGCAGCGAGTTGCCAATCGATCACCTGTCCAGTGCCTCCATAGGACTGATCGGAAAAGGCATCCAGCACGAACCCTCGAACGCCGGCCCGCCCACGAAACTCCGCTAAGGCGAGAAACGTGCTTCGATCCTTCACTCGAAGTGCCTTCAGGACTGTACGGCCTAACTCTTTGCAATAGATTGCCGACTCGTTTCCGTGCAATTGCGCAATAGCGAGTCCGCAGTCGTCCATCAGGTTTCTGACCACTTGTTGCTCTTCATCGACAAACACCCCTACCGGTATCACCAAGGGAGGCAGGCTCATAATGATCTGCCGTGCCAGCGTGGGCTCGATGTACCTGGGGCTTTTCCGATACAACACAAAGCCTAAGGCATCGGCCCCGGCGGCGACTGCCACGTTGGCATCCTCGGCGTTGGTGATGCCACAAATTTTGACTCTGGCTATATCGGCCAACTCACTCATGAGACGGAACCTGCACTCCGCGTAATTCGCGGATCTTCGCTGCCGTGTCTTCCGCACGAATGAGCGATTCTCCGACAAGCATGGCGTGGATACCTGCTTCAACCAACCGTACGACGTCGGCGCGCTGGTGAATGCCGCTCTCGCTGACGATCAGCTTGCCGGGTGGAATTCGTTTTGACAAACGTAGCGTGACCTCCAGATCCGTTGTGAAGGTCTTGAGGTCTCGGTTGTTGATGCCGATCAGCCTGGCCTCCGGGAGCCGTTCCAATACCCTATCGAGTTCTCGCTCGTGATGAGTTTCGATGAGCACATCCAAACCCAACCCTGAAGCGAGAGCATAAAAATCGATCAATTGCTGCCGTTCAAGCGCGGCGACGATCAAGAGAACTGCATCGGCTCCGTAGGCTCGTGCTTCGTAAAATTGGATCTCGTCGACCATGAACTCTTTGTTCAAAGTCGGTAGGGGCACCGACTGTTTGATCTCGCGGAGGTAGTCGAGGCTCCCCTGGAAAAAGTCCTTGTCGGTTAATACAGACAGAGCAGAGGCGCCATGAGCATGATAGGACTTGGCGATTTGGAGATAGTCAAACCGATCGGAGAATTCTGGACGGAGAAGCCCAAGACTGGGTGAAGCCTTTTTCACTTCGGCAATTAACGAAGGACTGGCACTCGTCCTTGTAGCTTCGAGGGTCACGGCAAAGCCGAGTGGACCAGGCGCGTCTTGAATCTTCGCCTTCAGCTCGGAGAGGTAGCCCCGGCTTTGCTTGTGCCTGAGTTCCGCTTTCTTATGCTCAAGAATGCGAGAGAGAATCACAATGGCGTCAGCCTTTATTTGTATATGCGATGAGACGAGCCAGCTTTTCGGCCGCCGCGCCGGAATCGATAACCTGACCAGCCAAGAGGAATCCATCTTGAAGGCTAGTCGCCTTGCGCCCTGCAACAAGAGCCGGCGCAGCATTCAAACAGACGATATCCCGTTTGGGTCCTTTACGCCCTTGGAGAATGTCACGAGTAATCGCGGCATTTTCTTGTGGCGTCCCTCCCGTTAGATATTTGGCTGGCGCCAACGCCAGTCCGAACTCCGCCGGATCCAGGAGATAGTTCGAGAGAACGCCCCCCTTGGCTTCAGAAATCTGCGTCTTCGCGGTCAGGGTGATCTCATCGAGTCCATCCATCCCATGGACTACAAAGCAATGTTGCGATCCCAGATGCATGAGCACATTCCCTAGCAGGGATGTCAATCGCCCCTCATAGACGCCGAGCACTTGAATGGTGGCTCCTGCAGGATTGGTCAAAGGGCCCAAGAGATTCAGCATGGTCCGGATGCCCATCTCCTGTCTTGGCCCGGCACAATGCTTCATGGCTCCATGATAGAGCGGAGCAAAGAGAAAGCCGATCCCAACCTCATTGATACAATCGGCCACGCGCTCAGTCGGCAGGTCGATCTTGACCCCAAGAGCCGAGAGGACGTCAGCACTACCGGACTTGGACGACACGGAACGGTTGCCGTGCTTTGCCACGGTCAAACTTGCGCCTGCGAGAACAAACGCCGTCGTGGTGGAAATATTGAACGTGTGAGCCCCATCCCCTCCCGTGCCACACGTATCGACGACCAGAGGATCTCCAATTGCAATGCGGATGGCTTTGGCTCGCATCGCCCGCACGGAACCGGAAATTTCCTCGACGGTTTCCCCCTTCAAACGAAGCCCCATCAAGTAGGCTGCAATTTGGGCCGGAGTCGCTGCGCCCTCCATGATCTCAAGCATCACCGATTCGGCTTCTGTTTCGGTGAGGGAGGCCCGGTCGGCGAGTGTAGCAATCGCGTCTTTAATCATGGATCGGAGACCAGTCTGACATGCCTACAGTTTAAGGAAGTTACGGAGGAGGTCTTTCCCTGACGTCGTGAGGATCGATTCCGGATGAAACTGCACCCCTTCGATACCCATCGATCGATGGCGTATTCCCATGATTTCCCCCTCGCTCGTTTCGGCGGAGACTTCAAAGCAGGAGGGCAGCGTCTCTCGCTTCACGATCAGAGAATGGTAGCGTGTCGCGTCAAACGGATTGGGCAAGTGATCGAAAATCGTTTTCCCGTCGTGCTTGATCTTCGACGTTTTCCCATGCATTAACCGTTCTGCTCGAACGACCTCGCCGCCAAACGCCACGGCCAGGGATTGATGGCCTAGACAGACGCCCAAAAGCGGAAGACGTCCGCCGAAATGCCGGATGGTTTCGACCGATACACCCGCTTCCACCGGCGTGCAGGGCCCCGGAGAAATGACGATACGGCTGGGATGCAGAGACTCGATCTGGTCGATCGTAATCTTATTGTTGCGGAATACCCGCACGTCTTCACCCAGTTCCCCGAAGTATTGCACGAGGTTATAGGTGAAGGAATCATAGTTGTCGATCATCAGTAACATGGCAATAGTCCTAAAGTCTGAAGGTCAAAAGTCGTCAGGTCACAAGGTATACAAGCAGTCTCCGGAGACTTGATGAACGTGAAGACTTTTCGACTTTCGACTCTTTCTACTCCAGTCCCTGCTCAGCCAATTCAACAGCTTTAAACATGGCCTGAGCCTTATTGCAGGTCTCTTCATATTCGTGTTCAGGATTCGAATCGGCAACGATACCGGCCCCGGCTTGAATGAAGGCCCGGTGGTTCTTCACGACGACCGTGCGGATATTGATGCACATGTCCATGTTGCCGGAAAAGCTGAAGTAGCCCACTGCGCCGGCATAGGGACCGCGCCTCGTAGGTTCCAGCTCATCGATGATCTGCATCGCTCGAATCTTCGGTGCACCGGAAACCGTGCCGGCAGGGAAGCAGGCACGCAACACATCGTAGGAGGTCTTCGAGTCATCCAGTTGTCCGGTCACATTCGACACGATATGCATCACGTGCGAATACCGCTCGACGTGCATGAGGGAATCCACTGTAACCGACCCTGGCTTCGCCACCCGACCGACGTCATTCCGCCCAAGATCGACGAGCATCACATGCTCGGCCCGTTCCTTTTCATCCGCTAAGAGCCGCCGTTCCATTTCTTGATCTTCTTCAGCCGTCACGCCTCGACGGCGGGTACCGGCAATGGGACGGAGGGAAATGACTCTCTTTTCGCAACGGACGAGCGTCTCCGGAGAGGAACCGACCAGTTCGACTCCCGCGATGCGGAGATAATACATATAGGGAGAGGGGTTCACCACGCGCAACGCGCGATAGAGCTGCAAAGGCGACGCCTGGACATTGGCTTCCCATCGTTGGGATACCACCGCCTGCACAATATCGCCCGCCCGAATATATTCCTTCGTCCGCATAACCATCTTCTCAAAGTCCGCCTTGCTCATATTCGCCGTAAAGGTCACCGGGCGGAGACGGCGATGCGGACGCGTTCGGCGAAGCGGGCGTTTGAGCATCGTGATGATGCGTTCGATCCGTTCTGTTGCCGATCGATACGCGGCCTTGATGCCTCGTTCCCCCTTTGCCCTGACATGGGCGGTGGCCACTACTTTGATCTTGTGAGCGACATTGTCGAAGATCAGCATCGTATCGGTAAGCAGAAAGGCAAAGTCCGGGAGATTGAGCAGATCCTTCTTCCGGGCAGCCAAGTCCTCAAACGTGCGCACCATGTCGTAGCTCAGATAGCCGACAGCGCCGCCGACGAACGGGGGAAGATCCGGCACAGTGACCGGACGATAGCCTTCCATCATCTCCCTTAAACGCTCTAGAGGAGCCCCCCGGCTGGAAATGCGTTTCTTGCGGGTGCCTTGGATGACAAGAAGATCGCCACGATCCTCATAGACGACAACGGGGGAACCACTACCGAGGAAGGAATAGCGTGCCCATTTCTCGCCACCCTCAATGGACTCTAAGAGATAGGCTGAAGGGCCATGATCGATTTTGGCAAAGGCAGATACAGGGGTCTCGTAGTCCGCCAGAATCTCTCTATAGAGCGGAACAAGATTGCCCTCTCCGGCGTACTGCCGAAACTGGTTGAGACTGAGTGAGTATTGTGGCGGGGCCACGTGGTCGTCCTATTATTCTTGGCCCACGATAAGCTTCTGTCCTACCTCGATAATGTCATCCGGCAGTCTGTTCCATTTCCTAATGTTGTCAACCGTGATGCCATACCTCCGACTGATTCGATAGAGCGTTTCACCAGGCTTGACGACATGAGCGTTGGATGATTGCATGCCTCTCAGCGACGATTCTGCCGACCTTGGCACAGCCGGAACCGCAGGAGCGCCCCCGATAGCCGATGCGTTCAGATCCACGGCATCGGACGCCGAATCGGTCGGCAGCCCCTTGTGCATAGGTTTAAGCACGCGCTTCATATCGCTTTTGGCTTTGCGTTCCAGCAGCGCAGACTCCTTCATGGCCTCGGCTTCTTCCTGCGCGCGGGCCATTTGTTCCCGAACGGTTTGCATCTGCGCCGTGAGTTCACGATTCTTGGCTTCGTACTCCATCAATTCATTTTTACTCCGCTTCACTTCACTATCGAGCTCACCCGTTCGCTTTTCTTCCTGGGCAAGAAGACGCTGAAAATTCAAGCTGCGTGCCTTCTCCGCATCGTACTTCTCTGCCATCACGCACCCGCCCAACAACAGCCCGCCACAAACAATGGTGACGATTCGAAAACTGGATCCTGACATCAATTTCTTCACGCAATTCTCCCCTTTCATAGATACCCCTCCAACGGTTGCGCGGGAGCTTTCCTCTTGTAGCAAGGTGTAGACACTGGCTGCCGCTCAATGAGAAATTGACTCGATTATATTAATTACAATAGTGTCTATCGCGGCGAAAGTCAAAGCGAATATGGCGCCTTTGTCGTTTGACCCAATCCATCACCCTATGGTACCGTCGGAACCGTCGCGTCCTCTGTTCGTCACCATCCAGTCGATATGGCCCACGCCGATATTCTTGCCAGACTGAATGCCCTCAAGGGCGAAATCAGGCGCCATGACTATCTATACTACGTCAAGGATCGCCCGGAGATTTCCGATTCCCAGTACGATCGCCTTTTTCGAGAGTTGATCGAACTGGAACAGGCTCACTCTGAGTTGGTGACGACAGACTCTCCCTCACAACGGGTCGGCGCACCGCCGCTCGATGAACTGGTCAAGGTTCCCCACGAACAGTCGATGCTCAGCCTGGACTCGATTGTCGACCAGAGCGAAGTCCAAACATTCGATCAACGGATGAAACGTGAACTAGAAATTCCGTCCGTTGAATACAGTGCAGAACCAAAATTCGATGGCCTATCAGTCGAACTGCGGTACGACCATGGAGTCTTTACCCGGGGAGCGACCAGAGGCGACGGAACGACCGGAGAGGATGTGACCGTTAATCTTCGCACAGTTCGTTCTCTCCCCCTGCAATTGCAAGCGCAATCCGGCCTCCCCGATCATCTTGTCGTGCGAGGCGAAGTCTATATGCGCCTCGACAATTTTCAAACATTGAATCGCCGGATCACAGAACAGGGCGGTGACGCTTTCGCCAATCCACGCAATGCAGCCTCCGGCTCGCTCCGTCAACTGGACTCCACAATTACCGCAACCCGCCCGTTAGTCGTGACCTGTTATGAAATCATGGCCGCATCCACGCCTGTTCCAGCAACACATTGGGATGAACTGGAGACGTTGTCCCAATGGGGTCTTCCTGTGCCGATACATCGACGCCTCTGTACTTCAATCGATGGAGTAATTGCTTTTCATCATGAAACGGAATCGATGCGGGATCAGCTGCCCTATGAAATCGATGGCGTAGTGGTGAAGGTGAATCGCCGGGACTGGCAGAGCCGCCTCGGCATGAAGTCTCGCAGTCCGCGATGGGCCATCGCCTACAAATTCACGCCACGCAAGGAAATCACCATCGTGCAGGACATCGTCGTCTCTGTCGGAAGAACCGGAACCCTCACACCCGTCGCGTTATTGAAACCGGTGGAGGTCGGTGGTGTTACCATCAGCCGAGCCACGTTGCACAATGCCGATGAAGTGGCGCGGAAAGACATTCGGATCGGAGATACCGTCAAAGTGGAACGAGCCGGCGATGTGATTCCCGCGATTGCCGGGCGGGTTCCGGTCTCTGGTGAGCAACGTCCCGCACCTTTTGGCATGCCGGAACACTGCCCAGTTTGTGGGTCAGCCGTCGGTCGCGAGGGCGCCTACTTCTACTGTACCGGTCAGTTGATCTGTGGCGCTCAATTGAAGGGAACTATCGAACACTTTTCGTCCAAACATGCGCTCAACATTGAAGGTTTGGGAAAGAAGACCGTGGCGCAGCTGGTTGAGCAAGGACTGGTGCGATCACTCGCCGACCTCTATCGCCTGACCAAAGATGACCTCGTCAAACTTGATGGGTTTGCTGATCGCTCCGCTACCCTCCTCTTGGAATCGATTGCAGGCAGTAAAACCGTTTCTCTTGATCGGTTTCTGATGGGATTAGGGATTCGGCAAGTCGGACAACATATCGCCAAAGTTCTGGCCCGTGAGTTTGGGTCTCTCGATGAGATCATATCGGCAGATCGGGAGCGACTTCAGCAAATTCGGGAGATCGGTCCTGAGATTTCCGAAGGCTTGACAGCCTATTGGGCTGAACCGCGCAACAGGGAGATCATCGTACAGCTCCAGGAATTAGGCGTACAAGTTGCCACGGGCATGGGATCGGCTGAACGGATGAAATCCCCACTCGCGGGGAAGACGTTTGTATTCACGGGGGGACTGGATCGCTTCACGCGAGACAGCGCACAGCAGGCAGTGGAGACAGTGGGAGGGCGTGTGTCCTCAACCGTGAGTAAGAAAACATCCTATGTGGTGGTGGGACGAGACCCTGGATCCAAACTAGACCAAGCCCGTACGCTGGGAGTGACAATTTTGACCGAACAGGAGTTTGCTTCCCTGATCGGGAAGGACGAGAAAGAGTTTAGCTGACGAGGTCGAGGTTCGGGGTCTCGATTTGAGCCGGCGATTTTTCTTCGCGAAAAATTTGAACGCTACGGATGGATCTTGGCTCGGCTTCATGGATAAGGATCCGGCAGTTGGCGATCCGCACTTCTTCTCCAACCTTGGGAATCCGGCCAAGCTCCTGCTGAATAAGGCCACCGATCGTCACGGCTTCATCGCCAAGGTCGACTTTCAGGAAGTCGTTGACCTTACGCACTTCGGTTCTACTATGAACAAGGATATGATTTTTCCCTAAACGTTTAATCAGTTCTTCCGTGATATCGGTTTCGTCCATGATCTCCCCGACTACTTCTTCGAGAAGATCTTCAAGCGTGACAATCCCCATGACACCGCCGAACTCATTGACCACGACAGCCATATGCCGTTTCTCCTGCTGAAACTGCTTCATGAGATCGTCCGCCGTCTTGCCTGCGGGAACGAACAGCGGAGGATAGGCAATGTCTTTGAGTTTTGACTCATTCTGACCCTTGGCGAGTTCGGTCAATGCCCTCGTCTTGTAGAGAATACCCGTGATGTTATCGAGCGTCCCGTCATACACCGGGATTCGCGAGTACTTCGAGTTATAGAGGAGTTCCTGGGCCTCTTTCAGGCAGAGGTTACCATCCAATGAAAAAACGTAGAGACGAGGGGTCATCGCGTCTTCAGCTGTGATGTCTTTGAGCTGGAAGACGTTCTTAATCATTTTCACCTTCTCGAACTCTATGGTCCCGGTCTTGCCCCCTTCATCCAGCATGATCTTCAGCTCTTCTTCGGTCACGAGGGGAAGCGTCAGACCTTTCCCTCCTGTCAGCTTATAGATCATCGGCACGATCACAAATAAGAGGGGCTTGAGCAGTAACTGAACCCCGTAAACTGGGTAGGCCATGTTCAGAGTAACCGGAACCGAAAACTTGGCGGCTAACGTTTTAGGGATCACATCAACGGCCACCAATAGGACAAAGGTCAGCAGGCCGACCATGACGGCAATCGCCTCATCAAAAAACGTTTGGCCACCATAGATGCTCAGGGTCAGAAAAGTGGCATACATCGGCGTCGCCACACCGATCAATCGGTCACCGACCAAAATGGTCGAGAGGAGCTTTTGAGGATCACTGCGGAGATGGAGGGCCAGCTTCGCACGAGTATTCCCAGTTTGGGCCAGCGCCTTCAGCTTTGTTGAATTGACCGAAAAGAAGCCGATTTCGGCCGTGGATATCACAGCCGAAAGAACAATAAGGCCCAAAAGGATTAGAATATCCATGAATTGCACTGTATTAGAGACGACCAACTATGCCGGTCGGCATGGAATACCCGAGATCCCAGGGGCTAGCCCCTATTGCCTTGAACCGGCAATGCAGGATTTGGTGGAACGAAATAACGTGATAGGAACCTATCGGACCTGTATCCATGGAGCTGTAGATGTACCATATGGACGGAGTGGCGAGCAAGCTTATGCTGAAAACACGTCACAATATCAAATAGTTGCAATGCATGTTCGCAGAAAAATTGAAGTATTAGGAATGATTATTTGATCAGGCTGCTACTATTATTGTGCGTCGTCTCGAAATACAAAAGCCTGGAGCCCCAGCAAGGATTCGAGATGGGAAGCAGCGGCTTCTGCCTGGGCTTCTCTGGGAAACTGACCGATCTGAACTCGATATCGCTTTCCTTCCGGAAGATCGACAACTTGGACTCGACCGACTGGGTAAAAATGCTTTGTGCGCTCCAAGAGGTTGAGCGCATTCTGTTGATCGGAAAAGGATCCGACTTGCACTCGTAAAACCCCCGCATCGGCAAGCTTTCCTTGATACCCAACCACTCGCAACTCAATCTCGTCGGTTCCAGACCCGGTCATCTCTAGCGCTTGGGCCCCAGCAAGCGAGAGATCGAGCACCCGGCCTCTGGCGAAGGGACCGCGATCGTTAATCCGGACGGTCACTTGCCGGCCAGTACTCATTGATCGAACTACCGCAATTGAACCAAGCGGCAAGGTCCGATGGGCAGCCGTGAGCTGATGCATGTTATATCGTTCGCCATTTGCCGTCTTGTTCCCATGAAACCCTGGGCCATACCATGAGGCAACGCCATGCTCGACGAATCCAACAGGGTAGCCTGGGAAATAGGTAGGTTTAGGGACGCCGCTGCATGCCACCAGAGCGCTGGCCAGGAAGATCACAAGAAGAAGGACCGGCCAGCGGGACCAGCAGGCGTGAGGGCTGCTAGACATGCCTAGAACTCGTCGAGGGATTGATCCTGCAGAACTTTAAGCGCTTTTGCTGTGTTTGATACTGTTAGAACCACGACTGCGCGTTTCCCCTCGCGGGAGGGGGTGCAATAGCCGCATTTAATATTGATGCGAGCATTGGTCAAAAGATCTGCCACTTCTTTCAAAGCCCCCGGTGTATTTTCGAGGCTCAGCAACAAGGCAGTTTCCTCTGTAAACTTGATTTTTGCCGCTTTCAGTAATGCACGGGCCCCTTCCAGATCCGAGACCAACAGCCTCAGCTTTCCCGTTCCAGTGACTTCTGGAGCAGAAAAGGCCTTGATGTTGACCTTCGCTTCACCAAAGATCCGGGCTACTTGAGCCATGACACCGGGCTTACTCAAACCGCGAATGACCAATTGTGTCGTTGTGGGCATAGAAATACACCGTGGCGCCGAATCTTCGCTTAACCGCGACCTCAGCCTACCTTAAAATTACTATGATATGCTACAATACCCGGCACAAATCGTTTACAAACGTGTACTCATAGATACCGCTAACAGGGACAGAGCCCTTCTCTGCCAAGTTTTGCGCCGACTGCTTGAGGCCGCGTGGCACGAGCAAATAGAATGGGATACCGCGCACAACTGCTTCCTTCCACTCTGAAACGCTTGTGACGTCTCTGATCGAATCATCAGTTTCTACCTCAGCCATCCATTCCATCGTGTTGCCGGAAGAACTCACCCGCCACCCGACGATATCGCACTGTTGCTGAGGGTCAGCCCAGGGGTTTTGTTCAAGACCGGTACGGATCGTGACCTTACAATGAAAGGCCTTCGCCCATCGTTGCGCGACCAGACTGACAACCTGATCGTGGACCGTGACGATCCCTTGCTCACGAAGCATCGTACTCATTGAATCCTCCCTCCTACGAACAACCGCTGGTGGTGCCGCAGGTTTCACACTTGAGACAGGTCCCGTTTCGTACCATGGTGAACTGCTTACACTCGGAGCAGGGATCTCCCTCATAGCCCTTTTGGCGCGCCATTTGTATGGCAGTCAAGGTCAATGTCTCACGCTTCAGCTCGACGGAATGAGCCACGTTACCGTTTCCATTTCCTCGGCCATTGCCCTTGTGACGGGGTATGGCCCCGCGTCGAGATGGAAACATCTCCGAGCTGATCGATGCCGAAGCCAGCGTTTCAGGAGTGGCTTCCTCCTCAACACATTCAGGATCCTGCTCGTCCATCTTGACGGAATCCATTCTAAGATCCTCTTCCTGGACCTGTGCCAAGTCATAGCGGTCAAGATAGGTTACGGCAAGCTCTCGGAAGATGTAATCGATGATCGATGTCGACATTTTGATACGATCGTTCAATTTGACCGGCCCATTCGGCTCGAAGCGGGTAAACACGAACGCTTCGACGAACTCCTCAAGGGGGACGCCATGTTGGAGGCCCAGTGAAATCGCAATGGCGAAACAGTTCATGAGGCTGCGGAATGCGGCCCCTTCTTTGTGCATATCGAGGAAAATTTCGCCGCAAGTACCATCCTCATACTCACCCGTGCGTAGATAGAGCTTGTGCCCTCCGACAACGGCTTTCTGCGTGTACCCATTGCGTCTGGCCGGGAGTGGCCGGCGCTTCGCTAAGTACCGTACCAACACCCGCTCTGTGACCTTTTCCGCAATCGACAATATTTCCGACGAAGCCTCGACGATCTTGCCGCTGTCGGTTGAAGCCGATAACGGCTGACTCAACTTCGAGCCGTCGCGATACAGAGCGACGGCCTTGACCATACTCTTCCATGCAAATAAATAGGCTGATTTCACTTCTTCCAGCGTGGCATCGGCCGGCATATTGATCGTTTTGCTGATAGCGCCGCTGATGAATGGTTGTGCTGCAGACATCATACGGATATGCGCATCGACGGCAATGTACCGCTGACCGATCCGGCCACAGCGGTTGGCACAATCGAAGATCGGAAGGTGCTCGGCTTTGAGAAATGGGGCCCCTTCTACCGTCATGGTACCGCAGCAGTAATCATTGGCAGCGGCAATTTCTTCCTGGGTGAATCCCAATGTTTTCAGCATGTTGAAGTTTGAATCATTTAATTGCGAGTCGGTCAATTCCAGCTTTTCCCGACAGAAATCCTCACCCAACGCATATTTATTGAATGCAAATTGAATTTCGAACGCCTGGGCCAATCCCGATTCCATGCGTGCGAGGGTGGCATCGTCAAACCCCTTCTGCCTCAGGGTCTCATGGTTAATGAACGGCGCAGTCTGCAGGGTATGCCGTCCGACACAATAGTTCACAATGTCCTGAATCTGAGTCTCTGTATACCCCAATGTTCTGAGGGAAGCGGGTATGCTTTGGTTGATGATCTTGAAATAGCCTCCACCAGCCAATTTCTTGAACTTGACAAGCGCAAAATCCGGCTCAATGCCTGTCGTATCGCAATCCATCACAAGTCCGATCGTGCCAGTAGGAGCAATCACCGTGACCTGCGCATTGCGGTACCCATAGGCCGTTCCCAATTCGAGAGCACGGTCCCAGGCACGACGTGCCGCCACGAGCAACTCAGGAGGACAATGCTGCGGGTGGATTCCGATCGGTGCAATCGTTAAGCCTTCATATTCTTCCGGAGCGGCATTATACGAGGCGCGCCGGTGATTACGGATGACGCGTAACATCGCCTCACGGTTTTTGGCATAACCAGGGAACGGCCACAGTTCTGCCGCCATTTCAGCCGATGCGCCATAGGCCTCGCCCGTCATGATGGCGGTCAAGGCACCGCAGATAGCCAACGCTTTGGGAGAATCGTAGGGAATGCCTTGCCGCATCAGCACAGTGCCTAAGTTGGCATAGCCGAGCCCCAGCGTTCTGAACTGATAACTCTTCTCTGCAATGGAGCGGCTGGGAAACGACGCCATGAGGACGCTGATCTCCAGTACGATCGTCCAGAGGCGCACGGCATGGCGGAAATTCTCCAGCTCGAATTGGCCGTCGGTCGAAAAAAATTGGCCCAGGTTGAGCGAAGCCAAATTGCACGCCGTATCGTCGAGAAACATATATTCGGAGCAGGGATTGGAGGCATTGATTCGGCCATCCTCCGGGCACGTATGCCATTCGTTGATGGTGGTGTCGTATTGGGTGCCTGGATCCGCGCAAATCCAAGCGGCCCAAGCGATCTGATCCCAGAGTTCCCGAGCCTTGATAGTCTTGGAAACTTTGCCGTCGATCCGGCGCCTAAGCTCCCAATCGCCGTCCGCCTCCAATGTTGCAAAGAAATCGTTGGGAATGCGCACGCTGTTGTTCGAGTTTTGGCCGGACACTGTTTGGTAGGCCTTGCCGTCCCAATTCGTGTCGTACTCATGAAACACAAAATGGGTAAACCCTTGCTGCGCATAGGAAAACATCCGCTGGATGTAGGCTTCTGGAACCGCATCCCGACGAGCCGCAGCCAGGGCTTCTTTGAGGATCGGATTCTGCTTGGCATCGACCTCTATTCCCACCTGACCGGCATCATCCACGACGTGACAAGCCTTGAGGACGGCATTGAGGCGCTGTGCGCAGATTTTTGACCCGGTGACCATCGCGGCAACTTTTTGCTCTTCCACAACCTTCCAGTTGATAAATTCTTCGATGTCGGGGTGGTCCAAATCAAGGCAGACCATTTTGGCGGCCCGTCTGGTCGTCCCGCCGGACTTAATGGCGCCTGCCGCTCGATCGCCGATGCGAAGAAAGGACATCAATCCGGACGAGCGTCCGCCGCCGGACAACGATTCGCCATCACCGCGAAGCTTCGAAAAGTTGGTCCCGGTCCCAGATCCGTATTTGAACAGGCGCGCTTCTCGCACCCAGAGATCCATGATGCCGCCCTCGCTCACCAAGTCGTCTTCAATGGATTGAATGAAGCAGGCGTGCGGTTGCGGATGTTCAAATGCGTTGGTGGCTTTGACGACTTCACGGGTCTTGGGGTCGACGTAATAATGCCCTTGTGCAGGCCCTGAGAGTCCGTAAGCGTAATGAAGCCCCGTGTTAAACCACTGGGGAGAATTGGGCGCAACCATCTGATGCGCGAGCATGTAACGAAGCTCATCATGAAAGGCATCGGTATCTTCCGGGGTCTTAAAATAGCCGAAGTTCTTCCCCCAGGAGGTCCAACAACCGGCGAGCCGTTCAAACACTTGCCGGGAATCACACTCTCCGCCAAGCTGCGGCTTGCCGTTAGGCCCGATCACCGGATTCCCCTGCTCATCTTGCTGCGGCACTCCGGCTTTCCGGAAATACTTTTGCGCGAGAATATCGATCGCGAGCTGGGACCAGGGCTCGGGAATATCGATGTTTTCCAATTTGAACACAGTCGATCCGTCGGGATTACGAATTTCCGACGAACGTTTCACGAAAGGCAGGCCTTCATAAGGACTTTGCCCGCGACGTGTAAATCGGCGTTCTATTCTCACGATTTCCCCTCCCCCAGTCTTCGTAATTGGTGTGGGACCGCTTGCGACCCCAAACAGGAATAATCAGGCTTCAGTTTCAGTATGACTCAGGTGCAACGAATGACTAAACTCTGATGTCTCGACGGTTGATCAACCCAGGGAGCATCTACATATAGCGATCTGGATTAATTGTCAATACCAACTGTAGTGGTTCGGCTGGGGAAACGGATGAAAACCTGTGGGTAACCAAAAATGATTGGGAAACACTAACTTCTAAGAGTTTAGACCGACTTATCCACAGTGCGTTGATCGAAAAGAGGCTAATCTCGACGTCTAAATAGATACTCAAGGATAAAAAAACTAAAATACTTGGCGCCCGAGGGTCAAAATGGCCTCATCCACTCCCTTAACAGGGATGAACTGACTGCCGATACCGATGACCACAACCCGAGTACCTAGCACCGTAGTTTCAAACCAGCTGAGGACTCCCCAGTTTTTACGCATGGTATGGGGCCGCACTACGCTATTGAGCAGCTCTTGACTATGCCTGCGAAAGATATTTTGGACCATCGTGCCTTCCCGTTCAGGTATGGACTGATCCGTGCGATCCATAACCTTGGTAAGCTCGGCTTGCACGAAGCTCAAGTATTGATCCATGGTGGGATTGGTCAGTGCCAGCAGGACCGTCACGGCCAATACCGTCACGACTAGGCTCAAGCGCAGAAGACTCATATAGGCCCGCGCCCCCTTTGACAAACAACGGACGGATGGCTAGCCTACGCCTCTTAGGTTTGTGACGGCAACCACGCTGCCCACATTGTTTCTATCAGGAGGATCTTCATGTTTGTCTGGAGCAAACGCCTTGTCGCAGCCCTGTTGGGACTATTTATGCTCACATTGGGAATTCTTTTCCTCAATACAGCGCCGGATAACACAAGCGGCCTCAAGACTTATATGACCGGATGGATGGCCATCAACTATCTCGGTTTGATTGTGTGGGTCTTTGTCTGGATGATCGATCAAACCCGCATGCGGGGAAAAAATGTTTGGGTTTGGCTTCTCCCTTTCGTCCTCGCACCCCTTCCGACATTGATGCTGTTTGTCTTGTTCCTCCAGAGACGCCTAAGGCCGTTATAGATCGGCTGAGCCGACTCGGGCTTGCGCATCGCGGCCGGTTTCCCGATGCAACTGTGTTCGGAGAGCCCACACCAGCCAAATACCTGGTAACGCAATCAGAAACGACCAGAAGAAAAATTGCGCCCAGCCGACCATTTCCACTAACTCAGCCGACGGACGACCGGAGAACACTCGCCCAAGCGCTTCCAGCGATGAGAGCAACGCGAACTGCGTTGCGGTATAGCGATGGTCGCACAGCGACATAATCAGTGCGACAAACGCTACGGTGCCCATACCGCCGGTGACATTCTCGATAAGAATCGACGCCGTGAGCGCCGCGTAACTCTTGCCCATCCAGGCAAGCCACATGAATCCCAAGTTTGAGACCGCTTGCAGCAGACCAAAGAGCAATAACGACCGAACCATCCCGAGCTTGGCCATTGCAACACCCCCGGCCAATGCGCCGATGAGCGTCGCTCCAATCCCAAGACCCTTTACGTACCCGACCTCGCTGACGGAGAAGCCCAACCCTCCGATCAGAAATGCCGTTTGAAGCGAGGCTGCGACGGCATCTCCAATTTTATAAAAGACAATGAGGGCGAGAAGCCCAACCACTCCTGGGCGCGTAAAGAATTCTTTCAGCGGCCCTCCAACTGCTTCGGCCAGACTCGCCGGTGGCGCACCCGGCTCTGACGGTTCCGGACTGACGAGGATCGTAACGACTCCCGCCAACATTAACGCAGCAAGCAGCAAATAGGTCATTTGCCATCCAATACGATCGGCCAAAAGGAGGGCGCCGGCGCTCGCAAGCAACAGCGCACATCGATAGCCATTCACCCAGACAGCTACACCGAAGCCCCGTTCCGGACGTAAGAGCACATCGGTCCGATAGGCGTCGAAAACGATGTCGAGTGAAGCAGCGAGGAAGGCTACCGCGAGTGCCAGTATCCCCAATATTTCCGGGCGCTGACCCGGCCCAGTCACTGCCATAGCCGCCAAGCCGAGCGCGACACTGACTTGCATCACCAACATCCACCCGCGCCGACGTCCCAGCCAGGGAGGGACCAGGCGATCCATCAAGGGTGCCCACAAGAATTTCAGTGTGTACGGGAGACCGACGAGAGTAAAAATGCCGATGGTCTTCAGGTCGAGTCCGACGACCGTCAGCCAGGCTTGGAGCGTCCCAGCTGTGAGGGCCAATGGCAACCCAGAGGCAAAACCCAAGGGCAACATGATGGCGATCCGCCGGTTCGCAAGGATCTGAACGAATGATGGTGTTTTCATCAAGCCCTACCAGTGGACATGCGGCAGTAGCATATCATCGGAATGGAGGGCGGCTCAGGACATTCTCGAAATCTAATCTATCGAGGGGATGGAGTGGAAGGACGAAGAGGTGATGGAGGGACTCCCAGCGCATTGAAGCTCAGCAGGGTTGTCCATTGAAGGTACAGGGCTTATAACGCGTAATATCAAAATCGACATTTTCTTGGTAGACCCGTTCGTTGCCGTTCACTCCATCCTGCTCCGGATCGTTATACATGGTGTGTTTCCACCAGTAGAACAAGGGGTAGGCTTCCGTCCTGTAGACAGGATTACCATAATTGCTCCTGGAATACTCCTGAACGAGTCGACCGGTAACATAATCGATTTGGCCGTTCCCATGCAGAGAGTAGAGCGTAAGAAAGAGCCGGGCTTCGTGGTCGTAGTGCTCATCGACTCTTGTCGCAAGGTCAGGTTCGAGGGGCAGGAGCTCCTTCGCCCATCCACCGGACACTGAGAGCAGGAGAAGAAGAGAGACCATGAAGACGGAAGCCGCTGACTGCGAAGGTGTCACAAGAGACTCATGATAATGGAGTGGGCAGGCAGGCGAACTCTACCATGGCCTTGCAAGGCCTTCAAGCGAGGGCGGAACACAACGTAAAGAACTCGCGAGAGATCCTTGCTCCCATCGCAAGGATCTCCCTATAATGGCCCGACTATCATGAAACGCGCCTCGCTCCATACACTCGGCTGCAGACTGAACCAAGCAGAGACAGCGGTACTCGAAGCTCGCTTGCGGCACGATGGCTACCGTGTCGTCGAGTTTGGTGAGCCGACAGACTTGCTCGTTGTGAACACCTGCTCTGTGACAGAGGAGGCAGAACGGACCTGCCGATACGTTATCCGCAAGACATTGAGACATTCCCCCGGTGCCTTTGTGGCAGTCACCGGTTGTTACGCCCAGACCGGCGTCCAAGAGCTGCGCACCATTCCAGGAATCGATCTTATCGTCGGCAATCAATTCAAATGGGACTTGCCGTCATTTCTTCCTGCGCCCCATGCTTTGAAAAAGCAGCCGGACCCGGAAGTACTCCATACTCGCACCATCGACCAAGAGGATTTCTCCCTACCGGAGTATGGCGAACCGGATTCCACCAGAGCGTTGCTCAAGATTCAAGATGGCTGCAACGTGATGTGCAGCTTCTGCCTCATCCCCTTCGCGCGCGGACATGAGCGAAGCCGCCTCAAAGATGATGTAACCAGAGAAGCCGAAGCCCTTGTGGCAAGAGGCTATAGAGAGATTGTGCTGACCGGCGTCAACGTTGGGCAGTATCGCCAAGGCGAGTTTGATCTGGTCGGGTTAATCTCACAGTTGGAGAGAATCGAAGGACTCGAGCGCATCAGGATTTCGTCTATTGAGCCGACGACGATCACGAGTGCCCTCCTAGATTGGATGGCTTCCTCGTCGAAGCTCTGTCCCTATCTCCATGTTCCGTTACAGAGCGGAGACGACAGCATCTTGTCGTCCATGAATCGTCCATACAATCTAGAAGAGTTTGTCCAGCTGATCCACCGGGCTGTGGCAACGATTCCTCACCTTGGGCTGGGAACCGATCTGATGGTGGGGTTTCCAGGAGAAACCAAAGAAGCATTCGAACATACCCTGGGCATCGCGCACGAGCTTCCCTTCTCCTATTTCCACATCTTTACCTATTCACAACGGCCTGGCACTGCTGCCACAAAGTTGCCCGACCAGGTGCCGATTGCAGTCGCTCAGGAACGTGCAAAAATACTCGCCCAGTTGTCCCGTCTTAAGCGCTTGGCCTTTGCAGAACGGTATATTGGATCCACCGTGCCAGTCCTCTTCGAGTCAGGAGAAATGGACGGGTACAGGTTGGGGATGACTGCAAACTTCCTGAAGGTGGGTGTTCCTTCAAACATCGACATCACCAATCACCTGAAAGATGTGCATATTACCGGGGCATCGGATCGTTGGGCGGTGGGTCAGCTGACAGCGGAGCATCAGCCTACGAGAAGGGTGCCGGTTCTATGAAAGCCAAATCTACGGCGACTCAGGTCCATCTTGAAACCTTCGGCTGTCAGATGAACGAGTACGATTCGGAACTCGTTCGCTCACTTATGAAACAGGACGGATTTGTATTTACCGACGAGCCTGAACGTGCAGACGTGATTCTGATGAACACCTGTGCGATTCGCGAGAATGCTCACAATAAGGTCTATAAGCACTTATCTGAGCTTAAAAAACTCAAGCGGCAACGTCCGCTGGTCGTGGGCGTCTTGGGTTGTATGGCGCAAAACCTGAAAGAGGAACTGACCGACTTTCAACCGCTGGTCGATGTGCTCGCCGGCCCTGATGCCTATCGCCAGTTACCGATGTTGATCCGCAACGCGATGCGCTCGCAAGAAGAGGGGGTGGATCAGAAGGGACTTGCAGTCGACCTTTCGGAATATGAAACCTATCACGATGTCGTACCGGATCGAACCGACGGGGTAAATGCCTGGATCGCCGTCATGCGGGGCTGCGACAACTTCTGCAGTTTCTGTGTGGTCCCCTACACTCGGGGTCGGGAGCGTTCCCGTGATCCGGAAGGGATCGTTCAGGAGGCCCACCGGATCGCCGAACAAGGATTCAAACAGATCACGCTCCTGGGGCAAAACGTCAATTCCTACCACTTCGGCAACTGGGATTTCGCACGATTGATCACGGCGGTAGCGGACGTACCAGGCATTCAACGCGTGAGATTCACCTCCCCTCACCCCAAAGACTTTCCGCTTTCATTGTTGGAGGCCGTCGTATCCCATCCCCACATCTGTAAGCAAATTCATTTACCACTACAATCCGGCAGTGACCGCATCCTCGACTTGATGAACCGCACCTATACCAATAAAGAATATCGCGCCTTGGTCGGACGTATCCGTACCCTGAGATCGGACATCGTCCTCAGCACCGATATTATTTGTGGTTTCTGCGGGGAAGACGATGAGGACTTTATCGAGACATACCGGCTGGTTGAAGAAGTACGGTTTCACTCAGCGTTTATCTTCAAATACTCTGAACGAAAGAATACGATCGCCGCACGCAAGTTTCCGGACGATGTTTCCGAGCAGCTAAAAACCGAACGGATCTCGCGGCTCTTCGACCTGCAACGGAACATTTCCTACGAACGCAACCGGGAATACCTGAAGACAATAGTCCCCGTGCTAGTCGAAGGAGACGCTAAGCGATCCGCCGCACAGGGCAGGGGAAAAACAGACGGCAATATCACCATCATCTGGGACAAGAGCGCCGTATCATCTCAACCGGGAGACATGGTCTCCCTTGCCGTCTACGATGCATCGTCCACAACTTTATATGCAGAACTTCCGCCTGTGAATTGAATTGTTGTTGCCCCGCTCGACCTCCCAAGAATCATTTCTGTAGGATTGACTCCAAAAGCGAACACTTCTGAACAACACCAGTTTAGGAACCCCACCGTCCCATGGGATCTTAAGAAATGATGTGCGGTCTCCAACCGCATGATGCTCCGAAGGGGAAACTGAATCTTTTCGGTTAAGACCCCATGCGCAACTCGTCACAGCGTTAGAATTTAGCGCAATGTTATCATATACTTAGATTCATTATCTGCTATTCTTACTATCGTCCTCACTTGTCAATCCACTCCGTACTCATTCCCGATCTTCTCCTGATATTACCCAATCTTAACTGGTGAGATCAGGTAATCTACTTCATCATCCTAAAGGCATAGACTTTGCTAAGCAAATGAGGCGCTAACACATTATTTTCACTCCCTGGAGACGAAGCATGATCGAGAATCAAGATCACAGCGCAAAAGAAAAGAAAAGCCTATCCCTGAGCCTGGAAACCATCATTGCGCTGGGACTCTTCGGATGGATTGCACTGAGCATGGCACTGATGGGTCTGGGAATCTGGTAATTGCCTAGGACATCGACAATTGCACTTGCCACGGATAATCACACGCACCAATTCTGAAAGAAGGAGAGTCGCGATGAAAAGCTATCTCCCACTAACGAATGTGCGGCGTCCGATCATGCAGAGCCTCGTCGGAATCGCCGCCTGTGCCCTCCTTATCAGCGGTTGCGCCAGTGGGACGAAACTCGCCCAGAATCCAAATAACAGCGTCTACTTGGAAGAAGTGTCTGATTGGTCGTTTGAAGCCAGCCATCCAGCTGTAATCGATCAACAGACCATCACAAAGATCGTGAAAGGGTTATATACCAATGACAGCCTAGCCGGATCTTCGAGAATGTCCGCTGGTGGCAGCAAGCCGATGAGAGTTTTCAACGATGAGGATGTAGAGTTTCTCTCTCCCCTGCTCACACAAGGCTTATCACAGGCGAAACCCGAACAGCTTGTTGGGTTCCGCATATCCTCATCGGCAGGGTCAGGCTCTGAACCCACCACGGGCAGTCTTTACGTGCTGAAGGAATCGATCTACTTGACCCTTAGGAAAGGTACTGAGCCGATTGGTTTTATGCCCGAATCGGCTGCACGCATTGAACCGGCTCCAGCCTATGCTTCCAACGGTGAGCCAGGCGCCATGACGATGATCATCGACTACCATGCAATGGCCAAGGCCCCAATGCCAGCTTCCCTCCCAATGGCAAAAGCTACGTCGGTTCTTCCAACTGCCCCCATAGCGGCAGCCGCCCAGCCAAGTGCTCAGGCGGTTTCCGACAGTATGGTCCAGGAAGCAGGGGATGGAGAATTGACGGCCCAGAGACTCACTGAAATAAAAATAGCAAGAGCTGCGCTCGCCAAGAAGGATACAGAAATCAGTATGCTGCGCAAGGAAGCGGAATGGATGAAACGCCAACTTCGTGACCGCGACGAGGAAATGCAAGCGCTTCGCTTGACCAAGGTATCCGGGAAACCGGCAGCGAAGAAGAAACCGGCCCAGGCGGCACGAAATCGCTAAGCTATCTCAATCAACATTCAGCAACTCCGGCTGGAGTAAGACCACTTCACTAGACAGGGGCTGGCGGAAATTCATTCGGCAATAACAGGCATACGTCACATAGGTATCTTGTAGGCAGTACTGAGCCAACTCAAGCCCCTGTCCTTTCTCCCACATTTCAGCCACCTGAGCCCCACTGCCCGACTTAGTTTCAACGTTCAGCGCTCGCGCCAGGACATCGAGTTTCACCCACCCGCGCGTATCCCAATTGCTCCAGATCGCCATCGTATCGTAAACCGGTTCCGTGCGAAACTTAGCGAGGTTGACGTCCAAGCTCGGCTTGACTTGGTGGATCATCGACCTCTTCTTAAGAAACGGAAGGTCGAAACCAAGACCGTTATGGGTGATGAAGAGAGTCGGGCGGTTCTGAGCCAACCGGCTCCAGAATTTCCGCAGCAATTCCCGTTCATCCCCGCCATACCAGGCTACCGACCCACGCGGCTCGAGCTGATCGGAAAATTCCAATAGACCGATACAGACGATCTGACTGAACGTGCCGTCGAAAGCCGACTTCGCATATTGTTCATCCTCGGCGCGTCTCTGAACCTCGGCAGCACCCGCCGTAAACAAATCGTACCCCTCGCCTGGCGGCTCAGACTCGCCGCTTGGCGGGAGCTTCCCCACCAGCCGAGCCCATTCTTCCCGAGGCGCTTGAATAGTTTCTATATCCAGAACAACCTTCATAAAACCTGTCCGATGCTCTGTCGCCGCAAGGCCTCGATGACCGGGCGATCAGCCGGGGGAAATTCAAAGTCTCTCAACTCGTGTGGCCAGACCCATCGAATCTCCGCGCATTCGATTGCAGTGGCCTGTCCAGCTTCGATCCTACAATGGAAGAAATGCAGCTCCACAATTTTCTCCGCATATTCATGCCGGATGATCTGAAAGGGTATCGGCTCATCGATGCGAATACCCAGTTCCTCGAATAGCTCTCGCCGCAGACATTCTTCCAATGTTTCACCAGCCTCGCACTTCCCGCCGGGAAACTCCCAGAAACCCGCCAAATGTACACCAGGATTCCGTCGGGCAATCAAGTAGCGGCCCTCACGATGTATAAGGCCGGCAGCGACTTCAACGACCTTCATATGGCACCATCGCTCCTCGCGGTTTAGCAGGATGCTGAAAACGTCCGCCAGCGGCGTTCTCGCGTCGTTCAGAGGCTCAACGTATAGCGTTCAGCCCCTCGGATATCGGAATCACTGAAGGGGGTTTTCCGTTCGCCAAGATTCATTGCATGGCGAACGGGCACACAAAGTGAGGTGCGTACCTCCTCGCCTCTTCGCTCGCTGCGGCCTTGCTGGACGGTCTTTTTGAGCATCCTGAGCTATTGTGATATCAACACCATATGTAACATTCCACGGTGTTTTATGTGGAAACCAAGTTTTTCCTCAGCCTGTTTAGATCGAAGGGGTAGGTCTTGCAAAACGATTTCATCGGACATTGCCGACAGGAAGGGTTTCTCGCCGTGCAGCAGGTCGCCCCAAAGTCCATGATCGCTTGGTTAAAGTCATAGCCCTTCCCGCTAGGAATTAAAGCCTCCGATAATTGCCAGAGCCCCGCCTTTTGGGCCTTAGGATCGCCTTTCGCCATGAACACTCGATAAAGAACCCGAATGACATTCGTGTCCAGGATCGGCGCATCTTCGTTGAATGCGAACGACCGGATCGCGCCGGCTGTGTAACGTCCGATTCCCTTGAACGACAGTAATTCATCCTCATCGCTCGGCAGTTGGCCCCCGTACCGCGCCACTGTCTCGCACGCGATACTATGTAACCGTTCCGGCCGAATATTGTAGCCAAGCGGATACCAGGTCTTCTTCACATCCGAGACCGGAGCATCGGCCAACTCCTCAAAACTTGGGTAGCGCTCTAAAAACTCGTGGTACTTCGGAATCACACGATCGACCTGGGTCTGTTGCAACATCACTTCAGAGACGAGAATGTGATAGGGGTCGGAGGTCTTTCGCCAAGGCAGATCGCGGCCATGCTTCTCGTACCATTTCAGTAGACGAGCCTGAAAACGGCGCTTCTGCGAAGCATCGAGACCGGAGGGCTTCTTCGATGTCTTCTTCTTGCGCTGAGATGATGTTCGTGGGCCAGAGGTGGTAGGCATCAGAAAGTCAATCCAATGGCGGCATTCTAGGGGTGCGTCCAACAAAAATCAAACCTTACCTATTTCCCCCAAACTCTTCAGTGCCAGAAATCTCCAAAGATCTCTATTCCTTTGACAACTACCCGTTCACCGACTAGCATTTTCAAAAGTAACGACATTCTCAGCGGGAGTCTCATAGGTGAGGCCTCTTTGAAACCGATGCCCTTGTATGGCACCTAATATGACGGAGCAGAGGCAACACATTCGTTATCAGGTCGAATTCCCTGCTAGAATCGCAGGGGCACATGCCGGGATAGGGATCGTATATAACCTCGGTATGGGTGGCTGTAAGGTCGTCAGCGATCTTGGGGTAACAAGGAATGCCCTCCTAACGATGCACCTTCAGATTCCGGAACAGACCATGGCCATCACCATTCAAGCCGCCAGAGTCCAATGGACCATGGAATTCGAGTTTGGAGTAGAGTTTCTTGAGCTGCAAGACCTGGAACGAACCAGACTGGGGCAGTTCCTGGCAACCCAAGTAAACATCGCTGCATAGGGATTGCTGAAATACAGCTATGGTCACTAGAAAACATCCAAGATTTCCTGTGTCGCTCTCCAGCACCTTGATGCATAAAAATCAATTCCGTCATGCTGGGTCCGTCCGAAACCTTTCTGCCAAGGGGTGCCTTGTAGAAAGTATCATCAGCCCCTTTACCGGCATGCAGCTCACCATACACTTGCATATCCCGGGTGAGCCGCAACCCATCTCGATCGACAATGCCACAGTCCGCTGGTCCGGATCCGCCGGTATCGGCCTAGAGTTTCTGACGATAGCATCCCCGCATCAAGATCGACTGGACCGCATGATCCAACAGCTCCAACCCAAGACTGGCCCTCAGTAGGCAACCGTTCTGTGGTTGCATTTTAGGCACGCTCCTCCGTATCCTCCGCCTCTATGGACCTCTCCAAACTTTCCGAGGATCAATTCAAGGAACTTCTGCGCGGCATCGTCGACGATCGCCTACGCGAGTTACTGGGCGATCCTGACCTCGGACTCCAGCTCGGCAATGGCCTGCGCACCCGTCTGAAAGAGTCCCTGTCCAATAAGGAAAGACTGTCCGGCGAGGACATCGCGAACAAGCTCGGCCTCCGCTGGTAAGGACACTATGGCCTGGTATCGGCTTGCCTATTGCCCAACCATTCTCACAGACCTTGCGAGCCTTGAGCTGTCCATGTCACAGCGACTCTTAGACAAGACCAAATGGATCGCCTCCAACATCGAAAACTTGCGCCACGAACCCATTGAGTCAGACCTACCAGGCCTTTTCAAATATGCGGTTGAGGGCTGGCGAATTTTCTACTCCATTGACCGGGACAATCACCTGATCGACATTCACGGCATCGTTCGCCAAACGGAGTTCTGTTTATGATTGCCCTCACACTTGCCGCCATCGCACAGCTGAAAGCAATTCGAGTCCATCATCCTCAGGATCCGGTCGTCAGGATTTCCGTGCACGACCTGGACGATTCACGCTTAAGCTTCAGCATCACGTTAGAAGCGAACCCGCAGCCTGACGACGACGTTCGGCAGATCGATAGCCTCACCATTGCCGTTGATCGGCAGAGTGCCCCACGGATGGAAGGCGTGACGATGGACTACTCTGAAGCAACAGGATTTCGCTTTCTACACGATGAGAAGGGGCGGAGCTTGCCTCTCCTGACGATTCCCACACTCAATTAACGGGACGTAACAGGATGCTCAAACAGGCCGTCAGCAGAAGAAAATCGTTATTTGGTTTGTCTTGTTTGTTTGGTTAAATCAGATAAACCAGATGAACAAAACAAACCAGTTTGAGCATCCTGAGGGATTAGGTGAGCCGATCCGATAGCGTGGCCACATGCACTTGGAATTCGCCCCGCGTCACATCTTCGACATAGCGGCGCAGGGCATCCTTGACTACGGGGAATGCGATCTTCTCCCATGGAATTGCAGAGGGTGAAAATAGCTGTACCTCCAGACTTTCTTCGCCCACCCCGAAATCCGGCGAACGCATCGGCCCTCGGAATACCAGGTATGCCTGGCCGATGTGCGGGAGACTTAGAACTGCAAAGAGGCAGATACGCTCTACCTGAGCCTGTGCTTCCTCCAGAGTCTCGCGAACGGCCGCCTGCTCGGTACTCTCGCCGATTTCCATGAAACCGGCAGGAAAGGTCCAGAGACCTGCTTTGGGTTCGATCGCACGCCGGCAGAGCAGGATTTGCCCGCCCCACTCCGGAATGCAACCTGCGACGATTTTCGGATTATGGTAATGAATGGCCTGACAAGTATCACACACGAACCGAGGCAAGTTGTCGCCGGCGGGAACCTTCTTGCTAACTGAGGCACCGCAAGTGCTGCAATAGTTCATAGGAAAGTGATACGTGATGTGTGATGCGTGACGAGCGAAAACCGGCTGGTCTGTCTCGTTTGTTTAGTTGAACCGGACAAACCAGATGAACCAGATCGACCCTCGTTCATTACGCCTGTTCCCCATGTTTCGCAAAGCGTTATATGAGCATGGATAACACAAAACTACGGTTCTTTGCACCCTGCCCGCGCGGGTTGGAGGGGGTTCTTGAACAGGAGCTCCATGACCTTGGCATTCCTACGACCACAAAGACAGATGGCGGGATCGGCTTCCAGGCTCCCTGGTCTACGATGTATTGGGTCAATCTCAAAAGTCATATTGCCAGCCGCGTGCTCTGGGAAGTCGGACATGCCTCCTACCGCTCGGAAGACGATGTCTACCGTGCGGCCTGTAGTCTGCCCTGGCCAGACTGGTTCACACCGTCACAGACCATCAAGGTAAAAGTGAGCGCGCGCCGGTGTCCACTCACCAGCCTGGACTTTATCACGCTACGAATTAAAGACGCGGTCTGCGATAAATTCATGTCAGTGTGCCATAAGCGACCAAGCGTGGATACGAATCGGCCGAACATCCGGCTCGATGCCTTTCTCGATGAATCGACGGTAACCTTCTATATCGATACCTCCGGCGAACCGCTCTTCAAGCGCGGGCATCGCGTCCTGTCCGTCGAGGCGCCGTTGCGCGAAAACCTGGCGGCTGGCTTGCTACGGCTCTCAGGGTGGACCTCCGGAGACGTGCTGCTCGACCCCATGTGCGGCAGTGGAACGATCCCGCTTGAAGCGGCCATGATGGCGCGCCGGATCGCACCTGGGTTGTCCCGCTCCTTCGCGTTTGAGCGTTTGCTGCTTCACAATGCCCAACGCTGGGGCCATCTGCGAGAAGCTTCTCGACTGAAGCAACTGGCGGAAGTGCCGGCCGCCATCTATGCCTCCGACCAGGATCCTGCCGCGGTTAAGATTGCGCAGCGGACATTTCAGGGGGCAGGAGTCGCCATCGATGTTCGTCTGCGGCAAAGCGATGTGCTCGACATCGAAGCTCCGGCTGAACAGGGTGTACTCTTGATCAATCCGCCCTACGGAGTCCGGCTCGGCCGGCCAGAGGAACTCGACGCCTTCTATCCACAACTGGGCGACTGGTTGAAACAGCGATTCAGCGGATGGCGGGCCTATATCTTTACCGGCGATTTGCGAGTCCCGAAATTGATCGGCCTCACGCCTTCGAAACGCATTCCCCTCTTCAATGGCCCATTAGAATGTCGCTTGTACGAATTTTTAATTGTCTCGGGATCGATGCGCAAGACGATTCCTACATCCAAATAGCAGAGGGCAACGCCTCACCGAGGCTGGAAACATACACCATGACTCGTCCCCTGATGCTTCTTTCGAGTCTGCTCCTCTTCTTGTCGCTTCCCGGCTGCAGCGCCGTGCAGAGTCTCTTCGCATCGATTGCCCCACAGTCCGCGGCAAACAGTCACAAACAGCAATCGGTACTCGATCAGCTGACTCCTACTGTCAGAAAGGATTTTGAACAGCTTACTGGATTACATCACAGCGACCTGCTGGCTGCGCATGAAACGGTCGAGAAAGTTCCGGCGCAATTTAAACGGCGCCTGATAGTCCAGGCACTCAAACAACCCTGGGGCGGTCTGACGAATTTGGAGCGCCAGGGGCTCTTGCTGGCTGACCTGGCAGCGGGAGGATCCATCAATCTTCCGGCCCTCCTGGATGTGCTGGAAGCCGGCATGGATCGCACCTCCACTTTCTATAAGCCGGTTCCTCTGCCGACAAATTCTTCACATGAAGAGCTCCTGGCCTTCCTGGTCGGAAGCTTGGAGCAGGCGTCGCTCCACCGAGACAACGCGCTAAAAAATCTGACCGAGGCCGAAAGGCACTTCCTGTTTCTGCATGCACGATCGATGGCGGAACACTTCCTTCCACAAGTTTCAAGCCTGTCAGACCGGACAGGCGCGCAAATCAAAGCCGATCTCCGGTTTGCAGAACTGCTCGAAGGACAGGTCGATTATGCTAGCCTCATTGCAGCGGCCCAGGTGCTCGCTCGCCTCGCCAATGAGCGCTGGCTTCAGCAGGCCGCCGCGGCATGGACAAACCCCCTGCCGGCTTCCGCTGTTCCTCCCGGCGTGACCGGTGACGTCCTGTTGGTCCAAGAAACATCCTATGGACTAATTATCATTGGCGGCCCTGGACCGAATACCTATGAATTAGACAAGTACATCGGTCTGATTATCGATGTGGGAGGCAACGATCTCTACCGAGGCATGATTGCCTCGTCTGTAAACGAAGAACAGGGCAATGCCGTCGTCATCGATCTCAACGGAGACGATACCTATGCCGGGGCTCCTCTCGGACTGGCCACCGGACGGTTGGGGGTGGGGCTGCTAATCGATCACGACGGCGACGATGTTTACCAGCTCGGCATGGGGTCGGGAGGCGCTGGATTCGGCGGACTCGGAATCTTATTCGACACAAACGGCGACGATGTCTACATGGGCAACCGCTTGACCCAAGGCGCAGCGATAGGAGGGCTCGGCCTCTTGCTCGATGCGGCAGGGAACGACCGCTATACCAGCCATGGCTTCGCCATCGGATTCGGCGGCCCCCTGGGCGTCGGCGCCGTCATCGATATCTCCGGCGACGACCATTATCAATGCGGCGACACCTATCCCAGCGCCTACAACGCGCAAGACGCCCCCAATGGGAAGCCGGGCGATCCCCTCTATCAGTTCGACTGCTTCGGGCTGGGCGCCGGATCAGGGCAACGGATTCTGGCAAAGAAAATCGAGTGGCAAGCTCACAGTTTGGCCGGCGGCTGGGGAATCTTGTTGGATATCGAAGGGCGCGACCATTACGAAAGCGCGAACTTCTCACAGGGGCAAGGCTACTTTTTCGGCGCCGGGATGAAATTAGACTTGGATGGCGACGACGAGCATCATGCCGCTCGCTATGGACATGGCGCCTCCGCCCATTACGGGGTCGGCCTCTTCATCGACCGGCAGGGAGACGATCATTACGGTTCCTCAGGCCCCTTTTACAATGGAGGAGTGGCCTGGGACAGCAGCGTAAGCCTGATGATCGATGCAGGAAACGGTCGGGACACCTATGATTTCGACCACTCGACCGGTCTCGGTCGAGCCGACTATGCAAGTTGGGGGCTCTTCATCGACGATGGAGGGACGGACCGGTACCAAGCCCCCTCGGGCTTCGGAGACTCCTCGGAAAAGAGTGTCGCCGGGTTCTTCGATCTCGACGGCAAAGACACCTATAGGCTACTACCTGACGTTTTAATACCGGACAATGTTCGCCCCGGCAATGAAAAACTCTTCTTCTATCCCCAAGGTGGAGTCTTTGTCGATCGCTGAAATAAGCGGCCATGGACCTCGAACCAATCCATATGTAAGGATATTTTGAGTTGCTCGACTCATCTCGTGAACGCCCAACAAGAAAGGAGCACAACTATGCCACCAAATATTGAGAGCGGCCCGATTGTCAAGGTTGTGAAGACCGACGAGGAATGGAAGAAGCTTCTCTCCCCTATGGCTTACGGGGTTCTGCGGCATGAGAATACCGAGCGACCCTTTACCGACAACTTGCACGACAACAAGAGGACCGGTATCTATTTCTGCGCGGGCTGTGACCTCCCGGCTTATTCCTCTGAACACAAGTTCGACAGCGGTACAGGCTGGCCTAGTTTTTGGCAACCGATCGACCCCAAAGTGGTCGAATCCACTACCGATTACAAATTGATCTTTCCCAGAACCGAAGTCCACTGTGCCCGTTGCGAGGGACATCAAGGACATATCTTTAAAGATGGCCCCAAACCGACCGGCCTACGCTACTGCATCAACGGCGCGGCGCTAAAGTTTGTGGCAGCTTAGCATGCACGCAAGCGGTCGGACTCCAACACAAAACCCTCTCGTTTCTCATGGGTTGAGCAGCAAGGAGAGCTGAGTGAGCCAGTTTGGCCGCCGCATTCGTCCATATGTGGAACGTGAAATTTTAGCGGCATATCAAGCCGACGCACAAGGGAAACCGGACGTCGCCTTCTCGCACCTGGAACGTGCCCATATATTAGGGCAGACATCAACAGTTGAGCACATTCGCGTGCATTGGCACATGTTCCTCTGGGGAATCCGTCAGCGCAACGTCCGAGAATGTTTGGGTCAGTTACTGCGCATCGTCGGCGCTGCCATCAGTACTTCTGCCGGTCTGGTCCCGCGGGGAAATACAGGCGGCACAAACGTCAACCCCTTCAAGAGCATGCCGATTCCTCCGGAGCTTGCAGCGCTGATAGAAAAAGCTCGTACTTCGAGGCAATGACATCCACCCAGTCTGTCAGACAGCGATTTATAACAGGGTGGATAGGACGGGAAAGCTGAAAAAAGAACTTGCAAAGAAAGACCATGATAGTTACGATTCGCGCCATGGTAACTTGCCAATCAGCTCAGAGCCTCAACTCCTTCGATCCCTCGCGAATAATAACCAGAAACGACTGAAAACCAATCAAGGGCAAAGGCCACACCTCATGACAACCCAAACGAAAGGAGCCCCAATGAAGCCAGCCGAACCGAAAACCGAACTCCGACAGGCAGTCGGAGGTTCTTCTCTGTTACGCAGGAGCTTTCTCGGAGTCTTGGCCATCAGCTCAGTGGCGCTGCTCTCGTCCTGGATCGCAGCGCCGGGCGCGAATGCTGTGGTATCGAACGAGTACAAACCCAAGCTTCCTTTTGGCCTGGAAGAAAGTGCCATGGTCATTCCTCCCGATAATCCCATGACAATTCAGAAAGTCGAGTTAGGCCGGGTCTTGTTCTTTGACAGGCGGTTATCGGCTGACAACACGATCGCCTGTGCGAGTTGCCACCTGGCGCAAAAAGGCTTTACCGACGGCCAACCAGTCTCTACTGGCATCAAGGGCCAAAAGGGCGGCCGTAGCGCGCCAGCATCTTTTAACCGAGTGTTCAGCAGCGCTCAATTTTGGGACGGACGGGCCGCAACATTGGAAGAACAATCGATCGGTCCCTTTACAAATCCGATCGAACACGGCTTCGTCAACTACGACGTCATGATTGCGAAAATGAAAAAGATCCCCGGTTATAACGCACTCTTCCTGCAAGCCTTCGGCGAAGACATCACGATTGGCAACGTGGCCAAGGCTATCGCCAGCTTCCAACGCACCGTCCTTTCCGGCAACAGTCCCGCAGACAAATTTGATCAGGGCGGGGAAACTGGCGCCATTTCACCAGCGGCACAACGTGGCCTGCTCCTGTTCCGGGATAAAGCACGCTGCACAAAGTGCCATTCCGGGTTCAATTTTACTGACGAAAAGTTTCACAACCTCGGCATCGGCTGGGACGATAACAAAGTGGATCTCGGCCGTTACATGGTGACCAAGAATGCTGAAGAACTCGGCGCCTTTAAAACCCCGACCTTGCGGGAGATCTCCCGAACCGCGCCCTACATGCATGACGGTCGCTTCAAAAACCTGGAAGAAGTTGTGAACTTTTATAATCAGGGCGGCGTGAAGAATCCTCACCAGGATCCCTTGATCCTTCCGCTCGAACTGACGAACGATGAGAAGCGAGACCTTGTGGAGTTTCTTCGCACGCTGAATGGCGAAGGATGGCAACAAGCCATAGCACCAAAATCCTTTCCTCAATAGAACTGAAACGGAGTCGGTGGCGCCTCTGGCGACTCACCGGCTCCGTTGTGAGTTGCCCTCCACCTCATACTCAGGCACCTGTAAAGCCAGGGCCGGTCTCGTCCATCATGGTCGGGACCGGCCCTGGCTGCATTTAACCTTATCTACCAAAGCAAATAAATCATGCGGCTAGCAGGCAGCCAAAAGATGAGGACAAAGACCTGTTCAGGAAACGTTCCTGAATGCCTTCAGAAAACTGAAAGGGGGTCAGCGTGAGCTGACCCCCTAACAAACTACAAGAAAAAATTCAGACTTAACTATGGCGATTCTCGGAAAATCGAATCGTCACCTGCGCTGGATTTGGATTACTGATTAACTTTCAGTAGCCATCCGCCGGTGACTTCGCATTGATTGACGCCTCGAGCTTCAATATTAACCTTTGCGTACCCTCCTGATGGGATCTCAGGAAGCTTGCCGCTTACCTTATAGCCGTCTTTATGAGCGGTCACGGTCACTGGTACAGATTGGCCTCGTACCGTAACCTTAATGCCGTTCGGATAGGCTGCGCCAGTGGCAAAAAATGAAAATCCAGATTGTTGGGCTACTTCTGAATTATTGGCTGGCATGAAGTCGGAGAAATTAAGCTTCTGGCACATTCCTGTACCCGATCCGCCTTCGCCATACGCAAACACGTTGGCCGGGATAGCCAATACAAGTGCGACCCAGAACATATTTTTTAATTTCATCGCTAAGCCTCTTATTATTGTTGTTATTGAGTCAGTTGACCAGTTTACTGCTGACTGATGATTGGCCCGCATTGTCGGCTATTTTTTGATAAAAAACAACCCCCATGCATAAGAAATGATCCTGGCTGACAATCATCCCTGCTGACCTCGTTTCCATTGACCCGGTTTTTCAGTGGAGTTATCTGCCGGCAGGCCATCCCCAGTCGCTTGGCCGGCAACCACCTCGTCATGAACAGCCAATGGGCAACTTGACAAGGGCCGGGGAAAGAGCTAATCACAGGCGGCTGAGCCGCCCCACAATAGCAAAGCCCTATTACCCGAAAACGGAAGAGGACTGTTATGCGAAAAACGTTCGAGCAACTCTTCGAAGCGCTGAGTGATCATGCGAAAGAGGTGTCATTTCAAGTCCAGTTTTGGGATGGAGTCAAAAAATCCTACGGCCTGGGAGAGCCGCAGTTCATTCTCACTTTTGTCACGAAACGCTCGGCAGAGCATGTGCTTGAAAGCGGATCGTTGGGATTCGGCGAAGAGTATATGGCCGGCGATATTCAGGTCGAGGGCGATTTCAGACAACTGCTCCGCTTCGGAGCAGACTCCGCATTCCTGAATCTGCCTATCGGGTTGAAAGCAAAACTGGCCTTTAAACACCTGCGCCAAACATCGCTCAATACGCTCTCGCGTTCGACGAAACATGTCGCCCACCATTATGATCGGGGGAACGACTTCTACAAGCTATGGCTCGACGAGAGCATGGCTTACTCCTGCGCCTATTTCCGTTATGAGAACGACACGCTCGAACAGGCGCAGCAGCAGAAATACGAGCACATTTGCCGGAAACTTCAGTTGAAGGCGGGAGAAACACTGATCGACATCGGATGCGGCTGGGGCGGGATGCTGATTTACGCCGCGAAACATTACGGCGTGCGCGGCGTCGGCTATACCCTGTCCAAACAGCAAGTCGAGTTTGCGGTCGATCTCGTGAAGCGTCAGGGTCTGTCGAAAGAGATTTCGATCGTGCTGGAGGATTACCGGAAGATTGAGGGCAAGTTCGACAAATTCGTTTCAGTTGGCATGTTTGAACATGTGGGGAAGCAATTCATTCCGACATTTATGGAGAAGTTGCAGTCGATCTTGAATCCCGGAGGCATTGGGCTGCTCCACACCATCGGACAAGAGCGGCCGGTACCGGGCGACCCCTGGACCTTGAAATACATCTTCCCCGGTGGATACATTCCCACGCTCGACGAAATCGTACGAACCATGTGCGAAGCCAAACTCATTCCGACTGACGTCGAAAACCTTCGCCTGCACTACGCACGAACGGTTGAGGAGTGGAGCGCGCGATTCGAGGTCAATGCCAAAAAGATCGAGGCGATGTATGATGCGTCCTTTGTGCGTATGTGGCGAATGTTTCTCAACGGTTGTGTCGCCAACTTTCGCTATGGGGACATGCGTCTCTATCACGTCCTCTTTACGAACGGACTGAATAACACCATGCCACTCACACGGGAGCACCTGTACCGCTAATGGAACCGACCACAACAGTCGCCTCACGTTTGCAGGCCGTCAAAGACCGCATTGCCAGAGCCGCGCAATCGGTCAGTCGATCGCCGAAGGAAATCACACTGCTGGTCGCAAGCAAGACCCAGCCGGCCGAGCGAGTGCGGGAGGCCTGGCAGGCCGGGCAAACGATTTTTGGCGAGAACTATCTGCAGGAAGCGCTGGCAAAAATGCCGGCCCTTACCGATCTGCCGATTGAGTGGCATTTCATCGGCCCGATCCAAAGTAATAAGACGAAACGTATCACGGAAAATTTCGTCTGGGTTCATGGTGTGGACAGAATAAAAATAGCCGACCGTTTGGCCAAAGACAGGCCCGAATCGCTGCCGCCCTTGCAAATCTGCCTGCAAGTGAATGTCAGCGGAGAAGCGAATAAAAGCGGAGTCGCACCTGAAGAACTGGCCCAGCTGGCAGCCCATGTCGTGCGCCTGCCCCGCCTGAAATTGCGCGGACTGATGGCAGTCCCTGAGCTTACGACTGCCACAGCCTTGCAGCGCAGCCAGTTCCACATGCTCTGGGAGCTATTCGATCGGCTCAAGAAAGATGGCTACGAACTCGACACGCTCTCCATGGGGATGTCGGAGGATATGGATATCGCCATCGCCGAAGGTGCGACCATGGTGCGTATAGGCACAGCGATTTTGGGACCAAGACGTTACCTCATACCCGAGGAGCTCGCCATCCGAGCAGCCCAAAGACCTGTAACACTATAACTTTTTACATTCATTTACTTCGCATAGATACATCAAGTGACACATCAATATAGTCGATCACTCCAAAGCCAACCTCCAAGACTTTGAAGTAGACCAACTCTAGTGAGACGATCATAACCCTCGCTGAACTTCCAGGGTCTTTGGCAATCCATTGACGATAGCGGTACGCGTCCTACGCCCTTAGACCTAGCATCTGAGTAACCTGGATTACCCCCGCAGATTTCTGCGCCTACCGTTTCATGTAATGAGGAGTACGGATGCCTCATGCCGATCGAAGATCACACTCGGACTCGCCCTTTCGAGTCATGGCGCCAGCGGAAACGGATTCTTGGAAAGCATTTGACTTAGGCTGCGATACCGATAGGCTGTCCCCTGAGGCCAATACCCCAAGACACGTAACATCTTACTGAGGCAATGCACACAGGGTGCGGGCGTATCAACGTGCCAGAGAATCGAGATTGAATGGATTGCCTTATTCAACCAGGGAGAATGTAATGCGAAAAACATATCTTTTTGCGCTACCACTGATCTGTCTTCTTCTCAGTAGTTGTGGACACATCACAGGTGGAGTCGCGCCCTCGACGGAACCGTTGGCCCCTGGCTCGTATCGGGAACTTGGGCAGGTCAAGGGGCAAGATTGCGTCTATTATCTTCTGGGCTTCATTCCTCTGAGTGACGGAAATGAGACCAAGGATGCTGTCGCTGACGCATTGACGAAAGCCCCTGGCGCAACAGCGCTCGTGAAGGTGTCATCCGACACCTACACTCAGCACTTCATCATCATCGCGCGCGCATGTACGCAAGTCTATGGAGTCGCAGTCGCTCCCAAATAATCCATATACCCATCACGGCTCCCCACCCTACCCAGCGGGTAAGGTGGGGAGTCATCCCGGATTCTCACTCTGACCCAGCAATTCGTTCTCCGGTATTGATATAAATCCAACTTTTCGTGAGCCCTGAGGCAGGATGACGCAGCCTCAGGGCTCCAGTCACCCAAGAACTATTCAAGGATAGGTTGCAGTTATCGATTCAGCGACGTCAATGCAAGATCAAGCCACGATCCCGTAATTCATCTACATCTTCAACGGGCTATTCCTGCTAGGATATGGGACCAGTCGTGCGATTCGCCACGATCCCGATAACGGGGAGCCTACCTTGAACACAACGACCCTCATTCTGAAAGCCTCTCCCCTGTCGGCTGGGCTCGCAGCCGGAGTCGCCGGATCGTTGATCGGCGAGATGCTCTTGGGAGCGACGAATAGTAGGGCCCAGACCACCGAAGCCGATGCGCCTGCTCCCGAAACCAACAAACCAACCGAGGATTTCAGCTCTGCCGGAATTCTACTGCTCCTCCTGCTCCTGGCAGGGGCGACGATCTTTTATTTCCTGAAAATACAACGGCCCTCCCTTCCTGATTTTTCAGGGATCACAGGCCGCGACCCGTCCAGCGACAATCTGCCGACAAAGCGGCCCGCCACAACCAGGCAGAAATTATCGGTTGATAGCATCACCTCCGCTGACAAAGCCGCCTTTCAACAACTCCTGATCGATGTCCAACGGGCCTGGAGCAAACAGGATATGACCGAGTTGAGGCAGTTCGTCACGCCGGAGATGCTGAATTACTTCAGCGCCGCCCTGGCCGACAATACCAGCCAGGATATCCGGAACCATGTCGAGGATGTGGTGCTCCTCCGTGCTGAGATCTTGGAGGCCTGGACTGAACAGGCGAGGCAGTATGTGACGGCAGGGCTTCGCTGGAGTGCCCGTGACTACAACCTGTCTCTGACGAAGCAGCACGGAGAACCAGGTTATCTCGTCGAAGGCAGCGAAGAGATACCGACCGAATCCGGCGAAGCCTGGACCTTCATGCGAATTCAAGATGGGAATTGGCGGCTCTCGGCTATCCAATAATAAAAGAGGAAGGGCAACCTGGTCGTCCTCCTGCTCGCGGAACGCGCACAATCAGAATGTGCTCGTTCGACGCGCGCATTAGAGGATCGACCAGCCCACTCTTCAAGGGATAGGCGAGAGCAGCTGGGAGGGATAGAGTACAAACGACCAGGTGGCCTTTTGTGCTCGCGCAACGCGCGGTCGAGAACTCCCCTCGTTGAACGTGCGCACGTTGGAAGCCACCAGACTGCCTCCTCACAATGCAAGGGAAGAGGGTGAGCTAGACTCTGCAGAAGCACCTCTAAACCGGATCAAGCTTAAAAAAAGTAGAATGTACTAGTTTCTTTGCCCCGATGCTTTTTGTTGGACATCGAATTCCTTTCTGGTTGGCCTTGCTGGCCTCCGCTTGCCCCTAGCGGGCTCTTCTGTGCCTCTGGGAGTTAGCTCCTCTCGCAGCCTATCTCGGTCGGTCGAACAAGACGAAAGATTGAACAAGTGTTGGAAGTTCAATTAGACTTGTTGGCTCCAGCAAAGGGAGGTCTCTATGATCAAGGGAACTGACGCGGAAAAACAATTATTTCACGCTTTTAATAGTTTCAAGAATGTAGCCGTGAATTTGAAAAGTCAGACCCACGCTGGCATGGCGATGATCGTGGCGGCGGCCTTGGATCGATTGCTCGAAGATGCTCTACTAACCAAGATGGTGAAACTCAGTAAAGAGATGCGAGCAAAGCTCTTTGGAGACTACGGCACGCTGCGAAGTTTCGATGCAAAGATTAAGGTAGCGTTTGCTTTTGCTGTTATTGATCGCGAGACCTCACAGCGATTAACAATCATACGAAAAATAAGAAACAAGTTTGCCCACACTGAAGGGTTTCTTGACTTTAATAGCCTGGAAATCAAAAGTATTCTGTCAACTCAACGGGGCAGCAAAGTGGACTTCTTCTCAACTGCCAGTTTGATTGAGTCGAGCATCGTGAAGGCCACAGGACTGGCAGATCGAAATCTGATGGTAGGTATTATGGCCGCTCGACGGGAGGGCCTAGAGAGGGCAGTGAAAATCTAGATAACACATCATCTGTCCGGTTTTTGCAGCTCGTGATCTTGATGGCGCACCCTAACCAGGACAGGATGGCCACCATATAATTGCAGCTCTCGTGGGGCAAACAAAGGGGTCGGGATTTTTTTCTGATTATTCAACCTGAAAGCCTGTCCTAATCCCCTACCTCACTCCGACTTGTTTCTTGCCCCACACCCTAACGCCTCGCGCCGCAGTCCGCCGATTTCCTCGACGTCCCATTTCTCGCCGTTGATCCCTACCATTCAACATTGATCATTCAACATTCTGCTACGTCCACCCTTCACGCCTGACGCTTCACGTCCTTTCGGTTTTGCGGCGCATGGCAGGGGGCTGGTTTATTTGGTTGAGGGCCGAAATAAACCAGATGAACCAAACAAATCGGACCAGATAGACCAGAGAAACCAATGAGGCGAGAGGTCAGAAAGCAGCCAATCGAACCTTACGAGACGTTACACGGGAAGTGCTGGCTCATTTCTTTGGGGGACGCGTAATCGGATGCTTGAGCAGGCGGGTGACTTGTTTCTTGAGAATCGGCAGATCCCGTTCTAGCACCGCCCAGCAGGTTGCGAAACCAGTTGATACACAAAAGCCGTTGGAATCTTTCCTATGGCACCGACGTCATAATAGTCTCAGGATGCTCAAAAAGGCTGTCCAGCAAGGCCGCAGCGAGCGAAGAGGCGAGGCGTACGCTTCGGTACGTTGAGCCTCTGAGCGAAGCGAGAACGCCGCTGGCGGACTTTTTCAGCATCCTGCTAGATTTCCGCCAGGTCAATGCCGAGATAGTCATGCACCAACACATGGCGCATTTTGATGATCTGTGGCCAGGGAACTTGTTGGTGGGTCTTACGAAATGCAGAACTGAGCTGACTGGCTGCTTCGCCGATAATTTGGATGTGGTGAATCATCCAGGTATGAACGAGTTCGTCTTCTTCGAATACGGACCGACCTCGCTTCGCATACCGTTCGACCCGCTTGATGGCATCGAGAATGTCTTGTAACCTTCCGCAATCATCCCTCATAAGGCGATCGCGTCTCTCAGGATTTCTTTCCGAAGCGGCTGGCGGAGTCCGCGTTCTGAGGCCACATCGACCGGGCGTTTAAGCAAGCGTTCCAGATCGAGAACCAAGGCGGCATGATCGTTGAAAACAAAGGGGTCGGGAATGTTTTCTGATTGCTCAGCCTGAAACCCTGGCGTAATGTCCTAGCTCACTCCGATTTGTTTCTTGCACCACACCCCTCACGCCTTACGCCTAACCCTTCACGGCATCGCGCCTCACCCTTCACACCTGACGCCAGGGCTATCGTGGCAGTTTCGTGAGAAAGTCGGCCAAAGAGATCATGGTGATGTTTGCATGGTGCTTCAGCGCCAAGAGATGGCGATCTCCCGAGACGACGAACTCGGCTTGTGCAGCGATCGCACATTCAAGTATGCGATTGTCCGGTTCATCTTTGAGGATGTGGAGGGTAGGTCTAGGACGCAGGACTGTCGCCACCTGACCGATGGCCTGGATAGCTTCCCGGACTTTATCTTCTGCCCAATCAAACTTCGTTTGGAGGACTCTGGCTGTTTCGGTCAGGATGGCGACCGACGCATACAGCTCAAACGTGCCATGGACAGCTTCCAGATAAGCTTCCTCGGCATTTCCTCCTGGAATGGCGAGGGCCGAGATGTAGATATTGGTATCGAAGACGACTCGCACGATCAGCGGCCTTGAAATACCAACTTTTCGACATCAGCCTCGGTGAGAATACCCTTCTTTCTCGCTTTCTTTACACCGTAGCGTTGCAGATCAAGAAAGCGTTCTTCTCGGCGACGTCGTTCGTAGGTCGTGAGCATCTCCCTGAACAGCTGACTTTTGTTTTTCGATTCGGCCTTGGCCAGTTTTTCGAAATTCTCAGCAAGATTCGAAGGGAGCGAGACTGTGACTGGCACACGCGCCTGTTTCATCGGACGCCTCCTGTATGACAAAATCATACAATGATGATGAGACGGAGGTCAACCTCAAGCCCACTTTCCGGAGTCCTTGGCAGGCGCTGGTCTATCTGGTTTGTTTAGTCTGTATCGTTTCTTTCGTTGGGCGGTCGAGAGAGACAAGAGAGCCCGCGCGCCAGAACGAAAGAAAAGAATCAAGGCAGGGTCTTAAAACGATCCTGTTTCGTACTGTAGCAGAGAGCATCATCGTCGCAGCAATACCGATTCCGATCGCATCAATCACCAGATCGTCGACGTTAGATTCCCTTCCTGGAATCGATCCTTGGAACACTTCGGTCCAGAGACCGAAGACAAGAGCCGCGGCTGCGGCGACTGGAAGTGCATAGGCCAGTGGCCATGCGCGCCGCTCGAGACCACGAACCAGCAGCAGGGCCAAGATTCCATAGCCCGGCGCATGGGCCCAATCCAGAAAATTGCCAGGCACTTGCGCCAGAAGCTGTCCGGAAAGACCGCTTCCCGGGACGATTACCGCGCCAAAATAGAGCAGGCCCATGTAGCCCAATACAATTCCAAGCGCCAAAATCACCTCCTCGGAGTCTACGATAAAGCTGTTGTGGCACGGTGAACATTCCATTGCCCCCATTTTCTAGGACAATAGGATACCGCCAGACACATCTTGCGAAGATACAAGATTCCAAGGGAGAGAACTATTGGGCATTCGTAGGGGGATGCTGTCAGGGACCGTAAAGCGCGAGATAGGGTTGGATTGTCTATTTGGTTTATCTGGTCTATTTGGTCTGTTTTGTTGGCGGATTGGCAAACCCATCAGAGGATCAAAAGACCGGGAGACTTAAGAGGAAGGCGAGCTAGAAGGTCTCTCATTGCGTGTGACTTTCTCACCCGCCCACCCACTGGCAGATAGTTTTCACCCACCCTGCCCTCCGATTGCTTCGCAATCGTTTTCCCGGGACGTGCCAATAGCCCGAGCAAGAGCCTCCCAATTTTCCCTACCTCCCTTTAGAGGAGTGGCCGAGGCTGCCCTTTACTGCGCGCATTTTCTCACCCGCCCGCCCTGGGCGCGCCAAGACGCGCCCTTGACCCTGCGAGCACGTTTCTAC
>Ga0194035_1000010_pt1 | contig 122707 bp, 121 predicted proteins | sample JunL2320m_MetaG_FD_148680 | JGI IMG/M metagenome (GOLD analysis project Ga0194035, IMG submission 148680) | Anoxic zone freshwater microbial communities from boreal shield lake in IISD Experimental Lakes Area, Ontario, Canada - Jun2016-L239-20m | ecosystem: Environmental > Aquatic > Freshwater...
ACATGACGGCGCCCCCACTGCGCTACGCGCAGCGCCGGCGCTGCGCGTAGCGCAGTGGGGGCGCCGTCATGGGGAATTGGCGCCGGCGCTGCGCGTAGCGCAGTGGGGGCGCCGTCATGGGGAATTAGGAGCGGAGGTGGGCGCCTAGGGCTTGGGTGGCAGCGGCGATGGCGGACTCGCGGGCGGCGGTGACTTCCTCGACAGTGAGGGTGCGATCTGGGGCGCGGAAACGAAGGGAGAACGCCAGAGACTGGGATCCTTCGGCGACCTGATCCCCGCGGTAGACGTCGAAAAGCCGGATCGACTCAAGTAACTCGCCCGCCCCCGCTATCAGGGACAGTTCAACATCGGCCGCAGCCACTGAGGCGTCGACGACCAGCGCCACGTCCTCCTTAGCCACCGGATAGGTCGACAGACCGTGGGCCGTGGCCACCGGCACAGCGGCAGCGAGCAGCGGTTCAAGATCAAGTTCCATCACTGCGGTGCGACTCGGTAGCCCTGCATCGGCGCATACTCGAGGGGTAAGTTCCCCGGCGTACCCCACGACAACATCACCCACCACGAGTTCGGCACAACGACCCGGATGCATCGGCGCAGGCGCCGCACCACGGCGCACCGTCAGCTCAGCACCGACCGCCGTTGCCACAACTCGTGCCGCCTCGATCGCATCAGCCCACGACGATTCAGTGCCCGCACCCCACCAGCCAGACGACGCGCGTTGCCCCGTGAGGGCTACCCCAACGTGCCATGGCTGATCAGGCAAGAGCGCGTCCAAGGCCGCGATCTCTGCATCGGTTGGACGATTGGCGACGCTGGGACGGGGCGGATCGGTGACTCCTCGCGTCAACTGGCCAGCCCGCAGATGCACGACTGCCCCAGCCTCGAAGATCGATGTGTCGGGCATGCCTCGTCCGACGTTGCGCCGCAACACGGCAACAAGCCCAGGCAGCAAGGTGGTCCGCATTCCTGGCTGTTCATCCGATATCGGATTTGCAAGCAGCAGCATGGACCTACGAGGGTCGTCGGACGGGATACCCAGTGAGTCGAGTTCGGCATCGCCAACGAAGGGGTAGGACAAGATCTCTGCATATCCGGCAGCAGCAAGGGCTCGACCCACTCGGCGCATCGCACGCTGACGCTCGGTGAGACCGAAGCCTGCCGGTGCTTGCGGCAAGGTCGACGGGATGGCCTCATAGCCGCCAAGGCGAATGACTTCTTCCACCAGATCCGCGGGGTCAGTGAGATCGGGCCGCCAGGTGGGTGGCGTGACCACCAGGATTGGCGCGGACGAGTCGGCGACGCTAGCGCCAACTGCAATCAGCCGCTCAACCACTGTGCTGGCTGGGATGGCAATTCCAGCTACTCGTCCAGGCAGATCAACGGCCATCTCGATCAGGAACGGTTCGCGTGCGGCCTCAATGGCGGTCATCCCGATGTACCGGCCACCACCATGTGCGAGCAGCAGGGCAGCGGCTCGGGCTGAGGCATACGGCGCAAGCACTGGATCGACACCACGTTCAAATCGGCGCGAGGCTTCACTTGATAGCTTGTGCCGACGCGACATCCGGGCGACGGTACGCGAGGTGAAATGCGCTGCCTCTAGAACGATTTCAGAAGTATCGGCGTCAACTTCGGTATCAAGCCCGCCCATAGTGCCAGCTAGGCCGATAGGGCCTCGCTCATCGGCAATAAGTAAGTCTTCTGGGTCGAGAGTGCGCACCACGTGGTCGAGGGTCTCGAGAGTCTCGCCGGGTTCCGCGCGACGCACCACGATTGGACCGCGGACCTTGGCGCGGTCGAACGCGTGCAGTGGCTGACCCGTCTCGAGCATGACGTAGTTGGTGACATCGACCGCCAGCGAGATCGGACGCATGCCACACAGCACGAGCCGACGCTGCAACCAGTACGGCGAGGGTGCTGTGGGGTTAAAGCCAACGATGGATCGCAGAGTGAACAGATCACAGCCAACGAGGTCGTCAACGACACACGAGTGCGGTTCGCCGGACTCAGGCGCGGGGAGGTCGACGAGCTCGAGCCCGGGATCGCGCAGTGCGACTCCGTACTGATGGGCAAGCTCGCGAGCCACGCCACGCATCGACAGACAAAAACCCATGTCAGGGGTGACTGACACGTCAAGAACGTGGTCGCCGAGCCCCAGCACTGGGTACGCGTCGGCGCCAACGTCAGCAGTGCCCTCGGGGAGGACGATGATCCCGGCATGATCCTCGCCCATGCCGAGTTCGCGCTCAGAACAGATCATGCCGTCAGAGACGTGACCGTAAGTCTCGCGACTCGCGATCAAGAACCCGCCGGTGAGGATAGTTCCGGGGAGTGCGATTACGACCAGATCGCCTTCAACGAAATTCCTTGCGCCACAGATGATTCCGCGCTCACCCGGCGTATCGGGGTGACCGTTTGCAGCGCCCACGGCAACTCGACAGAACCGGATCGGCTTCTTGAATTCGGTGAGCTCTTCGATCGAGAGAACTCGGCCCACAACGACAGGGCCGGAGTTGTCGCCGCCCACGCGCACGATCTCCTCGAGTTCGAGACCAACCGAGACAAGACGATCGCCAATCACCTCGGGCTGTTCGTCGTGCGGGATGTCAACGTACTCACGGAGCCAAGACAACGGTATGCGCATCAGACCTCCTGACCGAACTGCAGGGTGAAGCGAACATCGCCCTCGACCATGTCTCGCATATCGGTGACGTCGTGCCGGAACATCAAAGTACGTTCGATGCCCATCCCGAACGCGAAGCCTGAGTACTTAGTGGTGTCGATGCCACATGCAGCGAGCACCCGCGGGTTGACCATGCCGCACCCACCCCACTCGATCCAGCGGGGACCGCCCTTCGCTCCGGGGAACCACAGGTCGAGTTCAGCTGAAGGCTCCGTGAAGGGGAAATACGACGGACGCAGCCGGGTCTTGGCCTCGGGCCCGAACATAGCCGTGGCGAAGTGATCCAGGGTGCCTTTGAGATCGGCCATCGTGATGCCTTCGTCGACAACCAAACCTTCGACCTGATGAAAGACCGGTGTATGGGTGGAATCGAGTTCATCGGTGCGGTAGACGCGGCCGGGGCAAATCACGTAGATCGGCAACGGGCGATCAAGCATCGAACGGATCTGCACGGGCGAGGTGTGAGTGCGCAGAACGACGCCGGAATCCTCAGTACCCACGAAGAACGTGTCTTGCATGGTTCGGGCCGGGTGATCGGGGCCAAGGTTGAGAGCATCGAAGGTGTGCCACTCAGTCTCGACCTCGGGGCCCTCAGCAACCTCCCAGCCCATCGACACGAACACGTCAGCGATGCGTTCTTGGATCGTGGTCAACGGGTGACGCGCGCCTGCCGGACGACGCTCATACGGCAGCGTGACATCGACGGCTTCCTCGACCAGCAACCGTGCATCGCGGTCGTTCTCCAGGTCGAACTGACGCTGCTCAAGAGCGGAGCGGACCTTGCCACGGGCACTACCAACGCGCTTGCCAGCCTCAGCTTTGGCCTGCGGGGGCAGCGCGCCGATCTCGCGGTTGGCAAGGGCCAGTGGGCTGCGATCACCAGAGTGGGCGAGCCGAGCCAATTTCAGTTCGTCTAGGTCGCTAGCCGACGCGATGGCAACCAAAGCATCGGCGACAGCAGCATCGATGGCCTCTGGTCGAAGATCAGCGACTTCAACCGGGTCAAAGGACTTATTCGGGGCAGACATGCTCGGGGGCTCCAGTCATGGGCGGCAGGTCAGAGTCTAGGCGGGCCCAACCTCAGACTCCCAACCGGTTTGCCGGTGCCATGATGCGGCCCGGAACGGGTGGAACACGAAGGTGGATCAGGCCTCGGACAACTGCTCCTTTTGCATGGCGTCGCTCTCCATCACAGTGAGGGTGCCGTCACCGAACGTGGGGTCCTGACCACGAGCAGCCAACGCGGCCGCTCGAGCAGCACGCTTGTCTGCCGCGAGGCGCTCTCCGCCAGCGATCTGCTCATCGGTCATCGGGTACGAATCGACCTGAGCAACCCCGTGATACTTGGTGATGTAGGAGTCCAGCTCTGGACCGGACTCCCACGATGTGATGAGGCAGTAGCGCGGCTCGTCGCCCTGATGCCAGACCGCGTGATAGAGCCGCTGCGTGTCGACGATGAGTTGGGCGCCAGCAGGCAACGGGATACGAGTCTCGGTGGCCGGATCATCCTTGTCCGCCCGCAGGACCATGACCGAATCAGGATTGTCAGTCAGGTTGAAAAAGCCGCGGACGATCCAGCCGGTGCCCTCGGGGTTGAGCCGGTTGTTGTCGTCGCGGTGGAAGTTGTACAACGTCTCGCCATACTGGTTGGGCAGAAGTTCGATGACCCGGCAGCGACCGATGTTGGCCCCGGGCTCTTGTGCGCGCTCGACCAAGTGCGGAGCCGCCTGTGCGTTCGCCGGAACCCAGACACCGTCCTTGTCAGTCTTAGGTGGTGTGTGGTTCCAGAAACCATCGCACTCAAGGTCGCCATAGGCAGAGGCAAGGGGTGCGAACCGAGTCTCGCCCGAGGACTTCCAGTCGACGAACTCGATGTCGCGCCACTCCTGCGGGTCGGCCGACTGGTCGTATGGGTCAAGCACGACGTAGCCGTTGGCCCGGAACAACTCGATCTTGGTGTAACTGTCTTCGGTGTACAACATCGGTGACCTCGCCCGTCGATGATTACTGTCACGCCCCATCTTGCCGCACGAGACGCGACTGAAGGACCCTCACGGGGTGTGTCGAGGGTTGCTACACCTGTCCAGCAGCTCGACAGGCTGGTGATCACGTGCGACGTTGCGCCCTGGCTGAGGCATAGAGGCAGACCGCCGCGGCGGTGGCTAGATTCAGGCTCTCAGCGCGGCCATGAATCGGTACCCGAACAACCTCATCGGCCAACGCCCTGGTCGACTCAGGCAGACCCCAGGCTTCATTGCCGAAGATCCACGCGGTGGGCCGAGCAAGCGTGCCGTCATCGACGAGTTCGTCGAGATCGCGCGAGCCAGCCCCATCAGCGGCTAGCACTAAGAGTCCAGCGGCGCGCAAGGCAGGTACAAGCTGATCGATGCTCGGGCCAACGACCACGGGCAGGTGGAACAGAGAGCCAGCGGAGGCTCGAACAGCCTTGGGGTTAAAGGGATCCACGCTTGCCTCAGTGACTACAACTCCGCCGACGCCAGCGGCATCGGAGCACCTAATGACGGTGCCGACATTGCCTGGATCGCGAGCGTGGGCCATCACCGTGACCAGGGTGGGGCCGGTAGCCACGAGGTCATCCCAGGATGCTGCGATACGCACGCACACCCCGACCATGCCCTGTGGAGTGACAGTGCCCGATAACGAACCGACTACCTCGCCGGATGCTCGAACGACCTCGGCGCCGGCGGCGCGGGCCGCCTCGACAATCTCCGGATGCCGCTTGGCGGCATCGGGGGTGACGTACAACTCGAGCAGGACTCCCGGACTCATGGCGGCCTCACGGCAGGCCTGCGGTCCTTCGGCCAGAAAACGACCGTCCCGATCACGGAAGGCGCGCTTGATCAGTCGCCGAGCTGCGTTGACTCGTGGTGAACGAGTCGACGTCAGCTCAGGACCGATCACCTGCGCACCTCGCGACCGGGACGGTGGGTGGAACTAAATCAGGCAGCTGACGAAGGCGCGTTGACGTCGGCCGGCAAAGCGGCCTTCGCGGTGGCGACCAAGGCAGCGAATGCCGGAGCGTCGTTGACCGCGAGTTCAGCGAGCATACGACGGTCGACCCCGATCTCAGCGAGCTTGAGACCCTGAATCAGACGGTTATAGGTCATGCCGTTCAATCGGGCGGCCGCATTGATGCGCTGGATCCAGAGCTGACGGAAGTCGCCCTTGCGCTTGCGTCGATCGTTGAACGCATAGACGCCGGAGTGAAGGAGCTGCTCCTTTGCCTTGCGGTACAAACGCGAACGCTGTCCACGGTAGCCGGAGGCCTGTTCAAGAACCTCGCGACGCTTCTTGTGGGCGTTTACTGCCCTCTTCACGCGTGCCATGAGATGTACTCCTACTTTACGTACGGGCCGGACCGGCCCGGCGATGGTCGTCGGGGATGGTGCGGCCTAGCGGCCGAGCAACTTCTTGATGCGCTTGGTATCGGCTGGAGCCATTTCGACATCTAGGGACAGACGCCGAGTGCGCCGACTGGACTTGACCTCGAGCAGGTGACGCTTGTTAGCGCGCTCGTGCATGATCTTGCCCGTGCCGGTCACCTTGAAGCGCTTCTTGGCACCGCTGTGGGTCTTCTGCTTCGGCATCTCGCCGCTCTCCTTGTACATCGGGTCGTGCTCATAATCGTGCTGACGGTTGTGCAGTCTTGCGTTAGTGCCGTGGTGCAGTGGTGCGGGTCAGGCCTTGGTGCTCTCGTCTGCATCCGTGGAGTCTGCGTCGTCTTCGTCGTTCTCGTCTGAATCTGCTGCATCCTCGTCTGCGTCCGCCTGGTACTGCTCGAGTTCGCCCCCGACCGCGGCGAGGCTGCCATCTAGATCGACAGCGCCTTCGATCGTGTCGTCGAACAACTCGTCTTCGGGCAGGTCGATCTGGTCGGCCAGGTGGGTCAGGTCGTTCGGGTCGTTGCTGCGCTTGGCAGCGTCGCGTCCGGCCTTTGCCTCTGCCATCGCTTCGGCCTTCTTCTTGACCGGCCCGAGAACCATGATCATGTTGCGGCCGTCCTGCTTGGGCGAGTACTCGACGAAGCCAATATCAGCGACGTCCTCGGCCAACTTCTTCAACAGACGGAAACCTAGTTCGGGTCGCGATTGCTCGCGGCCGCGGAACATGATCGTGATTTTGACCTTATCGCCGGCCTTGAGGAAGCGGGCCACATGGCCCTTCTTGGTCTCGTAGTCATGCGCATCGATCTTGGGACGGAGCTTCATTTCCTTGATCACCGTGTTGACCTGCTTCTTACGGTCCTCACGGGCCTTCAACGCTGATTCGTACTTGAACTTGCCGTAGTCCATGAGCTTGCAGACCGGCGGCTTGGACATTGGTGCGACCTCGACTAAATCGAGATCGGCCTCAGCCGCTAGACGCAGTGCATCGTCGATCTTGACGATGCCGACCTGTTCCCCATTGGGTCCGACAAGTCGGACTTCCGGGACTCGAATCCGCTCATTGATGCGGGGCTCGGCGCTGATGTGTTCTCCTCAGGGTCGTCGGCGTGGCCCGTACCGAGCCCCGACATGGATCGAGGCCCCGCACACGCGCGCGAGGCCTCGCAAGTCGTTGGGCACCCAGCCTAGGCCAGACACACCACTCAAACCCCCGGTGAGGGGATTTGCGACCAGACCCGACGACCCAAAGGTCGATGCGGGTGGGAGCGAGGGCTCCGCTTGTCGTGATCCACTCCAACGGTCGGGGTGGATCGGTCCGGGTGAAGTGTAGCGCGTACCCGGCCGCGTTCTGAACCAAACCGGGTCCGGAGCCCGCCGATGGGCGGAATCCGGACCCGGAGGTGGAGAAAGTGCTGGGACTAACCCACCCACATCAGGTGATTAGCGACGCTTGCCTGGGCTCGACTTGCGCGCGGCAGGGGCGTCAGCCTCGGCGTCTCCCGCAGAGCGGGTGAACGGGTAGATCAAGGCAGCAAGGACGCCACCGACAAGCGGGGCTAGCAAGAACAGCCACACCTGAGTCAGTGACGTACCGCCAGCAAGCAGCGCGGGGCCAAAGGAGCGGGCCGGATTCACCGAGGTGCCATCAAGTGGGATACCGACGATGTGTACCGCTGTCAGCGCCGCACCGATGGCAAGTCCGGCAGCCGTTGCATTGGCGGCACGGTCGGTGACGAGCAGGATCACCAGGACGAAGGCCAAGGTGAGCAGAATCTCCAGGACAAACGCACCGGCCATGTTGATGTGACCGTTGTCGTAGGCGTTGCTACCAAGATTGCCGGTCTCGTCCTTGACCCCAAAGCTCGAGACGAAGAGTTTGAGCACCGCAGCAGCCACGATGGCGCCAATGAACTGTGCGATCCAGTATCCGACGGCCTCGACGATCGGCATCTTACGAGCGATCACCATCGCCAGAGTGACTGCGGGGTTAACGTGAGCGCCGCTGACCGGGCCAAACGCGTAGGCCGCAAGGATCAGGACGAATCCGAAGCCGATGGCCACCGCGAGGTTGCCACTGGACTTGAGGCCGACCACTGCAGCACCGACAGCCAGGAGTACGAGGAAGAAGGTACCGAGGAACTCGGCAATGAGTTTTCGGGAATTCATGAGATTTCCTTTCGCGCGCATCGACTCTGACCAACAACGGGTTCCTATTCTTGCCATGACTCGCTGCGCTGCGAGGACGACACGCGCAGAAGGCGCTCACGTACTGCTGTCGTCCACCTGCACACCAATGGCGATCCCGGCCGGGCAGTGCGCCGAGACAATGGGGTCCGAATCAAGGAGCCGGGCGAGCTTGCGCGCCACCACATCGGGGTGCATCAGGCCGGCGATCTCGACGATGACGACGATGTCGACCCCCTGCTCGAGCCCAGAGTCGACCTCGTGACTGAGGATGGACGGGATAGCCGCCGCCGCCCGCTCGATCGCCGAGAGTACCTCGGGGTGATCCTGCGGGGCGAACCACGCATGACCGTCGGCCAGCGCCTGCATCGCTGGGCCGGTGATCGGGAAAAGCACTGGGCCAGCGATGTCGAGCACGAGAGCGTCTGCTCCCTCGTCGATCGCCGCCTGCGCCGCACGATCGATGGGCGCCGGGATCCCTCGCGCCTGCGGGTCCCATTGTCCGAGGGCGGCGACAGACGAGAAGGCCAGCAGCCCACGGCGGCCATCTGGTAGGACCATCGTGACTGTGGCCATGTGACTGGACTTATCGCGACGAAGACCATCAGCACCGATCTCCTCCTCATCGAGCACCGCCACGAGCGGGACCATGACGCGGGTGCCCATGAGCGCCGAGATCACCGGATGGCGTGAGATTTCCCCGCGAGACCACTGCTCGAGAGCTTGCGCCAAAGCCGGATCAGCACTGCCTGCATCGTTGGCGAACTCTGGCCGAGGCAAGTCGACCCCGGCGAAACGCGGGTCCATGCAGTCCGCGCTCTAGAGCCGGCAGGCGTGGATTGCGGTGACGAGGATGCCTCGGGCTCCGAGGTCGTACAACTCATCCATGACCTTGTGCAGGTCGGGACGCGGAACCATAGCCCGAACTGCTTTCCAGTCTGGGTCATGCAGTGGTGACACGGTCGGCGACTCAAACCCTGGAGTGATCTGGCAGGCAGCATCGAGCAGGGACTCGGCGATGTCGTAGTCGAGGAGCACATAGGAGCGAGCAGTTATGACACCTTGTAGACGACGAACGAAAGTGTCGACGGCGATGTCTTCCGGCGCACCTGCGCGGCGCACGAGCAATGCCTGACTCACCAGGATCGGATCACCGACGACCTCGAGACCGGCTTGCTTGAGCGTGGTGCCAGTGGCCACGACATCGGCCACCGCGTCGGCCACGCCTAGGCGGACCGCATTCTCAACTGCCCCATCGAGTTTGACGATGACGGCGGAGAGTTCGAGTTCTGCGAGCTTGACGCTGAGCAGGCCTGGATAGGAGGTGGCGATTCGCATCCCAGCGAGATCGCGAACAGATGACACGGTGCCCCGCGGCGCCGCGAAGCGGAAGGTCGAAGGTGCGAACCCGAGTTCGAGCAGCGGCTCCGCGTCGGACCCTGAATCAACCAAGAGGTCGAGCCCAGTTATCCCAATATCTAGTTGGCCGCTGGCGACATAGGTGGCGATGTCACGCGGACGCAGGAAGAAAAACTCAACGTCGTTTTCTGGGTCCTGTACGACGAGCTCGCGCGCGGCATGAGCGACTGGATAGCCAGCTTCGCGCAACATTTCGCGCGCGGGATCAGTCAGCTGGCCCTTGTTCGGCAAGGCAACACGAAGCACGATTTCTCCAAGAATGGTGACGAGCAACGACGGTCACAGGACACCTCGCAGGTGCCTCTTACAGGTAGCGATACACATCTTCGAGCGAGACATCAGCAGCGAGCATCAAGACCTGCGCATGGTAGAGAAGTTGAGCAATCTCTTGCGCCGTACGGTCCTTGCCTTCGTACTCCGCAGCCATCCACGCCTCGGCGGCCTCTTCGACGACCTTCTTGCCGATCGAGTGCACACCGCCTTTGAGCAGCGCCACGGTGTTGGATGACTCGTCTTGCTCAACCCACTTGGTAACAAGCTCTGTGTGCAACTCTTCGAAGGTCTTCATGTCGCAAAGCCTACGGAGCCACGCGGTTTCATCGAACGCAGGGTGAGAAGCGCGCTGATTGCGGCCTCAACGGCTTCGCGCCCCTTGTCCTCGATTGAGCCAGGCAATCCGGCGCGGGCGATTGCCTGTTCCTCGGTATCGCAGGTCAGCAATCCGAACCCGATCGGGACACCCGTATCGATGGCGACGCGAGTCAGGCCATCGGTCGCCGCCTGACAGACGTAGTCGAAATGTGGCGTACCACCGCGAATGACCACGCCGAGCGCCACGACAGCATCTGCCGTGGCCGCGGCCGCCTTGGCAACCAAGGGGAGTTCAAAGGCACCCGGAACCCGCACAACTACGTAGTCGGCACCCATCGCCTCGAGTGCACGAACAGCCCCGTCGACGAGGCCACCCATAACGACGTCATGCCACGAGGACGCGACGACGACGACATGGATGCCGGTGGCATCGTTGTCGAACCTGGGGGCTCCGGCACCGCTCATGCTGTGGGTCCTTCCGAGTCGTCAAGGTCGCTGGGTAAATCGTGGCCCATGCGATCGCGCTTGGTGCGCAGATACTTCAGGTTTTCGGAATTGGGGGCTATCTCAAGGGATACGCGTCCGATGATCGCCAGTCCATAACCTTCAAGGCCAGCGCGCTTCGCGGGATTGTTGGTGAGCAACCGCATCGTGCGGACCCCTAGATCAGCCAGGATCTGCGCACCCGTTCCGTAGTCGCGAGCATCTGCGGGTAAGCCGAGTTCAAGATTGGCATCGACAGTGTCTGAGCCGCCGTCTTGCAATTCATAGGCCTGCAGCTTGTGCAGCAGGCCGATCCCGCGACCCTCATGCCCACGCATGTAGAGAACGATCCCGCGGCCCTCGTCGACTACCCGCTGCAAGGCGGCATCGAGTTGCGGGCCGCAGTCACAACGACGAGAACCGAATACATCGCCGGTCAAGCACTCGGAGTGCACTCGGACGAGGATGTCTTCACCGTCGCCGACCACGCCATAGACCAGAGCAACATGCTCGACACCATCGAGCCGTGAGCGAAAACCAAAGGCGGTGAACTCGCCCAGCTCGGTCGGCATCCGAGTCTGCGCAACCCGGTCGATCTGGCGCTCGGTGCGACGGATGTAGGAAATCAAATCGGCGATGGAGATCATCACCAGGCCGTTGGTGTCGGCGAATTCGCGGCACTGCGGTGCGCGCATCATCGAACCGTCTTCGTTGACCAACTCGCACAGCGCCCCGGCTGGGGTGAGCCCGGCCAGACGAGCAAGATCGACCGCAGCTTCGGTGTGGCCCGCACGGCGCAGGACGCCACCTTCCGACGCGCGAAGCGGCACAACGTGTCCGGGTCGAGTTAGATCGCGCGGCTCAGTGGCGGTGTCGGAGAGGACCTTGATCGTGCGGGCGCGATCCTCAGCCGAGATACCCGTTGCCTTCACGTCACGAGCGTCGACCGTGATCGCATAGGCGGTGCCTTTGCGATCCTCGTTAACCATGGTCATAGGTGGCAGTCCGAGCCGATCGAGTTCGCGACCAGGCAGTGACACGCAGATGTACCCGCTTGTCCAGCGGATCATGAAGCCAACGAGTTCTTGAGTCGCCCGCTGAGCAGCAAAGATCAGGTCGCCTTCGTTCTCGCGATCCTCATCATCGACAACCACCACGCACTTGCCAGCGCGAATGGCCTCGATCGCATCGTCCACGCTGTCCAGACGTACCCCGGCGTTGGCACCGATCTCCGACGTTGTCACTCCGACCTCCACTGCAACATGCGCTCAACGTACTTGGCTACGACATCTACCTCGAGGTTCACCGGGTCGCCGACGCCCTTGTGTCCCAAAGTGGTGAGTTCAAGGGTCGTGGGGATCAGCGAGATGGTGAACGAGTCGCGAGCTGCCTCGACGACCGTAAGTGAGACTCCGTCGACGGTGATCGAGCCTTTCTCGACGACATAACGGCCGAGATCATCGGGCAATGAGATCCGCACGATCTCCCAGTGCTCACTGGGGCTGCGCGAGATGATCTGGCCAGTGCCGTCGACATGCCCCTGCACGAGGTGCCCGCCGAGCCGAGCGCTCAGCGTGACTGGCCGCTCGAGGTTGACGCGAGAGCCCGGCGAGAGAGCACCTAGGCTCGAGCGCTGCAACGTCTCGTTCATCACATCTGCGGTGAACTCGTTGTCGCCGAACTCGACCACCGTGAGGCACACGCCATTCACCGCGATAGATGCGCCGTGCGTGGCATCGCTGGTAACGATCGGTCCGCGGATACGCAGCCGAGCCGCGTCCGACAACGGCTCGACAGCGACCACGCTCCCAAGCTCTTCGACTATTCCGGTGAACACCTAGTTCTCCTCGAGTGGTTGTTGTTCAGACTCGTCGCGACGGACGAGTGCATCGATGCGGATGTCGGTACCGACACGTACAACGTCGGTGATGTCGAGCCGTAGCGCAGCGGCGATCGACGTGATGCCAATATCGCCAAGAGCAGTGGGCCCCGAACCCAACAACGCCGGAGCCACGTACCAGCGAACGGCATCTACCACGTCGGCAGAGACGAACGCGGCCACAACGTTGGGGCCGCCCTCCAGCATGACGTGCCGGACCCCACGTTCGTTGAGCTCATCAAGGATCTCGAGGGGGTCGTGCATCCGCAGGTGTAGCGTGGGCGCTGAGTCGTCGCGAACCCTTGCTGCGCTTGGGATATCGCGCATCCCGACGACGACTCGCAACGGCTGAGAAGGATAGGGGCTACCGTCGCTGGGGCCACGCGCGGACAGTTGCGGGTCGTCAGCGAGCACGGTGCCGATACCCACCACGACAGCGTCGACGCGCGAACGGAACTCGTGCACATCGGCTCGCGCCGGCGCTGAGGTGATCCAACGGCTGCTGCCGTCGGATGCGGCCACGCGGCCATCGAGTGTGGCGGCCGACTTCCAGGTGACGAACGGTCGATCATGAGTGACCGCGAAGGTCCACGCCTGGTTAAGCACCGCAGCGTCATCGGCAAGCACTCCCCCGATTACCTCAATTCCCGCCACGACCAACCGCTCGGCCCCGCCTGCCGCCAGCGGGTTCGGGTCAGTCTGCGCAAACACCACGCGCGAAATCCCAGCCGCGATGAGCGCATCTACGCACGGGCCTGTGCGCCCGGTGTGGTTACAAGGCTCAAGGGTGACAATCGCCGTTCCTCCACGAGCACGCTCGCCTGCGTTAGCCAATGCGTCAACCTCAGCGTGCGCAGTGCCCGCGCCTCGGTGAAAGCCTTCAGCGATGGGGGCCCCGGTGACATCGAGTAAGACCGCGCCAACGCGCGGGTTGGGACCGTAGGGAACGCCGTCGGAGGCAGCGAGTTCGAGGGCGCGGCGCATGGCGTCGACCTCTCGGTCGCTGACTACGTTCACGGCACACTCCCACCATCGGGCCCAGCAGTAGGCCCGGCGGCGGGGTCGCGGAGGTGGCATGCGCGATAGAACGTCGGTGGATGTAACCACCGCAACGCTCGACCGCGCGCGTCTCCTCCCATCCGGACTCTCACCGTCGGCTCCAGATGACCACGGACAAGATCCATGGCTGACTAGATCAACCGGCCACTGGCTGTGGCCGGGTCGCGGGCTCTCACCGCCGGCTCGGAATTGCACCGACCCCGGGACGCGCGAGCATAAGCTCGTACATCGCGGAGTCTACTAGCCAGCAGCACTCGAGTTCGCGCTCACGGTCCCCCATTCGCACCCAGGGCTAGGGCCGAACATGGTCAGGCGGAGGGACCCCACCAGCTGATATCGGCGGCAGCCTGCGCCTGGGCCGCGAGCCGACGCACTGCCTCGGCAGGATCTGCTGCCCCGTACACGGCCGACCCAGCGACAAAGACATCGGCGCCTGCCTCGGCAACTCGCTCAATATTTTCAGCCGATACCCCACCGTCGACCTGGATCCAGAGGTCGAGATCGCGACCCCGGACGAGTTCACGGGCGCGACGAATCTTGGGTAGCACGATGTCGATGAACTTCTGTCCGCCAAATCCTGGCTCGACAGTCATGAGGAGCAACATGTCGATCTCCGGAAGCATGTCGATGTAGGACTCAAGGCCGGTGGCTGGCCGCAGAGCAAGGCCAGCGCGAGCGCCAGCTGCGCGGATGTTGCGAGCCAGTAAAACCGGCGCGGCGGCGGCCTCCGCGTGGAAGGTCACTGACCCGGCGCCTGCCTCGGCATAGCCCGGAGCCCATCGGTCCGGGTCGGCGATCATCAGGTGGCAGTCGATGGGCGTGGTGACTGACGCGATCAGTGATTCGACGACTGGGAGCCCCAAGGTGAGGTTCGGTACGAAGTGGTTATCCATCACGTCGACGTGCAGCCAGTCGGCGGCGCCGGCCACCCGTTCACATTCCGACGCTAACCGGGCGAAATCGGCCGAAAGGATGCTGGGTGAGATCTGAACCGTCATGGCGCACAGGCTAGCCATCGACAGGACATGGGCTGCACTAGGCGCACCGAAACAACAATTCGTGTTGCAACAGATGTGGCGGACTGTCAATATTTGAGCCAATGCAAGGGCAACGGGGCCTTGCAGCCACATCGCGGGGGCGATAGTGCAAGCCGACGAAGCACCAGCCAACGACTCGGCAACTCCAGTGCAAGCCGACGAAGCACCAGCCAACGACTCGGCAACTCCAGTGCCAGCCGCGCGAGTGCCAGCCTCGCCAGTGCCAGCCTCGCCAGTGCCAGCCTCGCCAGTGCCAGCCTCGCGCCGCATACCCAGTACGCCAACCCGTCACAAGCTCGCATGGGTAGCGGTGCCCACGGTGACTTCGATAGTTGCCCTGGGCGGCATAGTCCTTTACCCCGAACGCCTTCTGGCGACGAGCCCGCGAATGCTGGCTACGGTGTCGGCCCTCGTGCTCGTGGCAATCGTGGTCAGCGCGCTGCTAGCCGCGAGAGCTATGAGGCGCGAATCCGTGCGAGCTGATGCGTCCGCACAACTGGCCGAGCACGCCGCGGCCGAACTGCGGATATACAGCGCCGAGCTCGAGAGTCGGGTCGAGGAGCGCACGCGCGAGGTCCTTTCCGCGCTCACACAACGAGACGAGTTGGTCTCGCGCCTTGCCGCGCTGTCGGTTCGCGACGCTCTGACCGGGCTCCACAACCGGCGCTTCTCCAATGAGGAGTTGCCGTCCCTGATCGCCGGAGCCGAGAGATACCAACGGCCGCTGTCTTTGGCCATCGCCGACCTCGACTGGTTCAAGAACGTGAACGATAACTTCTCATACTCCATCGGCGACGAAGTACTGCGACGCTTCGCCAACATCTTGACCGATGGAGCGCGTCGTTCGGATCGGGTCTCACGCTATGGCGGCGAGGAGTTCCTCATCGTCATGCCCGAGACGTCGGTCGAAGACGCCGTGGTGCTCTGCCAGCGCGTCTGCGACGCCGTACGAGATCACCCCTGGGAGGAGGTCGCCTCCGGCCTCAAGGTCACAGTGAGCATCGGGGTCGCCGACTCGTTGCACCATCCAGGGTTGGTGAACCTGATTGCCGCAGCCGACGAAGCGATCCACCGAGCCAAAACCAATGGACGCGATCAGGTGGCCACGACCCCACCGCGAGTGTGGGCCGGACTCCCCGGCCAGCAGGTCGGCTGAGGATTCTGAGGATTCTGAGGATCCTGAGGAGCCTCGGGAGCCTCGGGAGCCTCAGAATCACTGCCCGGCGCGGCTGGCGCCCACTTGATGACTGACAGCCGCTATCGGACGCGGCGCAGCAGTGCCAGATACATTCCGTCGGTTCCGTGAATGTGCGGCCAGAGTCGAATGTCTGGGCCGAAACCGAGGTCGGCCAGTTCGGGTAGGAGCGGCCGGGCATCAATACGTTCGACCAGACCATCGCCCATCGCATCGTCGACCACCATCTCGGTCTCGGCCAGATGCGGCGAGCAAGTGACATAGCCGACCACACCGCCGATACGTACGGCATCGATTGCCGACGCCAAGAGTTGGCGCTGCAGGCTCGCCAACTCAGACACATCAGCCTGGGTACGACGCCACCTAGCCTCGGGGCGTCGACGCAGCACGCCCAAACCGGTGCACGGTGCGTCGAGTAGAACGCGGTCGAAAGTACCGGGAAGCCAAGGCCCTTGAGTGCCATCTGCGGCGATAGTCAGGCGCGATCCCGGTGCTCCGTCGAGAGCCTGCGCGACGAGTTGGGCTCGATGCGGCGCACGGTCTGCAGCAAGTAGCGCCGCGCCGCGTTCGTAGGCGAGGCCGGCCAGCAGCGCTGCCTTACCGCCAGGCCCGGCGGCCATGTCGAGCCAAAGTCGGTCACTCCCCGACACAGGAACCCGCGCGAGGGCCAAAGTCACCAGTTGGCTGCCTTCGTCTTGCACTCCCACATCGCCACTGCGCACCTCGGCGATATCACCGGGAGCTCCGGACTCCAAGACGGCTGCGTAGGGCGACCAACGCCCCGGACGCGCCCCGGGAAGGTCGAGGAGGTCGTCAACCCGGCTTCGACCTGGCCGGGCGACCAAGGTGACCTCACCGGGCTCATTGTTGATGACGAGCAGGTCTTCGATCTCGGCCCACGACACCGGCTGATCCGGGGTTGCCCTGCGCCATGACGTCAACGAGTCGAACAGCGCCTGCACGATCCAGCGCGGATGGGACTGCGCGACCGCTAAGTGGCCGATCGGGTCTTGCGCCGCTACCGGAGCGACCTCCGCGACCCAGGTATCGAGATCTCGCTCGCCGACCCGACGAAGAACAGCATTGACGAAGCCGGCACGCGATTCCCCACCGACGAGGCGAGCAAGCTGCACGTTTTCGCCCACGGCCGCGTGCGGCGGAGTACGCAGGAACAGGAGCTGATGCGCGCCAAGCCGCAGAACGTCAAGGACATTCGCGTCCATCTGCTCGAGCGGTCGGTCAGAACACGCCGCGATGACGGCATCGAGGAAGCCTCGCCAGCGCAACGTGCCATACGCAATCGCGGTCGCGAAAGCGGCGTCGCGACCGTGCAGATCGGCGTCGGCAATGATCTTGGGGGCCGCGAGGTTGGCGTAAGCGGAGTCGCGGTCGACAGCGCGCAGCACGTCGTAGGCAGCCAGCCTGGACGGGTCTACCGGACGGCGGTCGGGTCGCCACTGTACGGGGCGGTTGGGACGTCGGGGCTCACTCATGCGCCTAGGACCTCGCTTGCGACGGGACGGGCACCGCGCGCCCAGTCGGCAGCGGCCATCGACTTCTTGCCGGACGGCCGAACATCGCCCAAAACGACTGCTGCTGTTGCGGTTCCGACCAGTACGCGGGACTTCTCAACTGACAACTCACCAGGCGCGAGTCCAGAATCGCCGAGGCTGATCCGCACCGGGCCAAGGCCGAGTCGCTGACCTTGTGAGGTAGTCCAAGCACCAGGCTCAGGGGTGCAGGCGCGAACCTGTCGATCAACGCCAATTGCCGGCTGCGTCCAGTCGATCTTCGCGTCAGTGACACTGATCTTGGGGGCCGCGCTGACCCCATCAGTAGTCTGTGACAACGCAACCAGGGCGCCAGCCGCGATGCCATCCATGGTCGCGATGAGCAGGCCCGCCCCGGATTCGGAGAGTCGATCCAGCAATTCACCGCCCGTGTCAGCCGGCCTGACCGACTCGGTGACGACCCCGAAGATCGGGCCGGTGTCGAGCCCTTGGTCGAGCCGGAAGGTAGTTGCGCCAGTGACGTCGTCGCCGTGCCAGATCGCATGCTGCACCGGGGCCGCACCTCGCCACGCGGGCAGTAGCGAAAAGTGCAGGTTGACCCAGCCATATCGAGGCAGATCCAGAACCGATGCTGGGATCAGCGCCCCATAAGCCACGACCGGGCAGCAGTCCGGCGCCAACTCGCGGAGGCGAGAACTGAATCCAGGATCACTGGGCGAATCAGGAGTGAGCACCTCGATGTCGAGCGATCGCGCAAGTGCGGCAACCGGCGAGGCGGTAAGGGTTCGACCACGTCCGGCCGGGGCATCGGGTCGGGAGACTACAGCGACGACTTCGTGCGACGAGGCGAGCAAGGCGCGCAGCGACGGCAGCGCAACGGCCGGGGTTCCCGCGAATACAAGACGCACAAGCAGCCCGGCTACAGCCAGCGCTCGGAGATGCGGTGTGGTGAGTACTTGACCTCGTGGGCGCCCTCACCGAACCAGTCGGCCTCGCGAATCGCCTTCATCGCTTCCTTGCGAGTCTCGGCATCGAGTCGATCAATGAACATGATGCCATCGAGATGATCGGTCTCATGCTGCACGCAGCGGGCGAGCCAGTCGGTGCCCTCGATCACGATCGGCTCGCCGTACATGTTCATACCTCTAGCCACAGCGCGGTGCGCCCGGCGGGTGTTGAACGCGAGGTTCGGTAGGGACAGACAGCCTTCGTCGCCTTCTTGGGTCTCATCCGATAGGTCAAGCACCGGGTTGATGAGGTGACCTATGACGTCCTCGACGTCATAGGTGAAAACACGAAGACTCACACCGAGTTGTGGCGCGGCGAGACCGGAACCGGGTGCGTCCATCATCGTGTCGGTGAGATCGGCAACCAACTTGCGCAGTTCTTTGTCGAAGGTCACGACCGGCTCAGCCGGAGTGGTCAGGACCGGGTCCCCGAACAAACGAATGGGCTTGACAGCCACGAGCGACACTCCTTGCCTACATGATCGGACCCTCAGTCTACGGACACCTAAGACCTCTTCGTGACACCGGCGACCTTCAACCGGCATGGCTACCCGCCCGATCTTTGGCTAACTCGGTCGCCCCAGCCAGCGCAGCCAACGCCAGATGAGGTCGCGTTGTATCGTGCCGACCATGCGATTTCTGCCATCTGAACTGACACTGGGAGATCAAGGACGCACCCCGAAAGTGCGAGGCAGCGCCCACCAGTGCGTCCGCCTACTGTGCGCCGCAACGTTCACCCTGCTCATAGCTGCGCACAGCATCTCCCCGGCATACGCGCACAGCGGCCTGGTCAGTGTCGTGCCCGCTGATCAAAGTTTGACCCAAACCACCCCAACCGAAATCGTCCTCACCTTCGATGAGAACGTCCAAGACGTGGGCAACGCTGTCGTGGTCCTAGCCCCGAACGGTCAACATGTGGAATCTGGGCCACCAAACATCGTGAACAGCACGGTGACCCAGCGCCTTAAGCCCATCACAGTGCCCGGCCACTACTCCATCGAGTACCGCGTCGTATCCGTTGATGGCCATCCAGTTTCGGCGGTCGTTGGCTTTGACTACCTAGAAAGGCAGGCGCAACCGGTGAGCGAGGCGACGACCTCGCTCACCGGCCCGATCGTCATCACACTTGTGGGCGCTCTGGCGGTGCTGGCCGTCGCGTGGCTCCTATGGCGACGACCGACCGCGCAGGCCATAGCGGACGACGCGGTATCGCCCGAGCAGTTATAGGCCGGCAGATGCAGCGCACACTGCCCGCTAGCTCATGGGTCGGGGGTCTAGGCGAACCACCACGGGGCTGCCCTCCTTACGGGCGCTGCGGATTGCCGCGGCCGCCCGCAGGGACATCGCAAGCGCACCACCAGTGGAAACCGGCGCGACGATAAGTGCCCGAGCGCGCGGCTCACCTGCGCGTGGGCGTCGGCCCGACTCATGCGCAACGGGACCGTGCACGACTGCGCCATCAGGCAAAATCAGGTGGCGCAGCAGATCAGCAATGTCGTCAGGGAGGCCGACAAGTTCGGCGACACGGGCAGCCGGCGGGAGATTGACCTGCTGCCGTTCGACGAGTTCTCGCTCCGCAAAGCCATCCGGGTCGCTACGGACAATCGCCTGCACCGCGGCCAAGGTCGGATCAGCAACCAGCACCACCACTCCCCCGTCCGCTGCGCCGCGCACCAGAGAAACCGCAGCACTCCATCGACGAACAGCTTCCTCACCCGCGCGCAGATCAAGTCGGTCGAGCATGATGCGGGCATCGAGAATCAATGCGGCCGCGTAGCCACCCTTGGCCCTGGGCTCAGCACCTGGTGTGCACACCACCAAGGCTGGCCGGTCATCAACGTCGGACAGCACGCCCTCGCCACTGGCTGAGCGCCCAGAGGTGCGAACTGTCACCCCTGGAAAAGCCCGCCCCAACTCCTCGGCCGTGCGTCCTTCACCGATCGAGACCGCGCGCAGACGCCGCCCGCGGCACGTCGTGCAACGCCAATCACCGGCCGAAAGTCCGCACCACGAGCACGCTGGCACTGCCTGCCCACTGCTCACACTGATGGGCCCATGGCAGTTCGTACATCGGGCTGCACTTCGACAAGTTTGGCAGGACAGCGCCGGAACGTAACCGCGCCGAGGTACCTGCACGAGCACAGGGCCACGAGTGAGGGCTTCCTTAGCGGTTTGCCAGCCGATATGTGGCAACCGGGCACTGCGCGCCGCCTCGTCACGTGCGAGTTCGTCCTCGGATCCGGTCGTAACCATACGGGGCGCGCGCCGGCGGACCTCGGCTCGCGGCACCACAACTGAACGCGCCCAACCGGTTTCGACTAGAGCGGCAGCGTCGACTGATCGGGAGGTCGAACCCACGACCATCGCCGCACCGAGGAAGTCGGCTCGCATCACGAGTACCTCGCGAGCATGCCAATAGGGAGCATGCGGCTCGACGAGGCTGTCATCACCGTCGTCCCAGAGCACGATGAGACCGAGATCCGCCACAGGTGCGAACACCGATGCCCGCGTACCCACCACGACCCGAACGCGAGCGCGTCGAACATCGAGGAACGCGCGATACCTGGCACCTGGACCTACGTCAGCGCTCAGCACGCTGTGCGCACTTGGGCCCAGCGCAGCCGTTAGCGCGGCGCTGAGGCGAGCGACATCGCGAGCATCGGGGGCGACGATCAGCACGCCACGGCCGGCTGAGGCCGCCGCGGCGGCCAAGTGCGCGATCGCTTCCTCGGGCTCATCGCCCGGCGCAGTGGTCCAGATGGCCCGTGGCCCTGGGCTCATGGTGCTCCACGGAGTGTGTGGATCAGCGATTCGGTCGACCAGTGCAGGTCCACCTTGATAAGCCGCCCACAGTGGCGACAGCGGGGGTCGAGTGATCGGTGTTGCTGGCGCTGAGGTGAGTGCATCGGCTGCGGCTTCGCTGGCCGCGTGTCGAGGCGGCACCGCTGCACGCAGGACGTCGGCGAAAGTACCAGCCCACCGATCGGCGACTGCGCGGACGAGGTGGGCGATCTCGGGGGTGAGAACTGGATCGGCGCTGACCACCTTGGCGACTCGTTCAAGCCGGCCAACATGGTCCGAAGCTGCGACTCGCTCGAGTACCCAGCCGTCGACCAACTTGCCTGAGAACCGAACACGCACGCGCACTCCCGGCCGCGCGGCTTCAGACAGGGGCTCTGGAACTACGTAGTCGAAGGTTCGATCCAGATGAGGCAGCGGATTATCAACCGCGACCCGAGCGATGGGGTCAACCGATGCCGGCCCTGGCGGTGTGCGGACCCGTTTCACCTTGGCCGCAACCAGCGCTAGTTGCTCAGGCTCGGTGCTCACCTACGAAGTTCTACCGCAAAGGTCCGTCAACGCGCTCATCTGGCCGGTACCCGACGTCGCCTCGCTGGTCTTGCACAGCGATGCGGTAAAGCACGTGTGGTGCCCACCAGTTCGTTGGCTGTGCCCGAGGATGGGTGAAGACGCCGTCATAACGCATGCCCAGCTTCTGCATAACCCGCTGCGACTGCAGATTTGGCGGAACCGTGAACGACACAATCTCCGTCAACGCCGCAGCCGAAAACCCATGCTGCAGAGCCGCTTGCGCTGCTTCGGTGGCGATACCCAGCCCCCACCAAGGCGCCGCCAGACGCCACCCCACCTCGACGCATGGCAGGGCGTGTGGAAATGGCGGATCGAACGAGGCCTCGATCAGGCCGACGAAGCCCACGAAGTCGGCAGGCCCACGCTCGGACTCAAGCACCTCAACAGCCCAGAGTGTGAAGCCCAAGCGCGCGTGCACCTCGTCGAGCCGAGCGACCATCTGCTCGGTCGCAGCCTTCGAGACGGCAGCGGGAAACCAGCGCATCACCTGTGGATCGCTATTGAGTGCCGCGAACGGCTCGATGTCAGAGTCGCGCCACGCACGCATCAGCAAGCGGCCGGTGAGTAGTTCAATTCGGGTCATCAGCGCCTCTGCTCACGAACACCCCATGCTCAGTGCCGAATTGCTCAGTGCCGAATTGCTCACTTGCCGAAGTGCTCACTTGCCTAAGTGCTCACTTGCCTAAGTTGCCGGCTGCTTAGTTGCCGGCCGCAGCCTTGAGATCCACCGCGCGGTCGGTGCGCTCCCACGTGAAGTCCGGAAGTTCGCGACCGAAGTGACCATACGCAGCAGTTTGCGAGTAGATCGGACGAAGTAGATCAAGGTCGCGGATGATGGCCGCCGGACGCAGATCGAAGACGGCGAGCACTGCGGTCTGGATGTCGGAATCGGCCATCACACCGGTGCCGAACGTCTCGACGAAGACACCCACTGGGTGCGCCTTGCCGATCGCATAGGCGACCTGAACCTCGCAGCGTCGAGCCAGACCTGCAGCGACAACATTCTTGGCGACCCAGCGCATTGCGTACGCCGCCGACCGGTCGACCTTTGATGGGTCCTTCCCGGAGAACGCGCCGCCACCATGGCGAGCCATGCCGCCATAGGTGTCAACAATGATCTTGCGGCCAGTGAGCCCAGCGTCGCCCATTGGTCCGCCGATTTCGAAACGGCCAGTGGGGTTGACCAGAAGACGGAAACCTTCGGTGTCGATCGACAAGCCTTCGAGTGCCGGTGCGACGACGAGTTCAGCGATGTCGGGGGCGAGCAAGGTGGCCAGGTCAATGTCAGCAGCGTGCTGGCTCGAGACGACAACTGTGTCGAGGCGAACAGCCTTGTCGTCCTCGTCGTACTCGATGGTGACCTGGGTCTTGCCGTCGGGACGCAGGTAGGGAATCGAGCCGTCCTTGCGAGCGGCCGACAAGCGGCGGGCGATGTCATGGGCCAGGTGGATCGGCAGTGGCATGAGCTCAGGGGTGTCGTCGCATGCGTAGCCAAACATCAAACCCTGATCACCAGCGCCCTGCCGGTCGAGTTCGTCGGTTGAGTGGCCCTCGCGCTCTTCGATTGCGTCGTCAACGCCCTGGGCGATATCGGCACTCTGTGAACCGATCGAGACGTTGACGCCGCACGAAGCGCCGTCAAAGCCCTTCTTGCTCGAGTCATAGCCGATTTCCAGGATCTTCTCTCGAACCAGGCTCGGGATGTCGACCCAACCGGAGGTCGTGACCTCGCCGGCCACATGTACCTGCCCGGTGGTGATCAGGGTCTCGACTGCAACACGACTGCGGGGATCTTGCCCGAGCATCGCGTCGAGGATGGTGTCGCTGATCTGGTCAGCGATCTTGTCCGGGTGGCCTTCAGTGACCGATTCGGACGTGAACAGACGACGGGCCAAGGCACTCGCTCCTTGAGAGAAAGACAGTGGGCTGAGTCTAGCCCGATCGGGCAGCAACGCTGCGGTCTGGCGGGCCCCGACGGGCTAGGGAGTGGCGAGCACTGCGGATACGGCATCCCAGATCGCGCTGGAAATCTCGGACTTCGAGCCAGGCGGAACCTCGATGGTGGCACCTGTCCGGGTCAGGATCGTGACCTCGTTGGTGTCGGTGCCAAAAGCCCGGCCCTCACTCACGTCATTGACCACCAAGAGGTCACAGCCCTTGCGTCGCAACTTGACCCAGCCGTGATCGATGACCGAGTTCGACTCATCGCCGGTCTCGGCCGCGAAGCCGACGATCAGTTGAGCCGCGTTTGACGCAGACGCTGCACGGACCTGGACGAGTTCGGCGAGAACATCGGCAGTCCGCTCGAGCTCGATGACGGGCACCGAGCCAGAGTCGTCCTTCTTGATCTTGTGCGCCGCAGATTGGGCCGGTCGAAAGTCGGCGACCGCGGCGGCCATCACCACGACGTCGGCGCCAACGGCCTGCGCGAGCATCACCACTCGGAGTTCTTCGGCAGTGCTGACTCGCACAATTGTGCAGCCGGCCGGATCGTCGAGGGCAACGTTCGCGGCGACAACAACCACGGCCGCACCTCTGGCCGCCGCCGCTGACGCGAGTGCATAGCCCTGCTTTCCGCTGCTTCGGTTGCCGAGGAAGCGAACCGGATCCAGGGGTTCCTGCGTGCCACCGGCAGACACGACGACCCGACAACCGGCCAGATCGCGCGGCTGACCAGCCAGCACTGCAAAGCACACCTGGGCAATCGCGCCAGGATCAGGGAGGCGACCCGGGCCGGTATCGGCACCGGTCAACCGGCCGACAGCAGGATCGAGAACAACAATGCCGCGAGCTCGCAAGGTGGCAACATTCGCCCGCGTGGCAGGGTGCTCCCACATCTCGGTGTGCATGGCCGGAGCCATCACGATCGGACAGCGCGCAGTGAGCAGTACGTTGGCAAGCAAGTCATCGGCGAGCCCACTCGCTGCTCGCGCTAGCAGGTCGGCAGTGGCCGGCGCGACGACCACAAGGTCGGCTTCCTGACCAAGCCGTACGTGCGGCACGTCGTGGACGTCATCCCACACTTCAGCCGTAGCGGGCTTCCCGGACAGCGCGGACCAGGTGGCTTCGCCGACGAATTTCAACGCGGCACGAGTCGGCACGACCGTGACGTCATACCCAGCTTCGGTGAATCGGCGCAGAAGTTCTGCCGCCTTATACGCGGCGATCCCGCCACCCACGCCCAGCACCACACGTTGTGGGCGGACGTTGGCGACGGGATCGTCGCGATGGTTCACGAGACTGGCGGAACTTCGGCCAGTGTTTCAGGATCGATCGGGGTGGAACTGAGCAGCCCAGCGTTGATCTCGCGCAGGGCGATCGACAAGGGCTTTTCCTGAACGTGAGTGTCGACCAGCGGTCCGACGTACTCAAGCAGGCCCTCACCGAGCTGCGAGTAGTAGGCGTTGATCTGGCGTGCTCGTTTGGACGCGTAGATGACCAGCGAGTACTTGGAGTCGGTCGCCTCGAGGAGTTCGTCGATGGGCGGATTGGTGATGCCCTCAGGGGCAGCAGCGGTGCGGGTCACGAGGGCGCCTTTCGGTTGAGGAGTACAGGTGAGGACCGCGGGGTCCCCGGATCTGACGTCGTATTCAACGCGCGCATCTGGTTAAGAACCATCGACGCGGCGGCTGTCTACAGACGGCAACTGCATCAACCCTACCAAGGCGGCGGCTGCCTCTTCGACCGACGCGTTCACCACGGTCGCATCGAACTCCGGCTCGGCGGCCATTTCCACTCTCGCGGAGTCCAATCGGCGAGTAATTACCGCTGGATCTTCGGTGCCGCGAGCGGTGAGTCGACGCACCAATTCGTCCCAGGAAGGAGGAGCCAGAAACACCAACAAGGCCCCGGGCATCGATTCGCGCACCTGACGAGCACCTTGCAACTCGATTTCGAGCAACACCGGCTGCCCGACCGCTAGCCGCTGCTCGACCGGAGCCCGCGGCGTGCCATAGAAATTGCCCGCGAACTCTGCGTACTCGAGGAACTGGCCAACTTCGATCATCCGCTCGAACTGCGCGCGATCGACGAATTGATAGGAGACGCCGTCGATCTCCCCGGGCCTCGGGTGTCGAGTGGTCGCCGAAACCGAGACCCAGACATCGGGGCGGGTGGCTCGCATGTGAGCGACCACCGTGCTCTTACCCACCCCGGATGGCCCGGATAGGACTGTCAATCGCGCGCTCAGCCGAAAAACTCCTTATGCAGCGCAGCAGCCTGGTGAGTACCCAAACCGCGAACGCGACGGTTGTCAGCAATGTGCAACCGCTCCATGATTTCCGCGGCCCGCACCTTCCCAACCCCGGGCATTGACTCGAGCAGGGCGGACACCTTCATCTTGCCGATGATGTCGTCGGTCTGACCCGCGGTGATGACATCGCTGATCGAGGCCCCCGAACGCTTGAGCCGGTTCTTGACCTCAGCTCGAATGCGTCGCGCTTCGGCTGCCTTATCCAGTGCGGCGGAGCGCTGCTCGGGAGTGAGTGAAGGCAGGGCCATGTTCGTCCTCTCGTTGGGAACTCGCTTGCCAGACCATAGCGAGCCACAGGCTGTGGAGAAAGGGGAGATCGCGAACTTAATAAGAAAGAACTGTTATCGCAGTGAAGCAGCTAAGGCGGCCGCGGCAGCGCCCGGATCAGCGGCAGCGGTGATGGGACGGCCGATGACCAAGAGGTCGGCGCCATCGGCCAAGGCCTGTTCGGGAGTCGCCACTCTGGCTTGATCGCCAAGGTCAGCGCCACGCGGTCGCACTCCCGGCGTGATCAGCACGATGTCGCGATCGACCACGGCCCGGATCGCCGCGACCTCCTGGGGCGAACACACGATCGCTCTGGCACCAGCCGAAACAGCAAGTACCGCAAGGCGACAGGCGGCATCGATAGCTGGTCCGCGTAGTCCGATGAGGTGGAGATCCTGCGCGTCCAACGAGGTGAGGACCGTGACTGCAGTGATTCGAGTATCAGGTAGTGCCTCGACGGCCGCCCGCACCATGGCGGCGCCACCGCTTGCATGCACAGTGAGATAGGCAGGGCGCAAGTGTGCGATAGAACGCGCGGCCCCAGCAACCGTGTTGGGGATGTCGTGAAGTTTGAGATCCAAGAAGATGTCTCGGCCCCCAGAGGCCTGACGAATCCGATGCACCGCGTCGTCGCCATCGCGAAGGTAAGTCTCGAGGCCCACCTTCATCGTCGAGACGAAGGGCGCTGCGGCACGCGCCCAAGCCGACACTGTGTCCAGATCAGGGCCATCAAGGGCGATCGCAATGGGTGCCAACTCGCTCATCCTTCGACTCCGGAGGCAATCTCGGAGTCAGCAACAGGAGGTACCGCAGTTTCTGGATGCACCGCAACCGCGCCACCTGGCATTGAGTGCGGCTCAGGCGGGCGGTGCGCATAGCCCACGGCAGCACCGACGCTGTCGAAACCGCGCTCGGCTAGGGCAACCGCCAACTCGCGTGCGACCCGGGCTGGCGCTGACGGATCGTTGAACGTCACTGTGCCCACGCTGACTGCGCTCGCGCCGGCCAGCAGGAACTCCAGCGCATCAAGTCCGGTGCGAATACCGCCCATACCCAAGATAGGCACGTGTGGCAGCGCGGCATGCACTTGATACACACAGCGGACAGCCACCGGCCGAATCGCCGGACCGGACAGGCCGCCGGTGACACCGGCGAGTGCGGGCCGCATGGTGTCGGTGTCGATGACCATGCCCAACAGGGTGTTGATCATCGAAAGGCCGTCAGCGCCTGCGCTCACCACCGCGCGGGCCACCGCCACAATGTCGGTGACATCGGGAGAAAGCTTGGCCAGCACGGGAATTCCGGGCGCCGTATTGCGACGAACTGACGTGATGACCTCGGCGGCCGCGAGCGGGTCGCAGGCGAACACCTGACCACGCGACTCGACGTTGGGGCAGGAGATGTTGACCTCGATGGCCGCGATGTCGCTCACGTGACGAAGCCGTGACGCCAGGCGCGTGTACTCGTCAACGGAGCCACCAGCGATGGACACCACAGCGCGGGCACCCCGTGCAACCAGCCAGGGCAGGTCATTGTCAAGGAACGAGTCGATGCCTGGGCCTTGTAGCCCAATTGAGTTGAGCATCCCGCTGGGAGTCTCGGCCATGCGCGGGGTCGGGCGCCCCGACCGCGCGTTCATCATGATGCTCTTAGTGACGATCGCACCGATCTGGGTGATGTCGAAGAACTGATCGAGCTCGCGGCCAGAAGCCGAACAACCCGAAGCCGTGAGCACAGGTGAGGGCAAATCCAGATTCGCGATCGAGGTACGCATATCGACCTCGGGCAAGTGCGTGGTGACACCAGGCCTGGGTCCATGAGTGATCACTGCGCGAGTCATCAGTGCCCCTTCGTTACTGGTGCGCCGAGTGCATCACTGGGAATCGTGTCGACATCGTCCCAGCGCACCCGATCACCGCGAAAGATCGGGCCATCGGTACAAGATCGCACCATCCGAGTGACACCGTCATCGCCAATGACCGGCAGGACGCAGGTCATACAGATACCGATGCCACACGCCATGGATTCCTCGACCGCGCACTGTGAGTAGGCGCCGAACGCGGTCGCCATCTTCGCGACCGCACTGAGCATCCCCATCGGCCCACAGGCGTAGACAACGTCAGCATCGGTGCGGGTAAGCACGCCCGGAAGGACATCGGTGACCCGCCCGCGCTCACCAAGCGAACCGTCGTCGGTGGTGATAGTCAGAGTGGACGCAATTCGCTTGGCATCGAGTACCCCGAAGAGTTTCGACTCTGTGGCGGCGCCGAGAACCACGTCGACCCGACAGCCCCGAGCCCGCAGAGCGTCGGCCAGCATGAACATCGGCGCCGAGCCGTATCCGCCCGCGACCAGCACGCAGGGCACCGGAGTCTTAGGCAGCGCGAATGGCCGACCAAGTGGTCCGACGATGTCGACGGTGTCGCTGCGATGGAGCTTGGCGAGCCACTCGGTGCCCTTACCGCTGGCCGCGAACACGATGTCAAGAGTGCCGCCATAGACCCCGCGACTTTGCACGCTGTGGACCGAGAAGGCTCGACGCAACAACATCGAGGACGACTGCCCGCCGACTGCGAGGGCAACAAAGTGGCCAGGCTTAGTGAGTTCGGGAATGCCTGGCGCAGTGAGGGTCAGCACGTGATAGTCGCCGGCTCGACGCAAGCCGAGTACTTCGCCGGTGACCTGAAGTGGACCGGGCTTACCTTGCCATGCCATTAGTAGGCCCCATCCTGGCGCTCGCCGCTCGTGTCGGATGATCCTGGCCCACTGGTGGACTGCGCCGCACGTAAAGCCGCAAGATCGGCTGTCCATTCCTGTAACGAGCGGACCCCGATCTCACCCGCGAGCAGCGCCTCAATGCCCTGAACGGTTGCCGCCAAGCCTTGAATCGTGGTGATGCAGGGGACGCCACGAGCAACGGCGGCAGTGCGAATCTCGTAGCCGTCGAGCCGGGCGCCGACTCCGTATGGCGTGTTGACGATCAGGGCGATATCGCCGGCCAGGATCGCGTCGACGGTTGTGGGTTCGCCGTTCTCGCCCCGACCAGCATGAAGTTTTCGCAGGACAGTGGCCTTCACTCCGTTGCGGCGCAAGACTTCCGCGGTGCCTTCGGTGGCCATGATCTCGAAACCTAGGTCGGCCAATCGCTTCACCGGGAAGATCATCGACCTCTTGTCGCGGTTAGCCACCGAGACGAAGGCGCGCCCGCTCGTGGGCAAACCTGATGAGTACGCCGCGGTCTGCGATTTCGCGAAAGCAGTGCCAAAGTCAGAATCAATGCCCATGACCTCGCCGGTAGAGCGCATCTCCGGACCGAGCACGGTGTCGACGCCATGGAAGCGACCAAACGGCAGCACAGCTTCCTTGACTGCAATCGGTGCACCAATCGGAATCGTTCCGCCATCGCCTACTGCGGGAAGCAACCCTTCGGCGCGCAACTGCGCGATGGTGGCGCCCATGGTGACGCGCGCCGCTGCCTTCGCCAGTGCGACTCCGGTCGCCTTGGCGACGAACGGAACGGTACGCGACGCCCGCGGATTGGCCTCAAGAACGTAGAGCACGTCGCCAGCCAACGCGTACTGGACGTTGAGGAGCCCGATCACCCCGACACCGCGCGCAATCGCCTCGGTGGATCGACGAATCCGGATCATCTCTGCGTGCCCCAAAGTTATGGGCGGCAGCGCACATGCTGAGTCACCGGAGTGGATGCCGGCCTCTTCGATGTGCTCCATGACTCCCCCAAGGAACAACTCGGTGCCGTCATAGAGCGCATCGACGTCGATCTCGATCGCATCGTCAAGGAAGCGATCAACGAGCACTGGATGCTCGGGTGTGATGTCGGTGGCGCGGTCGATGTAGCCGCGAAGCATGGCTTCGTCGTAGACGATCTCCATTCCGCGCCCGCCGAGCACATAGGACGGACGCACCAGCACGGGATACCCAATGCGATCTGCGATTGCCGCAGCCTCGTCATAACTGGTGGCCATTCCGTGCGCAGGTGAGGGCAGCCCGGCCTCGTCGAGAACCCGACCGAAAGCACCCCGCTCCTCAGCGAGGTGAATCGCTTCGGGGCTTGTACCCACGATAGGAACGCCGGCATCCTTCAGCGCCTGCGCAAGGCCCAAAGGCGTTTGGCCGCCGAGTTGGACGATGACGCCAGCGATCGGCCCTGCCGCAGCCTCGGCGTGATACACCTCAAGCACGTCCTCAAGGGTGAGTGGCTCGAAGTACAACCGGCTCGAGGTGTCGTAGTCGGTAGACACCGTCTCTGGGTTGCAGTTGATCATGATTGTGTCGTAGCCAGCTTCGCGCAGGGTGAGGCTTGCGTGAACGCACGAGTAGTCGAACTCGATGCCCTGCCCGATTCGGTTTGGCCCCGAACCCAAGATGATCACAGCCGGAGTCTCGCGCGGCGCAACCTCGGTCTCCTCGTCGTAGGACGAGTAGTGATACGGCGTGCGGGCTGCGAACTCAGCGGCACATGTATCGACCGTCTTGAAGACCGGACGGATATCGAGTTCGTAGCGAAGTTCGCGGATGACACTCTCGGAGACACCGCGGGCAGCGGCGATCTGCGAGTCAGAAAATCCATGCCGCTTGCACAGGCGCAGCAACTGCGGCGAAATCTCTGACGCCGCAACGAGTTCGGCGCCGATCTCGTTGAGTAAGGCGATCTGATCAAGGAACCAAGGATCAATATCGGTGGCCTCGTGGATCTCGGCCACGGTGGCACCGCCCCACATCGCCTGTTGAACCTTGTGCATGCGTCCGTCGTGCGGCACTCGGATCTCATCGGTCAAACGTGCGACATCGATCTGGGCTGGGATAGTCGCGAACGAGAACGGCGCGTCCTTGCGCTCGACTGAACGCAGCGCCTTTTGCATCGCCTCGGTGAAGTTGCGTCCGATCGCCATTGCTTCGCCGACACTTTTCATGGTGGTCGTCAAAGTGGCATCGGCCAGTGGGAACTTCTCGAAGGCGAACCGGGGAACCTTGACCACGACGTAGTCGAGCGCCGGCTCAAAACTCGCTGGGGTTTCCTTGGTGATGTCGTTGGGGATTTCATCGAGCGTGTAACCAACCGCAAGTTTCGCGGCGATCTTCGCGATCGGGAAGCCGGTGGCCTTAGAGGCAAGCGCCGACGACCTGGATACGCGAGGGTTCATCTCGATCACGATCATCCGGCCGTCATCGGGGTTGATCGCAAACTGGATATTGCAGCCGCCAGTGTCGACTCCGACCTCGCGAATCACCGCGATACCAACATCGCGCATGTGCTGGTACTCGCGGTCAGTGAGGGTCAGGGCCGGCGCGACTGTGATGGAGTCGCCGGTGTGCACGCCCATTGGATCGATGTTCTCAATGGAACAGATCACGACGACGTTGTCCTTGGAGTCGCGCATGAGTTCGAGTTCGAACTCTTTCCAGCCCAAGATGGACTCTTCAAGCAAGATTTCTGTGGTGGGAGATGCAGCCAGGCCAGCACCCGCAATGCGCCGTAAGTCGTTCTCGTTGTAGGCCATACCAGATCCGGCCCCACCCATCGTGAACGAGGGACGAACCACCACCGGATACCCGAGCACAACCGCGCCGTCAACGCATTCGTCCATCGTGTGACACACGACAGACTTGGCCGACTCTGCCTTAAGCCCTCGATCGTTGATCAGCCCGACGATCGCCTTGAACTTCTCACGGTTCTCGCCGGCCTCGATCGCCTCGACATTGGCCCCGATAAGTTCAACGTTGTATCGCTCAAGTGCTCCTGATGCGTGCAGTGCCATTGCGGTGTTCAGAGCGGTCTGCCCACCAAGAGTCGCGAGTAGAGCGTCGGGACGCTCACGGGCGATGATCTTCTCGACATACTCTGGGGTGATGGGCTCGACGTAGGTGGCATCGGCGAACTCAGGGTCGGTCATGATCGTTGCCGGATTGCTGTTGACCAGCACCACCCGCAAGCCCTCGGCCTTAAGAACTCGACACGCCTGAGTACCGGAGTAGTCGAACTCACAGGCCTGGCCGATGACGATCGGACCGGAGCCGATCACCATGACCGACCGCAGATCTTCGCGCTTAGGCACGGTTGGTCTCCATTAAGTCGCAGAACCGATCGAACAAGTAGGCAGAATCGTGCGGACCAGCGGCGGCTTCGGGGTGATACTGCACCGAAAAGGCTGGCACATCGAGGCAGCGCAGACCTTCCACGACGTTGTCGTTGAGGCACACATGACTGACCTCAGCGCGGCCGAACGCAGTGTCGCTTATGCGATCCAGCGGAGCATCGACCGCAAAGCCGTGGTTCTGCGCGGTGATCTCAACCGTGCCCGTAAGGCGATCGAACACCGGCACGTTGATACCGCGATGGCCATAGCGAAGCTTGTACGTGCCAAAGCCCAACGCTCGACCCAGAATCTGATTTCCAAAGCAAATGCCGAACAACGGCCGCCTCGCGGCAAGGGCTGCCTGCACGAGTGCCACAGCGTGATCAGCAGTGGCTGGATCCCCAGGACCGTTGCTGAAGAAGACGCCATCGACACCTACCTCGAGAAGTCGCTCAGCACTAGTTGTCGATGGGAGTACATGCACCTCGATGCCGCGCTCGGACATGAGTCGCGGCGTGGCCCCCTTGATGCCCAAATCGACTGCTGCCACGGTGAAACGGCGATCGCCAACTGCAGGGATTACATACTCCTGAGTTGCACTTACTTCGTCGGCAAGGGCGGCGCCCACCATGGATGGCGTATTGAGAACACGCTCGAGGAGTTCAGCAACCGGCGCCTTCGCCGATTCGCCACTGAATACACCGACTCGCATGGCGCCACGTTCGCGCAAGTGCCGAGTAAGGGCTCGGGTATCGATGTCGCTGATACCAACGATGCCCTGCTCGATGAGGTCGGCATCCAAGGTGCGTTGAGCGCGCCAGTTTGACGATATGCGCGACGGGTCTCGAACCACGTATCCGGCTACCCAGATGCGGCGGGATTCAGCATCGTCGTCATTGACGCCGTAGTTGCCGATATGCGGCGCGGTCTGCACCACGACTTGTCGGTGATACGACGGATCGGTGAGGGTCTCTTGGTAGCCCGACATCCCAGTCGTGAAGACGGCCTCACCGTAAGTCTCGCCGATGGCGCCATATGCCCGTCCGTGGAACACACGCCCGTCCTCAAGAACGAGGACAGCTGGCTCGGTGGCCAGAAGCGAGGTCATGCGCGCACCTGCTCAGCGGGGACGGGAGCACCGTCGAGGTAAGTGGCACGACCGCGCAAGAAGGTAGCGACCACGGTGATCGGCAAGGTGCGGCCAAGGTAGGGCGAATTACGGGATTCGCTCTGCAGCATCGACCTCTGGACGAGTTGGTCTCGATTGGGATCAATCAGCACGATGTTGGCGGGCTCCCCTACCTGGAGCGGTCGACCGTGTCCGGCCAAACGCCCGATTCCAGCCGGCCGCACGGACATGCGATCGGCGACTGCGGCCCAATCCATCAGCCCTGTGCGCACCATGGCCTCAGCAACGACGCCAACGGCGGTCTCCAAACCCACCATTCCCATGGCCGCCTCGGCCCACTCGCAATCCTTGTCCTCGGCGGGGTGCGGTGCATGATCAGTGGCGACGACATCGATGGTGCCATCAGCAAGCGCCGCGCGAACCGCGACAACGTCGCGATGAGAACGAAGCGGTGGATTCACCTTGAAGACTGGGTCATATGAAGCAACGAGGTCTTCGGTGAGCAGTAAGTGATGCGGTGTTACTTCTGCCGTGACGTTGATGCCCCGCGATTTAGCCCAGCGAATGATCTCGACCGAACCTGCGGTGGACACGTGGCAGATGTGGAGTTGCGAACCGACGTGCTCGGCGAGCAGCACATCCCGGGCGATGATCGCCTCTTCGGCCACTGCGGGCCAGCCGGTGAGTCCGAGAATGCCGGACAGCGCACCTTCATTCATCAGCGCGCCCTCAGTGAGACGCGGCTCCTGCGCGTGCTGAGCGATGACGCCGTCGAAGGCCTTTACGTACTCGAGTGCGCGACGCATCATGACCGCGTCGTGCACACACTTTCCATCGTCGCTGAACACGCGCACGCGTGCGGCACTGTCGGCCATCGCGCCCAGTTCGGCGAGTGCGACGCCGGCCAAACCGACCGTGACTGCACCAATCGGTTGAACGTCAACGTAGCCAGCCTCACGGCCGAGGCGCCACACCTGCTCAACCGTGCCAGCAGTGTCGGCAACGGGATCGGTGTTGGCCATGGCAAACACAGCTGTGAACCCGCCCGCGGCAGCAGCCCGGCTGCCACTTTCGATGGTCTCAGCATCTTCACGACCGGGCTCTCGCAGATGAGTGTGCAGATCGACAAGTCCGGGCAGAGCCACTAACTCGGTGCCGTCGATGACGAGAGCACCGTCGACCGCAATACTGGTATTAGGGGCCTCTATGGAAGCGATAATCCCTTGGCGCACAACGAGATCCACGGGTGCACCGCCAAGGGGGCGCACCGAGCGAATGACCGTCTCGACGTGGTTCATCGGGTCGCCTCCGTGAGTACTGCTGCTGCTGGGTCGGGCGCGTCGAGCTCGGATCCTGCACCAAGTTGGGCTCCGCCCAGGAGCAGGTAGAGAACCGCCATGCGGACGTTGACTCCATTGGTGACCTGCTCGACGATGACCGAGCGGGCCGAGTCAGCCACATCGTTGGCAATCTCGACACCGCGGTTCATCGGACCGGGGTGCATCACGATCGAGTGCTCAGGAAGTTGGTTCATCCGCTTGACGTCTAGCCCATATCGACGGCTGTACTCCCGAGCACTCGGGAAGTACTGCGCATTCATGCGTTCGCGGTTGACTCGAAGCATCATGATCGCGTCAGTCGTGGCCAGCACTGAGTCGAGGTCATAGGTGGTCTCGCAGGGCCACTGCTCAACGCCGACGGGCAGCAGCGTGGGTGGCGCAACCAGGGTTACCTCGGCGCCCAACGTGGTCAGCAGTAGCACGTTGCTGCGCGCGACCCTGCTGTGCAGGACGTCGCCCACGATGGTGACGCGTCGGCCAGAAAGATCGCCGGTGCCGCCAGCGAGGTGGTGGCGCATCGTGTACGCATCGAGCAGCGCCTGAGTGGGGTGCTCGTGGGTGCCATCGCCGGCGTTGATAACTGATCCGCCGATCCAGCCCGAGTGCGCTAGCCGATGAGCCGCGCCACTGGCACTGTGTCGGATCACCACGGCATCGGCGCCCATGGCTTCCAAGGTGAGTGCGGTGTCCTTCAAGCTTTCGCCCTTGGAGACGCTCGATCCCTTTGCCGCAAAATTGATCACATCGGCCGAGAGCCGCTTCGCAGCGGCCTCGAAGGAAATCCGAGTGCGGGTTGAGTCTTCAAAGAACAGGTTGACCACAGTGCGGCCGCGCAGTGTCGGCAGCTTCTTCACAGCGCGATCTGTCAAGGCCGCCAACTGGGTGGCCGTGTCGAGTACAAGCAGGGCGTTGTCGCGGTCGAGATCTGCAGCCGAAAGGAGGTGCCGGTTCATGGCTGCTCCCCGATTCCAGAATCTCCGCTGATCACTACTGCGTCTTGGGAATCGTGTTCGGCCACGTGCACGTGTACCTTCTCGGCCTTGGATGTCGGAATATTCTTGCCGACGTAATCTGGACGGATCGGAAGTTCGCGATGACCGCGATCAACCAGTACCGCAAGTTGCACAGCGCGCGGCCGGCCAACGTCGTTCATGGCGTCAAGGGCCGCACGAATCGTGCGCCCGCTGAATAGCACATCGTCGACTAGGACGACGATCTTGTCGTCGATACCGCCAGCCGGGATGGTCGTGGGCAGGAGCGCGCGAGCCGGAGTTCGACGCAGGTCATCGCGGTAAAGGGTGATGTCGAGGGATCCAACCGGGACCTCGAGTCCTTCGATACCCCGGATTCGCTCGGCGATTCGCTGTGCGAGATAAACGCCGCGAGTAGGGATTCCGAGTAAGACGATGTCGGCGCCGCCCTTGGTGCGCTCAACGATTTCGTGGGCCACACGCGTCAACGCGCGGGCAATCTCAGCACCGTCAAGAACAGTGCGCGTGCCTTCAGGAGTCAGAGCAGCGGACACTCAGCGCCCCCCTTCCCCGCCTCACAGGACGGACTTAAAGGAGTTCGGTCGTGAGTGACCTTACCGGACTCCCGAGCGGTGTCGAACACCCGGTTATCGTCGGTGAGTCGGACGGTGTCGAGTGGGCCAAGACGACACGGAGAGTCGCGAAAGCGCCTCTTTCGATCACGGACAGTGTCGCCCGATTGGCCTACGTGCTGGGCTCGCAACGGGAGGGTCACGCTCCGTAACATCGCAGTAAGCATTCGCGCCGTGCATGAGAGCACGTGCAACTTGGAGGAACTGTGGCTACCGACTACGCCCGAGCCTTGGGCTCACGCTTGCGGTCAATCCGCCAGCAGCAGGGACTCTCACTCCACGGCGTGGAGGAGAAGTCTCGTGGTCGCTGGAAGGCTGTCGTTGTCGGCTCATACGAGCGCGGCGACCGGGCTGTCACCGTCCAGCGCCTAGCCGAATTGGCGGACTTCTACACCGTGCCGGTGTCCGAGCTGCTTCCCGACGGCTCAGCAGCCGCCGCTATCGAGCCGCCGCCAAAACTCATCCTCGACCTCGAGCGTCTTGGGCAGGTGCCAGCCGAGAAGGCCGGCCCGCTCGCCCGCTACGCCGCCGCGATCCAAGCGCAACGGGGCGACTACAACGGACGAATCCTGTCGATCCGTCAAGACGACCTGCGCACGCTGGCTGTCATCTACGACGAGCCGCCGAGCCAACTGACCGAGCAACTCATCGCCTGGGGTGTGCTCAATCCCGAGGCGCGACGCGCGATCGAACCGCAGGGCCCTGTCGAAAAAGCGGTGTAACCCCGCGTTCGCCAGGGATCCTGAGCGGGCGACGCAAAGTCACATACCGCTCGGAACGGCATTGCCGATCCGGTGAACGCGCATCCCGTTGGTGGTTCCTGGCACGCCCGGTGGTACCCCTGCGATGATCACAATGAGTTCACCGACGTCGGCTCGACCGAGTTCGCGAAGCGATGAATCAACGTGGCGAACCATCTCGTCGGTACTACTCGACTCTGAGACCAAGAACGCCTCGACACCCCACGACAGCGCTAACTGACTGCGGACTATGGGGTTAGGCGTGAACGCCATCAACGGAACTGGCGAGCGGTAGCGCGCCACCAAGCGGGCACTCCTGCCTGTCTCGGTGAACGCTACGACTGCCGACGCCCCAACGTCGGTGCTCACATGCACCGCGGCCCGAGTGAGGGATCGCGAGGTCGAATCGTTACGGTCAGCAAGCTCGGGCATCTGGTCAAGGGCTTCTGACTCAACCTGAGAGATGATCCGCGCCATGGTGCGAACGACGTGATCAGGGTGCACACCTACTGAGGTTTCGCCGGAGAGCATCAGTGCATCTGCGCCATCGAGTACGGCATTCGCGACATCGCTAGCCTCAGCCCGAGTCGGCCTGGTCATTGACACCATCGAGTCGAGCATCTGCGTTGCAACGATCACCGGCTTGGCACGTCTGCGGGCCAAAGTAATCGCCCGCTTCTGCACCAGCGGAACCCGCTCCAACGGCATCTCGACTCCGAGATCGCCTCGGGCCACCATGATTCCGTCGAATGCATCGATGATTGATTCGAGGTTGTCGACTGCCTGTGGCTTCTCGATCTTTGCCAGGACCGGGACGCGTACGCCCTCTTCATCCATGATCCTCAGCACATCGACGAGGTCGTCGGCGCGGCGCACAAACGAGAGCGCGATCATGTCGACTCCGAGGCGAAGTGCCCAACGCAGATCAGCGACGTCCTTCTCGGACAGCGCAGGCACGCTCACTGCAACGCCCGGAAGGTTGATGCCTTTGTTGTCGCTGACTCGTCCGCCCTCAACCACCCGGGTGATGACGTCGGTGTCGGTGACCTCGATAGCCTCAAGAGCGATCCGGCCATCATCAACGAGGATCGAATCCCCCGGGCTCACATCACCTGGAAGACCTTTGTAGGTAGTAGAGCAGCGCTGCGCGGTACCGGGAACGTCATCGATCGTGATGATGAACGTGGCGCCATTGACCAGCACAGTCGAGCCGTCGACGAAGGTGCCGAGTCGGATCTTGGGGCCCTGGAGGTCAGCGAAGATGCAGATACCTCGGCCTGCGACCTCGGAAGCACTTCGAACGTATCCGTAGACACGTTCGTGGTCTGCGTACGAGCCGTGCGAGAGATTGAGTCTGGCAACGTCCATGCCGGCGTCGATCAGTGCTGCAATCCCTTCGGGGCTAGATACAGCGGGGCCGAGGGTGCAGACAATTTTTGCGCGGCGCACGATCAAATCCTATCGAGGTAATGCTGGGTGACCGGGCAAGGATGGCTTCCCGGGCGGTTTCGACCCAATCTCTAGACCACCAGCGGCCGCGCCGTCGGCGGAATTGGGAAGGGCAGCGTGGTAGTCCCGGTGAGCCATCGATCCACGCCCGATGCGGCAGATCGACCCTCGGCGATCGCCCATACGATCAGCGACTGGCCACGGCCCGCATCGCCAGCGACGAAGACACCATCGACGCTGGACATGTAGGCAAGATCGCGACGAATGTTGCCGCGGTCATCGAGTTCAACGCCGAGTTGCTCGACCAGCGAACCCGTCTCAGGGCCGGTGAATCCCATCGCGAGGAAGACCAGATCAGCTGGAATCTCGCGCTCGGTACCTGGAACGGGTGAGAACCTACCGTCACGGAAGGCCACCTCAACGATCTCCATCGCGCGCACCTGGCCGGAGCCATCGTCGATGAACCGCGTGGTTGAGACCGCGTAGAGGCGGCTGCCACCCTCTTCGTGTGCGCTGGCCACCCGGTAAGTCATCGGGTACGTGGGCCACGGCTGACCATCGGGACGGTACTCGGGCGGCAGCGGCATGATCTCCAACGACGTGACCGACGCAGCGCCTTGACGGTGAGCGGTACCTAGGCAATCGGCGCCGGTGTCGCCGCCGCCGATGATCACCACATGCTTGCCCTCGGCGTCGATGGGGGCTCGCTCGATGTCACCTTCCTGCACACGGTTGGCACCGGGCAGATACTCCATCGCCTGATACACACCAGCGAGTTCGCGGCCGGGTACGGGAAGGTCACGCCACTGAGTGGAACCCACTGCAAGAACGACGGCGTCGTACCGGCGACGCAGGTCAGAGCCAGTGATGTCGGTGCCGACATCGACGCCAGCACGGAACTTGACCCCCTCATCGCTCATCTGCGACAGACGACGGTCTAGGTGCTTCTTCTCCATCTTGAACTCAGGAATCCCGTACCGCAGCAATCCGCCAACCCTGTCAGCTCGCTCGTAGACAGCCACGGTGTGTCCGGCGCGCGCGAGTTGCTGCGCTGCAGCGAGCCCAGCCGGACCCGAACCGATAACAGCGACAGTTTTACCTGACTGTCGGGGTGCCGGTTGCGGGATTACCCAGCCCTGCTCCCACGCGAGATCGATGATCTCGACCTCAACCTGCTTGATGGTTACTGGATCGGCATTGATACCCAGAACACATGCGGTCTCACACGGCGCCGGGCAGAGCCGGCCGGTGAATTCTGGGAAGTTGTTGGTGGCATGCAGGCGCTCGCTTGCTCCGCGCCAATCGTCGCGCCAGACCAGATCGTTCCATTCGGGTATGAGGTTGCCCAGCGGACAGCCGTTGTGGCAGAAGGGAATTCCGCAGTCCATGCAGCGGCCGGCCTGCTTCTCGACCCGTTCCGAGGCAAAGTCTTCGTAGACCTCACGCCAATCCTGCAGGCGAATGTCAACCGGACGGCGAGGGGGCGTCTCTCGTCCAGTCGTGAGGAAACCCTTGGGATCAGCCATGATTCGCCTCCATCACTGCGGTGTGAACGTCTCGACCTTCGCGATACGCGAGCGCCATGGCAGCAAGCACTCGGGCGTAATCGCGCGGCATGATTTTGGTAAAACGACCGACAAGATCCTCGCCGGCCAGCAGTGTCTCTGCCACTTGGGACCCAGTCTCTTCGTGGTGTCGTTGCAAGGTGTCGCGGACGAATGCAACGTCCTGCTCTTCGAGCGGGAGCAGATCAACGAGTTCGACGTTGACTCTGCCGGGGTGCGCGTCGAGCAGATAGGCGATACCGCCGGACATTCCGGCCGCGAAGTTGCGACCTGTCGGTCCGAGCACGAGTACCCGACCACCCGTCATGTACTCGCAACCGTGATCTCCCACGCCTTCGACCACAGCGATCGCACCAGAGTTGCGCACGCAGAATCGTTCGCCGACGGTGCCCCGAATGTAGATCTCACCCGACGTAGCGCCATAGCCGATGACGTTGCCAGCGATGACGTTGTCCTCTGCCGTCAGAATCGCATTGCGGTGGGGGCGCACGCTGATTCGTCCGCCCGACAAGCCCTTTCCGACATAGTCGTTGCTGTCGCCTTCAAGCCGCAGCGTGATGCCTGCAGGAAGGAACGCACCGAAGGACTGACCGGCCGAGCCGGTGAAGGTGATCTCGATCGTCCCATCGGGCAGGCCGGCTGCACCGTAGCGACGACTGACCTCAGATCCGAGCATCGTGCCGACCGTTCGGTTGACGTTGCGCACCGGCATCGCGATCCGCACCTGCTCGCCGCGGTCGAGAGCGGCAGCCGACAAAGCGATGAGCTCGTTGTCGAGCGCCTTCGCCAGACCGTGATCCTGAGTGATTGCAGACCGACGAGATGCACCCTCGGGGATCTCGGGAACGTAGAGCAGGGGCTCGAGTTCGAGTCCGTACGCCTTCCAGTGCTGCACCGCCTTCTGTGTGTCGAGTAGATCGGCGTGACCGACAGCGTCAGCGAGTGAGCGGAAGCCAAGCGCTGCGAGAAGCTCGCGGACTTCCTCAGCCAGGAACATGAAGAAGTTCTCGACGAACTCCGGCTTACCGTTGAATCGCTCGCGTAACACTGGATTCTGCGTGGCCACACCCACCGGGCAGGTATCAAGGTGACATACGCGCATCATGACGCAGCCCATGACCACAAGCGGGGCGGTGGCGAAGCCGAACTCCTCAGCGCCAAGCAGCGCGGCGATGACGACATCGCGTCCGGTCTTGAGTTGGCCATCGGCTTGAACGACGACCCGATCGCGAAGACCGTTGAGCAACAAGGTCTGCTGAGTTTCAGCAAGCCCCAACTCCCACGGCGCACCCGCATGCTTGAGCGAGGTGAGCGGCGACGCCCCAGTGCCACCGTCATGGCCAGAAATGAGGACGACGTCCGCGTGTGCCTTAGCAACGCCAGCAGCAACCGTGCCCACTCCGACCTCAGCGACTAGTTTGACGTGCACTCGCGCGCGGGGGTTGGAGTTCTTCAGATCATGGATGAGTTGGGCTAGGTCCTCGATTGAGTAGATGTCGTGGTGGGGCGGCGGCGAAATAAGCCCCACCCCAGGTGTCGAGTGGCGGGTCTTGGCGATCCAGGGATACACCTTGTGTGCGGGTAGCTGACCGCCTTCACCAGGCTTGGCACCCTGCGCCATCTTGATCTGGATGTCGTCGGCATTGACGAGGTAGTGGCTCGTGACACCGAAGCGCCCCGAGGCCACCTGCTTGATGGCAGAACGCTTGGAATCGCCATTGGGCAGTGGATCAAATCGCTCGGCGTCCTCGCCACCCTCGCCCGTGTTGGACTTGGCGCCGAGTCGGTTCATCGCAATGGCCAACGTCTCGTGTGCCTCACCGGAAATCGAGCCGTACGACATCGCGCCAGTGGAGAACCGTCTAACGATCTCGGTGGCCGGTTCAACTTCGTCAATGGGTACCGGAGGACGCACGTCCTCGCGCAGACGGAAGAGGCCGCGCAAAGTCATGAGCCGCTCGGACTGCTCATCAACTCTGGACGTGTACTGCTTGAAGATGTCATACCGGCCAGCACGAGTTGCGTGCTGTAGCCGAAAAACCGACTCGGGATCGAAGAGATGCGGCTCACCTTCACGTCGCCACTGGTACTCGCCACCGATGGTGAGTTGACGGTGCGCTGGCGAAATTCCGCTGGTCGGATACGCGATCTCGTGACGGCGTGCGACCTCTTCGGCGATCACATCTAGGCCGATACCGCCAAGTCGCGAGGTCGTTCCAGTGAACCATCGATCGATCACGGTGTGTGAAAGTCCGATGGCCTCGAACACCTGCGCGCCGCGGTAGGACGCGACGGTTGAAATGCCCATCTTGCTCATAACCTTCAAGACGCCCTTGCCAAGCGCCTTTACCAAGTTGCGCACGGCCTTATCCGGAGCAAGACCAGTGACGACACCCTGGCGAACAAGGTCCTCGACCGTCTCCATCGCGAGATAGGGATTGACCGCTGCCGCCCCGTACCCGATCAGCAACGCCACGTGATGCACCTCGCGAACATCACCGGCCTCGACGATGATCGAGACCTGAGTGCGCTCCTTGTTGCGTACCAAGTGATGGTGCACACCAGCAGTGAGAAGCAGCGATGGGATCGGCGCGAAGTCAGCATCGCTGTCGCGATCGGAGAGCACGACGAACCGGTGCCCTGACGCGATGAGTTCGGACACCTGGGCGCAGATCTCCTCGAGGCGCGCAGCCAGGGCCTCTCCCCCGCCGTCGACCCGATAAAGACCCGAGACCTTGGCGGCCGAGAACCCTGGCAAATCCCCATCAAGGTTGACGTGCAGGATCTTCGCGAGTTCGTCATTGTCGATCACCGGGAACGGCAGCACTACCTGTCGACAATGCGCTGGGGTGGCCGTGAGCAGGTTCACCTCCGGACCGATATGACTCGACAGCGAGGTAACCAACTCTTCGCGGATCGCATCCAGCGGTGGGTTGGTGACCTGTGCGAACAGCTGAGAGAAGTAGTCAAAGAGCAATCGAGGCCGATCACTGAGCACAGCAATGGGGCTATCTGTTCCCATCGAGCCGATCGCCTCAGCGCCCGATCGCGCCATCGGTGCGATCAGAATCCGCAGTTCTTCCTCGGTGTAGCCAAAGGTTTGTTGACGTCGAACAACGCTGTCGTGGGTATAGACGATGTGCTCTCGCTCGGGGAGCGAATCAAGGTGCATGATGCCGGCGTGCAACCACTCGTCATACGGCGCTTCAGACGCAAGTTCGGCCTTAATCTCGTCATCGGTGACGATGCGGTGCTTTTCAGTGTCGACCAAGAACATGCGGCCGGGCTGCAGCCGTCCCTTGCTCACGATGCGCTCTGGGGCAATATCCAGCACGCCCACCTCGCTGGCCAGCACGACAAACCCGTCGTCGGTGACCCAGTAGCGACCGGGCCGCAGACCATTGCGGTCTAGCACCGCGCCGATCAGTGTTCCGTCGGTGAACGCGACGTCGGCCGGACCGTCCCAGGGCTCGCTCAGCGTTGCGTGGAACTCATAAAACGCGCGCCGAGCCGGATCCATCTCGGTGTGGTTCTGCCATGCCTCGGGAATCATCATGAGCACTGCGTGCGGCAAACTGCGGCCGCCCAGATGCAGGAGTTCGAGAACCTCATCAAACGATGCGGAGTCGGACATGTCCTCGGTGATGATCGGGAAAAGACGCGAGATATCACCAGGAATGACATCTGATGAGAGCTGCGCCTCACGGGCCTTCATCCAGTTGCGATTGCCCTGGACCGTGTTGATTTCGCCGTTGTGCGCGATGAGTCGGTAGGGATGCGCCAGCGGCCAACTCGGGAAGGTGTTGGTTGAGAACCTGGAGTGCACAAGTGCGAGCGCAGATTCGTACAACGGATCGGTGAGGTCAGGGAAGAACGGGGCAAGCTGACCCGTGGTCAGCATCCCCTTGTAGACGATCGTGCGCGCGGACAGCGACGGGAAGTAGACATCAAGCTCGCGCTCGGCTCGCTTGCGCAGGCAAAATGCCATTCGCTCAAGAGCCAGACCGTACACACGCCCGGCTGACGCGGTCACGATCAACTGCTGGAAACGCGGCATAACACTGAGCGCAGTGGCTCCAACGCCAGCAGCCTGTGCGGCGATCGGAAGTTCGCGCCAGGCAACAACCGAGAGCCCTTCCTCGGCTGCGATGACCTCAATCGCCTTCTGGACTGTGGCCGAGTCTTCATCGTTATCGGGCAGGAAAGCGATACCGACCGCATACGATCCGGCCGGCGGCAATGTGCCGCCGGATTCGGCCAAGGCGGCTCGAAGGAACCGATCTGGTACCTGGGTTAGTATCCCTGCGCCGTCACCGGAATCTGGCTCGGATCCAGATGCTCCACGGTGCTCGAGGTTTTCCAGAGCTGTGATGGCTTGGGCCACGACCTCGTGCGATGCCTCGCCAGAAAGACGAGCGACGAAGGCAACGCCACAAGCGTCCTTCTCGTTCCCTGGGTGATAAAGGCCCTGGGCTGCTGGCATCGCCGACCGCATGGTCGCTCCCGTCGTTTCGCTCGCCTGGTACCCGCGTGTGGGGGGTGAATGGTCGAGCAGGTGGACGACGTTGGCCGCTCTGCTGGTCACAGGATAACCGACGAGGTAGGTGCCCAGGCAAGTCAGGGTTCCCGCGACGAATCGGCCGAGGACTGAACTGGGGCCGGGGCTCAGACTGAACTGGGAATCGGCCTAGCTCAGGTAGCCACCGACGAGCGAGCCGACGCCGAAAGTGACTGCCGCAGCAGCTGAACCGATCAGTAACTGCCGGATCCCGGAGAACCACCAACTGCGAGTGGTGACCAACGACACCATGGCTCCGGCCGCGAACAGTCCAGCAAGGGAGAACATCAGCGACCACTCGAGGTTGGTCGCGCCGAAGATATAGGGCAGCACGGGGATTGCCGCACCGACGACGAAAGCAGCGAAGGAAGTACCTGCCGCGAGCCAGGGGTTGGGAAGTTCGCCAGGCGCCATCCCGAGTTCCTCCCGCGCGTGAACTTCGAGTGCGGCATCAGGGTTGCGACCCAACTGGACAGCGACCTGTTCGGCCAAGTCTTGGTCAACACCGCGTGAAACCCAGATCGCGGCAAGTTCGCGAGCCTCGGCTTCGGCATTGTGACGCAGTTCGTAGCGTTCGTTCTCGAACTCCTGCTCGGCGAGTTCGGCCTGTGATGCCACCGACGTGTACTCGCCAGCTGCCATCGAGAAAGCGCCAGCCGCAAGGCCCGCGAGCCCAGCCAAGATCACTGCGGTGCGTACGTCGCCAAGCGCCGCAGTTCCACCAGCAACACCGGCCATCAATGCAAAGTTAGAGACGAGTCCATCCATCACGCCGAAGACTGCAGGGCGCAACCAGCCGCCCGTAACGTCGCGGTGGGAGTGGTCATGTGCCTCGTTGTCATTCACGTTACGACCGTACTCCAATCGGCTCGATCGCACCCCACGAGCCGCCTCGCCGCGAGCGCCGGCGCGACTGCGACTATGCGGTCACACCGCCAGCGGCTCCCACCAGCTGCTTCAAGGTTGCAGGGTCAGACAACTGAGACGAGGTGAGTTCGGTGCCATCGAGGAACCCTGCGGGGGTGCCGGTGACACCTTCAGCGTCAAAGGCAGCGTAGGAATTCGTCACCCATGACTGGTAAGTCTTATCGGTGTAGCACTTGTCGAAAGTGGTGTGCGCATCGCCGGTAATACCAACGGCAGAGGCCAGATCCAAGAGTTGTTGATCGCTCCAACCGTCGCCTTCACGCACTGCCTGAGTCGCGAACAACGCCGCATGAAATTCCGCCGCCTTGCCAGCATCGATCGCACAGCCCCACGCCATGGTGGCTCGAGTACTCGACTTGGGGTTGGGTCCGCTCAAGGAGGCTGCACTCTCGTCGAGAAAGACGGTGGGGCGCCACACGAGCGTGATATCGCCGGCATCAGCCATCGAAATAATCGCTGCACCATTCATGGCCTCAAGATCCCGACAGTAGGGACACTGGAAGTCTTCCCAGATGGCCAGAACGGGCTTGCCCGGTGCGTCGTTGTATCGGACACCCCATGGCTCTGGGGACGCTGCATCACCGATGCGACTTGGAGTCTTGGCCGATGCATCTGCCTGCGGGCCGGACCGGCTTTGCCCCAGGCCATAGAACGCGATCCCAATGACCGCAGCCAAAATGACACCGAGAACAGCAACACGGGGGCCACTGCCTGACTTACGCGCGACAGGCGCAGATCCGGAATCGGCCGACCACGCAAACGGCGACACAGGCTCGGGCAAGCCAACGTCCGCTGCCGCGTGAGTGGTCGGCGTGTTGGGAGTCGTCGGGTCGGAAACAGCGCTTGACGGCTCACCGAATCCACCTTGATCGACACCGTCTGAGGGCTCCATCGACCCCTCAGACGACTGCTCGTCGGTCATGTGCGCTCACCCATTGAGCGCGCAGGTGCGATGCTCACTTGGCGGCAGCAGCGTCGCTGATCGCCTTCTCCAGCTTCACGGCGTCGTTCATAACCTCACTGGTGACTTCGGTTCCGTTGAGGAAGGCGGTAGGCGTTCCCGGGATGCCGTCATCGGAGAAGGTCTGGTTGGAGTTCGATGCCCACTGCATGTACGTGCCGTCCTTGACGCAACCCTCATAGGTCGAGTACGCATCGCCGGTGATGCCGGCTTGAGTACCGAAATCTAGAAGCTGCTGCTCAGTCCAACCGATGCCTTCGGTAGCCGGCTGGTTAGCGAACATCACGGTGTGGAATTCCTTGACTTTACCGGCGTCGATCGCGCAACCCCATGCTGCTGTGGCACGCAGCGAGGACTTTGAGTTGGCGGAGGTGACAAACTTTGCGTCCAAGAATGCGGTCGGACGCCAGATCAGGTTGACCTTGCCGTCGTCAGCGAGTTTGGTGATGTTCTTGCCCATCTTCGCCTCAAGCGCTCCACAACTCGGGCACTCGAAGTCCTCCCAGATCGCCAGGGTGGGCTTGCTCGCTGCCGTGTTGTAGACAACACCCCAGGGGTAGGTGCCACCGCTGGCATTGACTCCCTTGGGGACCGCAGCGTCAGCGACGATTCCAGTAACGGGTGCGTTCTTGTGGGCGCCGTACACGCCAACGCCGATGATTCCTGCAACAAGCGCCAAGATCACGACACCACCAATGATCCGGACGCGCCTATCGCGGCCGCGCTGAGTTGCCTCAGCCTCAGCCCGAGCTGCAGCAGCCTTTTCCTTGGTGGTCTTCTTGCTGTCCTTGGTGCTCATCGATGCGGCTCCGTAGTTGCGTGGATATGTGGTCGGAAGTTGTGTTGACGTCGAGGCGGCCTGTGCTGGCGGCCATAGGTGATGCGATCAGTCATGCTGCACCGACTCGCTCGCCGGATCGACATACGGTGCTCGGTCGAGGGCAAATTTGGTGAACGGCCAAGCGATGAGCCACACCGACATCCCGGTGAAGAGGAAGTCGCGCAGGAGTTCACTCGCGTAGCGCCAGGTCTTACCTGCTGCGTCGACATCGCCACCACCGCCGAAGCAGCCACAGTCGATCGAATAGCCGCGGATCCACACACTCGAGATGCCGACGATGAAGCCCATGAATAGCAGGGCGCTCGCTAGGGCTGTCCAGCGAGTGAAGAGTCCAACAAGGAGTAGCGCCCCAAAGCCAACCTCAACTGCGGGTAGCGCCCAGCCCAGGAAATCAGCCCACTGAGGCGGGAAGACTCGGTAAGCGATGATGGCATCGCGCGCACCACTGGGCTGCATCAACTTGATGATGCCGGCCCACAGCCAGACTCCGGCGAGGATCAGCCGAAAGCCGGTGCCGATCCAGGCGCGAACGTCACTGCGCATTTCCATCACTGCACGATCATCCCTTACTGCGTCGCTGAAGCCGTGTTTAGGCGAATGTGGGTCTTCGTGTCTGACGAACGACCCCCATGGCGCGGTTCCCTCATCAGCCTGCAGAAGCCCGACGTACGCCCAGGGCTAACTCGGCTGCCAGCCGACCAACGGCGGCGACACCATCGGCCGGTGTCGCGGCATCGAGTAACAGGCGAACAAACGCCGAACCGACAATGACGCCGTCGGCGTACACCGCGATATCGGCTGCCTGAGCTGCAGTTGAGACACCCAAACCGACAGCGATGGGCATCATGGTGAGTGGTCGCGTGCGCTCAACCAAGGCCGGTGCAGCCTGCGACACCGACGCCACACCAGTGACACCCATCAGCGATGCTGCATAGACGAAGCCTGTGGTGATCCCACTCACTACCGCGATGCGCTCGACCGTACTGCTCGGCGCCACGAGGAACACTCGGTCGACTCCGGCAGCATCTGTCGCTGCGATCCACGGACCAGCCTCTTCGGCGGTGAGATCAGGCGTGATGACACCGACTCCCCCAGCAGCAGCAAGGTCAGCGGCGAAAGCGTCAACCCCGTAACGCTCGATGGGATTCCAGTAGGACATCACCAAGGTAGGGGCGCCGGTCTCGGCTACCGCCTTCACCGTGGCGAGGACGTCGCGTGTGGTGGTGCCACCTCGAAGCGATGAGTCAACCGCCGCCTGGATGGTCGGGCCATCCATCAACGGATCCGAGTAGGGCAATCCGATCTCGACGATATCGACGCCATTGGCGACCATCGCCACGATCGCGTCGATCCCACCTTGCACCGAGGGGTAACCCGCGGGCAGGTAGCCGATCAGCGCAGCGCGATTCTCCGACTTAGCGCGGGCGAAGGCGTCGTGCAGGCGGCTCACGCGCGACCTTCGGGCGCGCGGTCGCCGTCCATGATCCCAAACCACCGGCTGGCAGTTTCGACGTCCTTATCCCCGCGTCCCGAACAGTTGACCAGGATCACTGAGTCTGGGCCGAGCTTGCGTCCGAGCTGCAGCGTGCCTGCTAAGGCGTGCGCTGTCTCGATCGCCGGGATGATGCCCTCGGTGGTGCAGAGCAATCGGAATGCATCCATCGCTTCGGTATCGGTGACGGCTGAGTACGTGGCGCGACCGGTGTCGGCCAGCCACGCGTGCTCGGGGCCAACTCCCGGGTAATCAAGACCAGCACTGATCGAGTGCGACTCGACGGTCTGACCATCGGCGTCCTGTAGGACGTAGGAACGCTGACCATGCAACACCCCGACCGACCCACCAGTGATCGCAGCGGCATGACGTCCAGTGTCGATGCCGTCGCCACCAGCCTCGAACCCATAGAGGGCAACCTCAGGATCGTCGATGAATCCGGAGAAGATTCCAATTGCGTTAGACCCACCACCAACACAAGCGGTCACGGCATCTGGGAGGCGGCCGGTGAGTTCAAGCACCTGAGCGCGTGACTCGATGCCGATCACCTTGTGGAATTCGCGCACCATCTCCGGGAACGGAGCCGGCCCGGCAACGGTGCCGATGATGTAGTGCGTGGAGTCAACGTTGGTGACCCAGTCACGCATTGCTTCGTTCATCGCATCCTTCAAGGTGCGGCTGCCCGACATGACCGGACGGACCTCAGCGCCGAGCAGGCGCATCCGCGCAACATTGAGGGCTTGCCGACGGGTGTCCTCTTCGCCCATATAGACGACGCAGTCGAGCCCGAAAAGTGCTGCGGCAGTTGCTGTTGCAACTCCATGCTGCCCGGCACCTGTCTCAGCGATAACTCGCTTCTTACCCATCTTCAAGGTCAGCAATGCTTGGCCGAGCACATTGTTGATCTTGTGCGAACCGGTGTGGTTAAGGTCTTCACGCTTGAGCAAGACCCGAGCGCCCCCGGCAGCAGCACCAAAGCGCAGGCATTCGGTAAGCGGGCTAGGCCGGCCGGTGTAGGTCGTGAGCAGATGAGTCAACTGAGCCTGGAAGGCAGGATCTGTCTTCGCAGCGCGGAAGGCGGCGTCTAGCTCATCCAGAGCAACGATGAGCGCCTCCGGCACGAATCGTCCGCCGTATCGACCGAAGTGGCCGCCAGTGTCAGGCATGGACGAGGGCAACGGGCCGCCCAACGAATCGCTCCTCGGAAGTGAGTCCGTGGTCATGTCATCTCCTCATCGGTCGTCCGGCGCGAATTCTTGGCGGACGGGTGCGCCCCTGCAGCGACGAGCTCGCGCACCGCACTTCGAGGATCCCCGCCGGTGACAAGACTCTCCCCTACTAAGACCGCGTCCGCACCCGCATGGGCGTAGGCCAGCAGATCGTGGGCACCGCGCACACCGGATTCGGCGATCCGCACACAGGTCGCGGGGATCAGCGGTGCGACCCGGGTGAACGTCTCGCGATCAACCTCGAGGGTCTTGAGATTGCGGACGTTGACCCCAATGACGGTGGCTCCGGCTTGCACTGCGCGGTCAGCCTCTTCAGGGTCATGCACCTCAACGAGTGGGGTCAGGCCCAAGCTGCGTGCACGTTCGACGAGAGACTCGAGCGCGTCCTGCGGCAGCGCCGCGACAATCAGGAGGGCAAGATCGGCGCCATACGCACGCGCCTCCCAGAGTTGGTAGCTCGAGACGATGAAGTCCTTACGCAGCACCGGGATGTCGACGGCCGCTCGGACCGCAGCAAGGTCGGCCAGCGAGCCCCCGAAACGTCGACCCTCGGTGAGCACACTGATCACGTGGGCTCCCCCTGCCTCGTACTCAGTGGCCAGTGCCCCTGGGTCAGCAATCTCGGCCAGCACACCCTTGCTTGGACTCGCCCGCTTGACTTCAGCGATCACGCTGACGCCATCACCACGAAGCACGGCTTCAGCGTCGAGAGCCGCTGGTCGGCGGGCGACCATCTCTTTGAGATCGTCAAGACTGACGCGCGCCTGTCGCTCAGCGAGGTCGGCACGCACCCCGACCAGGATGTCGTCGAGCACAGTCATTGCGTCAGGCTATCCGCAGTGAGTGCCTGTGCGCAGTTCGGGGCGGATCAAGACGCCGACGAACCCAGCCATGAGAACCACTGCACTGTGTCGATGTTGCGGGCGACGGTGAACGCGACAACGAGTACCGCTGCGGCGAACACGAGTCGGCGATTACGCTCCCCGGCTTCGGGCTGCGGCGTTGCACCAGCTGATAGCAAGGTCGAATCAGTGGCGCTTGACCCGCCGACCCACGCTCTGCGAACCCAAAGCGCCCATACGATCACAGCTGCTGGGAGCACGACCAACACCACCAAGGCGTTGTGATCCAGGGCGCCAACGAGATCGCCGTGAGCCAGGGAATGCACCGCTCGGAGTCCTCCGCAGGCAGGACAATCGAGTCCGGTAGCCGCCTTGATCGGGCAGAGCGGATAGTGACCAGCCTGGTTGGGGTCGACCATCGCAACGAATGCAGTCGAGGCTATAACAGTCGCCGCTACCGACAGCGGCGCAAGGAGCCGATGAGCACGGGGTGTCACGTCACAAGCCTAAGTCCACTGTGACCTTGACCGAAGAGGTGCTGGCCAACTGAACGAGCGGGCCCAACCAAATCTCAGGGGGTTTAGTGAGCCGCTGTATCGCTCGGAGTGCCCATACCCATCATGGCCATGACCTTGCCTACGGCACCGCCGACGATCGTTCCGCCGACGCCACCAATCCAGAACACCGGCCAATTAGCTGTCATGACGCCATACGTACCGATCAGGAAGGCGATCGTGATGAGGGCCACGGCAGTCCAGGCAGCTGGCGTATTACCGTGCGACTCGTGCTCGGCGCTCATTCTCGGTTCCTTCCTAGAAGCTGACTCGCACATTGTGCCAGCAGGTGCCACGGTCTTTGCGCCGGGACTCGCGTTCGTCCTCGCTCACCGGTCCTGGCGATCAGATGGTGGGGTCAATTCCCTTATCGAGTTGATCCCACGGATTGGCCACAGGTGCCTCTGTCTGCAGGCTCTCGCCTTGCTCGAGTGCTGAACCACCGGCCTGCGCCTCGCGCGCAAAGCGCTTGCCCATCTGCGGCCAGGAACCGGCGAAAACTGTCGCGAGCACGCCACCCGCAGCAATCACCACAGCTCCGAGGGCAGCCACAACCCACCACAAGCTGGTCGAGGTCATCGCCTGGGCCGGATCAATGTCACGACCTAGCCGGTCGGAGACAAGTGAACTGACGCTGTCACGCGAGCCCAGGCCAAAGGCCAGGGCTGACAGTGCGGAAAGGAGCCCAAGGATCAGCAGGACGACTCCGGTAAGTCGACGACCAAGTCGGCGGGTGGCCACCAATCCGGCGATGCCAGCTAGGCCCACTACCGCGACGGTCGCTCCGGCAGGCTCAATATCGCGGCCACTGAGGTCGACGGTGAGAGTTGGGAAGCCCTGCTCGGCCAAGATAGAGATCGACCAACTACGTCCGTATGCGAAGAACGCCAGGGCCGAGCCAATCGCCAGGGCGAGTAAGGCAACGCGGTAGGAAGTTTGTCCGGAGAATGCGCGGCGCTTGACCTCGTTCACGAACCCGCCGGTCGCATGGTCGCCGCCATCGCGACGGCACGCAGAACGGCTGCCGCCTTGTGGCCACACTCGAGAAACTCGCTGATCGGCACCGAATCGGCAACCAACCCAGCGCCTGCCTGAACGTGCGCAACGCCATCGATGATCACGGCGGTGCGGATGGCGATTGCGGTGTCGAGATCCCCAGCAAAGTCGAAGTAGCCGACTGCACCCGCATACACCCCGCGACGTACCGGCTCGAGTTCGTCGATGATCTCCATCGCCCGAGGTTTGGGGGCACCCGACAACGTGCCGGCGGGGAAGGTCGCGGCCAGGACGTCATAGGCGGTGCGTCCGGGTGCGAGTTCGCCCACGACCGTGGACACGATGTGCATGATGTGGCTGTAGCGCTCGATCGACATGAAGTCGACGACCTCGACACTGCCAGGCGTGCAGACCCGACCCAGATCGTTACGGCCAAGGTCGACGAGCATCAAGTGCTCAGCGCGCTCTTTCTCATCAGCCAGCAGATCCTCGGCATGTGCGGCATCACTTTCTGGAGTGTCGCCCCGCGGCCTCGAACCGGCGATGGGATGAAGCAGCGCGCGGCCGCTCTCGACCTTAACTAGGGCCTCGGGCGACGAGCCTACGATGTCAAAGGCCACTCGCTCGGACAGTCCGCCGTCGGGCCCTTCCTCTGGCACCGGTACGCGCACCAGATACATGTAGGGGCTCGGGTTCGTCACGCGAAGAACCCGGTAGACATCAAGGGAAGACGCTGGACAAGGTGTCGAGAATCGTTGTGAGAGAACGATTTGGAAGGCGTCCCCCGCGCGGATGTATTCCTTGCACGTGTCGACCCCGGCGAGGAAGTCGGCCTCGGACGTGCGCGCAACAACCTCGGCCTTGGCGTGGAAGTCATATGTGGCAGCCGATGCAGCGGTTGAGGTCGCGAGGTCGCGCTGCATGTTGTCGAGGCGCCGCACTGCATCGGCATATGCGTCGTCGACCCGATCGTCGGTGGCGTCGTAGTTGATCGCATTCGCGATGAGCAGCACCGACCCGTCGTGGTGATCGAGCACCGCCAAGTCGGTGGCCAGCATCATGGCGAGTTCGGGGATCCCCAACTCGTCTGGATTGGTATCAGGTAACCGCTCCCAGTGGCGCACCACGTCGTACGACAGGTAGCCGACCATGCCGCCGGTGAGTGGAGGGAGTCCTGGAAGTCGTTCGGTGTGCAACGCGGCGACGGTGTCACGCAGCGCCTGGAGCGGGTCACCGTGCTCGGGCAGGCCGACCGGCGCGTGACCGAACCAGCGCACCTCGCCATCGACCTCGGTGAGCATCGCCGAGCAGCGCACGCCCACGAACGAATATCGAGACCAGGCCCTGCCGTTCTCGGCCGACTCGAACAAAAAGGTGCCAGCACGTTCACCAGCGAGTTTGCGGTAGAGGCCCACGGGAGTCTCGCCATCGGCAAGGAGTCGACGGACCACCGGGATGACTCGTCGGTCGCGCGCGAGTTCGCGGAAAGTCTCGACATCAGGCGAGACCCCACCTGCGAATCCGCGGGCATAGGGCGCATGGATGCTCATGTCGGCCCTTCTTCAGAACCACTAGTGAACAGGACGTCTGCATCAAAGCAGGTGCGCTCACCGGTGTGACAGGCCGCACCAACCTGGTCAACACGGAGCAGGATGGCATCGCCGTCGCAGTCGAGACGAATCTCCCGGACCAGTTGGATATGTCCAGACGTATCGCCCTTGGCCCAATACTCCTGCCGCGAACGCGACCAGTAGGTGGCGCGCCCTGACTCGATGGTGCGCCGCAGCGCCTCGTCGTCCATCCAGGCGAGCATGAGGACCTCACCGGTGTCACACTGCTGCGCAATCGCAGCGACGAGGCCGTTGGCGTCTGGCTTAAGCCGCGCCACGATGTCGGACCACGACTCCACCGGCTGCTGCATGCGCTCCATTGTGCCGGTTGCGCGCCCCGACGTCGCCACCGCGGCGCTGCGGCACGATAAGCGGATTCACGGGCGCGTGCCTACGATGGCACGGTGCCAACTCCTACGAAGTCATCCTCAGTTGCCCGACGAGAGCGTTACTCACTCTGCGACCTGCTCATCGAGGTGGGGCCAGAAGCGCCGACACTGTGCGCTGGCTGGACCGCCAGGGACCTTGCGGCACACCTGGTCATCCGGGAATCTCGTCCTGACGCCGGACTCGGACTCGTGATCTCCGCGCTCAGCGGCTGGACCGAGCGGGTACAAGCCGCTGCGGCACAGCAGCCGTGGACTTCGCTCGTGAGCGCCGTTCGAGCCGGGCCCCCACGCTGGTCGCCAGCAGCGATCCCTGCCGTCGACGCGGCAATGAACACGGTCGAGTACTTCGTGCATCACGAGGATGTTCGGCGCGGGGTAGCCGACTGGCAGCCACGTGAGCTCGACGATTCCGCCGTCGCAGAACTGTGGAATCGAGTCGGCCCGATGAGCAAGCTGCTGACGCGCCTGTCGCCAGTCGGCGTGGTCATCACCCCCACCGATGGCCCCGGCCTTGGCCAGGTTCGTCGCCTTCGTTCTGGGCCATCAGATGTCACACTCGCCGGGCCTGTCAGCGAGATCGTGCTGGCCCTTTTCGGACGGGTCACCCAGGGCCTTGAGTACCTAGGCACTGACGCAGATATCGCTGCGTTCAGGTCATACCCCAGGTAGTCGGTGAGTGAGACCACTTGCCGCACTAGACGTTGCTAGCAGCCGCTGACGGCTGACTTCAGCAACGCTGACCGTGGCACTGACCGCGACACTCGTAGTAAGGCTGATAGCTCTAACGTGTTGTGGCTGAGGGCGACCGCACCAGGTGACCGGCGCTGCGCAATGCGTCTTTGACCTCTGGGATGCCCAGTTCTCCGAAGTGGAACACGCTCGCGGCGAGCACGGCATCTGCACCAGCGTCGACCGCCGGCGCGAAGTGCTCGAGCCGCCCCGCCCCGCCACTGGCGATCACGGGAACACTGACTCGGGCTCGCACGGCACGGATCAAATCGAGGTCGTAGCCGTCCTTGGTGCCATCGGCGTCCATCGAATTAAGCAAGATCTCGCCGGCACCAAGTTCTACCGCCTGATGGGCCCACTCGACCGCGTCAGTGCCGGTGGATCGCCGTCCCCCGTGGGTGGTGACCTCCCAGCCTGATGCGGTGGCAATGCCAGGCGGACAACGGCGAGCATCAACCGAGACCACGATGCACTGAGATCCGTATCGCTGCGCTGCCTCACGGACGAAGTCCGGCCGCGCTAGCGCCGCGGTGTTGATGCCCACCTTGTCGGCTCCAGCGCGCAGGAGTCGATCGATGTCGTCAACCGTGCGAACCCCACCACCGACGGTCAGCGGGATGAACACCTGCTCCGCGGTGCGGCGAACAACGTCATAGGTCGTCTCGCGATTGCCGCTACTAGCCGTGATGTCGAGAAAGACGAGTTCGTCGGCGCCCTGCGCGTCATAGGCCCGCGCGAGTTCGACCGGATCCCCCGCGTCCTGAAGGTCAACGAAGTTCACTCCCTTGACGACTCGACCGGAGTCGACATCCAGACACGGGATCACTCGCACTGCGACAGGCATGACTCCAGCCTAGGCACTAGCGTGATGTCATGACCTCAGGGACATCACCCAGCGCCGAAGTTGAACGTCTAGCGGCTAGCACTTATCTAGCCCTCATCACGTACAAAAAGGACGGCACGGCAGTGGCCACGCCAGTGTGGGTCAGCGCAGATGCGACCACGCTGTACATCTGGACTGAGGCAAAGTCGGGCAAGGTCAAGCGAATCCGCAACCGAGGCCACGTGATGGTGGCGCCATCCGATAGCCGAGGGCGGCTCCAGGGGGCACCGGTAGATGCGAGCGCCCGCATCGTCGATGACCCTGTCGAGATCAAGCGCATCGAGGAAAGCCATAAAGCCAAGTACGGCATCGTCTACTGGGTATTCGATACCTACGCCAAGATCATGCGTCGCAACAGCGGCGGCCACGTAGGCATCGCGATCACAGTTGTCTAAAGCTAATTCGCGACGCTGCGGCAGGGTAATGCTGATCCGCGGCGGTGGATCTACGCGCGGTAGGCGTCGGCCTCGATCTCGATCAGCATCTTCGGGTTGACGAAGCCAGCGATGGCCACCATGGTCGAAGCCGGGCGGGTCGTGTCGAACAATTCCTTGTGGGCCCGCGCGACACCCGCTTCGTGTGCCATATCCGACAGGTAGAGCCGAGTGCGGACTACGTCCTCGAGCCCCAGGCCAGCTTGCTCCAACGCACGACGGATAACCCCGAAAGCCTCAAGTGTCTGCAGGTAGGCGTCGCCCTCGTGGAGCACTTCACCGTTGACGGTCGCGGTGGAACCGGACACGAGCACCCAAGGGCCGGCGACGACTGCGCGGGAGTAGCCCACGACGTCTTCCCAAGGACCACCGGACGAGATGAGTTGATCAGCGGCCATCGAGTTCTCCCAAAGTGTTGTGACGAGTAGCGACCGAGGCCAGTGCCTCTGCCAGTGTGAACGAACCTGCATAGAGTGCCTTACCGACAATGGCGCCTTCGACACCGAGGGGCACAAGTTCGGCAATGGCGTGCAGATCAGAAAGGGTTCCGACGCCACCAGACGCGACCACGGGCCGATCGGTGGCCGCGCAGACAGCACGAAGTAGTTCCAGATTCGAACCCTCCAGGGTGCCATCGCGCGCCACATCGGTGACGACATAGCGTGCGCATCCCTCAGCGTTGAGGCGCTCGAGGACCTCGAATAGCTCGCCGCCATCTTGGGTCCATCCGCGGGCCGAAAGCACCGTGCCACGAACATCAAGGCCAACTGCAATCCGGTCGCCATGCTCGGCGATCATGCGCGCGCACCAATCCGGCTGCTCCAACGCAGCGGTACCCAAGTTGACCCGAGTGCATCCAGTGGCCAGGGCCGCTCGCAACGAGTCATCGTCGCGGATGCCTCCGGAGAGTTCGATCTTGACATCGATCCGGCCGATCAACTCATCGATGAGTTCGCGATTGGATCCGCGGCCGAAAGCAGCGTCGAGGTCGACGAGGTGAATCCACTCTGCGCCCTGTTCCTGCCAATCAAGTGCCGCAGCCAGTGGACTGCCGTACTCAGTTTCTGATCCCGCAGCGCCTTGCAGGAGCCGCACTGCCTTGCCACCGGCAATATCGACAGCGGGCAACAACTCGAGCACAGCAGGAGCGGTGCCGTCAGGTATCTCGGTGGTAGCACTCATGACCTCAACCTTACCGACGGTCAAAAAGGATGACCCGCACGACCGGAAGAATCAGCAACGATAAGCCCAGCACGCCCAGGCGAAGACCAAAGGATGCGGGCATCAGCCACCAGGCAAGCACCTGGATCACAAGCAGAATTGCGATCAGCACCAGCCACTCACGTTTGCGGCGACGGTTGAACGGATCAGCCGGTGGAAACGTACGACGACGCCACCGAGCCCACCACGCGCCCGCCCGGTTGGCAGGCGAGGCGACGCTCCCCACAACCGCAGCGCGCTTAGCAGCCCGGTCGCGCTGAGCATCACGGCGAGCTCGTTCCTTGCCAGCTGCGGCCTCGCGCTCGGACCGACGACGGGCCCGCTCCTTACTCACGCGGCTCACCCATTGCCGCGCCTGCGCACACACTCGGGTTCATCCGGTCAACGTCGCAATCCAATTGGCGAGCAGCACCGCGCCAGCGTCACCAGATTTCTCGGGGTGGAACTGGGTTGCCGCCAGTGGCCCGTTCTCGACTGCCGCCACGAATGGCTCGCCATGAGTCGACCAGGTGACCTGAGGTGGCGTGGTCTTCCCGTGCACCACGAGATCCCACGACCGCACCCCGTACGAGTGCACAAAGTAGAAGCGCTCGTCCTCGACGCCGCGGAAAAGCGTTGAGCCAGAGGCAGTCTCAACCGTGTTCCAGCCCATGTGTGGCAGTACCGGTGCGCGCAACTGATCGACCACGCCGGGCCACTCAGCCAAGCCTTCGGTATCGACGCCATGCTCAACCCCGTGATCGAACATGACCTGCATGCCGACACAGATACCCAGCACTGGACGGCCACCAGCAAGTCGACGGCCGACTATCTGATCCCCCCGAGCGGCACGGATGCCGGCCATACAGGCGGCGAACGCGCCGACACCTGGGAGCACCAGCCCGTCACAATTGAGAGCGTCGTCGAAATCGGAGGTGACCTCAACTTCGGCTCCCGCGCGTTGGAGAGCGCGCTCGACCGAGCGGATATTGCCTGAGCCGTAGTCGAATACGACGACCGATGGGCTCATCGTGGTGCCCACTGCACTGCCACGACCCCACAGAAGACAGCGACCGAACCAAGCATCAGCGCAGGAAGCCAGGACCGGCTGCGAACGAAGGCGATAACGCCCCCCACGAGGAACCCGGCGAGTACCAGCATGGCAATCCACACAGCGTTACAGCGAACCCTTCGTACTGGGGATCCCGACAACACGCGGGTCGAGGGTCGCCGCGTCGCGAAGCGCCCGAGCAAAGCCCTTGAACTGGGTCTCCACGATGTGGTGGGCGTTGCGCCCGCTGAGGACGTTGATGTTGATGCAGATTCGAGCGTCGGCAACGATCGATTCGAAGATATGCCGGGTCAATGTGGTGTCGTAAGAGCCGATGAGTTCGATCAGGGTCGGCTCCTGGTGCACCAGATAGGGGCGCCCGGACAGATCGACAGCCACCTGGGTGAGCGCTTCGTCCAACGGAATGAGGGCGTGCCCGAAGCGGCGGATACCAGCCTTGTCACCTAGGGCTTCACGAAGTGCCTGCCCGATGGCCAGTGAGGTGTCCTCAACCGTGTGGTGCGCATCAACCTCGATATCGCCCTTGGTGCGCACTGTGAGGTCAAGACCACCGTGCTTGCCCAACTGCGCGAGCATGTGATCAAAGAACGGCACGCCGGTCTCTACATCGACGATGCCACTGCCATCGATCTCGAGCTCGACTAGAACGTCGCTCTCCTTGGTCGTGCGCTGAACCCGAGCGAACCTGCTCATACCGTGACCTCCACTAGGGCGGCACGAAAGGCCGCATTCTCTTCTGGCGTTCCGATACTCACGCGCAACCAACCGGTAGGCCCAGTCTCGCGGATGAGCACGCCGCGCTCGAGCAAGCCTTGCCAAATCGCGTGTCGATCTTCGAACTCTCCGAACAAGACGAAGTTCGCATCACTGTCGGCAACAACAAACTCACGCCCTCTGAGCCAATCGACGAGGGCATCTCGCTCGGCACGCACAAGCAGAATCTGTTCCTGTAAGTGATCGGCATGGGCAAGTGCTGCACGCGCGACTGCTTGTGTGATCGCCGAGAGGTGATAGGGCAGCCGCACAAGTTGAACTGCGTCGACCACCGCTTCGGAAGCGGCAAGGTACCCGACTCGAGCACCAGCTAGGCCGAAGGCCTTGCTCATAGTGCGGGTGACGATCAATCGCGGATAGGCGGCGAGAAGCTCGACCGCGCTCGGCGTACCCGCGCGACGGAATTCGGCATACGCCTCGTCGATCACCACCATGCCTGGTGCGGTGTCGAGGATCGCGACGGCAGTGGCCAACGGCAGTGCGGTGCCTGTCGGATTGTTCGGAGACGCCAAGAGCACGACGTCAGGACGGTACTCACGGACGGCGTCCACCGCGGCGTCGATGTCGACGGAGAAGTCAGGCGCTCGAGGCGTGGTGATGTAGCGCGTGAACGAATCACGGCAGTAGTCGGCGTACATCGAGTACGTGGGCGCGAAGCCAAGCGCAACTCGGTCTGGCCCACCGAAGGTCTGCAGCAACTGCAACATGATCTCGTTGCTGCCATTTGCGGCCCACATCTGATCGGCCATGAAGGGCACGTCAGTCTCGCGTGTCAGGTAATCAGCGAGATCGGCTCGCAGTTGCCGTGCATCACGATCCGGATAGCGATTGAGCGAGAGGGCTGCCTGCGCAGCAGCTCGACCAATGTCGGCCGCGAGCTCGCTTGAGGGTGGGAACGGGTTCTCGTTGACGTTCAGGCGCACGGCAACCTCGAGTTGCGGTGCGCCGTAAGGGACCAGCCCGGCTAGGTCGGCGCGAACCGGAAGGTTGTCGGCAGCCACGTCAGCGGCCCTGCGGGCGGTCAACCCGAACTTCGACTGCCGCGGCGTGACCAGGCAGGTCCTCGGCATTGGCCAACGCGATGACGTGACGCGCGACATCGAGCAGCGCTGGTTCGTCGTAGTCGATGATGTGGATTCCGCGAAGGAAGGTCTGCACCGACAAACCTGAGGAATGACAGGCGCAGCCTCCGGTGGGCAGCACATGGTTGGAACCAGCGGCGTAGTCGCCGAGCGAGACCGGCGCATACGAGCCGACGAAGATCGCGCCAGCGTTGCGGACGCGCATCGCCACGCTACGGGCGTCTCGCGTGTGGATCTCGAGGTGCTCAGCGGCATAAGCATCAACAACACGCAGCCCGGCGGTGATGTCATCGACCAGCACGATCCCGCTCTGCTGCCCGGCCAGCGCCTCAGCAATGCGCTCGCTGTGCTTGGTGGCCGGTACCTGCAGGGCAAGTTCCACCTCGACCGCATCTGCCAGTGCGGCACTCGTCGTAACGAGCACCGACGCTGCGATGACGTCGTGCTCGGCCTGACTGATCAGATCAGCGGCGACGAAGACAGGGTCAGCGGTGTCATCTGCCAGGATCGCAATCTCGGTGGGCCCGGCCTCGGAGTCGATTCCGATGCGGCCTTTGAGCATGCGCTTTGCGGCTGTGACGTAGATGTTGCCTGGGCCGGTGACCATCACGGTCGATGGGCAGTCATCGGGGCCGGTTCCGGTACCAAATGCGAACATCGCTACGGCCTGCGCACCACCGGCGGCATAGACCTCTCGCACACCAAGGAGTGCACACGCAGCCAGGATCGTCGGATGCGGAAGACCACCGTGCTCGCGCTGTGGCGGACTCGCCACCGCGAACGATGGAACGCCGGCCACTTGCGCCGGCACGACATTCATGATGACCGAACTCGGATAGACCGCACGACCGCCGGGCACGTACAGCCCAACCCGATCGACCGGGAGCCAGCGCTCAGTGACCGTGCCACCTTCGACAACCACGGTGGTCACGTCGACTCGGCGCTGATCCTCGTGAACAAGACGAGCCCGCCGGATCGATTCGTCGAGCGCCTCGCGGACGACAGGATCAAGGGCAGCCAAGGCATCATCAAGAGCCTGCTGCGACACGCGCAGTGAGGGCGGCCGCACTCCGTCGAGTTGCTCACCCCAATGGAGCACCGCCTCGGTACCGCGTGCTCGTACGTCCTCGACGATGGGGCCCACGGTCTCGAGCACGCTCTCGACATCGACAGCGGCCCGAGGCAGGAACTCGCGCGGGTCAGCGAGTGACCCGCGAAGGTCGATACGTCGAATCACCGTGCCAGTCTAGGGAAGCGGCGAGCGTTTAGTGGACGGGGATGCAAGTACACGCCACATGAGACAGGCTGACCCCATGACCGGACGGCGGGTAGGCGATCGCGAGATCATCGCGCTATTCCCCCTGGGCAGTGTGCTGGTGCCAGGCCTTGTCATGCCACTGCACATCTTCGAACCTCGGTACCGACAGCTGATCCGAGATCAGGAAGATCAACCCGCGGCCACGCGCGGATTCGGAATCATCGCGATCCGGTCAGGCCATGAGGTCGGCGTCGACGGAGTCCGGGCACTGCACTCGATCGGCACCTTCGCCTCACTCATCGAGGTAGACCCCTATTCCGACGGTCGGGCCGACATCCTCACCAACGGCTCGGCCCGGTTCCGCTTGCTAGGCCTCGTCGACTCGACCACGCCCTACCTGCGGGCCGAAGTCGAATGGCTTGACGAGCCCGAAGGCGGGCCAGAGGCCGAACTCCTGAGCATCTCGGTCGGCGCGCGCTTTGACGAGTATCGGGCGCACATTGCCGGGGCTGGCTGGATCGACGAGGAAGACTCCACTCGGCTGCCCGATGAACCCAGTGTGCGCAGTTATCTGATCGCGGCAGCGATGATCCTGGACCTCACCGACCACCAACGTCTGCTCGAGGCACCATCAACAGTGGATCGGCTCCTCGCCGAACTAGTTCTGCTGCAACGGGAAATCACCCTGCTTCGCGAGTTACCTTCGCTACCGGCAACCGAACTCACCCGCGTGCCGATCGCGCTCAACTAGTTCGCCATCGGTCAGGATCTAGGCATGGGCGCGAAGGGATCCGGCGGCACGCCAGCCACCGTGGCGCTCGCCAAAGCTGGCATTGAGTTCACCACCCACGCCTACGACCACGACCCCGCAGCGCCGTCCTACGGTCTCGAGGCTGCCCACGTGCTCGGGCTCCCCCACGAGCAGGTCTTCAAGACCCTGCTGGTCCAAGTCGACGGCAGCCTCGTGGTCGGGATCGTGCCGGTAGCAGGCAAGCTCGACCTCAAGGCGTTGGCAGTCGCGGTCGGCGCAAAGCGAGCCGAGATGGCAGATCCCACCGCGGCTGAGCGTGCCACCGGCTACGTGGTGGGCGGCATCAGCCCGATTGGTCAACGCAAGGTGCTGCGCACGGTGCTTGACGACAGTGCGCTGAACTTCGAGACCATCTATGTCAGCGGTGGTCGGCGCGGATTCGACCTTGGCCTTCGGCCCGCCGATCTAGTAACGATCACTCACGCAATCACCTCGATGATCGCGCGGGGCTGACCCAGCGCCCCCTACTGTAAGCAGGACGGCCCGAGCAGCGCTTTCAAGTCGGCGTAGAGCGAAGGCGTGACCGTGACTCGAAGGCGATCATCAAGGCGCACCACCGTGGTACGCGGGCCGTTCTGCAGTGCCATGCGAACCTCGGTGACCCCAGGGTGCGTGGCGAGTACGTCCTTGAATCGCTCGATCACCGGTGGGATGCAACGGGAAGCAGGGATGGTGACCACGACCGGGCCGGACTCACCGGTGGACAGGTCAGGAACCGTGACCTCCATGGCGATCAGCTTGGGTGCATCTTCCTCACTGCGATCGAGACGACCTTTCACCAAGAGCACCGCGTCGGGGACGACCTGCGGACCGACGAGTTGGTAGGTGGCCGGGAAGATCATGACGTCAATGGAAGCCTCGAGATCCTCGAGCGAAGCAATGGCCCAGACGTTGCCCTGCTTGGTGACCTTGCGCTGAACGCTGGTGATCAACCCACCAACCGTGACAATGCGACCGTCGGAGACCTCATCACTGTGCAATGCCGACACGGCAACATCGGCCGAGGCCGCGAGCACATGCTCAACACCATTGAGCGGATGATCGGACACATAGAGGCCGAGCATTTCGCGCTCGTAGCCGAGCAGAGCGGCCTTATCCCACTCGCCCGTAGGAATCACCGGCGGCGCCCAGAGGGCGGCTGTTACCTCGTCGTCGGATCCACCGAACAGGGAATCCTGACCGATCGCTTCATTGCGCTTGACGTCGATGATGGAGTCGATGCGACTCTCGTGCACGGCGAGCAATCCCTTGCGCGACTCGCCGAGGGAGTCATAGGCGCCAGCCTTAACCAGCGACTCGACCACCCGCTTATTGACGACACTGATCGGGACCTTCTCGAGGAAGTCGTCAAAGCCGCTGAACCGACCGCTGGAAGTGCGCGCACCGATCAGCGCGTCGACCACATTGCCACCGACGTTGCGAACTGCCGATAGACCAAACCGAATGTCGGTTCCGCGCGGGGTGAAGTCAAAGTCGGATTCGTTGACATCCGGCGGTAGCACCTTGATGCCCATCCGACGACACTCATTGAGGTAGATCGCGAGCTTGTCCTTGTCGTCCTTGACGCTGGTGAGCAGGCCCGCCATGTATTCGGCCGGGAAGTTGGCCTTGAGGTACGCGGTCCAATACGACACCAAGCCATACCCGGCGGTATGCGCCTTGTTGAACGCGTAGTCAGAGAACGGGACCAAGATCTCCCACAGCGTGGTGATGGCCGCCTGCGAATATCCGTTGGCTCGCATGCCATCTGAGAAGGGCACGAACTCCTTGTCGAGGATCTCCTTCTTCTTCTTACCCATGGCCCGACGCAGCAAGTCAGCGTTACCCAGGGAGTAACCGGCGAGCTTCTGCGCGATCGCCATGACCTGTTCCTGGTAGACGATCAGGCCGTATGTGTCGTCGAGGATCTCTGCCAGTGGCTCGGCAAGCTCGGGGTGGATGGGCACGACCGGCTTGCGGCCATTCTTGCGATCGGCGTAGTCGTTGTGCGCGTTGGCACCCATCGGGCCAGGACGGTAGAGCGCCAGGACCGCTGAGATGTCCTCGAAGTTGTCGGGTGACATGGCACGCAGTAGCGCTCGCATCGGACCGCCATCGAGCTGGAAGACACCCAGAGTGTCGCCGCGCGAGAGGAGTTCGTAGGTGGCGGCGTCAGTAAGCTCGAGGGTTTCGAGCACGATCTTCTGGCCGCGGTTGCTCACAATGTGCGCGAGGCAGTCATCGAGCACCGTGAGGTTGCGCAATCCCAGGAAGTCCATCTTGAGCAGCCCGAGGCTCTCGCACGCACCCATGTCGAACTGGGTGATGATGGCGCCGTCCTGGTCACGTCGCCAGATCGGGATGACATCGAGCAATGGGACGGCGCACAAGATGACACCTGCCGCATGCACACCGGGCTGTCGCTTGAGGCCCTCGAGGCCCTTGGCGGTATCGACGACGATGCGTACATCGTTGTCGGTCTCATACAAGGTGCGGAACTCGCTCGCCTCGTTGTAACGCGAGTTCTTCGTGTCGAAGATGCCAGCGAGCGAGATGTCCTTTCCCATGACCGCTGGTGGCATCGCCTTGGTGATGCGGTCACCTACCGCGAATGGGTAACCCAGTGCGCGAGCTGAGTCCTTGACCGCAGCCTTGGCCTTGATCGACCCGTACGTGATGATCTGGGCGACCCGTTCCTCGCCGTACTTCTCGGTGGCGTAGCGGATCATGTCGCCGCGTCGACGCTCATCGAAATCCATGTCGATATCGGGCATCGACACACGTTCGGGGTTAAGGAATCGCTCGAACAGCAACCCATGCTTGATCGGATCGAGCTCGGTAATGCCCAGCGCATAGGCAATCAGCGCGCCAGCAGCCGACCCACGGCCCGGCCCGACCCGGATGCCGCTCTCCTTGGCATACCGCACGAGGTCGGCGGTGACCAGGAAGTAGCCCGGGAAACCCATCTGGCAGATGACGCCAACTTCGTACGCAGCCTGAGTACGGTGCTGCTCGGAAACACCTTCTGGGAATCGGATGGCCAGGCCACGCTCAACTTCCTTGATGAGCCACGATTGCTCATCTTCACCTGCCGGCACTGGGAAGCGGGGCATGAGGTTGGCACCTTCGTTGAAGGTGACATCGCAACGCTCGGCAATGCGCAGTGTGTTGTCGCAGGCCTCGGGGAGCTCGGACCAGACCCCCCGCATCTCGGCCGCGGACTTGAGGTAAAAGTCGCGAGCGTCGAACCGGAAGCGCTTGGGATCGTCCATGGTGGTACGCGTACCGATGCACAACAGCACATCATGCGACTCAGCGTCGCCGGGGTAGACGTAGTGCAGGTCGTTAGTCGCGACTAGCGCAATATCGAGGGCGCGGGCGAGTCGCAGCAGATCTTCACGATGCCGACGTTCGATGCCCAGACCGTGATCCATCAACTCGCAGAAGTAGTTATCCGGGCCGAGGATGTCGCGATAATCGGCCGCAGCAGCCAGGGCGCGGTCGTAGTTTCCAGCCTGCAGCCAACGGTTGACCTCGCCCGAGGGGCAACCGGTGGTGCCGATGATGCCCGTGCCATAGGTCTGCAGCAGATCGCGATCCATTCGCGGTTTGCGGTAGAACCCCTCAAGACTGGCCAGGCTCGACAGGCGGAACAGATTATGTAAGCCCTCGGTGTTTTCGGCCCACAAAGTCATGTGCGTGTATGGCTGACGACCCTTGCCCGACGTCTCGCCATCCTCGCCGGTGCCTTCGTCGTAGCCGCCACCAAAATCAAACGGGGCACGTTCGAATCGGCCCTGCGGGGCGTAGTAGCCCTCGATCCCAATGATGGGCTTGATGCCAGCGGCCTTGCTCTGCTTGTAGAAGTCGAAGGCGCCGTAGAGATTGCCGTGATCGCTCATCGCGATGGCCGGCATCTCCATGCGGGCGGCCTCTTCGACTAAATCGCTTACTCGGGCCGCGCCGTCGAGCATGGAGTACTCGGTGTGCACGTGCAGGTGCACGAACGAGTCACTCGACACCGGCTAAGCCTCCCACTCATGACCCAGCCCACGAGAGCAGGGAATCAGCACCGACAAGCCGGGGGAAGGCGGCGGTCGGAAGACCTCACCCTAACCCGCGGGACCGACATCGTGGACAGGGGTGAGCCGGTCAATCTTCGCCTCGGCGTGTCGACCAGACCCCAATCGGCTAGGGAGCGGCAAGTGCCTCGAGCTCGGCATAGGTGGCATCGTCCAAGGTGACCAGCGACGCGGCGCAGTTCTCCTCGAGGTGCGACACACTCTTGGTGCCTGGAATCGGCAACATCACCGGGGATCGTCGCAGCAGCCAAGCCAGCGCAAGTTGGGACGGGCTAATGCCGGTGCGCTCCGAAAGGGCAGCCAAAGGTCCACCTGCGGTTGCGAGGGCACCCGTCGCGATCGGGAACCACGGGATGAATCCGATGCCGGTGGCAGCACAGTGCTCGAGCATGGCCTCGCTCTCGCGATTGGCAACGTTGTAGAGGTTCTGCACAGTCGCGATCGGCAGAATCTGCTGCGCCTGCTGCAGTTCCGCGATGCTCACCTCAGATAGACCAACCTGAAGCACCTTGCCCGCGGCCACAAGTTCGACGAAGACCCCGAGCTGGTCCTCGAACGGCACCTTCGAATCGATCCGGTGCAACTGAAACAGGTCGATCGTCTCCACCCCGAGGCGACGAAGCGACATCTCGGCGCACTCACGCAGATAGTCAGGTGCTCCCATGGCCCGCCACTCACCGGGCCCAGGCCGAGTCAGACCGGCCTTGGTCGCAATCCGCACGTGGCCGTAAGGGTATAGCGCCTCGCGGATCAATTCTTCCGAGACGAACGGACCGTAAGAATCGGCAGTGTCGATGAAATCGACGCCGAGTTCGACAGCACGACGGAGTACCGCGATCGCACCGTCATGATCTTCTGGTGGACCCCAGATGCCTTGCCCCGTGATCTGCATCGCACCAAAACCCATGCGGTGCACGCTAAATGATTCAGAACTCGAACCGCCGATAGTGAAGGAACCAGAATCAAGAGCGGGTTGTGTTGAAGACACGGTGCGAACCAATCTGACGGTGGAGTGTCATCGGAAAAACTAGGTGGCCGAAACCTCATCGAGTGAGTGCTGAAGATCTGCGGGATACGGCGAGGTGAACTCGACCCACTGACCAGACCCAGGGTGCTCGAAACCAAGTTGTACCGCGTGAAGCCATTGGCGGAGCAGGTTCAGTCGCTTAGCTAACACCGGATCCGCCCCGTAGGTGAGATCGCCAACGCAAGGGTGCCGCATGGCCGACGTGTGCACGCGAATCTGATGGGTGCGGCCGGTCTCGAGATGAATTTCAAGCAAAGACGCGTGCCGGAATGCTTCAACAGTTTCATAGTGCGTGACACTCGGCTTGCCGTCGGTGACCACCGCCCAGCGGTACTCAGCCTGCGGATGGCGGTCAATTGGTGCATCAATAGTGCCGCGCAAGGGATCCATCTGCCCCTGCACCAATGCGTGGTAGACCTTATTGACCGTGCGCTCCTTGAACTGCCGCTTCAACGACGTATAGGCGCGCTCGCTCTTTGCCACGGCCATAAGGCCAGTGGTACCGACGTCGAGGCGATGCACGACACCCTGGCGCTCGGCAGCACCCGATGTGGAGACGCGATAACCGGCGCCGGCCAAGCCCCCAACCACCGTGGGGCCGGTCCAGCCTGGTGAGGGATGGGCCGCGACTCCGACCGGCTTGTCGACAACAACGATGTCGTCGTCGTCATGAACGATAGTCATGCCGGCAATGAGTTCGGGGATGATCATGACCGCCGGAGGTGGTTCGGGCAGTTCGATCTCGAGCCAGCTGCCAGCCGTGACTCGGCCAGATTTTCCTACCGGTTGGCCATCGATCCAGACCAATCCGGCCGTGGCAAGGTCGGCGGCCTTGGTGCGCGAGAAGCCAAAGAGTCGAGCCAACGCAGCGTCAACACGCTCACCCTCAAGGCCTTCAGGTACTTCTAGCCGGCGGCTCTCCCCCACGAGTCCTAGCCCCGTCGTCCGTCGATCTCAATACCGCGGACAGCGAGCAAGACCATGAGCACGCTGGAACACACGATTGCGGAGTCAGCGAGATTGAAGACGGGGAAGTTCGGGAACGCGATGAAATCGACGACATAGCCCCGCATGAACCCGGGGTCGCGGAAGATTCGGTCGAGGAGATTACCGACCGCGCCACCGAGGAGGCCACCTAGAGCGAAGGCCCACCCCAGACTTCCGAGACGGCGCGAGGTACGCACGATCACCACTGCGACGGCGATAGCGATGCCGGTGAAGACAAACGTGTAACTGGTTCCCATGCTGAAGGCAGCGCCTGGATTCCGCAGGAAGACCAAACGCAGCCAGGGGCCAAGCAGATCGATCGGTGGCTGATCTTGCAGGTAGCGCACCGCCAGAGCCTTGCTCACCTGGTCAAGTAGGACGACCACTGCCGCGACGCCAAAGGTGATGCGTGTGAGCCGTCGATTGTTCGCCGGTGCGGCCACAATCTGGGCCGTCTCATGGACAGGTTCGCTACTCACAAGAGCCGAGCGTACGTGGTGATGTGCCGAGTGGAGGAATCGGTGCGCCAGCGGTCAGCGACGTTCCTCAAGTTGTTTGCACGACACACACAGAGTGACCCGAGGGAAGGCCTGCAGCCGGAACTTACCGATCGGGAGTTCACACCGCTCACAAATACCATACGTACCGTCGTTGAGCCGAGCCAACGCGCGCTCATTTTGCTCGAGCAGCACACGAGCATTGTTGGCCAAAGACATCTCGTGTTCGCGCTCGAACGTCTTGGTGCCAGCGTCAGCCTGATCATCGCCCGCACCATCACCGGAGTCGCGGAGTAGATCAGCGATACCTTCCTCGGCGTCGCTGATCTGATCATGCAAGCGCCCGATCTCCAGATCAAGTTCACGGCGAACGCCTTTGAGCTCGTCGGTAGTCCAGGGCGACTCGTCCTCACGCACGACCGGGCGGCGAGGCGCGGCCTTGACCGGGGCAGACATCGGCGGCATCGCGGTAGCCAACTTCGCTGGCTGCGGCGGCTCAGTGTCGACGGGGGCGGGCTGTTCCTTGCTCGCCGCAGCGGACTTCTTCGCAGGAGCGGACTTCTTCGTCGGGGCGGGAACTGCGACCGCGACTGCTTCGACTATCACAGGGGCAGCCTTAACGGGCGCAGCCTTCTTCGCCGGCGCGACAGCCTTAACGGGCGCAGCCTTCTTCGCTGGCGCGACAGCCTTTTTAGCTGGAGCCGCAGGCTTCTTCGCCGGAGCGACAGCCTTTTTAGCTGGAGCCGCAGCCTTCTTCGCCGGAGCGACAGCCTTTTTAGCTGGAGCCGCAGGCTTCTTCGCCGGAGCGACAGCCTTTTTAGCTGGAGCCGCAGCCTTCTTCGCCGGAGCGACAGCCTTTTTAGCTGGAGCCGCAGGCTTCTTGGCGGGAGCTGGCGCCGCAGCCGCAGGCTTCTTCGCCGGCACGACGGGCTTCTTAGTGGTGGCCACCGCTTTCGCCGGCGTAGCGGACTTAGCCAGAGTCACCGTCTTAGCTGCTACAGACTTACGTGCCGGTATGAGCTTGGCGGCTGCCACCTTCTTTGCCGGCGCAGCCGACTTCGACGCCGTGGTTCGCGCGGCCATGGCCACTCCTCGTCACTTGTTCCGCAGAGGGATCTGCGAACGCTCCTGGTTCTCACAAACGTCACAACCTGAGGGTGGGGAATCCGCGACGCTTGCCGTACCAAGACACTCGGGGTTCTCCCGATAGTCGTGCGAAGAGTAGGTGCCCCACGGGGTCAGATCAACAGGGCGCGCCGATATTCCCCCGAATGACAGGCGATTTTGGCCGTTTAGGTCGCTTCTACGCGGAAAAAAGTCCGGCAAGAGTCGAAACAGAGCCAGCGGTGGGATCGGTGATTTCGACCAACTTGTCGCGGCTTGTCTGACCTCGGACCAGCCTGACTTGCCAGCGCCGCACACCGAGAGCTGCGGCTAGTGCCACTAGCACGGCTTCAGTGGCCGCTCCATCGACTGCGCGAGCCGAGACCGCCACTACCAAGGCCGCCTCTGGTCCTGTTCCGTAACTGCCACCCACGGCCGTCCGTGAGGCCCCGGGCCGCACCCGCACCCGAATCCGCAACGGTTCACTGGCCATGTCGGTCAGCCTGCCACCTAGAACGCCCGATACACTCACCAACAGTGTTCAGACACGGCAATGACGGGGACAAGTAGTCCCGCACGCAGCCAGTAGCGACCCGGGGACGGTGTAAGCCCGGGGGTGTGCGCGAGGTGAACATCACCCCACCAGCTGCCGGAGGAGCCGCTTAGTGCGGGGTAGATCCGGCCGTCTGCTACATGCTCGAGCGGGCCCAGGCAGGTTCTGAGCCAAGGAGGGTGGTACCGCGGGGCTTATGCCTCGTCCCTTCGCCAGCACCACATCATCCGATGTGGAGGTGTTGTTGTTGCTGACGGAGGCTAGATGTACCGCCCAGTCCCGCCCCAGGTCGACCTGCCCGCACTCGATCACGATGTGCTCGAGTTCTGGCGAACCAACGACGTGTTTGCCCAATCCCTCGCCCAGACCGCTGGTCGTCCGCTGTGGGTCTTCAACGAGGGCCCGCCCACTGCCAACGGCATGCCCGGCACCCACCATGTCGAGGCTCGAGTCTTCAAAGATGTGTTCCCTCGTTACCGCACGATGAAGGGCTATCACGTCCCGCGAAAGGCCGGCTGGGACTGCCACGGCTTACCAGTTGAACTCGCGGTGGAAAAGGAACTCGGGTTCACGGGCAAGAAGGACATCGAGGCCTACGGCATCGGCGAGTTCAATACCAAGTGTCGAGAATCAGTGCTCCGTCACGTCGATGCCTTCGCCGACCTCACCGAGCGCATGGGCTACTGGGTCGACATGGGCGATGCCTACTGGACCATGGATCCGCAGTACGTCGAGAGCGTGTGGTGGTCACTGTCGCAGATCTTCAAAAAGGGCCTACTGGTGCAAGATCACCGAGTCAGCCCGTACTGCCCACGATGCGGCACGGGCCTCAGCGACCACGAGCTGGCTCAGGGGTACGAGACGGTTGTCGACCCCTCGGTCTACGTTCGCTTCCCGATCGCGAGCGGCCCACTGGTCGAACGACACCCAGGTCTAGCGCTGCTCGTGTGGACCACCACTCCATGGACGTTGATCTCCAATACGGCGTGCGCGGTCAACCCTGACGTCACCTACGTTGTGGTTCGCACCGCAGATGGCGAGCTACTCGTGGTGGCCGAGGCCCTGCGCGAAGCCGTTCTCGGTGCTGATTCAGTAATCGTGGAAACCCTTACAGGCGTTGACATTGTGGGAACTCCATATGTACGGCCCTTCCCCGGCCTCGCGTTCCCGGAAACCGATGCCCCGCTCCACACGGTTCTTGCGGCGGACTTCGTCACCACCGAGGACGGATCTGGCATCGTGCACGAAGCGCCGGCTTTCGGTGCCGAGGACCTCGCCCTGTGCCGCCGCTATGGCTTACCCGTCGTCAACCCATTGCGCCCCGACGGCACGTTCGAGCCTGATGTCGCGCTCGTTGGTGGCATGTTCTTCAAGAAGGCAGACGGAGTACTCGTCGATGATCTGCAGGCCCGCGGTCTGCTGTTCAAGCACCTGCCCTACGAGCACTCGTACCCGCACTGCTGGCGCTGCCACACACCTCTCGTTTACTACGCGCAGCCGTCCTGGTACATCCGCACTACCGAGATCAAAGAAGCACTGCTGCGCGAGAACGAGGCCACTGACTGGCATCCAGCCACTATCAAGTGGGGACGCTACGGCGACTGGCTCAACAACAACATCGACTGGGCGCTGTCGCGCAGCCGTTACTGGGGCACTCCCCTGCCGATCTGGACCTGCGACTCCGGACACCTCACCTGCATCGAGTCCCTCGCCGATCTTGGCGCGCGAGCCGGGCACGATCTCAGCAACCTCGACCCACACCGTCCCTACGTCGACGACATCACCTTCGCCTGCCCCGATTGCACTGACGGCAGTGTTGCCACTCGGGTTCCGGAAGTCATCGACGCCTGGTACGACAGTGGCGCGATGCCCTTCGCGCAGTTCGGATATCCCCATCGTGGCCAGCAGGAATTCGCCGACCGCTACCCCGCCGACTTCATCTGCGAGGCGATCGACCAAACCCGTGGCTGGTTCTACACGCTGATGGCTGTCGGCGCACTGGTCTTCGATAAGTCGTCCTACAAAACTGTGCTCTGCCTTGGCCACATCCTCGATGAGGACGGCCGAAAGATGAGCAAGCACCTCGGCAACGTCCTTGAACCAATCCCACTCATGGACGAGCACGGAGCCGACGCCGTTCGCTGGTTCATGCTCGCGGGTGGATCACCTTGGCAGTCACGTCGAGTAGGGCACAGCACGATTCAGGAGGTCGTGCGTAAAACACTGCTGACCTACTGGAACACCGTAAGTTTCCAAGCCCTCTACGCCCGCGAATCCGGCTTCGAACCGGGCGTCATGATCGCGCCTGAAACCGCCGATCGACCGGCGCTAGATCGCTGGGCTCTGTCGGAGGCACATCGGCTCGCCCGCGAAGTTGACGCCGCACTCGAGGCATACGACACGCAGCGTGCTGGCCGGGCGCTGTCGGCCTACGTTGACGATCTATCGAACTGGTACGTGCGGCGCTCGCGTCGACGGTTCTGGGCTGGTGATCCCAGTGCCCTGGCAACGTTGCATGAATGTCTTCAGATCGTCACGCTCGTGATGGCGCCGTTCACGCCGTTCATCACCGAACGAGTGTGGCGCGATCTATTCGCTGCGACCGACCCTGAACTCCCCATCTCGGTGCACCTCGCTGCGTGGCCCGTGTCCGAAGACGGCGTGATCGATGACGACCTCTCAGGTCACATGGCCCTTGTCCGTCGACTCGTCGAGCTTGGACGCGCTGCTCGCGCCACCTCGAGCGTTCGTACCCGGCAACCGCTTGGGCGTGCCCTCATAGCCGCACCCGGTTGGGAGCGGCTACCGGCTGACCTTCGGGCCGAGGTGTCGGATGAACTCAACTGTGGCGAACTGATCGCACTGGGCGACACGGCTGGCGACCTCGTCGATGTCAGTGTGAAGGCCAACTTCCGAGCATTGGGCAAGCGCTTCGGTAGCGCGACTCCGACTGTGGCAGAAGCGATTGCAGCCACCGACGCCGAAGCACTGGTGCAGGCTCTGCGCGGTGGGCAAGCAAGCGTTGAGGTCGACGGTGCACCGGTATCGCTGACCGCCGACGATGTCATCATCACCGAGACACCTCGGGTTGGCTGGGCCGTGGCTAGCGACTCCGGAGAGACCGTCGCACTCGACCTCGAGGTAACGCCAGCACTTCGCCGGGCCGGGCTCGCTCGCGAAATGGTGCGACTGATCCAAGATGCCCGCAAGTCAGCTGGCTTCGCAGTGAGCGACCGAATCTCGGTGTGGTGGAGGGCAACCGACACCGACCTGGCCGACGCACTGCGTGAACACGGCTCCATGGTGGCCGACGAAGTTCTGGCCACCACGTTCGATGAGGGTGCCAGCGACGGCGTGCTCGACACCGACGTAGCACTTGTTGACGAGGAGTTCGGCCTCCGAATCGCCCTGCGTCGCAACAGCGTCGGCTAGGCACGCTCAGCCGGCTGCGCGGTGGCCGACGCGGGAAAAATCGCCACTGGCGCAGCGGCTTTGAAAGGAGAGGGAGGGATTCGGCCATGAGACCGAATCCCTCCCTCTACTTCATCACACGACCTGCTACGCCTCGCGCGGCGGCTGGCCATCGGTGGGCACGCCAAACGGTGAGGGCGGCGCTGGGGTTCCCGGTGCCGGTGGCGCTGGCGGTGGTGGTAGCGGAGTGCCTAGCGCCGGAGGCGCATAGATCGGTGCCGGTGGCGCTGGCGGAGCTGGCTGGGTTGACGGTGCCGGCGGTGCCGGCGGTGCCGGCGGTGCCGGCGGAGCTGGCTGGGCTGACGGTGGAGCCGGCGGTGCAGGTGCGACCGGCGGTGCCTGAGGTACCGAACCAGCGGGTGCATCGGAGCCACGCGTGTCGAGATCGCGCAACGCATTCTCTAGGTGCTGGCGCAGGCGCATCCGGTACTCACGTTCGAACGCGCGCAATTCTTCAACCCGACGCTCAAGAGTGGCCCGATCAAGTTGACCAGTGCGCTCGAGTTCGGCCACCTTCACCTTGGTGTCGGCGAGCAACTGCTCTGCCTCAACCTGCGCCTTAGCCGTGTGTTCTTGGGCAGTGCGCTGAGCCATCGCCAGAATCGCCACTGCCTGCTCGTTGACGTTCTCGACGGGTGCCGGAGCGATCGCAGTTACTACCGCAGGTGCTGGAGCGGCAGGAGCAGGTGCACTCGTTGGGACTCCCTGCTCGGCTGCGGCGAGCCGGCCACGGAGTTCGGCGTTCTCACGTTGGAGTGCACCGAGCTCGAGTTCGACCTGGTCGAGGAAGGCATCGACCTCGTCCATCTCGTAGCCGCCCTTGCGCTTGGCGGTCGAGAACTGCTTATTGCGGACGTCCTCGGGTGTCAAGGCCATCGAGATCACACCTTTAAGAGTCGTTGGGCAGTAGTGACGGACACGTAGTGGTGGAGCTTGGTACCGATCGATCTGACTTCTTCGCTAACAACAAGTCATTCTAGAAGCGTGAGACCACATTTATCAGAATTTGGATTCCGATCAGCAGCACCAAGAATGCGATATCTAGTGATATGCCGCCGAGCCGAATCGGTGGGATGACCTTGCGGATGGCTCTCAACGGTGGATCTGTGACCGTGAAGATCGCTTCAACAAGAATCAGAACTGGGCCTTTGGGCTGCCAATCCCGAGCAAACATCATGACGTAATCGATCACAAGCCGGGCGATGAGCACGATCAGATAGATGGACAGAATTGTGCCGAGGGCACTACCGATGACCGTCGTGCCTAGCGCCACGCCGGGTCCCGTCTCCATAAGTTCTCTGTTCGCGCAGTAGCGCTCGCGGCTTTCGCCCCGAGACTAGCTCTGGTTGAAGAAGCCATCCTGCGCGAGTCGTCGAGCCTCGGCCGCGACGTCGACGTTAACCGGAGACAACAGAAAGACCTTGTTGGTGACCCGCTCGATCGTTCCACGGAGGCCGAAAACCAACCCAGCGGCGAAGTCAACGATGCGCTTGGCGTCGACGTCATCCATCTCGGTGAGGTTCATGATGACGGGAGTGCCGAGACGGAACTCCTCGCCGATCCGACGGGCGTCGTTGTACGTACGAGGGTGCAGGGTGGTGATGCGGTAGAAGTCACTGACACCCAAGGGCTCTTCGTCGAGCTCGAGTTCGGGCTCGCGGACTGCAACCGTGGGGTTGAGTCGCGCCTCTGCGATTCGGCTCTCGGTGGCTCGCGGATCCCCCATGCGTGCCTCGACCGTGCGCACTGGTGCACGCAGATCGGAGCGGGGCTCGGGCCGGACCTCGCGCACAGACGAGTACGGGCGCGGTTGCGCGTAGGGAGTGCGAGCGTCGACGTAATCGTCGTCGAGCTCGACATCGTTGAGATCGTCCTCGACCAAGCCGAGATAAACCGCCATCTTGCGCATCGCGCTCATGCCATGCTCCTTAAGCAATCGCCGTAGGGGTAACGCTACCTGAGGGTTGGGCGTCGTCCGAGCACCGCACTACCAACCCGCACGTGTGTCGTGCCTGCGGCGACCGCCGCCTCGAGGTCACCGGACATTCCGGCCGAGATCACTGCGGCCGCAGGATGCACTCGGCGAAGGCCGACGGACGCCGCAAAAAGCCGATCAAAGGCCTCGCGCGGGCTGGCGCCCAGCGGGGCAACTGCCATGAGCCCGGCTAGTCGCAGTGACGAGGTGGAGACCACCAGGTCAGCGAGAGTCGCAACGTCAGCCGGTGAGGCACCACCGCGGTGGACGGGAAGAGGGTCCTCGAGATCTACCTGGATCAACACCTCGATCAAGCGACCAGCCTCCACGGCCGCTCGGTCGAGCGCGACGATCAACTCCGCACGATCGACGGACTCGACCATGTGGGCATAGGTGGCCACCGAACGGCACTTGTTGCGCTGGAGTTGACCGATGAAATGCCAACGCAGGGGTGCATGCGCGAGCTCGTCATGTTTGGTCCGAGCCTCTTGATCACGGTTCTCAGCGACATCGGTGACTCCAAGCTCGGCGAGAATCGCGACATCGGAGGCCGGGAACGTCTTGGTAACCACCACGAGCTCAACCGACCCAGACGGTCGAGCAGCCGCGAGTTCAGCCGCGCGAATCCGAGCCTGGACATCAGCGAGGTTGGCGGAAATCTCTTCGCGCCGTTGCTGTTTCACCTCGTCGGTAACAGGGTCACCCGCGCCGTCCCCATCGCTCGCGACGCCGTGAGCATCAGCCATGATGTGCCACCGCCAGACCCGAATCGGCTGAGTCAGCATCCGCTGAACCCGACAACGCGATGAGCCCGCCATGCCTGCCGGTCTGCGGATCGCGACGGAAGGAGTAGAAGCGAGGCGACTCGTAGGTGCACTCGCCCCATGTCTCGACGTCGATCCCGACCTGCTCTAGTCGCTCGCTGACCGCGGATCGCAGATCGAGGCCAAGGCCACCAGTTCTCGTGACCGACGCAGCGTGAGGTGCTCGTGCTGTGACGGCCTCATACCGATCATGCTCGACCTCATAGCACTGGCCGCAGATAGCAGGGCCGACCACGGCACTCACGTTAGTAAGCACAGCGCCTAGGTCTTGCATCACCTCGAGCGTTGCGCCGACAACGTCGGCCTCCACCCCGCGCCAGCCTGCGTGCACCGCTGCCACGACTCCGGCATTGGGATCGCCGAGAAGCAGCGGAACACAGTCGGCCGCGACGACGAGTAGGCCAAGATCCGGGCTTGCGGTGACGAGAGCATCGACGCCCAGAACGGGCGACACAGTCTGGGAGTCGACGACACCCACCTCGCGCCCATGCACCGGCGCCATCGCGACGAGGTGATCGAGGGAAAGCCCGAGTGAGCCGGCCAGAGTCGCGCGATTGGCCAGCACTGCCGCGGGGTCATCGCCCACATGATCGGCCAGGTTACCCAACGCAAAGGGCTCCGAGCTCGCACCCGAGGTGCGATCAGCGAAAGCCCAGGTAACGCGCGAGCCCATGCTGCCGTTCGCGATCCCCACGACTACGCCCCTCTCAGATCCGACCGGCAGCAGCAGCGCGCGGGGCGGGTGCAGCTACCGGACAGTCGAAGTTTGCGCTACTTGAGGAAGTCAGGGACGTCGAGGTCATCGTCGGCGCTGTCATCGAACACGATGCGGCGCTGCTCGCGCTTGGGCTCGTCGGCGGCGGCCGGTGGCGCTACCGGCGAACTCTGCTCGGCAGCACGATTCGTGTCACCCGAGAAGGTCGCCTCTTCTGACTCAGTCTTACCTGGCTTGGCCGCAGCCCGACGAGCCGGCAAGACGCCTCCATCGAATCCCGCTGCGATGACGGTGACACGCACCTCGTCTCCGAGGGTGTCATCAATGACCGCGCCGAAGATGATGTTCGCGTCAGGGTGCGCTGCATCCGCGACGAGTCGAGCGGCTTCGTTGATCTCGAACAGGCCGAGGTCAGAACCACCGGAGATCGACAGCAACACACCGTGCGCACCGTCAATGCTCGCCTCGAGTAGCGGGCTCGAAATCGCACTCTCGGCGGCCGCCACTGCGCGGTCGTCACCACGCGCAGAACCGATACCCATGAGGGCACTGCCGGCGCCAGACATGATGCTCTTGACGTCAGCGAAGTCGAGGTTGATCAGACCCGGGGTGGTGATGAGATCGGTGATGCCGCTGACGCCCTGAAGCAACACTTGGTCGGCCTGACGGAATGCGTCGAGCATCGAGATAGTGCGGTCGGACAGGGCGAGCAGACGGTCGTTGGGAATGACGATGAGAGTGTCAACTTCGGCGCGAAGCGAATCGACACCAGTGTCTGCCTGGTTACCGCGGCGCTTACCTTCAAAGCCGAACGGGCGCGTGACTACACCAATGGTCAGCGCACCCAGTTCGCGAGCGATCCGCGCGATTACTGGCGCGCCACCGGTGCCGGTGCCGCCGCCTTCGCCCGCAGTGACGAACACCATGTCGGCGCCCTTGAGGACCTCGGTGATGTCGTCGCGGTGATCTTCGGCGGCCTGACGACCTACCTCGGGGTCGGCGCCTGCGCCGAGGCCACGGGTCAACTCGCGACCAATGTCGAGTTTGACGTCGGCGTCGCTCATGAGCAGCGCCTGAGCATCGGTATTGACCGCGATGAATTCGACGCCCTTGAGGCCGACTTCGATCATTCGGTTGACAGCATTGACGCCGCCACCGCCGATCCCAACAACCTTGATCACTGCGAGGTAGTTCTGCGGAGCCGCCACGGCAATCGCCCTTCATTCCAAGCCAAGACCAACTCTCAGCCTCAAGTAGAGGCCTAGAGTTATGTCATCCTGTAGTCGGGGGTGAAACTACGGGGCGAAGCCCCCTTTGCGCAAGGCATGGCACCAGCGACTTCGTGGCGGAGATTTCGTGGGAGCCCAAAGGCCTTGTGCCACAAGGCAACACCGGACATGCGAGGCTGGGCTAGTTGAGGCGGAGGAGGCGAGCCTCGCACTCGGGCAGCTGGGCAGCTGGTGGCTGGGGCGCCGCGCAGAACTAGCGGGTACTCGTCGTCGGCAGATCCGGAGCGCTGACGTCATAGCGTCGGGCCCGTTGCGGAAGCAGTGCGCGCAGAACGCTGATCTTCATGTCCATACGCTCGGCGCTCCCCCACTGCACGGTTGACCCGGGTGGCCACTGCAACACGACGTTGTCCCGACTAGTGGCAACCACGAGCGGCACCTGCCGTTTCCAGTCGGCCGGCAATCCGGTGATGATCGCAATCGCCGTGGCCAGCGACACTTGATCGCGGGCCCTAATCACCGACATGCCCTTGGGCGCCTTGGCAACATTGTCGAAGCGAATCCCCTGCGCGTCGACATAGGCGAAGCCAGCACCATCAGGCACCACCGCGACCGGCTTGCGCTCGGTGATAACGATGACCAACGTGCTAGGCCAACCTCGTCGCACCTCCACCGATTCGACCCTTGGGAGGGTGCCCACGCGCGACGCGATGGCAGCAGCATTGACCCGAGCGAGTTGCTGATCTGCGGGCACGGCGGCGAGCTGCAGAACTGACTCGGCGCTCACGTGAACCGCGCCCAGGACCCGCACCTCACGCACTGACAGCAGCGACGAAAACCACACCACGTATCCGGCGGCACCCAGCACTAGCAACACGACAATTGCGATGACCCATCGACGAGTGCGCCGCGACTGCGCCGGCTCGGTGAATCGAGTCGCCCGATCAAGAACGGTCACGACAGATCCGACTCTCTGCTTCGCAAAAGTTCAAGGACTTCGGTCGCGATCATCGCGATATCGCCCGCACCCAAAGTCATGACCACATCGCCAGAACGCGCCCGACCGACAAGTTGCTCGGCAACCCGACTCCACGACGGTTCGAACACCACGTTGTCAGCCGGAAGTGGCACGTGCGCGGCCATGGCCACGCCGGACGCTCCAGGGATCGCCTCTTCCCCGGGGGCAAACACCTCGAGAACGACAACGTCATCGGCCAGGCCCAGTGCCTCACCGAATTCTTTGACGAACATCGCCGTGCGGTAGTAGTGGTGAGCTTGGAACGCGACGACAATCCTGCCGTCGCCACAGACTTCACGCATAGCGCGAAGCGTGGCTGCGATCTCGGTCGGGTGATGCGCGTAATCGTCGTACACGCGCACTCCGGCCACTGATCCCTTGTAGTCAAAGCGCCGGCGGGTACCACTGAAGGATGCGAGTCCTTCGCGCAAATCAGCGGCGTTGTAGCCAAGGCCAATACCGGTGACGAGAGCCGCAGTTGCATTGAGCACGTTGTGGCGACCCGGCACTCCTAACTGGATCTCACCTAACCGAACCCCGCGCTCCCACACATCAAAGCGCCAGCCTGACTCGCCAACGCCGAGCAGCTCGATCCGGTAGTCAGCAGCCTCGGTCTCGCCATAGGTGCGGATGTCGACGCCCGCGGACCGGGCCGCCGAGACCAGCCTTGCTCCGCCTGGATCGTCGAGGCACACAGTGACGAATCCGCCGCGACCGCCGATCGCAGCGCAGAACTCGAGAAAGGCAGCTTCGATGGCCTCGAACGTGCCCCAGTAATTGAGGTGATCGGGTTCGACGTTGGTGACGATGCCGGCAAACGCGGGCAGGGCGAGGAACGCTCCATCACTTTCGTCGGCTTCGGCAACGAAGTCTGGGCCACTGCCCTGGTAGGCGTTGCTCCCTGTCTCGTTGAGCTCGCTGCCGATGGCGAAGGAAGGATCAGCGCCACAGTGCTGCAACGCGACCGTGAGCATCGAAGTCGTGGTGGTCTTACCGTGCGTGCCCGCGACCGAGACCCCTCGCGCGCCAAGCATCAAGGCGGCCAGTGCCGCGGCTCGGCCCAGCACTGGCACCTGGCTGGCATTAGCCGCGACGAGTTCGGCCGACGTTGCACTGATGGCTGTAGACACGACGAGAGTGTCAGCAGCGGCCACGTGATCTGCGGAATGGCCAATGGACACATCGACCCCGAGTGCGCGGAGCGCGGCTATCCGCCGCGAATCCTTTGCGTCACAACCGCTAACGACGACTCCACGAGCCACCATGATGCGAGCGATGCCCGACATTCCCGCGCCGCCGATACCGACGATGTGCACTCGCCCAAGAGCGGTGAGATCGGCGCTTTCGGCGGTCATCGAGATCCTCCAGGCTTTCGTACATACGCGGCCACCGCGTCAAGAACTAGTCGTCTCAGTCTCTCGTCTGCATCGCGTTGACCGTGGGAGGCAGCCGCTGTCTCCATCTCGCGTCGCTGTTGCTCGTCGAGCAGTAGCGGCGCCACAGCTGAGACGATCTGCTCGGCGTCGAGAGCGGCATCGTCAATCAGCAAGCCGCCCCCTGCGTGCACGACGGGCAATGCGTTGAGCCGCTGTTCACCATTGCCGATCGGCAGCGGGACATACACCGCAGGCAAACCAACCGCCGCAAGTTCGGCGCAGGTCATGGCCCCAGCGCGGCAGAGGGCAACATCGGCGGCCGCGTAGGCAAGGTCCATGCGATCGATATACGGCAGTCGAACGTAGGGCGCCGACCCCAGGACCCCAGCGGGACGTTGGTCGTCGTTGCGTTCGCCCACCGAGTGCAGGACTTGAATCCCCTGAGTGGTCAAGGCCGACGCTGCACCGACAATGGCCTCGTTGAGCCGTCGGGCACCCTGCGATCCGCCGAATACCAGCAACGTTGGCAAGTCGGGCGCAAGACCGAAGTGGGCTCGAGCCTGCGCGCGAAGCGCGGGCCGATCCAAATTGGCGATCGTGTACCTCAGTGGCATCGCGATGTGCTCTGAGTGCGGCAGGGCATCTGGCACGGCGCTCGCGAGGTAGGGGGTCAACCTTGCCCCGACCCGGTTGGCCAGGCCCGGACGTGCATTTGCCTCATGGATGACGATCGGGATCTGCCCGCGGGCTGCGAGGTAGGCCGGTAGCGCGACATAGCCACCGAAGCCGACCACCACATCCGCTCGAACATCAGCCATGATCGCCCGAACTTCGGCGATCGAGCGCTTGACCCGAACTGGCAACCTCACCAAGTCGGGCGTGGGACGACGAGGCATCGCTGTCGCGGTGATCAAGCGCAGGTCGTATCCGCGCTCAGGTACGAGCCTGGTTTCTAAACCTCGGTCGGTACCCAATGCGGTGATCGCGACGTCGGGATCATGCCGACGCAGGCAGTCGGCAAGGTTAAGCGCTGGTTCGATGTGTCCGGCAGTACCACCGCCGGCTAGCAGTACTCGCAAGGTCACCGCGCTTGAGCGGCCGGCTCGGGGTACGCGGGACGTCCGGCCTCGGCCCGAGCAAAGGACATGAGCATGCCCAGTGCAATAAGGCTCGGCACAAGGGATGAGCCGCCATAGGACACCAGTGGTAAAGGCACACCAGTGATCGGCACGAGTTGCAGTACGGCACCCAAGTTCAGCAGCGCTTGGGTGAGCAGCCAGGCAACGACAGCCGCGCTCGCCGTGCGTACGAATGGATCCATAGACGTGCGCGCAAGACGGAGTCCGGCAATCCCGATCGCGGCAAAGAGCACGATCACCAACAGTGATCCGAAGATGCCGAGTTCTTCACCGACGACCGCGTAGATGAAGTCGGTGTGGGCTTCTGGCAGCCCGACCCACTTCTCACGGGAGGCACCGATACCAAGCCCCAACCAACCCCCGCTGCCCATCGCACTGCGGGCGTGCAAGATCTGCCAGCCTGTCCCCTGCGGATCGGCTTCAGGATTTAGCCAGGACGAGAAACGAGCGACTCGATAACCGACCTTGACACTGAGCAAAGCGACTGCGGCAAGAACGATGACACCGCCGCCCACGAACAGTCGCAGCGGTGCTCCGTTGACATAGAGCACCGCAGCGGTCATGGGGACCAAAATGAGCGCGGTGCCAAAGTCACCCTCGAGGAGAACCAACAACATCATCAGCACGGCCACCGGAATGATCGGAATCAACAGGTGGTTCCACTGGTCGATGACCCCCTGCTTGCGCGCCAAGAGATCACTGGCCCACACGGCAAGAATCAACTTCGAGAATTCACTGGGCTGCAAGCGGAATGGTCCACCAAGTTCGATCCAGTTGCGCTGCCCGTGGACGCCGTGCCCGATGACCAGCACCAGCATCAACGCGACAATCGCGCCAGCGACAGCCACGTAAGCAAAGCGTCGATACCAGCGAACGGGAAGCCTGGAAGCGAACACCATGAGGATCACGCCGACCACGGCGAAGAGCACTTGCCGCAGCCAGAGGGTGTACGCCGAACCGAAGGTGCGATAACTCTCGACCGTGGAGGCCGACAGCACCATTGCCAGGCCTAGCACCAGCAGTAGCAAGGTCGCGCCGAGCAGGACGTGATAAGTGGTGAGGGGATGCTCGCGACTACTTGTGGTCGATGCCTTTCGAGGCATGGTCTGCTGGCTCATGCAGGTTCCAGCCGATGTACCGAATCGGCGAACATGTCACCGCGCTGTGCATAGTCGGTGAACATGTCCCAAGACGCGCAGCCCGGAGCGAGAAGCACTGTGTCGCCAACACTGGCCATCGACGCGGCAGCCGCGACCACGTCATCCATGGCTCCAGTGTCAGTGCGTACGACCTCCACGACGGGGACATCCGGCGCGTGTCGCGACAACGCCGCACGGATTTCGCTTCGATCGACGCCCAGGAGCACCACGCCACGCAGATGATCACGGGTGCGTACAACAAGGTCGTCGAACTGCTGACCCTTAGCCATGCCGCCAGCGATCCAAACCACCGACTCGTAGGCCAACAGCGAGGTTTCAGCGGCGTGGCAGTTAGTCGCCTTTGAATCATCGACCCAGCGAACGCCGCCAAACTCTGCAACGTCAGCGATTCGATGCCCCGCAGGCTCGAAGGCACGCAACCCGGCCAGAACGTCAGCCGCCGAAACCCCGTATGCGCGAGCCAATGCCGACGCCGCGAGGGCATTCGCGACGTTGTGCGGTGCGAATGGGCGAACCTCATGCACCGAACCGATCTCCATCGCGTAGTCGGCTCGATTGTCGATGAATGCGCGATCGACCATGAGGTCCTCGACGAGCCCGAGCATCGAGCGGGCGGGCATACCTAGGGTAAAACCAATGGCGCGGCAGCCGTCGATCACGTCGGCTTCCTCAACCATGCGCTCAGTCTCGCGATCGGCGACGTTATAGACAGCCGCAACCTGCGTATTGCGGTAGATGCGCGCCTTGGCATCGCGGTAGGCCTCAAACGAGCCGAACAGATCAACGTGGTCAGGGGCAAGGTTGAGGCAGACCGACGCGACGGGGCTCGCGGAGTAGAGGAACGGTAATTGCGGCGCGCCAACCTCGACCGCGAGCACGTCGAAACCCACAGGATCCATCACAGCATCAATGAGTGACACCCCGATGTTTCCAACCGCGGCCGTGCGGTGTCCAGCCGCTCGAAGCATCGACTCGAGCATCAGGGTCACCGTGGTCTTACCGTTGGTGCCCGAGATCATCAGCCAATCGGCAGCCTCTGGACCACGCAGGCGCCAGGCCAGTTCGAGTTCACCCCAGACGGGGACCCCCTGCGCCTGAGCGGCCGTAATGATCGGCGCAGATGGTGGCAGGCCAGGTGACACCACGAGCACGTCGACGCCGGCCGGCAGCGTGTCTCCGTCGCCGAGTCGGACGGTCGCGCCCACTACTTCCAGCACATCGGCTCGTGCACGTTGCTTCACGCCGTCGGCCGCATCGACGACCGTGACGTGTGCGCCCAACTGAGTGAGATGGTCGGCCGCGGCAAAGCCAGCCACCCCAATCCCTGCCACGACCACGTGGGTCTGCGTCCAGTCAGAGTCCCGGTTGAGGTCCGCGACGTTGACAGGGGTCACTGCTTAACCCACTCCCCGTAGAAGATCCCCAGACCCATAGCGACGAGAAGCCCTTGGATGATCCAGAAGCGGACGACTATTTGTACCTCGGGCCAACCGACCATCTCGAAGTGGTGATGAAGTGGAGCCATCCGGAACATCCGCTTGCCAGTGAGCTTGAAACTGCCGACCTGCCCGATCACCGACAGGGCCACGATCACAAAAAGGCCAGCGAAAAGCGGCAGCAAGAGTTGGGTACGCGTCAGCACTGCGAGGGCAGCTACCGCCCCGCCCAGAGAGAGAGAACCGGTGTCACCCATGAAGATCTTCGCTGGTGAACTGTTCCACCAGAGGAAGCCGAGGCACGCGCCGCCAGCAGCGGCCGCGAAGATGGCCATGTCGAGCGGATCGCGGACGTCGTAGCAGCCAGCGATATTGCCGAACTCGCAGTTCTGCCCGTACTGCCAGATCGAGACGATGGTGTACGCGCCGAAGGTGATGACCGACGCGCCAGCCGCCAAACCGTCGAGCCCGTCGGTGAGATTGACCGAGTTGGTGGTAGCGGTCACCAGGAACCAGATCCACAAAAGGAACAAGAACAACGGCAGAATTACCGGGGTGTCGCGGAAGAAGGACACTGCCTGAGAGGCAGGTGTACGCCCCGCTTCATCGGGAAACTGCGTGGTTAACACGGCGAAGGACAGCGCAACCGCAGCCTGACCCAGCAGTTTGGTACGTGCCCGAACTCCAGTGCTGCGCTGCTTGAAGATCTTCAGGTAGTCGTCAGCGATGCCAACCAGGCCCAGCCCAACCGTCAAGTACAAAGCCAGCAGCCCAGAGACACTCGGCGCCCGCCACACAATCACATGCGCCCCGAAGTAACCGACCAGCAAACCGCCAAGGATTGCAAGGCCGCCCATCGAAGGCGTACCAAGCTTGCCCTGATGCGCGGGGTACAACTCACCTTCGCTCGACACGCGAATAGCCTGCGAATACCCGTGCTGACGCAAGAACCTGATCAGCATTGGCGTACCAAGCAGTGACACCGCGAGGCTCAATGCTGCCGCGTAGAAAACAAGTCTCATGACGCAACCTCAGTGAGAGCAGCGGCAACACGTTCGAGCCCGACTGCGCGCGAGGCCTTCACCAGGACGACGTCACCGGGCATGACCTCACTACGCAGCACCTCGATCGCTGCCTCGATGTCCGCAACCACTGTCGCTCTCCCCTTGTCACCACTGAGCTTTGCTGCGCCCACTTCGATCCCGCCAGCCGCCACACCGACAACAAGCAGACGATCTACGCCGAGTTCGACGACGAGGCCGCCAAGTGCCTCATGCGCATCACCAGACATCGCCCCGAGCTCACGCATCTCGCCCAGCACCGCCCATGATGTGCGACCCAGACCAGACTTGTGCCTCGAGATAGCGATCAACGCTCGCAAGGCCGCACCCATCGACTCGGGGTTGGCGTTGTAGGCGTCATTGATCACCGTGACACCTTCAGAGGTCGTGGTCACTTCCATCCGCCAACGACTCGCCGGACGCGCCGACATTAATCGTTCCAACACGACCTCAAGTGGCACTTTCAGCCCGACCCCCACCGCAATGACCGCAGCCGCATTAAGCAGGTGGTGCGCGCCATGTAGACCGAGGATGAGCCGTTCGCGACGACCTTCCACGACAACATCGGCCGAAGGCCGACCCTGGTCGTCAAGCACGACATTCTCGATCCGAACGTCCGCGTGGTCATGGGTTCCAAAGGTGATGACCCGGGCACGCGTTCGCGACGCCATCGCCATGACCGCAGGATCATCGGCATTAAGCACGGCGATCCCGCCTGCCTCCCCCGATGGCAGCGCCGCGATCAGCTCGCCCTTCGCATCCGCGATCACACTTCGTGAGCCGAACTCGCCCACATGCGCTGAACCCACGTTGAGTACGACCCCAACCAACGGTGGGGTGATCTCACAAAGATAGGAAATGTGCCCGACTCCGCGCGCGCCCATCTCGGAAACCAGTACCCGGGTCGACTCATCTGCCCCTAGCGCCGTGAGGGGCAATCCGATTTCGTTGTTGAACGAGCCGATCGGTGCGATGGTCGGACCGATCGCGGGAAGTACTTGTGCCAGAAGGTCTTTGGTACTCGTTTTGCCCGAAGAACCGGTAACACCGACAACGATCAACTCAGGAAGTCGTCCGATCAGGTGGCCAGCGAGGAGCCCTAAGGCCACGACGGTGTCTTCGACCACAATGCACGGAATCTCGAGCCGACGAGCAGACAGGACAGCACAAGCGCCGGACGCGATCGCCGCGTCAGCGAAATCGTGCCCGTCGTGCGTGTCACCGATGACCGCGACGAACAAGTCGCCTAGCCGCACAGAACGCGAATCGATCACAACCGAACCGTTCACGACGGCGCTTTGGTCGGCGCCGCCGGCCAACGTCCCCCCGACCGCTGATGCAATCTCAGCGAGGTCCATCCGGATCATGATGTCTCCCGAGGACTCGGCGCAGAATCATCGAGCGCGGACCCGCTGAGTGCCTGTGCAAGTTCGACCCGATCATCGAACGGCCGCACTACGCCACCAACGTCCTGGCCAGATTCGTGTCCCTTGCCAAGGATCAGGATGACGTCACCGGTCTTCGCTTCGGCAACAGCAAATCTGATCGCCTCACGACGATCAGCGATCTCGCGTACATCTGCTCCTGCCACGCGGTACGCACCCTCGAGGATTGCGGCCCGAATCGCTTCTGGCACTTCAGATCTGGGGTTGTCGTCGGTGACGAACAACACGTCAGAGTTGGTCGCCGCGAGCTCTCCCATAACTGGCCGCTTGAGCGAATCACGATCACCACCTGCGCCCAAGACCACGAGGACTCGACCACTGATACCGGCCCGAGCCGCAACCGTTGCCCGCTCGACGGCATCAGGAGTATGCGCGTAGTCGACGAGGGCAACAAGATCGCGAACTGCATCAGGGTCTCGCACTCGCTCCATCCGCCCGGGCACACCGTCGCAACCGGCGATACCCGAAGCAGCCAGCTGCAGATCGACATCAACGCTCGCGAGTACAGCCATCGCGCACAGCGCATTTGCAACGTTGAACTCACCGGGAAGGCAGACATCCAGAGCGAACTGCAGACCTAGCGGGCCAGACACCTGCGCGGTGGTTCCGCCCGGCCTGGCCTGCATCTCCGACACGGTCCAGTCCGCCCCCGCCGGGCCGAGCCCATAGGTAGTCACCGGTAAACCATTGCTCAGGGCACGAACAACGAGTTCACGTCCAAACGACTCGTCGATGTCGATCACCGCACTCGCGATATGAGCGGGGCTGAACAGCGACGCCTTCGCTTCAAAGTAGTCATCCATATCAGTATGGAAATCGAGGTGATCAGCGCTGAGATTGGTGAAGGCGCCCACGGCAAAGCGAACACCATCGACTCGACCGAGCCGCAATGCGTGGCTACTCACTTCCATCGTGACCGCAGTGACACCGCGCTCACGCATGACTGCCAACAACGCATGAACGTCAGTGGCCTCGGGAGTAGTGCGCATCGAAGGAACAGCGTCATCACCTATGCGATTGCCCACCGTCCCGATCAGCCCGGTTAGGTGGCCCGCTGCCCGCAAGCCCGCATCGACGAGGAAACTCGTAGTGGTCTTGCCATTGGTCCCCGTGATCCCGATGACCAGCAATTCGGACGACGGCGAGTCGTAGATGAAGTCGGCGACCCCGCCTAAGGCAGCGCGTGGATCGTCAACGACGAGAACGGGAACGCCGGCGCGCACCGCGCGGTCAGCGCCAGCAGGATCGGTCAGAATCGCGCTGGCCCCAGACTCAACAGCAGCACCGACAAACTCAGCTCCGTGCGTGTTGAAACCGGGCAGAGCCGCGTAGAGATCCCCAGGGCGCACAGCTCTCGAGTCGTGAGTAACGCCCGTAACGCGATAGCCGGAACCGGGCTCTGCGCCCGCGAACCGGGCGGTGGCAACGGTGGCTACCTCGACAATCTCACGAGCGGGAGTGTTCGGCCGCAGGCCCAGGGACACGACTCGACCCTACCCTGCACTCACCAGGTGACCGGGATGCGGGGACGAGCAACACCGGTCGGTGGCATCCGGAAGTGCTCGAGCGCAAATGTCATGACTCGCTTGAAAACTGGCCCTGCCAGCACGCCACCGAAGTGGCCATTCCGCGGGTTCTGCAAGAACACCGCGACGACAAGAGTCGGCTTGTCAGCGGGCGCAAGGCCGATAAACGATGAGGTGTATCCGCGATAGCAGTGACAGGCGTCATTGACGCGGTTAGCTGTTCCGGTCTTGCCTGCCACCCGATAGCCGGGGATCCCAGCATTGGGCGCAGTCCCGTCGGCCGACACGACGGACTCCAACATCTCGCGAACTGTCCGCGCGGTGGTGGCGCTAACGACGCGCGTGGTCTGCGGCGCGGGAGCAGCCTCAAACGAACCGTCCGGCAACGAATAACCAGCCACAAGCGAGGGCGAAACGCGCACGCCGTTGTTTGCGATCGTGGCGTACACCGACGCTGCCTGAACCGCATTGACCGATAGGCCCTGGCCGAACGCGATGGTGCCGAAGGAGGTTGCCGACCAATCAGCCGGCGCGGGCACAAAACCAGTGCTCTCACCAGGGAAGTTCAAGCCGGTTGCAGTGCCGATACCGAATCGCTTGATGTACTTGTAGAGCGCTGGGCCGCCGATGCGCTCAGCCGCCATGATCGTGCCGATGTTGCTCGACTTCGCCAGCACACCGTTGAGGGTGAGCCGCAACGTGCCATGTGGATTGTGGTCGTGCCAGATCTTGGCCGGCCGCTTGAGTACTGGTGGGATGACCAACTGAGTCAGTGGATTGGCCTTCTTCTCCTCGATCACCGCGGCCATCGTCATCACTTTGCTGGTTGAGCCCGGCTCGAAAACCTCAGACAACGCTCGGTTCCCAACATCAGCCTGCACGGCCTCGGCAGCGCGATTGGGATCGAAGGTAGGCACGGTCGCCAGCGCATAGATCTGGCCAGTGCGAATATCCATCACCACTACCGTGCCGCTATCGGCGCGGGCCAGTTTCACCTGTCGTGCCAAAGCATCTTGGGCCACCCACTGCACGTCGCGATCGATCGTCAAGCGAACGTTGTTACCAGCGATCGGATCGGTGCTTGACGAGGATGCGGTCGGAATCTCTTGCCCGTGTAGTGAACTTTCAAAGATCTGGGAACCGGGTGTTCCCGCAAGTTCCTTGTTAAGCCCGTATTCGATTCCGCCGCCACCAGTTCCGTCAGCTCGCATGTATCCGACGACATTGGCAGCCACTGGCCCGGCGGGGTATACCCGGACGGTCGATGGCTCGCTGAAGATGCCCGGCAGCTTAAGCGCCGCGACCTTGCTCCAGTTCTCTGGCGTTATGTTCTTCGCAACATAGGCAAAGCGACGAGTGCCACTCAGACGACTGGCGTAAACGGCTACATCCCCGCGAAGCACCGACGCGAGTGCGCGGGCTTCGGCTCGGGCGTCTTGGACGAGGGTCTGATCGACTGTGATGTTGCGCGCAGCCACCGTGGTGGCAAGTGGAATCCCGTTGCGGTCCGTGATCACTCCACGGATGGCCGGAGTCTGCACTGTCCGGGTGCGATCCTTGACCGCCTCGGCCGCCAATGACGGGCCTTGAATTGCCTGGAGGTCGATCACCCTGCCAGCCACCACAGTCAGGACCATGAGCAGCCCGATCTGCCATGCCCGGATCCGACGCCTCGCATCGCCGGGCACAAACCGACGAACCTGCGGGCGTCCCGGTGGACGTGGTGACATCCGACGCTCAGCGGAGACTCGTTCCTGCGGCCGGGGACGCCGAGGGGGCGGGGCGAGGGTGGTCACCCGATCGAACCTTTCGTCGGAGCATCGATCGTGGCACCGTCGGAAGTTATTGAGCCTGAATGGGTTACAGCGCCCGAACCTGCCGGAACAGTTGCCGGCAGCGACGAGTGCGAGGTCGCCACCGGAGTTGAGTGCGACGCCGTCGACACACGCGGCTTAGCGGCAGGCTTGGTCGCGCGGGAACTACTGGAACGACTTGATCTGGTCGCGGGCTTGGCTGCACTCGGTGTCCCCAAGATGGCACCGTCGGCCAGTCGAATGAAGACAGGTGTCTCCGCGGGCACCATGCCCAACGCGCGAGCCCGAACCTCAAGGCGTTCAGGAGATTCGGCTGCCGTGACGTACTGCATCAAACCCTGCTCAGTGATCGCCAAGTCGTGCTGAGTGCCAAGCAACCCGCTGATCTCGAAAGCCCCCTGGGCAAGGGAGGTGTTGAGCGCCAGGAGTAGCGCCATCCCGCCAGTGAGCAGGGCCAGCACGATGAAGGCAAACATCCCCGTACCAGCGACTGTCGCCGCCGGCTTGGGAACTTGACGAAGATCAGCGCGGGCCTCGACGGCGGCTTCGGGTGCCGGTGTTGCTGAAGGAGTTCGGGTGGCCGGAGCTGTGGCACTCATGCTGCATCTCGCATTCGCACGGCAGCGCGAAGACGTGCCGATGCTGCGCGTGGGTTCGCCTCAATCTCGGCCGGTGTTGCCGTCTCAGAGCCACGAGTGAGCAAGCGGAGTTCAGGCTCGTGACCTGCTGGTACGAAAGGCATATCAACGGGGACATCGCTTGTGGCGCGGGCCGTGAGCGCCCTCTTGGTGATGCGGTCCTCGAGCGACTGGTAGGACATCACGACGATTCGGCCCCCGACGTTCAACGCATCGATCGCCGCCGGCAGCGCCTTCTCCAACGCATCCAACTCGGCGTTTACTTCGATACGCAAGGCTTGGAAGGTGCGCTTGGCGGGGTTGCCGCCGGTACGTCGAGCCGGTGCAGGAATCGACGAACGCACAATGTCAACCAACCGTGCACTCGTCGTGAATGGCTCTCGAGCGCGTTCGCGGACAACCGCATTAGCGATCCGCATCGCAAACTTCTCTTCACCGTATTCGCTGAGCACTCGCGCTAACGGCTTGGCGGCGTATGTGTTCAGAACGTCCGCGGCCGTCTGCCCATGGGTGGGATCCATGCGCATGTCCAGCGGCGCATCCTGCGAGTAGGCAAAGCCACGCTCTGCTTGATCGAGTTGCATTGAGGAGACGCCGAGATCGAACAAAATCCCGTCGATATGCGGCAGGCCCGCCTCGGAGAGGATCCGCGGAAGTTCGTCATAGACCGCATGGACCAAGATCGTTCGATCAGCAAACGGGGCCAGCCGATCCGCCGACAAGGCAAGTGCCGCCAAATCCCGATCGACCCCAATGAGCCTTACCGCGGGGAAACGCTCAAGCAGTGCAGCGCTGTGACCACCAAGGCCAAGTGTTGCGTCCACGACTACAGCCCCGGGGCGCTCAATGGCCGGCGCAAGCAGCGCTAGGCATCGCTCGAGCATGACCGGGACGTGTGAAGGAGGAACTCCTCCTGCCGTTGTGGACTCGGACAATGTGCTCAGCCGATCCGAGTCACGAGGTCGGAGACGAGGTACACAAAGCCGGCAGCAAGGCCAGATGACGCTACAAGGACCCCAACCGGGCCAGAGGCTGCCTGAACAATCGCGCTATTGCGGCTGGCCAGAGGCATCGAACGCTCGGTACGTCGAAGCAGGGTGAGATCCATCGTCAGGCCTCCTCGCCCTAGGGGCGTCGCGGTGGGGGTCTTGGTAATCCGGAGCTGATGCTCGCGTGGTTATGTCGAACAGTTCGTGGAACCAGGTCCCCGTCCGTCACCACTCGCCTGCCACCGGGGAAGGTGTGTCAGGTGGATGGCGACGGCGCGGAGGCCTCGTGCCACGACCTCAATGCGTCGGTATCACCTCGCCATCAAGGTCGACGAATGACTGCTCAGTGCCGGAGAGGTAGGACTCCCAAGTCGCGGCATCCCAGATCTCGATCCGAGTGTCAGCGCCGACTACGACGCAGTCGCGAGTCAGCCCCGCGTATTCACGCAAGGTCGGGGGGATCGTGATGCGGCCCTGCTTGTCGGGCACATCGTCAAAGGCACTCGCGAACAGAACTCGGGTGTAGGCACGCACCTTCTCGCTGGTCTGCGACCCACTACGAAGGCGTGCGGCGTAGTCGGTGAAGCCCTCACCCGTCCAGATCACCAGGCAGCGGTCCTGCCCCTTGGTCATAACCAGGCCGGCGGACAGCGCATCGCGGAATTTCGCAGGAAGGATCAGCCGGTTCTTCTCATCCAGGAGCGGAGTGTGGGTACCGAGAAACACCGGTCACTACCTCCCCTGGGTCAACGAAGGGCCTGTCCCTCCGTTGTACGCCAACATACTCCACTTTGCTCCACCGTCAACCACATTTAGTCAACCTTTCGGCCTATTTCGCCCACGAAGTAGCGACCTACGAATAACTCCGCAGGTCACAGCGGTGGAGCTGGGTGGAGGGCTGATTTGGCTAGGATGCCTGGCTCGAAGCCGCGCGGTGGTCAGATACCGCGCTATAAGGCGACGCTCAGGCCAAAAACCGGGTATCCGAGGCGCTCAATCAACGTGGTGGAGCAGGGTGGAGGACAGACTCAAGCAAGGCTGCTCAGGCGGAGGCGGTAGCGCCGCTCAGTGATCGGGGCCGGGCAGTGGGTCGACGTCGATGCGCTTACTCTCGGCGTTGGCAATGTCGACATCGCCAACTCGGATCGGCCAGTCGTGGATCACCGACGTACGCATGAGCAGATCGACGGCCGAACGGTTCTCACGACTGATCGCGCACCATACGAGCGCAAATGGAACCAAGGTGCATAGCAATGCGCGGAACAGCGCCATCACCAGGTGGAGTCGCGCACCCGAGTGATTGACCACGCGAAGGCCCATCACTCGAGCGCCCACTGATCGGCCGGTGGTGGCCCAAGAAAGCCACAGATAGAGCACCATGATGGAAAAGCCCAAGATCAGGAATAACCCGAATGACCAGTGCGGCATGGTGAATCCGCGCGGATCAAGCAAGAACAAGAAAAGCGCCCAGGCAACATACGACCCAAACGTGACCGCAACGGCCAGCACGTAGTCGATCCCGCCGGCTACTAGTCGCGAGATGACCCCGGCACGCAACCCTTGGATAGCACGTGCACCCGGGGTGAGCGGGTCGACCTTGTGCGTTCGCTCACTCATGGTCGGCCGACCCATCCGGATCGGCAGTTAACCCGGGTGAAGCAGCCTCATCAGCGGCAGCGGCAGCGCGGCCCTGGGATCGGCCCTGGGCGCGATCCTGGGCCGGTACTTGAGTTTGGATCTGCGTCTGGCGTGCACGACGGCGCAACAAAATCCGATCGACCCACCGATTGACCAGTTCATCAGCCGACACCGCCGACATCCGAGTGCCGTCGACCATGACCGTTGCAACATCGGCGGTCGAATCCCGGATGATCTCAGGCAAATTAACGTCGTCGATGACCTGCTCAGCTAGCGATGCCAGATCAACCTTGGTCCGAACGAGCTCAGTGAGGTCCATCGAATCGATCGCCGCTTCGACGATGCGCGCGAGGTCAACCCGATCGAGCACTAGTTCGGTGAGGTCCATCGAATCCAACGCGGCCATGACGATCACCTTGAGATCGACCACATCAATCACAAGACTTGTCAGGTCAACTCGATCCAGCACCTGATCAAGAACGGTCGGCACTATCGCGTCCAAAGCCTGTCCAGCGACAATCGAGGCATCAGATGTGGCCGACCCCCGGACTTCGCGACCGCGTTCGGCGAAACGCTCAGCAACTGCTGCCGGCTTCCATTCGGCTGGCACAAAGGGCGGGTCAACGACGAGTCCCCAGATCCCGCGGACAACCGGCGCTGCAGCCCTGACCGCGCTGGCGCCCACTTTGGCCATAGGCACAGCCACCGTCGCGGCTACACCGAGCGCCGCATCCAACGGGCCCTCGATCGCCTTGGGAAGTTGCGCGCCAGATTGCCGGATTACCGGAACGAGTTCGCGCATGACTTCCACCGGCACTGCATCAATCGGTGCAGTGTCAACGGGCGCAGCACTATCGGGCGCAGCACTATCGGGCGCAGCACTATCGGGCGCAGCACTATCGGGCGCAGCACTATTGGGCGCAGGGCCATCGGGCGCAGCACTATCGGGCGCAGGGCCATCAGTGCCCCATCCGGTCATGTGGTCATCTTGACGCAACCACAGTGTTCAGCGCGAACTGTTCGCACCATCAACTGCCAGCGGCCCAGACTTGGCCTCAGGGAAGTAATCCTGGCCAATACCGGTGTCGCGCTTGGGAATCATCACCGAGCGAACCCACGACACGATGACATCTCCGTGCTGGTTGAGGCCGCGAGTGACCATCGTGATGATGCCCATCCCTGGTCTCGACGAACTCTCGCGCATATCGGTACAGACGCTCTCGGCATAGAGCGTGTCACCGATGTAGACAGGATGGGTGAGCTTGATATCTGTCCAGCCCAGGTTCGCCACAGCGTTCTGACTCATGTCGATCACCGACAAGCCAAGGATCAGCGCCACCGTGAGGCCAGAATTAACGATGATCCGGCCGCCAGTGATCGGATTGGACGATGCAAGGTGGGCATTGAAGTGGTTCTGATTGGTGTTGCACGTCAGTTGTGTGAACCACGTGCTGTCGGTTTCGGAGATCGTCCGGCCGAATGGGTGCTGGTAAACGTCTCCAACGACGAAATCATCGAAGAAGCGACCGAGTTGCGCTGGGTGCACCGTCATGTGAATCAAACCTCTTTCTTCGTCGGGAGCCTTGATCCTGCCAGCGAAGGCACACCAGCCAGATGTCGGTACCGGTATCTAGTCGATCCTTGCGGCAGCAGCGGAACGACTGCCGGTCGACAAGCGTCCAACCACCGCCGATGTTAGCCAGCCATGAAGGCTGATGAATCCAGCGGTTGGCCGGGCAACCGACCACCCAACACGCAAGAATCAACCCAGCACCTAACCAAGCCGGTATGTACCCGGTATCTGCATGGCGTCGAGGAGACAGTGTGACGACCGAACAGTACGGATCTGCCGCCCCGACCTTGGCCCCGCCGCAGTCCGCATCGATCTCAGAACTGGTGCACGCAGCGTCGCGTATCGCCCGCTCGGTGGAATCTGTCATCGAAGGTAAGTCCGAAGTCATCCGCACTGCACTCATCGTCTTACTAGCCGAAGGCCATCTGCTCATCGAAGATGTGCCCGGCGTCGGTAAAACCATGTTGGCCAAGACATTGGCCAAGTCTTTGGACTGCTCGGTGCGTCGCATCCAGTTCACGCCCGACCTGCTGCCCGGCGATGTCACGGGGGTCAGTGTCTTTAACCAGGACACACGTGGCTTTGAGTTCCGCCCGGGCGCCGTCTTTGCCAACATCGTGCTCGGGGACGAGATTAACCGTGCGTCGCCGAAGACTCAGTCAGCACTGCTCGAATGCATGGAGGAACGCCAAGTCACGGTCGATGGCATCACCTACCACCTCTCGCCGCCCTTCATGGTCATTGCAACTCAAAACCCCGTCGAGATGGAAGGGACCTATCCCCTGCCGGAGGCTCAACGCGATCGCTTCATGGCACGAGTCTCGATGGGTTACCCAGATCAGGTGGCCGAGATGGCCATGCTTGCCGATCATGCCGCGACCAGCCCGCTCGACTTGATCACACCAGTCGCAGATGCAGCGCAGGTGGCGCAGTTGGTCGACGTCGTGCGCACGATCTACGTTGCGCCGTCTATCCGTCAGTACGCCGTCGATCTAGCAAATGCGACCAGAACACACCGCGACATAAGACTCGGTGTCTCGCCGCGCGCAACCTTGCACCTCGTACGAGCGGCAAAAGCGTCGGCTGCCCTCGACGACCGCGACCACGTACTCCCCGATGACCTTCAACGCCTCGCATCATCGGTGTTGGCGCATCGACTCATCCTGACTGCCGATGCTCAAATCGCTGGACGTTCGCCAGAAAACCTGGTCGCTGAGGTTGTCGGCCGCATCGCTGTTCCAGCAGCCGTGCGAGCCTGACGGCGCACCCAATGCTTACGGCCCTTCGACAACTCACCCGACGCGGACGCTACTTTCTCGCAGTCGGTGGGGGCGTGGTCGTCGTGGCCTCAGTGCTCAGCCAGCGCGACCTCATGCGCATCGGCCTGGTCTTGATCGCCCTGCCCTTGTTGGCGGCGGCGCTGGTGGCTCGTACTCGCTTTCGACTCGCCATGACCCGCGGCTTGCAGCCAAGCAGGGTGCAAGCCGGCGAGACGACCACCGCCGTCATCCGGCTGGAGAATCTGTCGCGGCTGGCCCATGGGCTGCTGCTCGTCGAGGACTCCGTCCCTTGGGAACTCGGCCAAAACCAGCGACGAGTCATGACCAAGATCGATCCCGGTAAACGACACCACATCCGGTACGAGCTGGTCGGCACGGTGCGCGGGCGGTACGAGATTGGTCCGCTGAACGTGAACTTTGTTGACCCATTTGGACTGTGCAGGGTTCAGCGAGATTTCACCACCACCGACACCCTCACCGTTGTTCCGACTGTGGTCTCGCTGCCCGCCATTCCATTGGCCGGTGACTGGAATGGGGCCGGTGAATCTCGAGCCCGATCCATGGCCGCCACCGGTGACGACGACGTCATCCCCCGCGAGTATCACCTCGGCGACGACCTTCGACGCGTGCACTGGAAGTCCACCGCTCGCAGCGGCGAACTCATGGTTCGTCGCGAGGAGCAGCCCTGGCGTGCCCAGGCCACCATCGTCTTGGATACCAGAGCAGGCGCTCACCACGGCGCGGGTCAGCACTCATCATTCGAATGGGCGGTCACGGCCGTGGCCTCGATCGCCTGCCACCTCATCAGCCGTGGATATGGGATCCGCCTCGTCGACATAGACGGTAACGCGCTGCGGGCAACAGCATCCGTCCCGGAGATGCTCTCGGGCCTGGACTCGGTGGGAGTGCTGCTCGACTGCTGCGCAACGGCGGCCTTCACCCCAGGTCTGACCCCGGCTATCGCGCACACTGCTCGCTGGGGTCAACGTTCGGATGGCCTGTTCATCGCCGTGCTCGGCGAACTCGCACTACCCGACGCAGACACCATCGCCCGACTCCGCACGGGGCATGGCAGCGGCTTCGCCCTACTCCTCAACACCTCCAGCTGGAGCCAGATCCAGTACCCCGATGACGCCCGCCTGAAAGGTGCCGCCGCCCTGTTGACCGCTGCGGGCTGGCGGGTGGCGGTGTGCGAACCAGACATCGACCTGGGCACAAGCTGGCGCGCACTCGCCCAAGCCGGCGTCACCGCGGGGGGCGCACGATGAGTGCGACGCACGGCCGCAGTGACATCGGCTCTGCCCTCATGGCCACTGGGATAGGCCCGGCCGATTACGTGGCCATCGAGCGAGAACGGCTACCCATCTCCGCATTGGCTTGCGCTGGATCAGTCGCGCTCGCGACACTCTCACTCCTCCCGATCTTCCTGAACAACAGTTGGCTAGGCACGTCCTTGTTGACCGTGAGCCTGGTGACCCTGGTCGGAGCATTGGCTACCTGGCTGCGGGTACCGATCTTCCTAGTGCCTATCGCACAAGGGATCGCGCTGTTTTGCGTGCTGGTCGCCCGGTTCACCAGCGACGGCTACCTCGGCTTCATCCCAAGTCCCGCAGCGCTTCGCTCCCTACGAGCAGTGACTGGGGCGGGCCTGGCGGAGATAGAGCGGTTCGCGCCGCCCGTGCCGGTTTCGGCCGGCGTGTCCGCCATCGCAGCCCTAGGTGTGGGCGTTGTCGCGCTGGTGGTTTACACCCTCGAGGTCTGCCTTCGCCTACCCGCGATCGCAGGGATTCCCCTCGTCGCCTTATATGTCGTCCCGTCTCTCGTCCTGGACTCGGGTGCACCCTGGTGGACTTTCTCGCTCGTCGTCGCAGGGTGGCTTGTTCTGCTCGTCACAGATCAGCGCACGACCATCTCGAGTTGGGGACACCTCGTCAGATCAGCTGGTACCGAGTCACCTTCGCGAGCCTTGTCAGGTGCGTCATCGTCGGCGGTTCGCCTGGGTGTCCTGGCGGCAGCCTTGGCACTACTGGTTCCAGTACTGATTCCTGGCCTGACGGATGTGGTGCTCAAAGGAATCCTGAGCACCGACACCGGTACCGGCGTGTCCGCAGGGGGGAGCGTCACCGGCATCGACCCACTGGTAACGCTGCGGCGCCAAGTTCTAAATCAACCTCCGGGAACACTCTTTCGTTACCGCACCGATGATCCAACCCCGTCCTACCTTCGCGCCGCCGTCTTGGAGGACTACAGCGGTGACACGTGGCGGGTACGCCCCACCGACAACGCCATTGCGCTGAACACACCAGGCGTGATCAAGAGCCTCGCCGGACCTGTGTTCGCCGATGCCAGCACCCGCCAGTACGACTTCCATGCGGCGGCGTTGGTCAGCCAATATCTACCGCTCCCTGAGCACCCAGTAGAGATTTCAGTCGACCGGTCGTGGGGGGTCAACCCGGCCACCGGTGCGGTGGCTGGGCTCCCCGGCGACTCACCTGGGTGCTGCTCCGACACGTCAGGCGCGCTCTGGCAAGTGAGCGCTGTCGATGGCGATCCGTCACCGACCCAACTACGCGCTGGGCCGGTGCCGAGCAAAGGCGAACGCGCCACGATTAGCGCCTCGGTACCAGCCTTCCTGGTCGATACGGCCCGCACTGTAACCACAGCAACGACAAGTGATTACGACGCTGCCGTCGCCATCCAATACTGGTTTCGTACCAACTTCCGCTACAGCACCGACATCGCGTCGCAGGAATCATCGGATTACCTCCAACAGTTCCTGCACGACCGCACGGGGTACTGCGAGCAGTTCGCGGCGACGATGGCGCTGATGGCCCGCGGACTCGGGATCCCAGCTCGGGTCGTAGTCGGATTCACGCCAGGCACCAAGGACGCGGAAGGCTGGTGGACCGTTACCGCCAAGAACGCTCATGCCTGGCCAGAGCTGTTCTTCCCCGGCACTGGCTGGGTGCGGTTTGAGCCCACTCCACGCACTTTCTACGACGGCGGACTCACCGTGCCGGCCTACACCGAGCCAGCAGCATCAAGCGCCGGGCCCGCACCAGCCAAGCCCGTCGTCAAGCCATCTACACCCAAGCCGTCGGCGCACCCCTCGGCCGTCCCCATATCGACCGGAAGTAGTTGGGCGGCAACAGCAGATACCTGGCGCCAGCGCGGGTTGGTCGCATTGCTGATGTTTGGACTTGCCGCGCTCACCTTGCCCGCAGTTCTGCGACTGATCAAACGTCGACGTCGAATGAGTGACGGCGGAGTTGAGGCGATGTGGGATGAACTCCGAGACACGGCTCTCGATCTTGGGCTCGCCTGGACCGAGTCGGCAACCCCACGACAAGTGGCTGCCTCAGTGATCAGTTCGGCGCGACTCACCGGCGATGCGGCTGAAGCCACTACGCGCCTGTGTCGAGCAACGGAGCAATCGCGCTACTCAGCCAGCCCCCCGCGAACCGGTCGACTCACCACCGACGTGCGCATTGTGCGCCGCGCGCTGTTGCGTCGAATGGACCGCAGTACCCGAGTACGCGCAACACTGCTGCCACCGTCACAGCGGCACTAACGCCTGGCAGCGCTTAGCGCTGCCAGGCGACTCGTGGCTGGGCAGCTCGGTGGCTGGGCAGCTCGGTGGCTGGGCAGCTCGGCGGCTAGGTGGCTCGGTGGCTGGGCAGCTCGGCGGCTAGGTGGCTCGGTGGCGTACTCGTCCGATGGACAGGTACGCGATCGGGCCGATCGGCTGAACGAAACATCCCAATGCCCACAATGGTTTTGGGCCGCGTACCAGATCTCTGGGACGCCGCGCCAAGTCGACTAAGGCCACGGTGGTGAGAACCAATTCGACGGCTCCCCCTGCGATGACGGCTGCTCGTTGACCATCGGTGAGGTCACTCCAACTTTTCTTGGTAGCCATATCGCCACGCTACCCCGAGCAACTGATCGCTCACGGGGATTTGAGAAGTGGGTGAGATCCGCCACAGGGCCGGTCTGGGTCAAGCGCCCGAGCGAATTGCGACTATCGGCCGGTGTCGTCGCCGTCGCGGCGGCGACGGAATCGCTCGTCCATACGATCCATGAAGCCCGACTGCGGCGCAGCGGACGGAGACGCTGGGGCAGCAGCCGCTGCCTCCTCGCCAGGTTGGCGCATGGAGCGGACCACGGCGAAGGTGCCACCAAGCATGAGCACGAAGCCCAAGACACCTACCGGAACGATTGATGTCGCGGAGCCCGCGACCAAAACACCAATGCCAGTCAAGGCAATGAGCACGCCGAGCGCAGCCTGGCGCCGGGCGCCTGGGCGAGGACCGACCGAGCGCAGACTGGATGCAAACTTCGGGTCCTCGGCATAGAGAGCCCGTTCCATCTGCTCAAGCAGGCGCTGCTCGTGTTCAGAGAGCGGCACAGTTCCTCTCCTCCTCGTTTCCTCGACGAGAGTGGTGACTTACCAGCCCTAACGAGCCAGCCAGCCGTGACGTTCCCACCTCGTGGTAACAGGATAAGCATCGAATGCCAAGAACGAAACCCGGATCGGCCTATCCGTTATAAGCAACTTGAGATTTCATCGCGGCCGGGGCGCCACCGGAGCCCCGCCGAAACCGTCATCAACACCACTATCGATCAGCCTAGCGGGCTGTACTGAGCCTCGTCCGAACCGAGCGGTGGCCCGATCGACCGCCTGTTCGGCCTCCCGCCAGCCAGCAACCGGCTCGTCTAATAGCAGTTGCCGGGGGGCATCGGCGGCGGCTAGCAACCCTTCGGCGCGAACACCAACAAGACGAAGACGCGCCCGCTGTAAACCCAACGCTTCGTAGAGTTCTCGGACTGTGGCATAGATCTCATGGCTGACGTCGGTAGCTGAACGAAGTGTTCGAGAGCGGGTGATGGTCGTGAAATCAGCGAATCGCACCTTGAGCACGACGGTGCGACCGACATAGCCCTGACGCCGCAGCCGAACGGCAACCCGCTCGGAAAGTCGAAGGAGCTCGCGCCTGATCACCTCAGGGTCATCGATATCGCGGGGGAAGGTTTCCTCGGCTCCCACGCTCTTTTCGCCCTCGGGGACCTGAACCGAGCGCGGGTCGCGGCCCCAAGCCAATGCGGCCAAGTGGGTGCCGCTGGACTGGCCTAGAGCTCGCACCAAGGTGTCAACGGGGGTATTTGCGACATCGCCCACCGTGGCCAGACCCAATCGTTGCAATGCCTCTTCGGTCTTGTCGCCAACGCCCCAGAGTGCGCCCACCGCGAGCGGGTGCAAGAAAGCCACCACCCGATCCGCCGGAACCACAAGGAGTCCGTCGGGCTTGGCCCTGGTGGAGGCGAGTTTGGCGATGAACTTGGTCGAAGCCACACCAACACTGCAGGTGATCGCCTGCTCGTCATAGACGCGGGACCGGATCATCTCGGCGATGACCGCTGGCGGACCCAGCCGGCGGCGGGCACCGGACACATCGAGGAAGGCTTCGTCCAGGCTCAGCGGCTCAACAAGTGGAGTGACATCGCGGAAGATCGCCATCACCCCAGCCGACACCTCGCTGTAGAGCGCAAAGTTTGGCGGCAACACGACCACCTGCGGACACAGTCGCTTGGCCCGGGACATGGGCATGGCCGAGTGGATCCCAAATCGTCGTGCCTCATAGGTCGCTGCGGTGACAACACCGCGTGATCCATCACCCCCGACGATCACTGGCTTACCAACGAGGTCTGGCCTCGAACGCAGTTCGCAGGAGGCGAAGAAGGCATCCATATCGATGTGCAGAATCGGACAATCGTCGTCATCGCGTTGGTCGTTATCGCTTCTGGCGCTGCCCTTTCTCGCGCTGGCTATTCCATCGTTTGCCGGTCGACCAGCATCTAGTCGGGCATCAACTGAGCGGTCAGCGGCGATATCGGCCTGGGTAAGGCGCGCACCTCGCGTGATCTGACTGCGGCTCATAGGTTCATCATCGCCCTCCGCTACCCGGGCTACTGTGCCAAAGCTTGCGTGGCGCGCGCTGTGTCGCTGTCTGTGTCGCTGTCGCCTCGTCTGAAGTCACTTGGTCGCTAGCCGCTCGAGTATTGGCCGCAACCTGGCCACGCGTATCGGCGGCAGCAACTCCTTGCGGCGCGATATCGGCGTACGGCGACTGCCGAAATCCGCTGGCGTGCACGAGTACTCGACGCAAGCGTTGCGCTGACTGCTCCTCGGTACTCGTTCGTGGCGCGGTAGCAGCGACCGGGCGCGACGACCTGCTCCCTGCGGCACCCGCGACTGCGGAGTCATCACTGCCATCACTGGTACCCCTATCCGAATCGAGGAGTGCCGCAACCGCAGCGCGACCACCGACGCGCCACGCCTCGTAGACGACCCCGAGTTCCCATGCACCTGTTGCTCGGATGGAGATCCCGCGCGGGCCCGTGCGTCGGGTGAATCCGCGAACAAGTAGCAGCCAGGAGCCAAAGACGGTAGCCGCATAAGCCCCCTGCACATCCTCGAAGAATGTGGCATCGACTGGGCCGGACGCATCATCGAGGGTCAGGAAGACCACTCGTCGACCAGAGCGCACCGGCGGAGTCTGCGTAGCAACCTTGACCCCTGCAACCAACACTTCGGTGGCCGAACGTCGCTGCAGCAGATCACGTGAGCGCGTGATCCCAAGGTCATGCAACATCGGCAGATAGAAGTCGACAACGTGGCGGCTCGCATCAAGGCCCAACACCTCGAGCTCGGCGCGGACCCGTTCGGCATCGGTCATTTCTGGTAAGCCACTAGGCGCGATCTCCCCCGGTGCATCACCGAGATCAAGGGCGAGTTGAACATCGAGATCGGCAGCCCCCACCGCCACCGCTGGGGCTTGGCTCTGCCGACGCGACGCAGCGACGACATCAGCCCCAATCTCGGCGCGCGCGGACCGAGATAGCGGACTGGATCGATTACTTGGAGCCACCCCGCGCGCCGCCCGAGTAGTGGCCCGGGTGTGCCGTTCGAGATCGGCCACCTGTAAGAGCAGGTCGCGGCGCGTCACCCGACCGCGCCGGCGTACCGGAGCCGATAAGCCAATGCCGTAGAGCGAGTCGAAGCCTCCGGCGATGACAAGGCGCTCGACCACGGGTCGGGCCACCCGCGCCCGAGTCCAGAAATCTGACAGCGATCCGTATGGCCGACCAGCCACAATGCGCTCAAGTTCGGCTGCGCTCATACCTTTGACATCGGCAAGAGACAGGCGAATGCCATACGCAGACCCATCTGGCACACCAGGAACACCGGTAGGACGTCGAGGACGTTCACCAAGAATCTCAGGCGGTGGCTCGGCGTAAGGGGAAACCCGCTCAACACGATAAGTGCCCTCAGACAAGTTGACATCAAGCCCCAAGATCGCGATCCCCAGATTGCGGGCATCATCAAGGATCAACCGCTTGGGGTACATCCCCGGATCATGGGTGAGCACGCCAGCGAGGAAGGCCGCCGGATGATGTGCCTTGAGCCAAGCGGAGTGATAGGTCGGAACCGCGAAGGCTGCAGCGTGCGCTTTGCAGAAGCCGAATGAAGCGAATGCTCGAAGAATCTCCCAGACTCGTTCGATCGTGACGAGGTCATAGCCACGTGCCCGCGCTGCCGGGTAGAACCAGGCACGCACATCGGGTTGTGACTCTGGTGATCCCAGGCTGCGTCTGATCTCATCAGCCTCAGCGAGGGAACAACCTGTCATCACCGAGACGATGCGCAACACCTGCTCGTGAAAGACGACGACGCCATAAGTCGGAGCCAGCGCCAGCCGCAGATCAGGGTGCGGATACTGCGGCTCGTTCCAGCCCTGCCGTGCCCGCAGGAACGGTGTGACCATGTCGGACTTCACCGGCCCAGGACGAAACAGTGAGATGTCAGTGATGAGATCGTCGAAGGTCTCAGGTGCGAACTTGCCGATGAGTTCACGTTGTCCGGGTGACTCGATCTGGAAGCAGCCAAGTGTGTGTGCGGATCGGATGAGTTCGAACGTCGGCTCATCATCGAGTGGAACGCAATCAAGCTCGACCTGCTCACCATCGACCCGCTCGATCTCGCTGAGCGCATAAGCCATCGAGGACTGCATCCGGATCCCGAGCACATCGAGTTTGAGCAGGCCGAGTTCCTCGACATCGTCCTTATCGAACTGGCTCATCGGAAATCCGCGCCAACTTGCTTCAACCGGCGTGCGATCGAGCAAGGTGGCATCGGAGAGCAGCACACCGCAGGGATGTAGTGCGATGTGTCTGGGCAGTCCGTCGAGTGCTTCGACTAGGGAGAGGAAACCATCGAGCTCACCGCGTGCCGCAAGACGTCCTAACCCAGAAGAGCGCAATTCCGGGAGCTCTGCAAGAGCCGAACGCGCATCGCGCGCACGGATGTGTGGGAAGGCGGTGGCAAAGGCATCAATCTCACCGCGCGGCATCCCGAGCGCGGCACCGACATCACGAATCGCATGACGCACGCGATAGGTGTCGCGCATCGATACGCACACACATCGATCACCACCGAATCGGTCGAGGATGCGTTCATACACCTGCGTACGACGAGCGGACTCGACATCGATATCGATATCGGGCAATGCTCGGCGCAGCGGTGAGAGGAACCGTTCCATCAGCAGACCGTGCGCAAGCGGATCAACACCGGATATCCCGAGCAGATGGTTGACCAGGCTGCCAGCACCCGAACCACGCGCGGCGACACGTACATCCATTCCACGGATGAGATCGACTACCTCGCCCACGGTAAGGAAATATCCAGCAAACCCCAGGGTGGAGATCGTGTCGAGTTCGGCCTCTAACCGCTCACGAGCCTGATGCACCGGATGACGCGACCGATCGAGGTACTCGGTGAGTGCAGCCTCACATCGTCCGCGCAAATGCCGATCGGCCGCGAGCGCCTCGGCGGCTAGCGCGGCCGGACCACGGTCGCGCCGCACGCCGCTGAAGTCGACGGTGCGCGCCGGCAGCAGCAGATCAAGCTCGGGAACGTGTACCTCGCCAATGCCCAGATCAACTGCTGGATCGAGCCGGCACACATCGGCGAGCCGACGAGTATCGGCCAACAGCCGATCCACCTCACGTCGTTCACCCGCCTCGCCCTGCGCCACCCCGGCCAGATGCACGACCTCGGCTGCGACCCGGCGCATGTGTTCGCCGCTGGACAGGTGGCCCTCACCGTTGGCGCGGTCTAGATGCCGCGAGTCAAGTGGGACGAGGCGACGGATGGCATCGAGAACATCGATCACCGGCGCTTGATCACGTTCGGCATGCCGAACAGCACCAGCGAGTACCGCAGGAAGATCGTGCTCGCGAGCGAAGGCGAGCATGCGCGCAGCCGCGGTGGACGAGTAGGGCAATCCTCGGGTGGTCGCACCCGACAGGTCGGTGACGGCCAAGGCGGCATCACGGGCCCGATGGCTCACGATCTCGATTGCCAGGCTGCGACCGAAGATCGCCCGCCACGGCGCTAGCGCGGCAAGTGCTAGATCAGGACGACGACGAGCCAGGGCACGTCCGACCTCGGACTCAGGGCCGAGTAACGCAACGAGCCCCGCACTGTGCTCGGCGATGATCTCGGCTGCGACAACAGGTGACCCGCGTCGAGCCTCGGGCAGATCGCGAACCTGCACCTGCAACTGCGACTGCGGTGCCTGCTCGGATTCGGGCTGTAGCCCCAAGTGCGCAGCCGACACCACCCGGCACAGGGACGCCCAGCCGATACGGCCACGGGCGAGCAACACAACTCGGGGATGGCGTACCTCGACAGTGCTGCCGCCACGAACAGGCGTGCGTCGAATCCCGGCGCCTGAGGCAGAGGTCGTGGCCATCCGCTCGGCAAGAGTCGGGCCAGCACCTAACCGGCCCGCAGTAGTTCGCCGTACCCGAGAGCCCAACACAACCGGATCACTTGCATGCACGGCAAGATCGATGCCCAGGATCGGAGCGATACCTGCATCACGGCAGGCCAAGACGAACCGCACCGCGCCGTAGAGACCATCTCGATCAGTGAGTGCCAGCGCATCCTGCTCGAGCGCGGCGGCACGCTCGACCAGAGCCACCGGGCTACTCGCGCCATGGCGAAGCGAATAGCCCGAGGCCACATGGAGATGGACGAAGGGATCAGCCACAGATCAACCGCGTACTGATCTGGCGCTGAAACCTCGCCCAGAGAGCGGGCTCCCGGTCGCCTGGTCGATGAGCATGGCCTGATGTGCGACACCAAGGCGACGGGCAACTAACTCAAGGAAGCTCTCAACCTCGCGGACCAGATCATCAGCCTCGCGCGGTGATACCACCCCACGAAAACCAGCTTCCGCTGCTGCCCGCTTGGTAGCGCCAGCCGCAAAAAAGGTTGCCCACTCTGCGAATTCGGGGGCAACCTCCGCGAGGAGAACCCACGCGCTGCGCACTCGCGAACCACGCTTTGACCGGGGCCGGGCACGCGCGGCGAGTACCGCTGCAGCTGCACGTAATGCCGCAAGATGGGCGTGCGCATAACGGGACTCACTTTCGTCTGCGGCGCCTGCAGCCACGAGTTCGCGCGCGGCACCGGCCAGTAGATCGCGGCTATGCGTGGGTAGCTCCGCTGGTGCGAGCAGCATCGAGGTTGGCAAGGTTGGCAAGGTTGGCAAGGTTGGCAAGGTTGGCAAGGTTGCTGCTTGCGGTGTCGGCTCGACCAATCGCAGCGGCACTACCTGTAGCTGTGGCGCGAGCGAAGATGCAGATGCAGATGCAGATGCAGATGCAGATAGGGATGCAGATAGGGATACGGACATTAGGGCCTCCTCATCAGTTGGTACTCATCAGTTGGTGCTCAGAAATCAGATTTCAGATATTCGTGAAGTCGGAAAATCGTTGGTAGCGAAGGGAATAGCGGTGGCGCGCTCAATCCAGAGCGCGAGCGAGCCGCCACTGGTAGGGGTGTGTATGCCCGTGCGCGCGGATCTCATGCGCGAGGTCGTAAACCCCGAGGCCAGCGTGTGCACCCCATGCGGCCTCGACCCGCCACACCTCGCGTTCGACCGCACCCACGGCCTGCGAGATCGAACGTGATTCGGGCTCGGTGAGTGCGCGCACGTGCTGCGAAGTGCCCGAAGCCACGTGCTGCGATGTCCACCAACGTCCGAGTTCGATCCACTGCGCGAGGACACTGCGCACGACGTAAAGCCGGCCACGCCACAGGAACTGCGAACCCGACGCAAACTCACCTGTTGGGGCCGTACGTACATCGATGATGTCGTCGTAAGCACGCATCTCACTCCATGTGGCTAGCTAGGTCAGAGTCCACCGAGTGGACGTGGGGTAATGACGGCCGGTGAGCCCACGAAGACCGCGAGCCCCGGGACTCACCGGGCCATCACTGGAGCCGATCTGCACCTGTACCTGCAGCCGCGAAACCACAGATACCTGAGGGCTCCATCTGTTCGGACCGGAGATGAGGAAGCCAGGGAGACTCTCTCGAACACCTGTACGAACAGTTCCTAAGGTACCTCCACCCACTGACAGCGCGTCAAGTCCTTGGACATATCGATGTTCGGTTGTGCTCAAGAGCGCTGTTTTCAGGCACTGTTTGCAGGTGCTGAACTCAGGGCCGCGGCGACCTCACCGCTAGCCAAAACAGCCAGCTCACACTGCTAGCCCAAACGGCGCACTCAAGCCCCCACCTCTCGCCAGGCCGGTGGTCTTCGCGGACCTTCCGAGGCACTCATGCGCCATCAGCCTCTACTCTCAGTCGCATGATGAGTCCCGTTGCAGTGCGCCAAGGCGACAATCCCCCGGGTACCCGCCCTTCAATGCACGCCATTCCCCAAGACTCGTTGCAGCACCTCACCGGCAGCCAGTTGGCCGGGGTCACCAAGCCAGGCCGCTGACTCATGGCCAGCGATCTACCCCAAACGCCTAGGCCCGCCTATCAGGTAGTCAACAAACCCGATGCCGCACAAGACATTCCGGCCGTCGTCAGCATGCACGTATTTGGTGTTTCCGGGATGAGAATCGCACGAGCACTGACTCGGATGGGAATCGACCGCACAGCAGTTCGCAACCTCCCGGGGGTCACCTTCGCGAAGATGCTCGGCACCGGATCTGGTCGAACATTCACGACCCGAGACGCCGATCCAAGGCACTGGGCCATCCTCACCTGCTGGTCCGATCCCGACGGCCCCGACCAATTCGAGCAGTCGGCAAGCTATCGCTCTTGGTCCTCATTCGCCGACGAACAGGCTCGATTTCTACTGCGCCCGTTGGTATCTCGCGGCACCTGGGCCGGTCAGTCGCCATTCGGTGATCCCTTGCCACATCGGTGGGACGGACCCGTCGCAGCGATCACGCGCGCGCGAATCAAAACCTCGCAGTGGCGCGCTTTCTGGTCAGCTGTCCCGCCTGTATCTGGCGACCTGCACACGATCGACGGCATGCGCTACGCCATCGGAATCGGCGAGGCACCGGTCGGGCTACAAGGCACCTTCAGCATCTGGGATTCGGGCTCGGCCCTAACCGAGTTCGCGCATCGACGTTCGGCACACACCGAGGTCATGCGCCGCACCCATGAAACCGGCTGGTACGCCGAGGAGCTCTTCGCCCGCTTCGCCCTCACTGATTCGCGTGGCACCTACAACGCGCTGGACGTCAATTGAAAGCGCGAGCGAGCGCAGCGCAGAACAAGCAGAGCCGAGCAGCGCAGGGCTGAGCTGAGCTGAGCTGGGCAGGGCTGGGCTGGGCAGGGCTGAGCTGAGCTGAGCTGAGCGCAGTGCCGAAAACCCTCAGCGCCCAGCCGTGATCAGGATCCAGGTGTGATCTGATTGCCAGACGAAGGCGCAGCAGGCATCGGGCGTGGCACCCGAGTCGGTGCCGCCGACCACAGACTCTTGAGAATCAGCCCGGCCACAGGCGGCAGCACGATCAGCCCGATAAAGAACCCTGACAACAGATCCATCGCCACGAAGTACACCGATGCGGCGGTCACAAGCGCCGTACCCACGATCCGGCCGGTAAGCCCAAACGTCACACTCGACGACCGACGCCGGGCGCCAGCGTTGCTCCACGTCGGTGCCGCCACGTTGGTTGAGAGCGCCGACATCAGCGAGATCGCGGGCACAGCCGAACCCACACGCACGGGCACAACTCCGCTCGATCCCGAAGGCACCCACTGACCAGCTGGCAATATCGCGCTCTCATCTCCCAACACAGTGAGACCTTCGACGCGCAATCGCCCCAACTTTCGGCCGGACCCCGCCCTAGTCGCCCGTTCGGCCCAGACCTGTTGGTCGCAATAAACACGCACCACTAGCGACGTGCGTGGGTGCCAGGCCATAGGGTCATTCGCGATGAGCGTTCGCGTGTACTCCGGACCCCACGCCGACCGTCGCCGAGGCGATGGCGGCGCGGTCGTTCGACTGTTCCCATGGATCCTTGCCGCGCTCACGATCCTGGCCCAGATCGCCTGGCCGCTGACCGCTGGCTCGACTCGTGACACCATCACTGTCGCCTCGGTCGTGCTGTTCTTCCTGGCAACCGTCGTGCACTCGATCATCACCCGCAAGTGGCTCTGGACCCTGGGTTGGCTGGGGATCAGCATGGGCATCGGACTGATCGCGGAGATCCTCGGTACCAACACCAGTTTCCCGTTCGGGGTGTACACGTACGGCCCCCGTCTCGGCCCCGCACTCCTCGGCGTTCCGCTGTTGATTCCGATGGCCTGGGCGATGATGAGCTACCCCGCGCTACTGGCTGCTCGACGACTCGCCCAAGGGTTACTCAGTGCACCACTCGTCGGCGCCCTAGCCCTGGCCTCATGGGATCTGTTCCTTGACCCCCAGATGGTTTCCGAAGGCCACTGGACCTGGACCGACACCGGACCCCAACTTCCCGGCATACCCGGTGTGCCACTGCAAAACTTCATCGGTTGGTTCTTCGTCTCACTGCTGATCATGCTGGCGCTCGACCGCCTCCCACGACGCCGCACCGACGGCGCTGCGGGCGATGGAGTCCCGGCGCTGCTCTACCTGTGGACCTACTACTCCTCCGTTCTCCTTAACGGCGTGTTCGTGCATCGACCTGGCGTTGCTCTCTGGGGCGCAGTCATCATGGGCGCAGTAGCGATCCCCTACTCGTATGCGCTATGGACCGGTCGCGACTAACTCGCGTCGCTGAGTGGGCCGTTGCTACCGCTGCGATCGGCGCCTGCGTGGCCACCGCGCACACGGCGTACAACCTTCGACGTATGCGAGTGCCTTCCGCATCACCGCCATCGATCGTCGAACCGGTCAGCGTTCTCGTGCCAGCCCGCAATGAGGCAGACCGCATTGGTGCGTGCGTGAAAGCACTCGTCGCATCCATCGGCCTCCTCGACCTCGAGATTCTGATTCTCGACGACGGTTCGACAGATTCCACTGCCCAGATCGCCCTTGCTGCCGCCCACGGCAACCCGCGAGTTCGCGTCATCGACGGTGGCGACCAAGCGCTCCCCACCGGTTGGCTGGGTAAGACCTGGGCCTGCGAACGCCTTGCGGCACAAGCAGTTGGCTCAGTTCTCGTCTTCGTCGATGCCGACGTCGCGGTTAGTCCGCATGGAATCGCGGCGAGCATCGCGCTGCTACGCGAGGCCAACCTTGACCTCGTCTCGCCCTACCCCCGCCAACTCGCAGAAGGCGCACTGCCTCGCCTTATCCAGCCGCTGCTCCAGTGGTCGTGGGCGACCATGTTGCCACTGGGCGTGGCGGAGCACTCGGCCCGTGAATCACTCGCCGCGGCAAACGGTCAGCTGCTAGTCATCGACACAACGGCATACCACCGCAGTGGTCGACATGCTGCCGTCCGCGACGACATCCTCGACGACGTCGCGCTGCTGCGCGCGATCAAGCGCTCTGGCGGTTCAGGTGTCGTCGTCGATGGCACCGACATCGCCACCTGTCGCATGTATGACAACGGCTCGGCGCTTGTCGACGGCTACACCAAGTCGCTGTGGTCGGCATTCGGCTCGGCGGCTGGATCAGCCGGCGTGGTAGCACTGCTGTCGTGGCTGTACGTCGTCCCGAGCGTCGCGCTGATCGCAGGCCCTACCCCCAGCGCCCGTCGCTGGGGAGCCGCCGGCTACGCCGCTGGCGTCAGCGGACGAGTTCTCGTCGCGTCCCGCACCGGTGGCCGAGCCATTCCCGACTCACTCGCACATCCACTTTCGGTTGCCATGTTCGGCGCGCTCGTTGCCGAATCGTGGCGACGGCACAGGGCGGGAACGAACACGTGGCGGGGTCGCAACCTCCCGTGACCAACCTCCCCGGGCAGAGCACCTAGGCTCACTGTTCGTGGCACGAATTGTGGTGATCGGTGCAGGCATGGGCGGCATGGCGGTCGCCGCACGCCTTGCCGTCAAAGCCCATGAGGTCACGATCCTTGAGCAGTCGTCGACCTATGGCGGCAAACTCGGACGCTTTGAACGTGACGGATTCGTCTTCGATACAGGGCCATCACTGCTCACCATCCCGGCTGTTTACCGAGATCTGTTCAACAAGACTGGTAGACCCCTCGAAAGCTCGGTCGAACTCCTCGACCTCGATCCAGCGTTTAGCTACCGCTTCCCTGACGGCACAGTGGTGGACATGCCCGGCGTTGGCATCGGGCAATGCGCGGCCGCACTAGGCGCTGCCCTCGGCGGGAATGCCGATGAGCAATGGCGCGCCTTCTCGCAGCGTGCGGCTGACATGTGGCAGGTAACTCGCCGACCTTTCCTGGAGTCTCCCCTCTCGGGGGTACGCGACCTCCTGCCTCTCGCCCGCGATCTTTCAGCCGTGCGAACGGTTGCACCATTCACCTCCCTGCGTTCACTAGCCGCGCAGTACCTCGACGATCCTCGACTCCGAATGCTCGTCGATCGATACGCCACCTACGCCGGCTCTGATCCCCGACGCGCACCCGCTGCCCTCGCCACCGTCCCCTACGTTGAACAGACCTTCGGCGCGTATCACATAGCGGGTGGCATCCGCCGGCTCGCAGATGCTCTGTACGAGCGCACACTCGAACGCGGAGTCGCCTACCGTTTCGACACCGACGTCGCCGAGGTTCTCACGAACGCGGCGAGTGTGAGCGGGGTTCGACTCGCCGACGGCAGTGTCATCGATGCCGACATCGTGGTGTCAAACGCCGATGCAACGCATCTTTATCGAGACCTTGTGCGCGACAACCGCGCCCGTAATCCCTTACGCAGCTTAGGAAAATCAACCCCCTCACTGTCAGGCTTCGTACTGCTACTCGCTGTTCGCGGACGCACGCCGGGGCTGCGGCACCACAACGTCTGGTTTCCTCAGGACTATGACGCCGAGTTCGACTCGATCTTCGGGCGTAATCCAAAACCGGTCGACGATCCCACCATCTACGTGTGCGCACCCGACGATTCAGCGATGCGGCCAGACTCCGATCACGAGTCGTGGTTCGTACTTGTTAACGCACCACGGCACTCCTTGACCGGCGCCACCGGCACCATCGACTGGACCGCAACTGGCCTGGCACAGACCTACCGCGATCGAGTCTTGACAGTGCTAGCCGAACGCGGGGTCGACGTACGTGATCGGCTGCTGTGGTCGCAAGTTCGCACTCCAGCCGACCTTGAACGAGATACGCGAGCGCCCGGTGGTGCCATCTATGGAACGTCCAGCAACGGATCTCGCGCTGCCTTCCTCCGCCCGGCGAATCGTTCACCGGTGCCTGGCCTGTTCCTGGTTGGCGGATCAGCCCACCCAGGTGGCGGTCTACCCCTTGTCGGGATGTCAGCGGAGATTGTTGCGAATCTAATCGGACGCGCCTAACCATGCCCGAAAGTTGTTCTCCCACAAGAGAACTCCCCGTACGATCACCTGAAGAAGTGAGGCGAGGTACCGGATGACTCAGGCTTCAAGTGGCAGACGCGAAACCACCACAACGCAGATCCAGGACCAGGATTGGTCAGGCCGCACGATCTCAGGCGAGCACTACGACAAGGTCGCCTTCATTGACGTCGACATGACCGAGCTGATCAATAGCAACTCGACCTTCACTGACTGCGCGTTTCGTGGTGTGCGCCTGAACGCCTCAGCGCACACCAGCGCCGCATTCATCAACTGCACCTTTACTGGATGCGCGTTCTTCGATGCGAAGTTCACCGGCTGCAAGATGATCGGCAGCAACTTCTCACGCTCGAGCTTCTCGATGCTGAAGGTCACCGGCGGCGACTGGTCGTTCGTCAGTCTTGCTGGTGCCGACCTGCGCACCGCCGACTTCAGTGACATCCGCATGCGCGAAGCCGATCTGAGCGGGGTCCGTGCCGATGGAGCTTCGCTGCGCGATATCGATTTCACTGGGGCCTCGCTCCAAGCGGCCAGCTTGGTTGAGTGCGACCTGCGCGGATCGAACCTGTCGACCCTCGACCCGGCAACGGTCGACCTGCGACGCGCGGTGATCGGCTGGGAGCAAGCGGTGCAGATAGTCACCTCGATCGGACTCGACGTACGCGCTGACTAGAACTGACCAATTGCGCACCCAAGATCAGCGCAGTCGGTGCCGCACCAGCACCACGAGCTGCCCAAAGCCAATGCCCGACACCAATAGCAGCACCGCTGCACCAGAAGTGGCCCAAAAGACCGACTCACTGCGGTAAATCCCTGCAGCGAGAAGGAACATCGCGGCCACAGTGACCCGAGTCGGGCGTTCGCCAACGGTCAGTATCCCGACTTCGTCGAGCCCAGTAGCAGCCGCGCGAGCCCGGGTGTACTCCAGTAATCCGAGGGCGAAACCAGCAGCCACACAGACCCAAGCAGGTGCGCCCACAAGCCACAATGCGACGAGGTACAGAGCGTCGCTGATCCGATCAACCAACGAGTCGAGCACTGACCCCCAACGAGTGGCACGATCGCTGAGTACCGCGACTGCACCGTCGAGAGAATCGAATACCCCTGAGATCCCCACAACCACGGCAGCGGCGATCACCCACCAGCCGCCGAGCCAGCAGAGCACAACGACGAACGCGGAAACAACAAGCCCGAGCGCAGTGACTGAGTCTGGCGACAAACCAACCTGCGCGAGCGGACGAGCAAGCATGTACACCATCGACAACCATGGGCCGACAAAGCGCGAGGATCGTGGATCGAAACCGCCATGCAACTCCTGCCAGCGGGTGAGGTACTCCTGGCGTGAGGGGAGAGTCCGAGCCATCACATCGCCGAACCGAGGGCCCAGGAGACAGTGACCACTGCAGTGAGGGTTCCCTCCCCTGCGTCGATCGGAGCACCCGCATCGGCCGCCAATGCCATAGCGCGGCCCTTGGTCATCGGCGACACACCGCCGCCCTCCACGATTCGACGTACCTCGCCCAACACCTGGCCGGCGAGGCCGGCGAATTGCTCTGCCTTGTCTCGCGCGTCGCGGAAGGCAGACTCGCGGGCTCGGCTTTGCATGAGCGCCGGGTCGCGGTACGTGAACTCGATTCCATCGACACGCGCACCGTCGCCACCGGCCTCAACGGAGGTGACGAGCAGGGTGCCGATGTGGGCAAGTTCGTTGACCTTCACCGCCAAACCGAGGGTTGCCTCATAGCCCACCACGGTGGGCCAGGGGTCATGTACCGGAGAGAGGGTGACATTTGTTGTTGAGAGCGAATGCTCCTGGACGCCACCGCGCAACACTGCATCACGCATCGACCCCATCGCGTAGGTCACTCGCGCGGTGGCATCGCCAGGATTCGCCGCCCGCGCAACAGCCGCGAGGCGCAACGTTGCTTCGTCGTAGGTGCCGCTCGCACGGCCATACCCGGTAACCGTCACTGATCTGCCCATGGACGCGATCTTGCCGCAACATCGTCGTCGGCGCTGACTTCTGCGCCCACCAGAAGTGCTGTTGGCCGAGCATGGCTCTAGGCTTGACCATCATGACTGTCGATCCGAACCGCTCGCCGCTGGACGCTGAAGACCTACGCGTCCGCGTACAGAAGCGCCTCGACGACTTCATGGCCGAGCAAGTGACTCTGCTCGACGACGTCAGCAGTGACCTCGCCCCCCTCTCGGAGGCACTCGTCGATCTGCTCCGTGGTGGCAAGCGGCTACGTCCAGCCTTCGCCTACTGGGGTTGGCGCGGCGCCGGCGGCGCCGACAACGAACAGGCCGTGGCTGCCGCAACCGCCCTCGAACTCCTCCAAGCATGCGCGCTGATCCACGACGACGTCATGGACGGCTCCGACACCCGACGAGGCATGCCGGCCGCACATCGACGTTTCGCGACTCTGCACCGCGGCAGCGAGTGGCTCGGCTCGTCCGAAGGCTTCGGGCTGGGCGCCGCGATACTGCTCGGCGACCTCTGCTTGTCCTGGGCCGACGAGCTGCTGATGGCCTGCGGCCTGCCTGCTGAATCGGTTCTGCGCGGCAAGCGGGTCTACGACGTCATGCGCACCGAACTCATGGCCGGCCAGTACCTCGACCTGCTCGAGCAGGCGGTCGGCGGCGGCTCAGCCGAGCGGGCAATGCGGGTCGTGCGTTACAAGTCGGCCAAGTACACGATCGAGCGGCCTTTGCATCTTGGCGCCGCCCTCGCCGGCGCTCCCGACCAACTCATCGTCGCGTATTCCGGCTATGGCCTACCCCTGGGTGAGGCGTTCCAACTCCGCGACGACGTGCTCGGGGTATTTGGCGACCCAGCGCAGACCGGTAAGCCAGCAGGCGACGATCTACGCGAAGGCAAGCGAACGGTCCTTGTGGCAACCGCGCTCGAATCTGCGAGCCCAGGGCAACAGAGCCTGATCCGCGCAAACCTTGGCGACCCGGCGCTCAATGCAGCTGGCGTCGCGGCTTTACGTGAAGTCATCACCCAGACCGGCGCACTTGCGCACGTCGAGGCGCTAATAGAGCAGCTCACCTTGCAATCGTTAGCGGCACTCGACTCCGCAGACATCGACGAATCAGCACGTGAGGTTCTCATCGGACTTGCGCACGCCGCCACGGCTCGTTCGGTCTAGCCCCCCGGCCATGTCAACCCAGCCACCCTCTTTGCACGTTGCCGAACTATCGGCGCAACTATCGGTGGAGCTATCGACTGAACTCCCAACGGGCCAATCCCGGCTCACCTGCCTAGGCTGACCTGCATGTCACTGCTCGGAAGATCACCACGGACTGTCAAAGGAAGCACCGACCACGTCGTCATCGTTGGTGCTGGCTTGGCAGGGCTGTCATGCGCGCTACGCCTCGCCGGCGCTGGTCGAAGCGTCACCATCCTCGAACGCGAATCTGTGCCAGGCGGCAGAGCCGGACTGATCGACGACTCGGGATACAAGTTCGACACCGGGCCAACAGTGCTGACCATGCCCGACCTCATCCACGACGCGTTCGATGCCGTCGGCGAGAACATGTATGACTGGCTCGAGCTCATGCCGGTCGAGCCGCTGTACCGAGCGTTCTACCCCGACGGTTCGCAACTCGACGTGCACTCAGACGTCGATGCCATGGCCGAGGAGATTTCGCGTGTGATCTCACCTGCTGAGGCCGACGGCTACCGCAAGTACGTTGAGTTCGTCTCGAAGTTGTATCGCTATGAGATGCGCGATTTCATCGACACCAATATCGACACTCCGGTCGATCTGCTCACTGAGAACCTCGCGAAACTCGTTGCTATTGGCGGGTTTAGACGACTTGCCCCGAAGGTTCGGCAGTACCTCAAAGATCCGCGCACTGAGCGGTTGTTCAGCTTTCAGGCGATGTACGCCGGGCTCTCTCCTCAGCAGGCACTGGCCATCTACGCAGTCATCGCCTACATGGATTCAGTCGCTGGCGTGTACTTCCCGAAGGGCGGTATGCATGCCCTGCCGCGGGCCATGGCAGGTGCGGCGCAGAAGCACGGCGTGCAGATTCGCTACAACACCGAGGTCACCGACGTCGAGATGAATGGATCGCGCGCTGTCGCGGTCCGCACCGCCGACGGAGAACGAATAACAGCCGATGTGGTGGTCCTTAACCCCGATCTACCCGTGGCGTACAAGCAGTTGCTTGGGCGCGAACCATGGAACGTACGCAGGCTCACGTACTCGCCGTCCTGCTTCCTGCTGCTGGCTGGATCATCGGCTACCTACTCGAAGACTGCACACCACAACATTCACTTTGGACGCTCATGGGACGGAGTGTTCCGCGAACTCATCGACGAGCGCCGACTCATGACCGATCCGAGCATCCTGGTGACAAATCCCACCTACTCCGATCCTGCGTTGGCACCGCAGGGCAAACAGATCTACTACGTCCTGTTCCCCACGCCCAATCTCGATGCCGACATCGACTGGCGAGTTACCGGTCCTCGATATCGCGACGAGGTCGTACGAACTCTCGAGCAACGCGGCTACATCGGGTTCGGCGAGTCGATTGAACTTGAGCATGTGACAACACCACTTGACTGGCAAGCCAGTGGGCTCGAACGCGGTGCACCTTTCGCGGCCGCACATTCCTTCGTGCAAACCGGGCCGTTCCGTCCGTCGAATCTCTATGGCGAGAACGTCGTCTTCACCGGCTCAGGCACCCAGCCGGGCGTCGGAGTGCCCATGGTTCTGGTGTCGGGACGCCTTGCGGCTGAACGCATTACCGGGCCCGATCCGTCGTACCGACCAAGCTACTTCCACTAGCCGATACCGGCTTATAAGCCCCAGACGGATTGCGATTCGGTTACGACGAGACGCGGATCACGCCCGATCAGACCCAACAATGGATCTAGGGCCACCGTGCGCTTGTACCCTTGTGCACGTGACCGCGCCGTATTCCGTTGACAGCGAGTTTGCCGATTCGGATTCTGCACTGGCCTTCACCCTCCGGTACATCGTCCCCGGCCTGCTCGCCACTTCCGTGATCGCTATTGGCGCCTTGGGCGTGGGCTGGCTCCCGCTAGAGGGTCTAGTCGACTTCCCCTTGGTGCATGTCCTGCGCACCACCGATGTCGGCACTTTCGTGTCGCGAGCCTCGGTGATCATGGGCGGCGCGTTGCTCTTGCAGGCCTGGCTGGTCCTCGGTGCTGATGTCCTGAGCGGTCATATTCGCAATGTTCGCCGGCTCTGGAGTGCCCTTGCGCTGTGGATCGCTCCACTCGTTCTAGCGCCGCCACTGTTCAGCCGAGACGTCTACTCGTACTACGCGCAGGGCAAGTTGGTGTTGGCGGGCGTCGACCCCTACACCAACGGTGTCGCTTCGATCCCCGGCTGGTTCCGCGATGGGGTAGACCCCATGTGGAGCCAAACTCCTACCCCCTACGGTCCGATCTTCCTGGCTCTTTCTCGAGGCATCGCTGCAGTTGTGGGCGATGGCCCATACCTAGCGGTGGTGCTGTTCCGACTTCTCGCTGTCGCAGGGGTCGCCCTACTTGCGTACTACGTGCCGAGGTTGGCGTTCCATAACGGAATCGACGGGTCGAAGGCGCTATGGCTCGGCGTTATGAATCCCTTGGTGCTCATGCACTTCATCATGGGTTCGCACAACGATGCGTTGATGATCGGATTGATCGCCGCCGGAATGTGTGTCGCGATGGAACGAAGCGGAGCAGCAGGGGTCGTGCTTGTGACCATGGGTGTCATGGTCAAGCCGATCGGACTGCTGGCACTGCCCTTCGTCGGATTGGTGTGGGCCGGCACCAACAGCAACTTTCGCAAGCGCATCGTCGCCTGGGTGAAGACCGGTGCTGTTGCAGTCGGGTCCTACCTACTTATGGCGGGGATGGTTGGGGTGGGCATTGGCTGGATACACGCGCTCACCACGCCCGGCGAGGTACGCACCTGGCTCTCGCCTTCCACCGCATTGGGAATGGCCTCGGGCAGCGCGCTCAACTGGTTCGGTCTTGGCGACCACATGGACTTCACAGTGGGTGCGTTTCGGATCGTATTTGAACTCGCCGCGATCTTCATCATCGCGCGACTCATCCTCAAACCTGAAGGTCGCACCGCACTGCGCGGACTAGTGCTGGCATTCATCGCTGTCGTGGCATTGGGGCCGGTCATTCAGCCCTGGTACCTGCTGTGGGCACTTCCACTGGCGGCCGCAGCTGGGCTCACCCCGCGCGAATTGCGTGTGATCTTGCTGCTCGTCGCAGGTTTTACCCTCTACGGTCTATGCGAAACAAGTGCGTCCGCGGACAGCCTGCTCGAACTCTCCGACGGTCTGGCCATGCTCTCCGCTGCTGCTGCCGTAGTGATCGCGATCACGGTGTCGCCACGCGAACGCGCACTCCTTTTCGGCGAGCCTGTCGCCGGCGGGCTCATGCCCGAGGACTTACCGGCCCTTTCTCGGCGGAGCCAACTCATCATGCGCGACGGCGGAGTTGCCTAGACCCAGCTGGTGAGGCAAAGCGCCGTGGTTGCAGTCGCTTTCACAGTTCGTCGATATCGACCTTGGCGCCTTCCCCGACTAGCAGCACACCACCGAATACTCCGTCGGCAGCCCAGGTCTTCACTGCGCCCCTGAGCACATCGACGGCAGTAGCAAAGTCTTGCGGCGCCTCCTCGGCGAACTCGCCCCACTCGCTCCAGAGCACGACCAAGCCGTCGACGCCAAGCTCAAGCTCGGCCAGGCATTCCTCGAGAGCGTCCCAGTTCATGCCGAACCACTCGGGCAAGCCGAAGGACTCCGAACAAGCCTCGAGGAATGAGGCCTTGTCGACAACGGCCGCACCATCGAGGACGATGCAACGCCAGTCGAGCGAATCGGCGGCCTCTTCTAGATCATCGAGTGACTCCTGGCTCTGCCGGATCCCTCGAAGGTTCTTCAATCGTGACTCACTCATGGCATGACTCCTTGCACTACTTCGCGAAAGCTCACGTAGTGATCGTCGGTGTAGTAGCGCTCATCTGACTGTCCCGCAATGATGCGCCTCGCGCCTCGATCGGGCGATCCGGGTGTGATCACCGTGTACTCCTGATACCAGCCGTAGTCATGTGCAGGCAACAGCCCCTCACGATTGCCGAAGGTAGCGCCGTCTTGGCGGAAGGGGAATGGCCCCCGCGAGGAAATCAGGCGCAGCGTGTCGAGCGCCTGACTCGGAAGTTGGTCGATTGCGATGGTTGGCAGATCCGAGACGGGCAGAGCCAGGGCGAGTTCGCCCGCTGTGGTGCGGGTTGGAGTCGGCTTCGACGATGAGGCAGAAGCCGACGATGAGGCTGAAGCCGACGGTGAGGCGGAAGCAGTCGACACGGCCGGGCCGGAGAGCACACCCGATCCGCAGGCAGCCGTGCCCGAACCAAGTACGACCAGAAGCACGAGTGCACATCGACGAATCAACAGATCGGCGATGGCCACGCCCATATCGTGCCATGCCCCGCTTCGCCAACCCCCCTGATCGGTGCAAGGATCCCAGCCATGAGCGCTCGCGACCTTGATCAGGCAGGGATCACCGATCCCTCGATGCGGGCGTCGTACGAGCGTTGCCGTCAACTCAATGCGGCCCATGGCAAGACCTACTACCTGGCGACCTTGCTACTACCACCGGCGAAACGGCCCTATGTTCACGCGCTCTACGGCTTCGCGCGCTACGCCGATGAGATCGTCGACGACTTGTCATCGACCCTGTCAGATCAACAAAAGGCTGACTGGCTCGACTCCTGGGCCAGCCAGTTCTTCGCTGACCTCGCCAGCGGGCACAGTGAGGATCCGGTCTGCCGAGCAGTGATCGACACTGTGCAGCGCTGGGATATCCCAGTCGAACACTTCGAGGCGTTCCTACATTCGATGGCCATGGATCTCACCGTGACCGAGTACGCCACCTACGACGATCTCTACGAGTACGTCTATGGCTCGGCAGCCGTGATCGGGTTGCAGATGGTGCCGATCCTTGAACCCATCGCACCGCAAGCCTATGAGCGCGCGAAGGACCTCGGCGTAGCGTTCCAACTCGCCAATTTCGTTCGAGATGTCGGCGAGGATCTTGAACGCGGACGGGTGTATCTGCCCCTGGAAGACCTAGCGCAGTTCGGTGTCACTCGCGCGGATCTTGAACGGCGAGTAGTGACCCCAGCCGTCCGCGCGGCCTTGCAGTTCCAGATCGCGCGAGTTCGAGCGCTGGAGGAAGCGGCGCGTTCGGGCATCGATCTGCTGCATCCCTCATCGCGGCCCTGCATTGAGGCGGCCCGGGTTCTCTACTGCGGCATAGTCGATGCGGTCGAAGACATCGATTACCAAGTTTTCGACAAGCGGGCCACGGTGTCACAAGCACGCCGCCTATCTGTCGCACTACCAGCCTGGCGCAAGGCCCGGATCGCGCGACGTCGCAACGGCCCCGGCCACCCCCACGGCACCTCC
>Ga0194035_1000011_pt1 | contig 118136 bp, 100 predicted proteins | sample JunL2320m_MetaG_FD_148680 | JGI IMG/M metagenome (GOLD analysis project Ga0194035, IMG submission 148680) | Anoxic zone freshwater microbial communities from boreal shield lake in IISD Experimental Lakes Area, Ontario, Canada - Jun2016-L239-20m | ecosystem: Environmental > Aquatic > Freshwater...
CTGCTCAACCGCCGCCCCAGAAAATCGCTCGGCTTTCATACGCCCAACGAGGTCTTTCACGCGCTGACCAGCGGCGGCTGAACATTATGCACTGGGAGGTTGAATCCGCGTCATGCTAAGTGACAAGATTCTCCGATTTCACTTTACCGATATAGTGATACCTCACTGGGTTCTGTACTGGCTTCGATCCGACATTGGACGTAAGGAGATCCAGCGTCTCTCCACTGGCAACCAAGAGTCCATGCGCAACATCGGGCAGGAGAGAATTCGCCAGATAGCCTTTGCGCTTCCAGGCCTTGAGGAACAGCACGCTATCGTCGACGAAGTCGAGCGCCGCCTGTCCGTCATCGAAGAACTCGAAGCCGCCGTCCAGGCCAACCTCACCCGTGCCGACCGCCTGCGGCAGTCAGTCTTACAGAGCGCCTTTGATGGGAGGCTTGCGACTCACGTGTTGCGGGGGCAGTCGGTATGAAGCTTCCGAATGCCGAGCGGGCAGTTGTGGTGGACGGCTGACCAGGCAGAAGACGTGCGTGACAGGATCTTGGAGGCAGTACTTCTGGAAGATGCCGGTTTTCTAGGTGCAGATGACTATGGGCAGCGGTATGCGCTAGACTTCCCTGTACAGGGCGCGGGAGAGGTAATAACCGTGCGGAGCTTGTGGATCATTCGTCACGGTGAAGACTTCCCACGATTCACCTCGTGTTATGTTGTTTAGCAAGGAGCATCCATCATGAACCGAGAGATTCACGTGCTCGATGTGGTGGCGCTGACCGAGGATATCCCCGATCGCGGCTTACTGCGTGGGCAAGTGGGGACTGTGGTGGAGTCGCTTGGTCCGGGTGTATTTGAGGTGGAGTTTGCCGACAATGACGGCAGAACCTATGCCATGCTTCCACTGAAATCCAGCCAACTGCTCGTACTGCACTATCAGCCTGCGTGACGAAAACTTGGGATTCAAATGCGGGCATGCATGACCGGCGTATTCTCATTATGAAATGTATCCATTGCAAAGGCCGGATGGTCCGATGGACGGCTCCCTTCAGCCTGGACCGAACAGGCTATCATGTGTCCTGGGATGCCGTGCCGGCGTGGGTCTGTACCCAGTGCGGCGAGCCATACTTTGAGTCTCGGGAAGTCGAGTTGATTCAGAAACCCTTGGCCGGCCTCGACCGGGAAAGCACCGCGTTGGCTGCGTCTGATCCATCGGCATCAAAATAGTCGCTACAAGCTTGGCAAGGTCGAAGAAGGCAAACGTGTCACCACTTCTGCAAGACGCTCTGCCGGATTTTTCGGACGAATTAGTCACACTTCTCAGGAATAACGATGAGCTGGACTTGGTTGAACAAGTGCCACTCCTTCGACTCGTTGACCGGTGCCGCTGTGGTGATGACTTCTGCTCCACGCTCTATACTGCTCCAAAACCAGAGGAAGCGTACGGGCCAAACCACGAAAGCATCTCTCTGAATCCTTCCTCTGGACATTTGATTCTCGACCTGGTTGACAGAAAGATTGTGTGTATTGAAATTCTCTTCCGAGAGGACCTCAGAGGCAGAGTCCTGCAACTTTTTCCGCAGACTTCAGCAAGCAAGCGACTTCCTAAGTTAGGTAATCACTCTCAATGAGCCCTTCCGCCATCGTTCAAAAACTCTGGAACTATTGCAATGTTCTTCGTGACGACGGGATGAGCTACGGTGACTACGTCGAACAGTTGACGTATCTGCTGTTTCTCAAGATGGCCGACGAGCGCACGAAAGCACCGTACAACCAGCCGAGCCAGATTCCCAAAGATTACAATTGGCCTAGCTTGCTCAAGAAAGACGGCGAAGACTTGTTCGGCCATTACCGTCATCTCCTTGAAGACCTCGGAAAAAGCAAAGGCATGCTCGGTCTGATCTTCACGAAGGCTCAGAATAAGTTCCAGGACCCGGTCAAGCTCCGGCGGTTGATTGTGGATCTGATCGACAAAGAAGACTGGTCCACGATGAGCGCCGATGTGAAAGGGGACGCCTACGAGGGCTTACTAGAGAAGAACGCCCAAGACACTAAGTCCGGCGCCGGCCAGTACTTCACTCCAAGACCGCTGATTGTTGCGATAGTAGAAGCGATTGCCCCAAAGCCAGACGAGACCATCTGTGACCCGGCCTGTGGGACCGGCGGGTTTTTCCTGGCCGCACACGATTATATCGTGAAGCACAATCTCAACCTGACCAAAGCCGAAAAGATTGCCCTTCGGCAAGGTACGTTCAAGGGATGGGAATTGGTCCAAAGCACAGCACGGCTCTGCGCGATGAACCTGATGCTTCATGGAATCGGGAGCGACAAAGAACTCCCGATCGTGGCAGGAGTCGATTCTTTGGCCGCTGATCCTGGGGATCGGTTCAACATCGTGATGACCAATCCGCCGTTTGGGAAGAAGAGCAGTACGACCATCGTCGGTGAAGAGGGCCAAGTCTCCAAGGAACGGGACATCGTCGAACGTGACGACTTCTGGGCAACGACCTCCAACAAGCAACTCAACTTCGTCCAGCACGTCAAAACGCTGCTGAAGCAAAATGGCCGCGCCGCAGTCGTGGTGCCTGACAACGTGCTTTTCGAAGGTGGGGCGGGGGAAACCGTCAGACGCAAGCTCCTGCACGAGTGCGATGTGCACACGCTCCTGCGTCTGCCGACCGGCCTCTTCTATGCCCAAGGCGTGAAAGCTAACGTACTTTTCTTCGACAAGAAGCCCGCAAACGAAACCCCCTGGACCAAGAAGCTCTGGATCTACGACCTCCGTACCAATCAACACTTCACGCTTAAGACCGATCCGCTCAAGCGCGAAGATCTCGATGAGTTCGTGAAATGCTACAACGGCAATCTCGATCGGCCCGACAAGCAGGCCGGAGGCAACCGCCACACCCGCAAAGCCACCTGGTCCGATAAGAAGCCTGACGGCCGCTGGCGTGCCTATGACTACGACGAACTCATCGCTCGCGACAAAGCCAGCCTCGACATCTTCTGGCTCAAAGACGACAGCCTAGAAGACTCCGCCAATCTCCCCAACCCCGACATCATCGCCCAAGAAATCGTCGACGACCTGGAGGCAGCGCTTGAACAATTCAGATTGATTGCGAATGATCTTGGTGGTGAATTACCTGGGAAGATGGATTGAGAGCTCGGAAGGCTATGCGCCATAAGGATCGCTACGACACGGCTGATTCGGACGAGAATCAATTTGAGCCTGGTTCTCGCCATCGGGTGCTCAAGAACCTGCTGCATATTACCAGCAAGCGTGAGATGGACCTGGTTGAGGGGCGGGAACAGGTTCGTGCACTTGAAAGCCTGGCTAGTCTCTATGACAGCGAACATCGATTTACTGCCATCGATCTGTGTCGTATCCACCGACTCTGGTTAGGAGACATTTATCCCTGGGCGGGGAAGTATCGACAAGTCAATGTAAAGAAGGACTCCTTCTCGTTTGCTGCAGCTGCGCAGATCCCTAAATTGATGACCGAGTTTGAGAAAGGGCCGCTCAAGCAATATACACCTTGTCGCTCTCGGGAGAATCTGGCTGCGGGGCTGGCAGAAGTTCATGTGGAACTCGTGCTAATTCATCCTTTCAGAGAGGGCAACGGGCGGGTGGCGCGACTGCTAGCCGTACTTATGGGACTACAAGCAGGGTTGCCCGCGCTGTACTTTGATAAATTCTCCGGTCGAAAGCGGCGGGAGTACTTTGCAGCGGTGCAAGCCGGATTGGACCGCAATTACGAACCGATGACGAAGCTATTTACCGCGGTGATCGAGAGGACTTTGCAGATTCACGGGGTGTAATACGGCGAGAGACCTTGATCCCGGCACCTAAGTCGGATGAGGTGAGTTTGACGCCTTCAATGTCTGTAGAGGTGTAGACAGTCATCTGAAACATAGCACGGCGCTTAGCGGGGTCGGCGAGGTATGGATTAGTTTTGTTTAGGGTCCGTTTGAGCATGGTTTAGTATAGCATGGTCGGAGATTGGAGAGACTACTTGCTTGGACGATCTCACAGAGAGTCGCACCGTCTCACGCCTCGTCCACATCTGAGTGTCCGTCCCCACCACGCCGCTGATGGCGAAGCACAGTGCTGAGCGTTGCGTGCTGAGTCCTGAGTGTTTCTCTAAATTGCTGAGTGGGGGGTGTGGGTCACACATATACCTGGGCGCGATGTGAGCTGTAGGAAGCACAAAAAGGCCTGGACCCGTTTCTCGCCGCCCGCAACGGCCTCTGCCTGCCTTGTTCTCTCCAGGCTATCTCATCCTCATCAAGGTTGGCGCGGGAATGATCGCTGGGCGTCTATAGAGATCCTGCGATGCGCGCTCGCCTTACCACGAAGGTCCCTGTTAACATGAACATTCCTCACCAACATGTAGCCAAGGAAAATTTATCGATGTCGACGCCCTCACAATCGAATGCCGTTCTTGTGGCGATCCGCACCCCTCGTGTGACCGTGGAGGAGCTGGAGAGTTCGCTGCAAGAACTCACCCGTCTTGTGAAAACTCTCGGGTACCATGTCGTGGGCCAGGTGACGCAAAAGCGTAGTTCCGATAAATATGCGTCGGTCCTGGGTCAGGGAAAACTTGCTGAATTGGCACTGTGGACCGGTGGCACCGGGAAAGTCGCGGTGGCGTTTGAACGGCCGATGCACAAAGCGGCTTCGAAGCGCGAGGCGGCGGCGGCGGACGTCACGGAGGAATCTGAAGACTACGAATCGGATGACACCATCGAGGCCGCATCCGGCCCTCGCGAACAGGCGCAGATCGTCATCGTGGACTGTGATCTGTCGCCGTCCCAGTTGAAAAATCTTGAAAGTGCCGCCGGCGTGCCTGTGCTCGACCGTACCGGCGTCATCATTGAGATTTTCAGTCGACATGCTCGCACCAGAGCGGCCCGGCTCCAGGTGGAGATCGCGCGGCTCAATTATCTTGCGCCACGTTTGCGTGATACCCGTGGTGGCAGCGAGCGGCAGGGCGGGGGAGTCGGAGCCAAAGGGTCAGGAGAGACGAGTCTTGAGCTCGATAAGCGCAGAATCCGCGATCGCCTGAAAGAACTCAGGGCTGAATTGGCGGCGATCGGGGACGAGCAGCAGACTCGCCGCACGAGACGGGAACACGAATTGACGGTCGCGCTCGTCGGGTACACCAATGCCGGCAAATCCTCGCTGATGCGCGCGATGACGGGCATCGATGTGCTCGTGGCCGACAAGTTGTTCGCCACACTCGATACCACGATCCGGCCCCTGTATCCTGACACGCGTCCCAAAGTGCTCATGTCCGATACGGTGGGCTTCATTAAAAAGCTCCCGCATGACCTGGTGGCGTCGTTCAAGTCGACGCTGGATGAAGCGGCCAGTGCCTCGCTGTTGCTGTTTGTCGTCGATGCCTCAGATCCGTCCTTTCGGTCCCAGCTCGACGTCACGCGGACGGTGTTAGCCGAAGTGGGCGCCACGGATGTTCCCAGCCTCGTGGTGCTGAATAAACAAGATCGTCTCGGACCGGACGAGCTCGCGACACTGAAGGCGGAATATCCGGACGCTTTTTTTCTTTCCACGAGAAGCAAGGAAGATCTGCAGGCGCTCCGTGAGCGCATTATGCGGTACTTTGAGAGCGATATGGTCGACGAGGAATTACATATTCCGTTTACGGCTCAAGGGATCATGGCAGAGATCCGCGCCCGGATGCGTATCTTGTCCGAAGCCTATGATGCCGAGGGACTCACGATACGGGTGCGATCGACCCCTGAGAACCTAACTAGTATCAAAAAGAAGCTCGCGCGATGAGCGCGGATTTCGCCATCAACCGACTCTCCTCTGACTGTCCATCCCCACTACGCCGCTGCTGGCGAGGGAGAGGAAGGTGGTGGCACTGAGTCTAATTGGGAGTACGGAGTCTGGCCCCAACCCCTTTACGAACTCCCAGTCCCACCCCAAAGGAAAGAAAAGGTACCGGAAGTCTTTCTTCGTCGGAGAGACCACCGCTCTTCTATCTTTTCCCCTGAGGGTGAACTAGATGATTTCGCCCTGCGCGCATCGAGCGAGATTCGCGTTTTATTCACCACTGCGCATGTCGAGTTGCACATTCCTCTTCTCCATCATTCATAATGAATGCAGCGGCCTGGATGCACCTCAACCAGTCCCCTCATTACTGTGAGTGGCTATTCATGTGGCGGCATGCTACAGTGCAAGTGTTTCTAGCGGCGGGCCTCGCGTGAAACATCAAATCGAACGGCCCATTTCGGATGTTGTTGTTACCGAGAATCTGATCGGAAGTCTGACCTAGGTCGCCTTGTTCCTTGCGCCTTCGGCCCTCTCCTTCCCCTCGTGAAATAATTCTCGTGTTCCCCACAATATCAATTTTCAGAAGGAGGACCCCCATGGGTTCAAAACTTTATGTTGGCGGGTTGCCTTATGCGGCAACTGAATCGCAGTTAACCACCTTGTTCGCAGCACACGGGACTGTCGAGTCCGCGCGTGTGATCACCGACAAGTTTACGGGACAGTCGCGAGGCTTCGGCTTCGTCGAAATGGCCACGCAGGAAGAAGGTAAGGCGGCGATTACCGCCTTGAACGGCACAGAGATGGACGGACGCCCGTTGACTGTGAACGAAGCCAAGCCACAAGAACCCCGCACCGGCGGTGGTGGTGGCGGCGGACGCAGCCGGTTCTAAGCACTCTGCTACGCAATGAGCGGGGCGTCTCATCCGAGGCGCCCCCGCCTTCACCCCGAGGTCGAGACGAGTCTCGGCTGATCGGCCCGTGCCTTGATCTATTCTGTCTCCAACCCCTTCGGACCACTAATTCTTACGGCTGCGGATCATAAGGACGAGAGGGGAGAACCTCTGGAGGCGAGCTCTTGACGGCGCGGGGTTCGGGTAATAGAGTACTCGCATGGTACGCGCTGTCACGCTAGCATGTTTCTTGGTCTGTACATACGCTCCTGTGTGGGCTGCCGAGGCTGAACCGTTCAACCAGGATGCGCCCTTCCAACAGGGGTTGACCACGAATCTGCTCCGTTCACTGCTCAACCAAGCCTTCGATAGACTTGAAGACCACATCGAAATCATGGGACAACTCGACCCAGGGGATGTGAAAGGCGATCGCCAGGGACGTTTGCAATTCAAGTTCTATCCGGATGGCAAGTCCAAATCAGACGAGCATCTCGCAGCAGAAGGCTGGTTCCGCGTCGCACCAGAAGGCGGGCAGCATGATTGGCATTTCAGATTTACGCTGCCGAAAGATCGGAAGAACGCCCCGCTCCAGTTTGAGGAACCGCTGTAGACCTTCTCCCATTTTGCCTCTACCACACATGACGTGTCAGGAGTCTTATCTTAAGCCTGTGAGAAGGTCGCCGGTGCCCGTCATCATTTCTTTACTCGGAAATCGACGACAACCTCGATGTCTGCTCACTGCCTGTGTGGCGCGCTCGTTCTGGATGCGGGGAGTCCTCTTCGCAGTGTTCTTAGTTGCGGCTTGTGCGACCGTCTCGGCTGCCGATTCCTATACGGATGCAATCTCTGCGGTTCATCGTGATGACTATGATCTCGCGGCTCGACTCTTCCGCCCTCTCGCTGAACAGGGACATGCAGGGGCACAGAGTTTTCTGGCGGTGCTCTATGCCAACGGGCAGGGGGTGCTGCAGAGCCATGAAGCGGCCGCCCGGTGGTACCGGAAGGCGGCTGACCAGGGAGACGCCGCGGCACAGTTCCAGCTGGGTATGCTGTCTGTCGGCGGGCAGGGTATGCCGCAGAATTACGAAATGGCCTGGCAGTGGTACCAGCGGGCAGCGGAGCAAGGAGTGGCGGCGGCACAGTTCCAACTGGGTCGGTTGTATGACAATGGGCAGGGCGTGTCGCAGAGCTATGAAGAGGCTGCCCAGTGGTATCGCCGGGCGGCTGAGCAGGAACATGCGCGGGCGCAGAGTCATTTGGGCCTGTTGCATGCCCGAGGGCAGGGCCTGCCGAAGGACTATCGCCTGGCCATACAATGGTACCGTCGGGCGGCTGAACAGGGAGATGCACTCGCACAATTTCAGTTGGGTGTGCTGTATGCCAATGGATGGGGGGTGCCCCGGAATTATGAAATAGCCGGGCAGTGGTATCGGCGGGCAGCGGAGCAGGGAGACGCGGTGGCGCAGTTCAATCTGGCTGTGAGGTATGACAATGGGCAGGGGGTGCCGCAGAGCTATAAAGAGGCCGGGCGCTGGTATCGATTGGCGGCCCAACAGGGACATGCGCGGGCGCAGAGCAATCTCGGCGTGTTGTATGCCAATGGGCAGGGCATGCCGAAGGACGTGATTCGCGCGTATATGTGGCTCACCGTCGCGGTTGCAGGGTCGAGAGGGGATGATGTGAAGACGGCAACCATGAATCAAGCAACTGTCGCTTCAGACCTGACCGCCGCGCAGATTGCGCAGGGGCAGGAAATGGCGCGGCGCTGCCAGGACAGTCAGTTTTTGCTGTGTGAGGTAAAAGAAAAGGTACCGTGAGACAAAGTCGGTACCGGGAGTCTTTGTTGATCGATCGGTAAGGAAGGAGCTACTGCAATGTCTTGCGCGGACGGCCTTTCTACGAATATTGAGGGGATTGTCACGCTCGCACAAAATACGGAACCGCCATCAGGACCACACCGACACCGATGAGGATATACACGTTTGCAATAAAATAGGGAACGACACAGAGCGCGATGCCGGCGATGAGGGGCACGACGGCCTTTTGCTTTTTCCCATACAGAAAGAAGCCAAACCCAATCGATCCAAACAGCAACCCCCAGAGCAAAACCGCTGTGCCGCCGGACTCAAACATTCATGACTTTCGCGCCAATCGTGTGAGGGGGCAGTGTTCTCTTATTAGTCCGCGGCAAATGCTTTCGCGATCAGCGCCTGCGCTTCTTCTTGAATCCGCTTGAGATGGTCTTTCCCCCGAAAGCTTTCGGCGTAAAGTTTGTACACATCCTCGGTGCCGGAGGGGCGGGCGGCAAACCAGCCTTGTTCGGTGACGACTTTCAATCCGCCGATTGACGCGCCATTGCCGGGAGCGGTCGTCAGTTTTGCGACGATGGTGTCGCCGGCCAACTCGGTCGCGCTCACTTGATCGGGAGACAGCTTCGAGAGAATAGTTTTCTGTTCTGGCGTTGCGGGCGCATCGATCCGTTCATAGACCGGCTCACCCAATTCTTTCGTCAGGTCACAATAGAGCTCACCAGGATCCCGGCCGGTCTTCGCCATCATTTCTGCGGCTAGAAGATTCATGATGATGCCATCCTTGTCCGTCGTCCAGACCGATCCATTTCGACGCAGGAACGAGGCCCCCGCGCTTTCTTCCCCGCCGAAACCGAGTGAGCCGTCGAGCAAGCCATTCACAAACCATTTGAAGCCGACCGGCACCTCGATAAGCTTGCGCGTGAGCTTCACCGCTACTCGGTCAATGAGGCTACTGCTCACCAGCGTTTTCCCGATTCCTGCAGCTGGCTTCCAGCCTTGACGGTTTGCAAAGAGGTACGAAATCGAAACCGCGAGGTAGTGATTGGGATTCATCAGACCGACAGAGGGAGTGACAATGCCATGCCGGTCGTTGTCGGCATCGTTGCCGAAGGCGACATCGAACCGATCTTTCAGCGCGATGAGATTGGCCATGGCATAGGGCGACGAACAGTCCATCCGAATCTTGCCGTCCCAATCGAGCGGCATGAAACGAAAGGTCGGATCGACGGAAGGATTCACAATCTCGATGTTCAAGCCGTACCGCTCTGCGATCGGTTGCCAATAGGCCACACCGGACCCGCCGAGCGGATCGATGCCGAGCTTCAATCCGGCTGAACGAATGACATCCATATCGATGATCTGCGCGAGATCCTGGATGTACGCACCGAGATAATCGTGCTGGTGGGTTGTGCCTGCCTGGCGAGCCTGGTCATACGACAGGCGCTGTACTCCCTGCAGATCAGCAGCAAGGAGGGTATTCGCGCGGTCCTCAATCCATTTGGTCACCTGGGTATCGGCCGGCCCGCCATGCGGTGGGTTGTACTTGATGCCCCCATCCTCAGGCGGATTGTGCGAGGGAGTGATGACGATGCCGTCGGCGACTCTGGATGTTTTCCTTCGATTGTAGGTGAGAATCGCGTGAGAGATGACCGGAGTGGGGGTATACCCACCATCTTGATCGATCATTACCTCGATGCCATTCGCAGCCAACACCTCAATTGCACTCACGTAAGCCGGTTCCGAGAGTGCATGGGTGTCCCTACCGAGATAGAGCGGCCCGACTGTGCCCTGCCCTGTTCGATATTCACAAATCGCCTGGGTGATAGCCAGGATATGCCATTCGTTAAAGCTTCGCTTGAAGGATGAGCCACGGTGTCCCGACGTGCCGAAGGCGACTCGCTGCTCACGGACCATGACATCGGGTTTCTCGGAAAAATAGGCGGCAATGAGCTTTGAGAGATCAACGAGAACCGATACCGGCGCTGGCTGACCTGCCAGAGGATGGATACCCATGCAGATTGTGTAGCCCTCGACCCCCATCGTTGTCAACTATGCAATCATCGAATAGGAGTCCCAACAGCAGACCATGGACTCTTCAACCAAGGAGAATACTCCACGCCAAACCCCGCTTTCGAGCCCATATGGAACCATATTGACTCGATATCGAATTGCACGTACATTCGGAACCCATATTACTTATGAAGTCGCATGCATATCAGTAGCTGTGGTTTCCATTACAGCTCTTGCTCACACATTTCAGAGTAAAGGAGTCAATCAGTATGAGTGACGTCAAAGACCAGACCATCGCGGTGAATGTGCGCTTGAAGCCCGAAGCGTCAGTCTGGTTCATCGAGTTGGTCTGGTTCAACCAAATAAACGAGACAGACCAGATAGACCGAACAGACCAGATGAACAAGATAGGCTGGCGGACTTTTTCAGTATCCTGTTAGACGTACTGAGGCGGTTGATCAGCAGATTCAGCAAGTGCTGGTCGGGCTGCGCGATGCGCGGCAGCAGAAGCCAAAAGCGTAAGTATGAGAGAGGTGACAAATGGAAAATGTTCAATCTGACTCTGATTCCTGGCGGTTCAGAAACTCTCTCGAAAGGAGTGCGGCATGAGTAACAGACATGTGCTGTTGCGTCTATGCAAGACAATCTGCCTGTTTCTGACTTTGGGAGTGAGCATGAGTGCGTATGGATATGGCGGGGATAGCTGGAAAGAAGAAGTGCTGTTGCATGATGGGAGCAAGATTATGATCACGCGCACGGTTGAGCGTGGCGGGCGGCATGAAGTCGGGCAGAAGCCACCGTACAAAGAGCAAGGTCTAAGCTTCACCTTGCCCGGCACCAATCAAACCATCACGTGGGAGGATCACTACAGCCAAGATATAGGCACCGCAAATTTTCTACCGATGGCGCTGGAGATATCCGGAGGGACACCGTACCTTGTCGTCTCCCCCATGGGCTGCCTGTCCTACAATAAATGGGGTAGGCCCAACCCGCCCTACGTGATTTTCCAATACCAAGGCAAAGAGTGGAAGCGTATCTCGTTGCAGGAGTTGCCGACTGAAATCAAAATGCCCAACTTGATATTTTCTTCACCTGATATCGAGGTCGAAAAGTTCGGCAAGCGATTTGTTTCTGCAGAAATGATCAAGCAATTGATAAACGGTTACAAGCAACTCGAATACAAAACCATTCTACGGGAACCGATGAATCAGGGTTCAGGAGCTACAAGCTGCCCAATCCCCACCACAATGACCGGAAAGCTTATAGCTCCAGAAGTAGACGGGAAGCCTATTTACAATAATTGGTGGCCCTTAGCGCCGGAGTGGCTCAAGGACACATACGGTAAAGGGAAATAACGCTTATTCACAAATCCAGTTTTCTCAAGGAGAGAAATCATGGCCACCACAATTGAATATGCATTGATGGCAGGACGGGCATATCAAATAACCCGTGACCTAATAAACCAATTTCCAGTTCCGCAGGGATGGTTAGAGCTTGCACACGTTCCAAACAATCCAGGTTTTCCCCAGTTTACAGGGACAGACGGCTTTGAAGCCGTTGCCTTCAAAAAAGGCACAGAAATCGTCATCTCCTATGCCGGCACAAACCCCAACAGTCTTCTCGATCCGGACAATGCGGCGAATATCGGGTTGGCCACAGGATTTGGATCAGACCAGCTATTGCAGGCTGCTGAATACTACCTGCAAGTCAAGGCTGCCAATCCCAGTGCGACAAGCATCTCCTTCACGGGGCACAGCTTAGGCGGCGGGCTCGCGGCTTTAATGGGTGTATTTTGGGGACAACAGGCGGTGACGTTCGATCAAGCCCCGTTTGCGAACTCAGCGCAATTGAGTTTGTTGCACCCGAATGTCGCGGCCAATCTCAAAACAGACTTGCTGTCCAGCGACCACACCGAAGCAGAAATCGCAAGCCTGACAGATTTTTTACAACTACGTGCAGCCACTGGCGGCATTCCCAACTCCAGTTTGGTGAGCGGCATCAACGTGCAAGGCCAATTGTTGTCCAACGCCCCCTACACCCTGTTTGATCCAATCGGCACGCAGATAGATATTCGAGACAACGCAAACGGCGTCTCAGGTTTGGACCTCCACTCTCTAGCCCTGCTGACCGCCTTCGAGCAGAGCATACAGACGGCAGCGCCGCAACATGCGTTGAACGACGTCACCTACAAACTTACAGATCTGCTAGGGATGATATTTACCAGTAGCCTATTTGCACACACAACTAGTCCGACCAATACGACAGACGAGAACTTCCTCGAACATCTGGTCCGCCACGAAGCTGGGGTGAGAGATTCCATCACCGGTGCGACCACCACTGCCGCTGATGCGATGGTGACCCGCTTCACCTCTGACCTCTGGAAGCTAGCGCAGGACGGCGGGTTGACGATGACGGACAACATCCCAGGCGGTGTTTTTAGTAGCCCGCCGAACAACGTCAGCAAGGCCCTCACCGCTTTTACCATGCAGAAATATTACGACGAGACGCAAGTGAGCTTGGGCTACAAAAAAGAACTGTTCACAGCAATGACAGGCGGTGTCCAATTCGATCGGGCTGACGTGGCTGCCACGCTCGGCGATGCCAAGGGCTACACCCTCTATTTTCAGAGCTACCTCAACTCAAACGCTTTTACCAACACCGAACGCCAACTGATTCAATTGCTGCTGCCCACGCTACGAGACTGGTACGTGCAGGCGGGGTCGGGTGGCATGAACGTGGTCGATGCCAAAAATCGTGGCGCCTTTATGCTGGGCGGCAAGGGAGCTGATCACCTGACCGGGGGTAGCCATGCTGATCTGTTGGTGGGCAATGCCGGTGTCGACAGACTGAATGGCAGGGGTGGCAATGATGTATTGCTCGGTGGGGCGGGGTTCGACACCTACGTCTACAACACTGGCGACGGCACAGATCAGATTGAAGATTCGGATGCGAAGGGCCAAATCATCTTTGACCAGAAACTTTTGCAAGCTGGCATCCGACGGACGGGCGATGCGGTCGATACCTATAGAAGCCTCGATGGCACCAAGACCTATGTCCTCTCCGGCGGCCATCTCATCGTGAACGGCGTGCTGACGGTGAATGCCAACTTCCAGAGCGGGCAGTTCGGGATTCAGCTGCGGGATCTGTCCTCGCACCCGACGGATACGGGGGTGCCGACGGGCTCCTTTACGTTCGTCACGATCGGCGGGGAGAACATCGATCATCTCTTTGGGTCACTGGCCCCCACTGGACCGGAAGCGCTCTATGGCAATGGGGGCGACGATGCGCTCAATGCCAGCATTGCCTTCCTTGCTTCCAATGACTTGTTAGATGGAGGGCTGGGAGACGATACCCTCCTCGGAGGGCCGGGGCATGACTACTTGCTCGGCGGGGAGGGGGCTGATTTTGGCTACCTGACCGATGGCGATATGTTTCTGGGAGGCAGTGGGAACGATATCGCGGTGGGTGACACCACCATTGCCAACTTTGTCGTCACGACTATTGGAAACGGCGCGCATTACGCTGACGGCGGCGATGGAGCCGATACGCTCATGGGGGCACTTGGCGTCGATGTGCTGCATGGAGGCACTGGGAACGATACGCTGCGTGGGGAGAACCGCCCGGCGGGCTGGACCGCCAGGATCGTTGGGCTGGATGGTTTCTATCACGATGTTTCGATGGCAGCCTACTTTAGTCCGACCGGCGCGGACGATGTCCTCTTTGGTGAGGCGGGCAATGACGTGCTGGTTGGGGATGGTGGCAACGATATTCTTTCAGGTGAAGAGGGCAACGATCAGTTATTCGGCGACGACTTCGCAGACGATCAAGCGGCATACCTGGTCGTGCCGGGTGACGATATCCTGGATGGCGGCGCGGGCGATGACCTGTTGGCCGCTGGCGATGGTACGGACTCGTTGTCGGGAGGGCCAGGCATCGACATGCTGTTTGGGGACAAGGGCGATGACATACTCGATGGTGGCGATGGTGCGGATACGATGCGTGGCGGTGATGGTGCGGATGAATTATTCGGCGGTCCAGGCAACGATCTCATATTCGGCGATAGCCTCAACAATCAATTTGTGGCCGGGACGGTCGGTGGGGCTGATGTCTTGGATGGCGGGGACGGGGATGATGAACTACAGGGGGGTGTGGGAGCCGACATGCTGTCCGGCGGAGCTGGCAACGATTTTCTTTTAGGGCAAGACGATGCCGACATGCTCTTTGGTGATGCCGGCGCTGACACGCTACGAGGCGGGCTTGGGAATGATACCCTCGCCGGCGATGCAGGCGAGGATGTGCTACTCGGCGATGCGGGCGATGACACCTTGATCGGCGGCGAGGGGGTCGATGTCTTGGCCGGTGGCGCCGGCGCCGATACCTATGTCTTTAACCTTGGCGATGGCATCGACACTATTCAGGATACCGCGGGGGAAGGGAACCGGCTGGTGTTCGGCGCCAGCATCACGGAACAGGACATTACGCTGGGCATTGGATCGCTGCTGATTCGCGTGGGCGCGAATGGCGATGCCATTCACATTCTAGGGTTTGACCCGGCCAATCCCTCCGCCCCGACCGGTATCGACCGATTCGAATTCGCCGACGGCACGACGTTAACCCATACGGACCTGATCGCACGCGGATTCGATCTGGTGGGGACGAACAGTGACGATGAGTTGGATGGTGGAGAAACCTACCGCGGAATAATCGGGCTTGACGGAGACGATGTCCTCATCGGCGGATCTCTCGATAATATTCTCGATGGGGGAGGCGGCAACGATGTGCTGTTGGCGAACGAGGGCCAGGACCAGTTGTTGGGTGGGGCCGGCGATGATGTGATGCTGGGCGGCACTGGCGAGGATGTCCTGCTGGGCGGGACTGGAGACGATCATCTTTTTGGTGGAGACGGGAACGATCAGTTCGATGGCGGCGCCGGGACTGATCGGTTGAATGGGGACGCCGGACAGGATACCTATATCTTCGGTCGTGGCTCAGGCCAAGACATGTTGCAGGATTCCCCGGTTGAACAATCCGGTCCGAATACAATCCAACTCACCAGCCGGGTCAGTCCCAACGAGGTCCACCTGCAAGCCAGACAGTCGGAGTACGGAGTCAATGTGGTGCTCACCATCGACGGAACAGAGGACGAACTGACACTCCTTGGCGCCGCTGATGCCAGCCTGTTGCCGATCAGCCAGCTACTCTTTGCCGACGGAACGCACTGGGAGACCGCCGAGATTCTGCCCCGTATTGAAGGCGTGCACCTCGCGGCGGTGCCTGCCGGCAGCTTCCTGGTAGGCACGGGATTTCGAGATGAGTTAGTCGGGGCGCAAGGCAATGATGAGCTGAATGGGCTGGGTGACGCCGACCGGATGGTTGGTGGGGCAGGCGACGACCGCTACCGGGTCGATCATCCTGGCGATACCGTGGTGGAGCTCAATGGGGAAGGGACGGACACGGTACTGAGCCAGATCGACTATGTGCTTCCCGATCATGTGGAGAATCTTCTCCTACGGACGACGGACCAACCGACCACAGATCCGGTCCATGGTGAGGGGAATGCGAGTGACAATCTCTTGATCGGGAACTTCGTGAATAATCTGCTGATCGGTGGGGCAGGCAACGATACCTTCTGGGGTGGATTCAGCCTCGGCAGCGACTATGGGCCGGGCGACGATGACTTGTCCGGCGGCACAGGGAACGATACTTACGTCGTGGAGGGCCATTTCAACGGCTTCGATACGATCCATGATGTGGCACTGCCTGGAGAGGGGAATCGCTTGCAATTCGGCTCCAGTGTCCGCCCGGAGGATGTGCAGTTCGTTCAAGAGGGCTCATTTCTCCGTATTACTAATGCTGGGGGAACGGATGGCGTGGTGTTGGCCGATTTTGACCCCAGTGGAATAACCGGATCGTTGGTGACCGAGGTCGTGGCCTTCAGTGGTGGGATCGAGGATGTGACGGGCGGCTATGAGACCCGCCTGCTGGCATTGATGCATCCGATGTTCGGTACCGACAATGCCGAGACGACGACCGGGACGTCAGGTGCGGAAGTCATCAGGGCGCAAGGCGGTGATGACGTGATTACGGGCGGCGTGGGCAACGATCTGTTGCTTGGCGGAACCGGCAGCGATACTTATGTATTCAATCAGTGGGATGGTTTCGATTTGATCGATGACCAGGCTGGAACAGGAGACATCAATCTGATGCAGTTTGGCGCCGGTATTACGCAGGACATGCTGCGGGTATCGTATAGCGGAACCTCTAGCCTAGGGGGCTTGACGGTGCGAGTTGGTACGTCGGGCGATGGGCTGCATTTTCTCGGAGTATCTGCGGAAGATCCCGCTGGGCCTCATGCGGTCGACCGGTTTGATTTTGCGGATGGCACGCAGCTGACGTTTGCCCAACTGTTCGAGCGCGAGGTCTTGGTGCAAGGGACTGAACGAAGCGACGGGGAGCTGTTCGGGACCTTCGCCGACGATCGCATGCTGGGACTGGGTGGCAGTGAAACCCTCGCGTCCGAGGATGGGAATGACACGCTTATCGGAGGCACAGGCAACGATATACTGGACGGCAGAAGGGGCAGCGACACCTATGTATTCAATCTCGGAGATGGCGTTGACGAGATTCGGGATGAAGCGGGTGAGCAGGGCTCCTTCGATGTCAATCGTCTTCAATTTGGAGCGGGGATTACGGCGAGCGATCTGACCTTGTTCGATGCCGGTGACGAATTCACGGTGAACAGAATTCTGATTGGCACTTCCGGGGATGAGATTCTGTTGCCCAACTTTATCGATTATGCCCCGGCCCTCAGAGTCACTGAATTTGCCGATGGTGTGAGGCTCGATCTCTACGACCTCTATACCGCGAATCTCAGGACGGATAACCAGACCATCATGGGTGGGACGGGAAACCCCGTTCTGATCGGTGGAATGGGGAACGACACCCTCCTCGCGGGAACCGATACCACGACGTTCCTTGGCGGTGCTGGTCACGATACCGTGATTGGAGGAGCCGGAGCGAACCTTCTCATGGGTGGACGCGGCAACGATCTGCTACAGGGGGGTGGCGGCCAGGACACGTATCTGTTCAATCTGGGTGACGGTCTCGATACGATTGAGGACAGCGCAATATTGGGCGAAGGGAATCGCATTCAGTTCGGAATCGGCATTAGTCAGAGCGATCTCACGTTCACACGCGATGAAGCAGCCCGAACGCTCGCGATTCAAGTTGGCAGTAATGGAACAGATCAGCTGCGGCTGATCAACTTCGATCCGACCGGGGCGAATGGGTCGTTGGTGGTCGAGACGCTGGCCTTTATCGATGGAAGCATGGCAAAACTCGCCGATCTATTCTCACCCACCGTCAACCATGCGCCGACCGTGGCCAATGCAATGGTAGATCGAACCGTCCAGGAAGATGCCCCGCTCAGCCTCGCCGTGCCTGCGAATACATTTCTCGATGAAGATGCGGGTGATGTGCTGAAGCTGAGCGTGAGCCTGGGTGACGGGGCTGCGTTGCCCGCGTGGCTCAGTTTTGATCCTGTTACCCGTACGTTTAATGGCACGCCGTTCAATAGCGATGTGGGCACGCTCACCATCGCGGTGAACGTCACGGATAGCGGAAGCCTGAGCGTAACGGACACCTTTGCGCTCGCGATTCAAAACGTGAACGATGCCCCCACATTGGCAAGTCCGATGGCAGACCAGACCGTGCCGGAGGATACGCCGTTCAGTTTCCAAGCACCGGCGAATACCTTTGCCGATGAGGACCTGATGTATGGCGATATCCTGACCTACAACGCCACGCTTGCCGATGGCAGCCCACTGCCGGCCTGGCTGAGTTTCAATCCAACCTCCCGGACGTTCAGCGGCGTGCCGGACGATGCCCAGGTGGGCACACTAGACCTCCGAGTGACGGCCACGGATACGGGCAATCTGAGCATATCCGGTGTGTTCACCCTCACCGTCACGAATGTCAATGAAGCACCGACGGTGGTGGCGCCTCTCGCCGATCAGCAGGCAACGCAAGGCACGGTGTTCAGTTTGGTAGTGCCGGCAACGGCATTTACCGATGTCGATGCGGGTGACAGCTTGACCTACAACGCCACGCTGGCCAACGGAGCGAGCTTACCGACATGGTTAAGCTTCAATCCCATAACCCATACGTTTAATGGCATACCTCAAGGGGGCGACGTCGGCACGCTCGATGTCCGCGTCACCGCGACCGACCAGGGGAGTCTCAACGTGGCGGATGTCTTTGCCCTAACGATCGCCCCAAGCGGGGGGACTGCCGGGAACGATACGCTGATCGGCACGAGTGGCAACGATACACTCGATGGACTCGGCGGGGATGATGTGTTGCAAGGCCTAGCCGGCAACGACACCTTAATTGGTGGGGCGGGGAGTGACCTGCTCAACGGTGGGACAGGGACCGATACGATGCAGGGCGGCACCGGCAACGACACCTACGTGGTGAGTACAGGCGATACGATCGTCGAGCAAGCCAATCAAGGGCTCGATACGGTCCAGAGCGATGTCACTTGGACGATTGGAGCCAACCTCGAAGCGCTCACCCTTACAGGCACGGCCAATATCAACGGCACCGGTAATGGGCTCGATAATCTACTCACGGGCAACAGCGGAGCCAACGTACTCACTGGTGGCGCAGGGAACGATGCGTATGTCGTCAGCACGGGCGATACGGTTGTCGAAGCAGCCAATGCCGGGATCGACACGGTACTCAGCGACGTGACCACGACGCTCAGTGCCAACGTTGAGCTCCTCGTCCTGACCGGGACCAATGCTATAAATGGCACCGGGAACAATCTCGCCAATGGGATCACGGGCAATGTAGCCGCAAACATGCTCGACGGCGGAACGGGCACGGATATCCTGGCCGGACTCGATGGCAATGACACGTATGTCGTCGACTACACCGGTGACCTCGTCATCGAATTGGCCAACAACGGGGTCGATACGGTGCAAAGCTCTGTCACATATACCCTGGCCGTAAACGTGGAGAACCTCATCTTGACCGGCACGACCGCCATCAATGGGACAGGGAATACGCTGGATAACTTTGTACTTGGTAACAGCGCCACCAACGTGTTGACCGGGGTCAACGGGAACGATACCCTCCGTGGTGGGATGGGGAACGATACGGTGAATGGCGGCAGCGGCAACGACACCTTCCTATTTGGCCGTGGCGACGGACAGGACCTGGTGCGAGACAACAGTGGGACTGCCGACAAGATCCTCTACGATGCCGGCATCAATCCGCTGGATCTGGTCATCAGCCGCCAGGTCAATGATCTACGGATTGCCATCCATGGTTCGACCGACTACGTATCAGTTCAGAACTGGTACAGCAGTTCGACGAACCGCACGGAAACAATCCAAGCTGGTAACGGCCAGACGCTGCTCAGCACGCAGGTCGATCAATTGATTCAGGCGATGGCGGGATTTACCTCACAAACCGGCCTGACCTGGGATCAGGCGATCAGTCAACGGCCTCAAGATGTGCAGACAGTCCTGGCCACAAGCTGGCAATAGCGAGAGGTTAGAAATGAAAGCGCACGCGGTCTGCATCATCGCCCACCGGCTGAGCTTGGAGCGGCAGGCACATCGGGTTTATGTCGTAGACAAAGGCGACATTGTCGAATAAGGGCCGCATGAGGAGTGGCTGCGTGTGAAAGGATTCTATCTATGAGCGCTTGCACTCATCTCAGGATGGCTATGCGGAGCCGATGCCTGATGATGACCATAGCGATATTGCTAATGTAAACTATGAGCTATATACACATAACTGCATGATGCAAACATATCTATTATTCATACATGCTTGGCATCTTGAAAAATTACACCTATCTTTGGTGCAGGTAGCCCAGTCTCTCTTCTAGCGTCCGGCAGACTAGGCAAGTAGAGTTTAGGGAGCTTAGGACTAGCCATCTTCAGCCTGGATCCCTTCAGCATATGAATGAATGCGGTAACGTTTCGAAATAACTCCTATACAACAGGTCAATCTATTAGTGTCGAACCTTACGCAGAGGAAAGTCTAGGTCCACGTGTCGAGTGACAGGTATTCTTCTGTCCGTTGAAATCTTTAAGCATCGAGGTTAGTGTGGGGTGTGACGGGGGATCCGTACGCGACCGACTTATGAGTTAACATAATCGTTCTTATCAGACATAAGAGATTTTTGATTTATGTCCCTCGAACTGCTCGGGCGCATCCAACAAGAACTGTCAATTACCAGCAGTGCGATCCATGAAACCATTCTTGCCATTGCCGAACGTGCCAACCGCAAAGCCCAAGTCTTTCGTTTGCACAGTCAGGCGTCGAGCTTACTCAACCAGATCGAACAGGTTCATGGCGAACTCGGACGTCAGATTGCTGCGCTCTGTGCCAAGCGCCCACCATTCAGCCATGAGTCAATTGTGCCCTCCGATCAATTGGCAGAATTCCTCGGCCAGGCCAGCGACCGCGTTCAGCACTTTAAACGAACGCTGCTCGGCGTCGACAGCCAAATACGTGAGATCAAACTGGAAACGATCCATCACGAACTCCTCACGCTGCAACAGGATTTGAGTCTTCGCGCAGCAGCCATCGAACGGTTCCAGATCGCCCAAGGATCGCCGATCGTTGGAAAGACATTCGCTGAGATGACATTGCCTGCATCGGTTCGTCTCGTCACGGTCCTGCGTGGACCATTTCTGGTACCGCCAGACAATTCCCTGGTACTTCGCACTGACGATGTCCTGGTCGTGATCGGGTTGCATGAGGATCTCGCGCTGTTTGCCTCAGAATTTACCCAAGCTCGGAGCGCCACAACGGCGTAAATCATGCGCGAGATAAACAAGATGTGCGCGATAGACGCGACTCGAAGTTCAAGGTTCGAAGTTCTGAATGCCTCGAACCCTCCCCTGTCTAACGCATCCCGCTATTCTTGCGACTCTCGTGCGAATCTCATGATAACTCGCATGCTCCCAATCCTCATCAGCCTCGCACTCTTCGTCTGGTTCGATCTCCACGCTGCTGCCGCTGAGCCCACCACACTCAAATCCAACGACTCACCGGGCCTCCGCATGTTGGAAGAAATGCAAACTGTTATTACGGACCTCGCTGAGTCGGCAAAACCGTCGGTTGTGAATCTCATTCCTCTGTCCGGACCAGGACGGGGACGTGAGCTTTCGCAGGAACGGGCTCCCAATGCTTCCGGATCGGGTTCCGGGGTCATTATCGATCCTGACGGATATATCATCACAAACAACCACGTCATCGGCGACGTGACGGAAATAGAAGTCCGCTTTTCTGATAAGTCGAAGCTGATTGCACAGGTTGTCGGAAAGGATCTCGATACCGACATCGCGCTCCTCAAGGTGACCGTCGACCATCCCCTCCCAAGCGCAAGATTCGGAGATTCATCCACCGTGCGAGTCGGCCAATGGGTACTCGCTGTGGGGAACCCTTTCGGACTCGATCGGACAGTCACACTCGGCGTCGTCAGCGGGATCGGCCGGGAGAACATCAATCTCTCGCGCTATGAAAATTTCATTCAGACCGACGCCTCGATCAATCCGGGCAATTCGGGCGGCCCGCTCTTCAATTTGCGCGGGGAGATCATCGGCATCAATACCGCCATCATTAACTTCGCCCAAGGGATCGGTTTTGCAATCCCTTCCAACATGGCCAAGCAGGTGATTCATCAATTGCTGACGCAGGGACGAGTCACACGTGGCTGGTTGGGCGTCGGTATCCAACCACTCACAGCGGAGCTCGCACGCAAGTTTGGCGTCAAGGAAGGCGACGGGGTGCTGGTCAATGAAGTCTTCGAACGGGATCCGGCTGCGGCAGCCGGCATCAAACCCGGCGACATTTTGACCCATATCGACGGTACCTTGATCGACACGCCGAACCGCCTCTCTCGCGTCGTAGCAGGATTGCTTCCGGGCTCGACGGCAAAAGTTGAGATCGTCCGAGATCAGCAACGTTTGGTGCTAGACGTCTCGCTCAGAGAACGCCCTGAGCAGCCCGTGATCGCCTCGCTCCCTCAAGCACGCACTGAAGTCAAGCTGGGATTCGACGTGCAAAATCTGACGCCTGATCTTGCCGACAAATTCAAACTGCAGGAAAGCCGTGGCGTGCTCATCAGCAAAGTGGAGATCGGAAGCCTTGCCCAATCGGAAGGTCTTCACGAAGGCGATCTCATCAAGGAAGTGAACCGTACTGATGTGGGATCAGTCGGGGAATTCAGCAGCGCAATTTCCAAACTCCGGCGTGGCGAAACAATCCTGCTCCGCGTGCTGAGAGAAACCCGCGGGTTCTATGTCGTGCTCAAATCGACCGACCCCTAGTGTCGCGTGAAGCGCGAGACTGGCGGGAAAAGCGCGACTTGAAAAGAGTGAATTTCCACCTCGTCTCGCCCCTCTCGCTCGTCCCGCCTGTCTCGCGCGGCTAGTTTTTTTTCGTAGCCTCTAATCAATGCGCTGCCGCATGCGTCTCCACTTTATGCTTATGCGCCTCAACGATTCGAGCTGCAAGCTCACGTGGCACTTCGTCGTATTGCCAAAGTTCCATTGTATAACTTCCGCGGCCTGCCGTGAGTGAGTTCAGCGTCGTGGCATACGAGAGCATCTCCGCCATTGGAACATGGACCGTAATCTGCTCCGTATGGTCGCGTGCCTCCACGTGAAGAATCCGCCCGCGGCGCGCATTCAAGTCCCCGATCACACTTCCAATATGATCTGCCGACGCCTCAACCTCCACCGTCATGATCGGCTCTAATAGGATGGGATGAGCCGCCTCCAAGGCCTTCTTGAACCCCATCGACGCCGCGACTTTAAACGCCATCTCAGATGAATCGACCGCATGGTACGACCCATCGTACACGGCAACCCGGCAATCCACGACAGGAAACCCCGCCAAGCTTCCGTGGTGCATGGCTTCGACTACACCTTTCTCCACGGCGGGGATAAAGTTTCGTGGAATGGCTCCTCCGACAACCTTATTCTCAAAGTGGAATCCCTCCCCGCGCGGAAGAGGCGCGAGTTCCAGCCAGCAATCGCCGTACTGGCCATGCCCGCCGGTTTGCTTCTTATATTTTCCCTGCGCCTGTGCCGTGCTACGGATTGTTTCGCGATACGGAATTTTCGGCATGTGCAGCACCACTTCAGCACCGTACTTACGGCGCAATTTTTCGAGCGCAAGATCGATGTGCCACTGGCTCATCCCGCTTAACACCATTTCCTTTGTATCGGCATGCCGCGAGAATTCGAGGGTCGGATCTTCTTCGATCAACTTATGCAACCCAAGACTGATTTTTTCGATGTCGACACTGGACTTCGGCTCGATTGCAAAGGACAGCACAGGGCGCGGAAGCGCCGCTTTCTGATAACAGATGGGTGCCTGTTCGTCGCAGAGCGTGTCGCCGGTTTGCGTATCTTTGAGTTTTCCGATTGCCACGATGTCCCCTGCGCCGGCAGTAGACAGGGCTGTATGTTTCTTGCCCAACACAGCGTATAGATGCCCGCTTTTTTCTTTGCTGTTCCGAGAACTGTTAAAAACTGTGGAGTCTGCGTGAAGAACCCCCGATAAAACTCGCAGAAAAGACAGTCGCCCGACAAACGGGTCTATTAACGTTTTAAAGATGATTCCTGACAATGGGTCTTCTCCAACGGCCCGGCGGTTAACTGCTTCGCCTGTATCCGGATGCAGCCCTTCCAACGGAGCTCTCGACGCCCGGTCCATCGGAGATGGCAATATATCGACGATTGCATTGAGGAGCGGAACGATCCCGATATTGTCGATGGCGGAACCGCTGTAGAGGGGAATAATCTTGCCAGTCTGGACACCAAGGCGCATTCCGTCAATCAACTCCTCCTCCGTCAATTCCCCCATTGTGAGATATTGTTCCAATAGTCGGTCATCACGCTCAGCCACCCCCTCATGAACTCGTTTCCGCGCATTATCCACCGCCTCCCGTTCATTCTCCGGAACCGGCAACTGCTGAATCGCAGGGGTCTCCTTGCGCGAAGTGATGAGGCGTTGCTGAACAAGGTCCAGCGCGCCGGCGAGTTGACCGCCGCTGCGATAGGGCAATGACATCGGCAATGGCATAATCCTAAGATCGCGTTGACACATTGCGAGAACTTCATCGAGGGAGGCGCCATCTTTATCTAATTCGTTGAGAAACAGCAGACAGGGTAAGCCGAGAGCTGTGACGCGAGACCAGACTCTGACGAGTTCGCTCCGAATTCCCGATGAGGCACCTACCACCAGGATTACGGCGTCTACCGCTCGCAAGGCCATAGTCGTCTCCCCGATCAGGCTCAATGCGCCAGGAGGGTCGACGAGGTTGATGGTGGTGTGATTCCAGAAACAACGGAGGAGACTGGTACTGACGGAACTGCGCCGGTGCAATTCTTCCGGCTCGAAGTCTGAAACGGTCGTACCTTGTGCGATCGACCCGAGGTGGGAAACAGTGCCTGTGGCAAAAAGAATGGCTTCAGCCAACGAAGTTTTCCCGGCGCCGGTACTGGAAATCAACGCCACATTTCTGAGTGACTCCCTCTGTAGTTCGCTCATGGGGCCCTCCTTTTTGTTCATTTGGTCTGTCTGGTCTGTCCGGTCTATCTGGTCGGAGAGGTCTATTCTGTCTTTCTTGTCAACTGATCGCACGGGCAAAACCCACCGGACAGACCAGATAGACAAGATGGACCTCATCAACCAGATAGACCAAGCTTGTTACATCGCTCTAGCTCTCCTTTCGCTCACACGCCGACGTCATGGTTTGTCAGCCAGCCTTGATCGGCAAAGCTGACATAGCGTCCATCGCCGACGACGAGATGGTCAAGAACCCGAATACCTAGGACTTCCCCTGCTGATACCAAACGCGCCGTTAGAATGCGATCTTCTTGGCTAGGCGTTGGATCGCCACTGGGATGGTTGTGCAGGAAGATTACTGCCGCTGCAGATTCCCTCACTGCGAGTGTAAAGACTTCGCGTGGATGAACAATGCTGAGCGTTAAGCTGCCTTCCGATACCGTGGTATCACGCATAATGGCATGCTTGGCATCCAGTAAAACGACTTTGAAGATTTCGTGACGCAGATCACGCAAGGTTGGATGGTAATGGGTGAAGAGATCACGGCTGGATGTGACTTTGGTTCCTTTGGTCAGCGGAGCAGCGAGGGCGCGTTTCCCCAATTCAAGGGCAGCCTTCAGTTGTGCCGCTTTGGCCTCCCCTACACCTGGGATCGCACAGAGTTCTTCGATTCCGCATTGTGCAAGTCCGGCGATATCTCCAAGCCGATCCAGGATTTCCATTCCGACTTGCACAGCAGAAGACCCATGGCGGCCGACTCGAAGGAGAATCGCCAGAAGTTGGGCATTGGTAAGCGCTTGAGGGCCCTGTGTCAGCAGTCGTTCGCGCGGCCGTTCCGTTTCAGGCCAGTGCGAAATGCCTTGCCCTCCTTTATTGCCGGCCATTTACCCTCCCAGGACAAATAAATGACACTCTGAACGTTTTTGTACTAGCGATAGCCCCCTTAGTTGCCCATTCCAAACAAATACGTACCTCTAAACTGTTGAAATTACGTATAGCGACATATTGGTTCAGTACTTGCTATGGAACGCCTGCAGCAGTACACCGCAACCTGGGAGGATTCGATGGAATGTCCGAAGTGTAAAGGCCTCATGATGCTCGAGCGGTTTTCCGACTTCTTCTTAATTTTCTATGCTTGGAAATGTATCAACTGCGGCGCAATTATCGATCGCACCATTTCAAATAATCGGCGAAAGAGCTTGGCCGCTCGCAAGCCCCAGGAAGTGGCGACTCGCTAGCATAAACCATTGTTGTTCCTGTCCAGATGAGTCGACCGTTTTGATCGCCACGGATGGCCGACAATCCTGTTCTGATACCCTGTCTCTCCGCTCTTAGGTCGTCATATCGCCAGGCGCATTATAGCCACCGGCTCCAAGGTCGTCAAAATGCTTCCATTCTTCTTGCTCCAACTTTCCTAGCCTCATCCTAGTCCCCACGCCGTCTTTATTGCTCGACGCTACATCTCGTTTCGGCAGCACTCACCTTGACCCCTTCAAAAACGCTATGTTAGAGTCACAAGTTGCTAAAACGTCTCTCGCCTTAAATCGTAACTACTCGGGTAGATAGGCTGAAGGCTTTTAAGGGCAGCTTCTTGCGCAACGAGGATTCATCTCTACTTGAACCCAAGGTCGTAGATACTGAGAAAGTGTTGAATGGCTTGATCCGTACCTTGCGAGATCATGTATAGCCTTCAACCTGAATGCCTGAGTAGTTACCTTAAATCTATGCGTGTTATTGCCGGATCCCACCGGGGCCGCCGCTTGAGTGGGCCTGAAGGGAATGCACTGCGTCCCACATCTGATAAGGTTCGCGGAGCTCTTTTTTCAATTCTTGGAACCCAGGTATCAGGAAGTCGCTTTCTTGATTTATATGCAGGTACGGGAGCCATCGGGATCGAAGCATTGAGTCGCGGAGCCTCAGCCGTCACCTTTGTCGAGTCAGACCCCAAGGCCGTGCAGCTGTTACGGAAAAATCTCATGACCTGTCAGTTGCTCGATCGATCTCAGGTTTGGACAGAACGGACTGCCGCCTTCCTCGATCACAAAGACTGGTGGGGTGGCCCTTACGACATACTGTTTGCCGATCCTCCCTATGCCGATCTGAATGAGTTAGATATCATGATTCATGTTTGGAGGCCAGGGCTGTTGTCGGAGCGTGCTACTGTGATTATCGAACAAGACGCTCATGCTAAATTGCCCTCAACGATCGGCCATGCCGCGCTTGTGCGGCGATACCAGTATGGCGATACGGCGCTCTATCTCTATGGTGTGTCCACCTCTGAATCCACCGCATCATGAAAATTGGCATCTATCCAGGAACCTTCGATCCCATTACTCATGGACACACTGACATCATCACCCGAAGCTTGCGCGTGTTTGATAAAGTGGTTGTCGCCGTCGCACCCAACCCATCCAAGCACCCGCTCTTTACCCTGACTGAACGGCTGGAGCAGATCCGGATCGTGATGAAAGAGATGAAACAGGTCGAAGTGACCCACTTCGACGGCTTACTCGTGGACTACGTTCAGCGATACGGCGCCCATGCGATTATCCGTGGCCTCCGGGCGATCTCGGATTTCGAACATGAGTTTCAGATGGCCCTCATCAATCGAAAAATCGCCAAACAGGTTGAGACCGTGTTCCTGATGCCCAGCGAAGAATATTCCTATTTATCCTCAACGATCATTAAAGACGTGGCCACCCACGGCGGCGCGCTTACGGAATTTCTGCATCCTGAAGTCGCGCGGCAACTGCAAGAACGGATCAGGAGTTTGAAAACATGAAGCTGGCTGCACGAGCTGGACGAATCGCCCCCTCCCCCACCTTGGCCATGGCCGCAACTGCAAAAGCGATGGCAGCACGCGGGATCGACGTCGCCGACTTCTCGTCGGGAGAACCGGATTTCGATACCCCCGAACCGGTCAAAGCTGCAGCAGAGGCTGCCATTCGTGCGGGTTTCACCAAGTACACGCCTTCATCCGGCATCGATGAATTACGCCAAGCCATCATTGACAAACTGCAAGCGGAGCAGGGACTTCATTACGAAAAATCCCAAGTGCTGGTTTCATGCGGAGCCAAACATTCGCTCTACAACCTTGCCGAAGCGCTTCTTGAAGCAGGCGACGAAGTTATCATTCCCGTTCCCTATTGGGTCTCCTATGCTGACCAAACACTCCTGAACGACGCCACTCCGGTTTTCCTGCCGACCCGTGAAGAGGATGGATACGCTATCGATGCCCATGCATTGGAACGACTCATCAGTCCACGCACCAAAGCCATTATCATCAATAGCCCGGGCAATCCAACGGGAGCAACCTATAATCGGGCGACGCTCGAACATCTTGCAGCGTTAGCCCTCAGTCGGGATCTCCTTCTGATTTCAGACGAGATTTATGAACAAATCCTCTACGATGGCGCCACACACACGAGTGTTGCCTCCTTAGGACCGGAGGTCGCCGCCCATACCGTGATCATCAACGGCGTCTCCAAAGCCTATGCGATGACCGGCTGGCGGATCGGCTACGCGGCCGGCCCCAAAGACCTCTTGACCGCCATGGCGAATATCCAGAGCCAAAGTACCTCCAACCCCTGTTCCATTTCGCAAAAGGCTGCCGTCGTGGCCTTGCGCGAGGGCGGCGCTTTTACGAAAAAGATGGTAACAGAGTTCGATCGGCGGCGACGCGTCATGGTCGAGCGCCTGAACGCGATGCCAGGCGTTCACTGCCGAATGCCTACTGGAGCATTTTATGCGTTTCCCAATGTGAGTGGGTTGCTCGGACGGCAAAGCCCAAAGGGGAAAATTGCAACTCCGACCGACCTCGCGAACTACCTGTTGCAGGAATTCAAGGTCGCCGTGGTTCCCGGTGAGCCATTTGGGAGTACCCAACATATTCGACTGTCGTATGCGACCAGCATGGAGACGATTGTCCGTGGAATGGATCGCCTTGACCAGGCGTTCAAACAGCTGACATAGTACGATGTCTAAAGCTCGGCCTGTCTGGTCCATTCGGTCAATCTGGTTGTTTGATCAGTCTCCTTCAACCAAACAAACGAAACAGACTGAATAGACCAAATAGACGAGATAGACCAGACAGACCGGGCTAGTTGGAGGAATCAAACGTGCCTATTTATGAGTACCAATGTGAAAACTGCGCAGATAAATTTGAAATCAAACAAAGCATGAAGGACGATCCGCTCACCGCCTGCCCGCGATGCGGGAAGCACGTACAACGGCTTATTTCATCGCCTGCGATCATGTTCAAAGGCAGCGGGTGGTACGTAACGGACTACTCCGATAAGATGAAGCCATCTGCAGGTAGTGAAGCACCGACACCCACGACCGGGGAGAAGAAAGAGACGGCATCAACCACATCCGACCAGACGGCGTCTGCGACTCCCTCCGCTCCAGCGCCTACCCCCGCACCAGCGCCGGCAAGCACCCCTTCGAGCACAAGCTCAAGCACAGCGACCAGCACGCCAGCGTCTTCCACCACGAAATAGTCGGCAGAGACGAAACGCGCTAGCGTGCGCCGGCGGTTTTAGCCGATGCCTTTTTCTTGGTCGGAGCCTTCTGCTTGACCTTAGCGGACGGTTTCGCCGCACCGGATTTCGCTGTTGAGAGTTTTGGCATTGCGACTTTCCCCGACTTCGCCAGCCGTTCTTGTGCCGCCGTCAAGCTATTCTGCAAACTGTTGATCATGGTCGACTTATCGCGATTCGACCGAGAGAGATCATCCACTTGCGCCTGTAGATCGTCCTTCACCTTTGCAAAGGAAGCATACTGATTCTGCAGTTGCGCTTTTTCCGCTGTCACACTCTGCAGCTCGGAGCGGAGTTGTTCAATTTGTGTTTGGAGCGCCGGGGGCCAGTAATCGCACCCGGACAGACCCACTGAGACCATCATTATGGCGGCCACCGCAACAAGGTTCCGCACCATCACTGTTCGAGTCATCGGCATTCTCCTTTCAATGTGAACGATACAATTGACATCATAACCTATCGGCGTCATCCAGACGTAAGCCATGAGCGGCCAACTGTGCCGCGATGACATCTCGTTCGATCGCTCCATTGCGAACGATTCGGATCGGTCCCCGTACATCGATGACCGTGGACGGTCGCCCGCCGGGGGTCGGACCAGCATCGACGATTAGATCCAGCACGTCTCCGAGACTGTCTTGGACTTCTTTAGCCGTCCTGGGCGGCGATTGACCTTCACGATTCGCACTGGTACCGGTCATCGGCCCGACCCGACGCAAAAGATTGGCCAGCGGTTCCCAGGGACTAAAACGGACGCCAACAGAACCAGTCCCAGCCGTCACTGCATCGGAGAGACCAACCGCTGCGGGAAAAACAATGGTAAGAGGTCCGGGCCAGAAAGCCTTCATCAGTAGGCGTCCCGCAGATGGGATGCTTCGAGTCAGCGGCCCTAACTGAGACTCGTCTCCGATCAGCACGAGAATCGGTTTTCCTTCAGACCGACCTTTGACCTGCCACAATCTAGAGAGCGCCTGCTCGTCGAACGGAGCCGCGGCAAGCCCATAGAAACTCTCCGTCGGCAGAGCGATCAGCCCGTTCGCTCCGAGTACGCGACGCACCAGCTCAGCAAGTACGGGAACGGTGGAAGCACTATAGGGCTCGATCGTAGCCTTGGCAGGAACCATTAATCCCTTGCAGCGCTACGCGTGGCGTGAAAATGCTCGATGCGCAATGTCCGTCCGATAGTGAGCGCCTTCAAATGCAATCGACTTAGTCGCGCGATAGGCTTCCGTTTGTGCGGAAGCCAGAGTTTTTCCGCGTCCCGTGATTCCCAGCACCCGGCCTCCGGCCGTAACCACATCGGCGCCTATTCGTTTTGTCCCTGCATGAAACACCATAGTCGTTGCATCGGTCTCGGTCGGCAATCCATGAATCACGCGATCAGTCTGATAGGTCCCAGGATAACCTCCCGACGCCATAACGACACACACTGCGGTTTCATTATGCCAGGCAACAGTAATTTGGTCGAGGCGATGTTCAATTACCGCTTCGATCACTTCCAGAAAATCGGTCTTGAGTAGCGGAAGTACAACCTGCGTTTCCGGGTCTCCCATACGGGCGTTGAACTCCAAAACATATGGCATCCCCTTCACAACCATAAGGCCGGCATAGAGGACACCCTGAAACGGACTACCCATACGTGACAAGGCTTCGATGGCAGGATAGAGAACCTGCCGGGTGACCTGCTCACGCAGCGCCGTGGTGCCAAGCGGCGCAGGACAATAGGCACCCATGCCCCCGGTATTGAGCCCTGTATCGCCATCCCCGACTCGTTTATGATCTTGCGCTGGCAGCATCGGCACCACCGTCCTGCCATCCGTGAACGCCATGACAGTCAGTTCCTCGCCGTCTAAAAACTGTTCGATCAATACGCGCTGACCGGCCTGACCGAATACCGCATGTTCCATCGAATCGCGGACGGCCTGTTTTGCCTCCTCACGCGTTCTTGCGATTACGACACCCTTTCCCTGTGCAAGTCCGTCGGCTTTTATCACGACAGGAAGCTCATGCTGATCGAGATAGGCCACCGCTGAGGCCAGTCGGTCGAAACTTTGCGCTTGCGCCGTGAGAATCTTTGCGCTGACCATGATCTCTTTGGAGAAGACTTTGCTGGCTTCGATACGTGCAGCCCCCTTCGTTGGTCCAAATATTTTGAGCTTAGCCTTGCGAAACTCGTCGACTATGCCCAATGCAAGCGGGGCTTCCGGTCCAACGACTGTCAGGTCAATCTTCTCAGACTGCACAAACGCTTTGAGTCCGACAATGTCATCGGCTTTGATCGGGACGCAGGTCGCCAGCGATTCGATCCCTGCATTGCCCGGCGCGCAGTAGAGCGTCGGCATACGGGGACTTTGTGCGAGCTTCCACACCATGGCGTGCTCGCGTCCCCCACTGCCTACAACGAGAATTTTCACTGATAGGCCTTCAGCTTGAGATCTTTCTTCGGAGGATGTTCAAACGGCTTTCCGGCAAGGCCGCAGGTGAAGGCAAAACCGGAGGCGTAACTTTCCCGCTCGCTCCGAGCTGCAGCGCAGCTCCTTCCCCGATGGGCTACGTTGAGGATTTTGCCAAGCCACGAACGACGCTGGAGGGTTGTTTCAACATCCGTTAATGGCGAAAGTGGCGCATGCCCGTGAGAATCATCGCCACCCCCTGCTCATCTGCGGCTTTGATAATTTCGGCATCGCGAATCGAACCGCCCGGCTGAATGACCGTGGTAATGCCGGCTTGAATCGCCGCATCCAATCCATCCCGGAACGGGAAAAACGCATCCGACGCCATCACACACCCTTTAATCGGCATCTGGGCCTTCATCACCGCAAGCTTTACGGAATCGACCCGGCTCATCTGGCCGGCGCCGATCCCCACTGTCTGCCCCGGCTTTGCATAGATGATCGCGTTCGACTTTACATGTTTGCAGACCTTCCAGGCAAAGGCGCAGGCCGCATATTCCTCATCCGTCGGTTTCCGCATGGTCGGTACGTTGAGCGCTCTCAAATCGGTCAAAACACCGAGATCCCGATCCTGTACGATCAATCCGCCCACCAACTTCTTGAGATCGAAACCTTCTTGCTTCACCTTCATGAGCGGCCCGATATCCAGCAAACGCAGATCCTTCTTGCGTTTTAACTCTGCGAGCGCATCGTCTGCAAATCCCGGCGCAATAACTACTTCGACAAATGTGGCGGTAATTTCTTTTGCAGCGGCCAAATCCACAGGGCGATTGAATGCAATGACGCCGCCGAACGCTGAGACAGGATCGGTCTCACGGGCTTTCACATAGGCTTCGTGAGGCGTCGCACCCAATGCCACACCGCAGGGATTATTGTGCTTGATAATCGCCACAGCGATCTCGTCATATTCTTTTGCCAGTTCGAGCGCCGAATTGGCATCGAGGAAATTGTTGTACGACATCGCCTTGCCGTGCAGGATTTTTCCACGGGAGACCGACGGCTCGGACGAGTGCAGCTCTCGATAAAATGCCCCTTGCTGATGCGGGTTTTCGCCATAACGGAGCATCTCTGCCCGTTCGAACTGTAAGGACAATATCCGGGGAAACTTGACCTCGCTGCCTTGCGCCTGTTTTTCAAGATACCCGGCAATCAGACTGTCGTAGCGCGCCGTATGTTGGAATACCTTCATTGCCAACTCACGCCGCAACTCGCGCGACGCCGTCCCTGTCTTTTCCGCATCGAGTACGCGCTGATAATCCGTCGGATCCACAACTACCAGAACATCTTCGTGGTTTTTGGCTGCGGATCGGAGCATCGACGGTCCACCGATATCGATATTTTCAATGGCTTCTTCAAAAGAACAGTGGGGTTTCGCTATCGTCGCCTCAAAGGGATAGAGGTTGACCACGACTACGTCGATTGGTCCAATTCCATGCTGTTCCATCTGCGCGACATGGGCAGGGAGCGAACGGCGTCCCAATAGGCCACCATGAATCTTGGGGTGCAGTGTCTTGACACGGCCATCGAGAATTTCTGGTGAACCTGTGTACGCCGCCACATCGGTCACCTTCACTCCTGCTTCGCGCAAAGCCTTTGCCGTTCCTCCGGTCGAGAGAACCTCAGCCCCCAGGGCCGCAAGCCCTTTCGCCATCTCCACCACGCCAGTCTTGTCCGACACGCTGATTAATGCCCGCTTAATGCCGGCCATAAAAACTCCTTAAAAGACGATCGCTAGATATTATGTGACTCGGAAGGCGGGCGAAGAATAGCAAATGAAGATACACCTTACAAGTGGAATGGAGAACCCACGGATCGCGCTTGAAGCAGGCTAAGGTAAAGGTTGAGGTTAAGCAAGAATCTCACGTGTAATCATATAATTTAGCGCTGTGGCTATGTGCTCTTTGCTCATAATTGCCGTCTGGTATGATCTCGTGCAGTATGGTAGGGTCACAGGATATTCAGCTACCTTCCGCTCGAGAGTTGATTCATGATGCGGAGAGCGATCCTAGGCGCAGGCGCTATCGCGCTTACTTTTGTTGCTGCGGTCTGTATTCCGCGCCATCTTCCAACATCGACTGCCTCAAGCTCCCTCACCCCGGCCAGCTTTCATGCACGTATAGAGAAGAGAACCCTGACCCTCCGTGGCTCGCTCCCCAGTGAGGCTATCAAAACCGCAATCCTTCAGCGAGCCCACGAACTGTATGGAGCAACACCTGGACGGGTCGTCGATGAGTTAGCCGTGGACCCGAACGTGGGACCTGCAGCGTGGGTCAACAATGTCCCCAAGATCCTTCCCATCTTAGGGCACATGATGGAACGAGGTTCCGTCATCATTGATGGGCGGTCGCTTGTTCTCAGCGGTCGAGTCGACAGCGATCGCGCCAAGGCCACCATGCTGCAAGACGTCGCCCCTCTGACGCAAACAGGACTTAAGCTGGAAGATCATATCCTCGCGGCTCAGCTCACGGCTCCTTCCCCTACGCTCCAGAAGAAATTAGATGAGACCCTCACGCAAGGATCCATCGAATTTGAGTCGAATGCCACGACGATGCTTCCTCGCAGTCGAGCCACACTAGACCAGCTGATTTCGATCTTGCGTCGTGCTCCTAACACAGCTATTGAAATAGGCGGCCATACGGACAAGTACGGTTCGCCGGACTATAATCTTCAACTCAGCCGCCGCCGCGCTGAAGCCGTGCGGCACTACTTTATCAGTCACGGCTTGACCAATCAGTTCACCGCCGTCGGCTATGGCGACTCACGACCGCTTTCGGTGGCGCAGACGCGGGCTGGGTTGCAACGCAACCGTCGTATTGAATTGCGAATAAAAGGAACTGGTGACCTATGATCACGCTCATCGGCCAGATTTTCGGCTGTCTTCTCATTGCGGGGGGCATCGGCGTCGTGGTTGGGTGGCTGCTGCGAAACCTGTCCGCCAGCCTACTCACACAGCAGTTCACGGACGTCACTGCCACCCTACGCGTCAAAGAACAGATGCTGGAAAAGGCGCGATATGAGCTGAACGTTCAAACTGCTGCGATGCAGCTTCTCGAAAGCAAGATGATCGAATCGGAAAAGCTCAGCCAATCTACCCAGCAGGAACTGGCAGCACGAAACGACCGCCTTCTGGCGCTTCAAGAAGAGCTGTCCCTTCGCTCACAGAAGCTGACGGTCGTGGAAGCGGAAGACGCCTCTACTCGCCGACGCGCGAGCGAGTCTGACTCGGTTGCCGCGGCTGCACAGGCAGAAGAAGTTCAGCAATTGCATCTCAGTAGCCAAGCTGCCCAGCAAACGCTCGCGTCGAACGAGCAAGAACGACATAACCTTCAACGTCGCATCGTCGAGCTGGAAACCGGCGTTTCAGAAGCCGATCTGCTGCGCGCGCGCCTGAAGGAACTCGAACCGGCCCAAGGGCGGGTCCATTGGCTGGAAGTGCAACTCTCCGATCGAGAGGCCGAGCATCGAGCCGCATTGCACCGACTCGACAGCCAACTGGCTGAACGAGACCGGCGCATCAATACACTCGAACATTTCCAACAGCAGTTGAAGAAGCAGGAGGCATCACAGACTGAGTGGGAGACGAAGTATGCCAGTGCCCTCACGCAACACGAAGCGCAGATTCTCACGTTACAAAACCAACTCGCAACACAAGACACACTCCAAGCCCGGCTCCGACTCGATGAACAACTCCTGCATGAGCGAGACGCACAAATCCATGCCTTGCAGCGCCATGTTCAGGAACTCGAAAAGCAACAACAACTGACCAGTCAAGTGAAACTGGCGGAAGAAAAGCAAGAGGAGCAAGCCCGTCTTCGAAAGCGCCAGGCCAAAGTCCAGGCCCCAGCCCAGACCAAAGCCGATAAGGAATCCATGGCGCCTCGCCAGACTAGTCAAAATGGGAGTCAGCTGAGCTTACAAATCGAACAGACGAAAGCGGCAAAGAATGCACAGAAAGACGACTTGAGTAAGATTCACGGTATCGGCCCCGCCTTTGCCCGAAGCCTGAATAAGATGGGGTTGTATACCTTTGTTCAAATCGCACGGTGGAAACCGGAGGATATCGACGAGATTGCAAAGAAGCTCTACACAGCCCCAGACCGGATCAAGCGGGGCAAGTGGATCGATGAAGCCAAAAAAGAGCACTATCGTAAGTATGGCGAGCAGCTCTGATCAGGACACAAGCAGAGCTCCATCCTCATAACCAGTTGAAATAACGGACGATACTATCTTCTTCTTGATGTAAATTCCCCAGGCCGCTCAACTGTTTTCTGAAACCCAGGCGGAGCTTCCCCCTAAAGATAGCGCTGTCTCGAACCTCGTGAACTCACATTTTGCGATGGCTTCTCCCACCCCCTAGAAACCAGGCATTCCCATCCCTGGCTGGACAAGATTCAGATTTAGGGAAATTTATTTCCCTAAGAATGGCTCCTGCCACCATTTTTTCACTTATGTGGTAGGTTTTACTGAAGCTTGCAGATGCCTGTCCGTCCAATGGGTGAACTATGAAGAGTGCAGCGATTTTAGCAGCTGGAATTGTTGCATTTGCCATCCTTGCCTTTCTCTGCCTTCCTCGGCACGCTCCTCAACCAATCGCATCAGCCGTTCCCATCCCTGCGAACTTTCATGCGCGCGTCGAGTATGGAATGCTGATCCTGCGTGGCTCACTCCCCAATGAGACCAGCAAGGCCGCAATCCTTCAGCAGGCCCAAGAGCTTTATGGAACTACACCAGGGAATATCGTTGATGAGTTAGCGGTAGATCCGAGAGCGGGAGCTGTCGCCTGGGCCGACAATGTCGCCCAGATCCTCCCTGTCTTAGGGCAAATCAAAGAACGCGGTTCCATCATCATCGACGGCCGCACAATTGTCGTCAGCGGCCAAGTCAGCAGCGACCGTGATAAGGCCACCATACTGCAAACAATTGCTCCTCTAACGCAGACGGGGCTGGAATTGGAAGATCGTATTCTATCTGGCCCAATCACGGCAGGCCGGTCGACGAAGTCTCCCTCTCCCACAGCCCCATCACCGAAAGCTCCAGCAACAAAGGCTCCAGTACTGGTGGCTGCCCTTTCCCCAAAGGCTTCAGCCCCCGCTGTTCTATCCCCGAAAGTTTCCGTCACGAAAACCCCTTCTCTGGTGCTGGCCCAGATTCCAAAGGCTCCATCTCTACCGGTAACCCCCACACCGTCCGCTCCATCGCTCACCGTCGTCTCTCCTGCCTCGCTCCAAAAGAAATTGAATGAGATCCTCACTCGTTCGTCCATTGAGTTTGAATCGAAGAGCTCAACGATAACTCCCGCCAGTCTTGCCACGTTAGACCAACTGACAGCCGAATTACGGCAATCCCCTTACACGGCCTTAGAGATCGGCGGCCATACAGATAAGTACGGTGAGCCGGAATATAACCTTGAACTCAGCCAGCGTCGCGCTGATGCCGTGCGGCGCTACTTTACCAAGCACGGCCTAACCAACCAGTTCACTGCAGTCGGCTATGGCGCCTCAAGACCGTTGTCAGTGCGTGAGAATCGGGCAGGCCTCCAGCGCAACCGACGAATCGAACTGCAATTGAAAGGACAGCCCGAGCTATGACCATGTTCATCAACCAAATGCTGGGATGCCTTCTCATTGCCACTGGAATCGGCGGAGCAGTCGGATGGCTACTGAGGCACGTTTCCGCCGGCAAGGACGCACAGCTGCTCGCCGACGTCACCGCCATGATGCGCATCAAAGAACAGATGCTGGAGAAGGCCCGGTATGAACTCAGAGACGCCACCTCGAAATTACAGGCGATTGAAAGCCCCGTGACCACACCCCAAGGGGTCGAGCTGCAGCTAGCCGAGCGAGGCCGGCGCATCGGCGAACTCGAGCAACACATTTTGCAGCTGAAGATGCAAGCGAAAGACCACGAGTCTCTCAAAAAAGCCGCCTGATCGTAACCCGCACAAACATCGGCCCTATTCCGTGCCTCTCAACAAGAAATATTTTCTGTCGTGCTGGTTGAAATTCCCATTGCATTTTTAAATAGATCTATCTATACAAGCGATCCATGAACGCCGAGCAGCTGGAAGAGATCAAACGTCATTTTAGCGTAGTATCCGAAGCGCTCAGAAGCGACATCCGCCAAATTGCAGAAGGCCAGGCCACTCTTCAACATCAGTTACAGGAACCGCGTGGTAAAAATCAGAACGAGTTCAAGGGAATACAAGCCTTCTCGCAACTCTCATTTCCCCAGTTCGGCCAGCACAGCCACACTCTCGAAACAGACCTCTCTGACCTGAAAAACCTTATAGACCGTCTCGAAACCACCCGTAGCTAATTCCTGCCGACCCCGTTCAATCAATTGAAGTAGAGATGGGGTGGCGAGATCGCCTCCAGGAATGGCCTGTTCGGACTCTGGAGCGGCCTGACTACTCCCCTTGCTCGCGCAACGCGCGGTCGAAGACTCCCCTCGCTCGGGCTAATGGCACGTCACGGGAAATGATTGCCCTACAATCAGAGGGTTGGGCGGGTGAAAATATCTGCCAGTGGGTAGGTGAAATATTTGCGTGCAGTTTGGAGCACACCAGACCGCCTAGAAGTAAGCGTAGAAGCTACTCCCTTTGCATTAAATTTTTATTCAGCCGACGCATGGAAGTGATCCATGATGGTGGGAAAGAATATGTCACTTAGCGTCCAAACAGGCTCAACTCATAGGAGTTTTCACAAAATGATTCTGGCCCTTTTCCGCATTAATCCAGACAGCATATTCTTCCAGGAGAGGAGCAGGCTAGCGAGAGCACGGGCAGAACAACAAGCGACGGGGATGGGGAGACAACTCCCCACCCCCGTCTTGTCTACCGCGGCTAGGACAGACCGTCGGCCCGTGCGGGAAGGAGTTACACACCACCGTTTTCCCGCAGTCCCAACGTCACTCAAACGAACATCGCGACCCGCTCATTCGTACGAATAGCGAGGCGCACATTCTGGCGTGCCATCAATTCTGTTTATCGTATGGCCACCATAAAATCATAGCCGCCCCCAATACGAACACACCGACTAAACCAGCCATAGGAAGACCAACTTCCATGTTACCCTCCTGGGTTAATGGTGGATACGACTATGGTCGATTTTTGTTATAACTCTGGCTACCGCGGAGTCAAGGGGCTGGTCTATGTGAGGATGGTTGTTCGAACTCTTCAATTTTCACTTAGGTTGGTTCTTCGTGAGTCGTGTCAGGCAGCTCAGATTCGAGTCTGAAAGCACCGGTTGGCTAGATTCAGTCTGGGCCACTGAAGGTGCCCACCTTGCACGCATCAAGCGAGCATCGCTCTTCAATTTTCTCCTTGAGCGCTGGCTAGATAGTCTCCCAGTGTGCGCGTCAAACAAACATTATCCATCTAATTGATCCTTCCTAGCTCGCTCGTATTTCTCTCCTGGAAGGGCACACATGTTGTTCTATGTACGGCCGCCGAACGAGGCCCTTCTCAGGGCGCGCGTTCCGGGAGCACAAAACCAATATGGGTGTCCTTCCTCCCCCACCCCTTCAGTGTCCCAATCTTCGCCAGGGAATGGCGCCTTCTCGTTCTGTCTTGTAATGGTCAGGATCATGGATCTCCTCCCCTTCTTTTTTCTTTCCCGGCAGCACCCAGTAGTCGAGCGCGAACCAGTCATTCGAGAGGGTTTTCAAAAATTCCATCTCAGTGCTTGGCCGTTCCAGATCATGGCGGAAGGCGGTGGAAAACTCACTCCGCACATACGCATCGAACACAATCGGTTCGGCAAGAGACTGTCTGAACGGAGTTTGGTGGAGGGTCGAGACCTTCCCATGAATTTGCGAGATCGTGGCGTTGCGGGACCCCAGATGATCGAATACATCGTAAAACCACATTTGAGCGTGAGCGCTAAACAGGCCGGCAATGCCCCCGAAGACATATTTCGGCGGACCGAGAGTCAGGGCATCCAACGCCTCAGCATAGGTGCCAGCAACGACCCCAATCTTTGAGACGACATCCGTGTCTCCGCCGCTATCGGTATTCAGAAAAATATGGAAGGCGTTGGGAAAGCGTTGATCCACATAGGCTTGGCCGACATTGGGGCCGGCCACGCCAAACACTTTCTGTACGGAGTACCCATGGTTTGCGAGAATTCGTGAAGCGCTTGCGCTCCGCTGTACGCCGCCACTGTGACCGGATAAGTACAGCCGATCGGCCTGCCCTGCATGACGCATGATGTAGGCCGCCTCGCTATACCCAGGTCCATGCGAGAGATTGAACATCGACCACAGAACGTCGGTGATCGTCCCGTGGCGATATGGAGAGCTATACACGTCGTAGTCAGGGTAAGCTGCTCTGGTCCATGCCGCCCACAAGCCTGTGTCCTGCCCCCATTTATCGCCGCCGTAAATTCCCCGAGACAGGAAAATCTTTTCGCGAATACGACCAGGCTCTGGCGCAAGATCCCAATCCATGTACTTGGGGCTCGTATTGAACTGGAACACCTGCCCGACGAACGGTACTTCGCTAAGGAGATTGATGAGACCAGGAAAGAAATAGTAGGAGGGCTTATGTCCGATCTCCACTTCAAGTGCATTCCATGCCGTTCGAATATTTTGCGCGGGGTAGTAGAAGGGGTTGTCCCGGCCAAACAGCAACCCGGCAACGGTGCTGAAGGGTATCTTAGCCAATTCGAAGGCAGCATTCTTGACGCCGATGGCCACGGCAAAGGGATAGCCTGTCCAATAGAGCATGCTCCGAGTGTTGGAAAGCGGGGGTGCGGCGGTCTTCGCATCCATGATGTCTCGTTCGTACTGCCCCTTGTCTTGATCGGGCTCACCGCTCTTCTTGCTATGAGCGAGAAAGGGCTGAGGCGTGGCCTCGTTGGCATAGTCCAGTTCATAGCCCAGGTATTCGGTTGTTGTCACACTCGGATCTGAGGCGCTGGGTCCAAGCGTAAGCGTATCGATGAAATAGAACCGCATCCCGTAGCGAATCAACGTATTGTCTTCGTCCCAGGGAATTTCATATCCCAATACGAAAAACCGAACGTTGCGCATCCTGCCTGCCCGTACCTCTTTGGTTCTGCTCATCAACCGGGCAAGAAGATTCTTATTGTGACCATCCTCATAGGGATGGAGGTCATGTTCATTTTTGTAGGAGAAAATCTTATACAGGGGCCTGGATTTGATCGAGCAGGGACTCCCCTCTGTGGCTTCCGGATTCCCGAACCATTGTGAACGGCGATCACAGGGGCCTTCGTCTCTAATAAGCCCTTCAACCTCTCCCACCCGCTCATCCGCAACGACTGGCACTTTCTGCATTAGCTCCTGCGCGAACTGTCTTGAGTTCAGATACTCATCAAACCGCGGCAGTTGCTGATCCGGATCCGTTGCCTCGTACGCATAGGAGGCAAGCCATTTGACCGAACCCTTGCTCAAGGGAGTCTTCTCGCCTGAGGAACAGGTCGGGTCCTTCGCCAGGTTCTTCACCATGCTATGAAGCTGGCGCTCAAGTGTGATTTGGAAATCGCGAATCGTTTTAAAACTGCTTCCCAATGGACCGCTGCTCCCCTGCAGCGTCTCATCCACCACAGACTTCAACACCAGGGTGCAGCCAGGCTTCTGATCAGAAGGGTCAGTTTCGAGAGCAAGGTGATATTGCAGGTCGGAAGACCCGACCGCACAACCTTGCAACAAGAGGCAGAGCCCTATGAGAAGGGACCCGATCCACCATATCCTTACCATTGCCATACCCTCCCTCCAGGTTACGTCATGCTCCCTTAGACCGCGTGTCCCTTGCAACTACTCAGGTAGATAGGCTGAAGGTGTTCAGACGGAAGTGTTGGGAACTTCGACCTTCGGCCTTCAGCCTGAACCCCTGAGTGGTTACGTTCCCTTCATCAGCGCAATCACGCTCGCCATCGTCACCTGGTCGTCATCGAAATCACCATGTGTCGTACTTTTCGATTCTTTGCCGGGTGCAGCCCAGGTGTAAACGTTTGGTAAATTCTTCGATGCAATCTTGTCATTGAAATATTTCTCCAGGCCAAGTATCGGCGTCGATAGTCCTTGTTCGAGCGACTGCGACACCAGGTAGAGCAGCGAGCGGCTGTAGCCGAGAATCGGTTTGCAGGTCGGATCCTTCTGTTCCATGTCGTCTGATAGATGGAATTGGTTAAAATGCTTGACCTTGCCACTCTTAATGGCTGGAACGACCGTCTCCTCGAATAGATCCACTCGTACCGCCGGCGCCATAAAGTTCACGCTTTCGAACGTCCAGCCCTGCCCACACAACCGATGGACGACATGACTGTGCAAGATCGATCCGGCAGAATGGCCGACGAGATGCAGGCGCACCTTGGATAAATCGGCAAAGTACGGCGATCGTTGGCAGGCCCTGTAGAGCTTCATACCTCCACTCTCTGCCGTATTGGAGATCGCGTCCGCATTCTGTTTCATCTCGCTCCAAATCGCCGTCCCAGGCCTGGCCAGTAGTTTTTCGAGCCGTTCATTCAACCAACTCTTGGCGCCGTCGAAGAACCCGCCGGTGGGACGCGACTGGCCTTTTAAGATATCCTCAAGGCGCCCTGTTAGCGTGGACCAGAGGTCTGTTTCCCACATGAGGAAGATAGGGAAAATCTTCTGTTCGTACAACGCCGGTATCCATGTTGCTGCTGTTTCTCCCGCATCATCCTCAGACGTAAGGCCGCCATGCGCATAGATGGCGATATCCACAGGAGCATTCTTGCCCAAGCCCCATGCTTTCCGAGCCATGCCGAGATGGTGCGTAACCAGCGCCTCAATGTCGGAGTCTTGCGTGCGGAAATCGCCGGTGTTGCTGAGCCTCCCGTTATTCTCCATGTCTATGATGAAGGGGCTGATTTCGCGTCTACGTAACGAAGACGCGCTGGCGAGCTGCACTTTGCCGGACTCCAGACGCAACGTGGGAGACTGAGCGATCGTCAGATGCTGTTCAGTCACCACCCCCAGCTGTGCCACCCAACAGTCCATCGCATTGTCGAGCCAATCTTCATACCGTAATACTGCACGACCCTTGGTACCCCAGCCTAACCCCCACGAGTTATGCACGATGAATCCCATCTGGTTATAGCCGACAATCACAAAGGCATGGCCACCGTCGCTCAGGCATGCCTTCCGATGTGGAATCGCCCAGAGCTCGCCTTTGATCTGCGATTTCTTAGAGAATCCATCATCCCAGCCTGAATGGCAAACCGCGCTGGCATAGAGAATGCCGATCTCGTTGAGGGCGACATGCATATCGGTGATAGACCCTGTGTCGATGCGGTAATAGGCCCCCAAAGGCCGCCGCACAGCATCAAGCCACCAGTCGTCTGAACATTTTGCAACGTGGTCTGTCGGCATCTGTTCCGAGGTCCAGAGCCTGTCCGCGCAGGCGCCATGCTTGTACCAACCTTTCATGGCGCCGCGCAGACTCGATCCGGTATCGACGTCCGGGGCGCCGGGAAACTCATCATAGCGTCGCGCCATCGAATACAACATGTATGGGGATACGCAACAATCCATCTGCTTACGTTTCGCGATTTGTTGCAAATGACACACAACGCTTGCCAAGGCGAAGCCTGTACAGGCGTTAGTCTGTCTCTGATCGAGCACGGGAATGTTGGTCTTCGGATCAAGCGTCAAGTTCGGCACCACTGCGACCGGTGGCTGATAGAATCTGTCGCGCAAATCGAGGCGATCGGGAACCGCGCTCCGTTTTAGAATAGCCTGAATACCGGACTTCTTGGTTCTTCCTGCTGTGATTTTATTCTTCGCCATCAGAACCTCCTTTCAGGATGCGGACAGACACCGATTGAGAATCCGCTCTTTGATTTTCTTATCGGACAAGCGCAGGTCGTATTCTCAGACGATTCACGTCTTCCGTCAAGCATCAACCGGCTGAACTTTCTTTCAGTTGCCCATATTTCGAGAAACTGAAAACGCGCTCCAACTGCCGGCTAGCTTCGTTTGACTTTCCATTCTCTGCGCGCCTAGAATCCCGCCCATAAAAACTGACTGGCGATCCTACATTTCACCTTTTATGTTTTTCCTTTCACGCTTTTTGAGAGCGATTTTTTTCAGCACCCTGTAAAGAACGGGTGTAACGAGGTGGCGGTTTGGCTAAAGAACGGAAATATCGAGGCGAGGTCCCCCTACACGACAACTATGGTCCGGAGGCAAAATACGCAGTCGAAGCTGAGGCGCTGCTGCCGACTACGAAGTATGAGGAAGAAGTAGCTCGAGGTCTTGAATTGGGCCTGCCAGGCGCGGATTCCATTAAGGACCGCAGGATTCCCACGTTTAGCCGAGGAGAACTCCCCCACTTCGCCGGGATCAATACTTTTGTCAAAGCCCCCTACATCGAAGACGTGCGCAAGTGCGGCCAGTACGACGTGGCCATTATCGGAGCGCCATTCGACGGCGGAACGACCTATCGATCCGGCACGCGATTCGGGCCTCAGGGTATTCGCAAGATCTCGGCACTCTATGGATCCTACAGCTTCGAGCTCGGGGTGGATCTGCGGGAATCCATTTCCATGTGCGATCTCGGCGATGTGTTTACTATTCCCGGCAACATTGAAAAGACCTTCGATCAGGTCAGTAAGGGTGTTTCGCACGTCTACGCCAGTGGGGCCTTTCCCGTGGTGCTCGGTGGTGACCATTCCCTTGGCTTTGCAACCGTGCGAGGGATCGCGGAGAATCTTAAAGGGGGCAAGCTCGGCATCATTCACTTCGACCGGCATGTCGATACACAAGAAACCGATCTTGACGAACGCATGCATACCACACCCTGGTTTCACGCGACGAACATTCCCAATGTGCCGGCAAAAAACCTCGTGCAGATCGGGATCGGTGGTTGGCAGGCACCACGGCCCGGTGTGAAGTCCGGACGTGAACGTCAAACCACCATCATGACCGTGACGGATTGCGTAGAGATGGGGATTGAGAATGCTGCAAAACGAGCGCTCGAAGTGGCCTGGGACGGCGTCGACGCGGTCTGGCTGAGCTTCGATGTGGATTGTCTGGATGCAGCCTTCGTACCTGGAACCGGCTGGCCTGAGCCAGGCGGATTTTTGCCGCGGGAAGTACTGAAGTTTCTTCAAGTCATCGCGGACAGCAAGCCGATAGCCGGAATTGAGATTGTAGAATGCTCACCTCCCTACGACTCAGCCGAGATCACCGCCCTGATCTCCACTCGCGTGATCATGGATGTATTGGCCTGCCAGGTGCGCTCGGGCCATTTGCCGAACCGGAGAAAGCCCTAACGCACATTATTCATGAACATTCCTACTGCAAACGCGCGCTTTCTGGCCCGAGGCTAGAGATGAAAACTTTCGGTGGAAATACTGCTCTAGCCTCTCGCCTGGACTGTTGGTGCGATTTCGCCACAAACCGTCATGAACAATGCGGGCTAGCGAGTTAACGACACGTCCTGATCACTCAATGTCAAGAGATCTTCAAAATCCAGGCCCTTTCTGACTTCGCCAAGCTCCTTTTCCAATTTCTTTCTTGATTGAAACTCCACCTCAAATTTATACTGTGAATTTGACCTCACTTTGTACCGAATGGCATTCGTTCACCCCTGCTCAATTTCTCCAAACGGAAATTTCTGACCGCATACTTCGAGTTGGCCATTTCGTATCGATTCTGTCGCAGCGTTGAGGATAAGCACTTGGCCGTCATCACTCAGCGCAATCGATGTGGAATACCAGAAGGACAGAAGGAAGAAACCTAATCCGAGAACCACGGCTTGCCAGTATCTCATCGTCATCCTCTCCAATTAACTCCGGCGGATTTTACTGATCAACACATACAGCGTGGTGACACCTAAAATATTGCCCAACACCAGAGGCACAGCCCAGAGCTGCCACCAGGGTGCATCGGGAGACACAGCGTAGCCACGGGGCCAGGCGATGTTGATGAATTCAAACAGTGACCAGAGGAAGGCCGCCACATTGATCCCCAACCCCCAGACGCCCAGCTTCAGCTCACCCAGTGCTGGATTCCAGCGGCCCGTGAGGCGAGTAAAGAGCCCGACCCCGGTGGTCATGGCAAACATGGCGTACAACCCGCCTGTGCCGAAAGCAATCACTGTGGCCACGGCCCCATCGTTCAGCCCGAATAGCAGCCCGAGCCCGGCCAGCAGCACGACGCAGATCACCGCATTGCGAGGAATCTTGGAGGCTGTCACCCGGCTGAACAGCATAGGCATATTACCCTCGCGGGCCATGGAGTAGACAATGCGCGACGTGTATTGCACCATGGATGCTCCACACGCCAGGAATGCAATCATGACGATCGCCAGAAAAGGCTCCTCAGCCCAGGATCCAAAGCTACTGACTATCACAGGTGTGACGGGATCGGACGTCGCGCTGGTGTTCACCAGAGTGTCGCGATTGAAGCTCAAGGTCAGGGCGGCAGAGTTGAAAAGCACCACCGTTCCCACCATGCAGAGGGACAAAAAGATCGCGCGTGGGACCATCCGCTTGGGGTTATGGGTTTCCTCAGCTATGGTGGAGCAGGCATCAAAACCAATGAAGGCCCAACCAGAAATAGCGAGCGCCGCCAAAAAGGCGGACGTCTGGCTGGGTGCGGTTCCCGTACCCAGATGCTCAAACAGTTCTGAAAATGAATGCAGTCTGAAAAAGAGAAACAGCAGCAGTGCCACGCCGAATGATCCGACTATTTCCGCATAGACACCCAGAGTAATAACCAGCTTAAACACATTCACGTGAACCAGGTTGAGGAACGCGCAGAGCAACAAGAACACGGCGCCCCATATTACTAACGTGCCCCCTCCTCCACTCCCAGACCCAAAAAAAATGGCTAGCCAGAAACCGCCGGTGTATGCGGTCGTGGTGAGCATCGCAATCGTGGAGCTGACGTAGATGACCCCGGCATACTTCCCGGCTGTGGCACCTCCGAGCTGCCGCGCCCACTTGTACGCCCCTCCCGCTATCGGAATCTGCGAGGACAGCTCAGCGTAGACAGTAGCTACCAGCAACTGCATCACCAGACACAGCGCCAGCGCGGCAAACCACCCGCCCCCCGTCACCACCGTCTGCACGCCAATGATGGCGTAGAGCCCCGCCACTGGTGAAACAGTCGCGAAGCCGATGGTCAGGCTATTCCAGAGAGTCAGGCTGCGGTTCAACGAGCCGGCAGCAGCCAAATTGATTGTAGGGGAAAGACTATCTTGATGTGTCTTGGTTGGCATAACGTCCTGCACTGATAATGCAATAAGTGATCTTGATTTGGTATGAAAAAATAAAGGTGCTGGATGCTCTTACCGTGCATGTTCAGCAAACCTTGACCGCAATCCCCCCCTCCCCCACAACCACATCCAGGCAAAGCGGCTGGTACGGTCTCCATTGCGCGCATGGAGCGACCACCACCCGTCAAATTGATCCTTCCAAGCTCACTTGCGTATCTCTTTTGGAAGTGCACCTTTATTGGTCTACGTGTGGCCATCGAACGAGGCTACAGATGATCCCTCCGAGCTTGCTCATTGTCTCTTCAGGGATGGGGGGCTGATTGATCTTCCACTGCGCGCAGCCTTCTCACCCGTCCACCCACTGGCACGCCGAGACGCGCCAGTATCCCGATCAAGGGCCTTCTCAGGCCGAGCGTTGCGCGAACACAGAAGATCATCAGCCTCCATCCCCTTTCGTTTGACTTCCCCTTCTCCTCCCTCCTAAAATCCCGCATGTCGTCCTCCTTTGTGCATCTCCATCTCCACACCCAATTCAGTCTGCTCGACGGCGCAAATCAAATCGAGCCACTGGTCCAACAAATTAAGTCCTTCGGCCAGCCGGCTGTGGCCATGACCGACCATGGCAACATGTTCGGGGCCATCGAGTTCTACCGCAAAGCCAAAGATGCAGGCATCAAACCTATCATCGGTTGCGAAGCCTACATGGCGCCTGGCAGTCGCTTAGCAGCCAAAGAAAGCGGCCTCGCTCACAACGACTACTACCACCTGATTCTCCTGGCTCGAAATCTAACCGGCTATCAGAATCTCATCAAGTTAGTTAGTAAAGCATATCTTGAAGGATTCTATTATAAACCACGGATGGATAAGGAAATTCTAAAAGAACATCACGAGGGTCTGATTGCCCTCTCCGGCTGCTTGAGCGGCGAGATCCCGTACCTCATCGGCCAGAAAGACATGGCCGGCGCCATGGCAGTAGCCGGGGAGTTTCAGGAAATCTTCGGAAAGGAACACTTCTACCTTGAAGTGCAGGCAAACGGACTGGACCACCAGCGAGTGGCGAATAGCGGTCTGCTTGAGATCGCTCAGAAAATGGACATTCCGCTGGTCGGCACCAACGATTGCCACTACCTCAAGAAAGAAGATTTCCGCCCGCACGAACTGATGCTCTGCTTGCAAACCGGCAAGACGATCAGTGACCCGAATCGCATGAAGTTTGATACGGATCAGCTCTATGTAAAATCGACCGAGGAAGTCACGTCTGCCTTTATCGAATTCCCCAATGCCGTTACCAATACCTGCCGAATTGCGGACAACTGCGACCTCCAACTAGCGTTAAACAAGACGCATCTTCCGCAGTACACGGTGCCTGAAGGATTCACGAGGGAAACCTATCTGGAGCGCTTGGCGTTGGAGGGATTGACGGCCCGACTACAAGAACGGCCCAGCCAGATCCTTCCCGCTGCCTATGAACTGCGCCTGCGTGAAGAGCTGACGATCATCTGCTCGATGGGGTTCGCCGGCTATTTCCTCATCGTGTGGGACATCATCAAGTTTGCCCGCTCGCGCCAAATTCCGGTCGGGCCTGGCCGGGGCTCCGCCGCCGGAAGTCTCGTCGCCTATGCCTTACGCATCACGGACCTGGATCCCCTTGTCTACACACTCCTATTCGAACGGTTCCTGAATCCCGAGCGCGTGTCCCTCCCCGATATCGACATGGACTTCTGCATGGAACGCCGTGGTGAGGTCATCAACTACGTGGTCGACAAGTACGGCAAGGACCATGTGGCCCAAATCATTACCTTCGGGACACTCGGAGCGAAGGCTGCAATCCGGGACGTGGGCCGCGTCCTGGAGATTCCCTATGCCGAAGTCGATCGCGTGGCCAAACTTGTCCCGAATCAGCTCAACGTCACGCTCCAACAGGCAATCGACCAGGAACCGAAACTGCGCGATCTTATTGAAACCGATACGCGGGTGAAAGAGCTGATGGGCATCGCCCGCTCCCTCGAGGGGCTGGCCCGCCATGCCTCGACCCACGCAGCCGGTGTGGTGATTTCCGAAGGCCCTCTCACGGACCACGTACCGCTCTACAAAGGGGCCAACGACGAAATCGTGACCCAATATTCGATGGGAGACGTCGAAAAGATTGGGCTCGTCAAATTCGATTTCCTTGGCCTCAAAACCCTCACAATGATCAAACGCGCCGAGACTCTGATCAATGAGCGGAATCCCGGCAATCCACCCTTAGTCATGGAGCAGATGCCGTTCGACGACCCCAAGACCTTTGCCCTCCTCTCTTCAGGGAAGACGATCGGCCTCTTCCAGTTGGAAAGCTCAGGGATGCGCGACCTCCTGACCGGCCTGAAGCCGGACCGGTTCGAGGACATCATCGCCATCATCGCACTCTACCGCCCTGGCCCGATGGATCTGATCCCCGACTTCATTAAACGCAAACAGGGCAAAATCCCGATCGCCTACGAAGTGCCTGAACTCGAGCCGATCCTGAAGGACACCTACGGGGTCATCGTCTATCAGGAACAGGTGATGGCGATTGCCAACAAGGTGGCGGGCTTCTCGCTCGGCCAAGCCGACATTCTCCGGCGTGCCATGGGTAAAAAGAAACCGGAGGAGATGGAGAAGCTGCGTGCGCAGTTCCTGGCCGGCGCCAAGACGAATAAGGTTCCCGACAAGAAGGCTGAAAAACTCTACGAACTGATCCAGAAGTTTGCCGGCTACGGGTTCAACAAGTCCCACGCGGCGGCCTATGCCGTCGTCTGCTACCAGACCGGCTATTTGAAAACGCACTACCCAACGGAATTCATGGCCGCCCTGATGACCACCGACATGGGCAACGCCGACAAGATCGTAGGCTACTTCGGTGAATGCCGCGACCTGAACATCAAGGTTCTGCCTCCGGACGTGAACGAAAGCCATAAGAACTTTACCGTCGTGGACCATGCCATCCGGTTCGGCCTGGCTGCTATCAAGAATGTCGGTGAAGGCGCCGTCGAATCCATCATCGAGATCAGGAATGAAACAGGCCCCTTCAAGTCCTTCTTTGAGTTCTGTCGCCGTGTCGATCTCCACAAAGTGAACAAGCGCATGCTCGAAGGGCTGATCAAGACCGGTGCCTTCGACTCGACCGGTGCGAAACGTTCTCAATTGGCCGCGGTTCTGGATCAAGCCGTCGAGGATGGGACGGCCGCCCAGCGTGAACGGGAGCTGGGACAGACCAATATCTTTGGCGACGAATTGCACGGACAGGATTCAGCGGAACATCCGGCCATGCCGTTGCCCAACATTCCTGAATGGGACCAAAGCGAGCGGTTAAAGCAGGAACGGGAACTGACCGGCTTCTACATTTCCTCGCACCCGCTGGCGCGCTATGAGGCCACCATACAAGCGCTCGCCACTGCCACGACCATCGGCCTGCCTGAATTGTCGGACGGTCGTGAGGTGAAACTCTGCGGCATCGTCACAACGGTCAAAAGCATGCTGACCAAGAAGGGCGACCGGATGGCCTATCTTACCCTGGAAGACCTCCAGGGCGTGGTCGAGATTATCGTCTTTCCGGATCTCTACAAGCAGGCTGCTGACTTGGTTGTGCCTGAACGCATCGTCCGTATCACCGGCACGATAGACCGGGGCGATAAAGGGACAAAGATCCGGGGGAGCAAGATCGAACCGCTCGCCGAGGTGCAAGCGCAGGCAATCAAACGAGTCTACATACGATTGACCGATCGGCCCGGCATGGCGGAAGAGTTACCGCGCCTTCGAGAGGTCTTTCTACGCCACCCAGGAAGCACCTCCGTCGCGCTCACAGTGCGAATGGATACGTCCCTGGAAGCCGAGACGGCCCCCCTTCCCCACCTGACCGTCACCCCCAGCGAACGATTAGTGGCGGATGTTGAAGAATTGTTAGGCAAAGGGGCTGTTTTTCTGTTATCCTGACCGCTCATCCAAGATCGTTATTTAGTTCATTTGGTTTGTTTCGTTCAAACAAACAAACCAGATAAACAACACGAACCGGTTCACTATGCGCGATTATCTTGAGTTTGAAAAACCGATCCGCGAGATCGAAGAAAAGATCGAAAAACTTGCGGCCGTACCTGCCGGGAAATCAGCCCCCCAGGATGAGATCCGCAAGCTGCGGATGAAACTGGCCCAGGTCGAACAGACGCTCTACAGCAAGCTGAATCCCTGGCAGCGCACGCAACTCGCCCGCCATCCCCAACGGCCTAGCACCCTTGATTACATCAGTTATCTCTTCAGGGATTTTCTTGAGCTCCACGGGGACCGCTCATTCGGCGATGATCGTGCCATTGTCGGAGGTTTCGCGCGGTTCAATGACCGGTCGATCATGATTATCGGCCATCAAAAAGGGAAGACACTCAAAGAACGGATGCAACGAAACTTTGGCATGCCTAACCCCGAAGGCTATCGAAAAGCCCTGCGCCTCATGAGAATGGCCGAGAAGTTTGGCCGCCCGGTTGTGACCTTTATCGACACGCCAGGTGCGTACCCAGGCATCGGCGCTGAAGAGCGTGGCCAGGCTGAAGCCATTGCCCGCAATCTGTATGTGATGTCCCGGCTCGCCGTGCCAATTATTTCCATCGTCATCGGTGAAGGAGGCAGCGGCGGAGCGCTTGCACTAGGCGTCTCGGATCGCGTCCTCATGTTGGAACATGCTGTCTATTCGGTGATTTCGCCTGAAGGTTGCGCCGCGATCCTGTGGGATGACCCGGCGAAGGTTCCCGATGCCGCTTCTGCCTTGAAAATGACGGCGAAAGACCTCGTCGAGCTCCGTATCGCCGATGAAGTCATTCCGGAACCGCTCGGCGGCGCCCATCGGGATCTCACTGCCATCACCGATCGAGTTGCCAAGTCCCTCAGCAATCAACTCTCCCAGCTCAACGACCTCCCCCTCCCTCAATTGCTAGCTCAACGCGATCAGAAATACAGATCCATCGGAGCCGTCAACGGGCTGGTGACAACTCCTCAATAAGCCGAGCGAACAGACACAATTCAAACTCTCCCCTAATCACAGTCCCGACAATTTAACATTCCAAATTCTGTCTCTGGCTTCATCTTGTAGCCTCTTCTCCTTCGACCATTTACCATTATTCCTAACACCCCCTACTCCCCTATTCCTTTACCCCGTACGGTTTGCCCCGCACGTCATCCGCTTTGTTCACCTCGCTTTCCCCACCGGTCTCGCGGAAATGAGGTTGATACTTTCCGCTTTATGTTTGTCTGGGGAGAGGTGCCTTGATAAACTTTCTCACATTATCTAATTCGTGGCTTTCGACTGCACCTTCGATGGCCAGCGCCATATCAGTCTATGAGGGGCACGCCGTGGGCTCTCAACGAAAACTTGCAAAAAAGCCGTCCTTAAAGGCCGGCGCAAAAATTACTGGCACAGTGCCGACTCGTCGAACACAAGTGCCATCTCCCCAGCCACCCAAGAGGGGAAAGGTGTCAGGAGCCATTTCTTCAACAGAAATGCCTCCTGGCACCCTTCTTGCTTCCCGTCTATCAAGAAATGTCAGCAATCAGAAAGAGCACCGCCCCCAAGCCACTCGCCGCAACATCGCTTCCATGTCGGAAAAAGACCCGCACCAGCTCATGCACGAATTGCAGGCCCTTCAAATAGAGCTGGGAACACGGAATGAAGAGCTTCAGCGAGCCCAACGGGAACTCACAGCAGTTCGCAATCGCTATGTAGACCTCTACGATTATTCCCCTGCCGGCTATCTCACACTGGATACTGATGGCAAGATTGTGGAAGCCAATCTGACCGCAGGGACCATCCTCGACATCACTCGAAAGATACTGATCGGACAACCACTGGCCCAATTCATCGCACAGGAAGATCAAAAGATCTTCCGCCTACATTGGCAGAAAGTCTTGAAAAGTGAGATGCGTCAACGCTGCGAGGTGCAGCTTCGAAAAGTGGCCGAGGCTGTGCGCTTTGTCACTATCGAGAGCAGTGCTGCGCAGGATGAATCAGGACACACCACCCTTTGGCGGACGATCTTGCGGGACATTACCGAACGTAAGCAGGCGGCAGAAAAAATCGCTCAACTGGTTGAACGATTGGAACTGGCTACCAGCGCGGCGCATATCGGCGTATGGGACTGGAACATCCAGCAGAACGAATTGGTCTGGGACGATCGGATGTTCGCCCTATATGGAGTAAAGAAAGCGCACTTTGGCGGCGCGTACGAGGCCTGGCTATCCGGCGTGCATCCTGCCGATCGGGCGCGGTGCGATGAGGCGGTTCAACAGGCCTTACGTATGGAAAAGGCGTACGACATTGAATTTCGTATTCGCTGGCCCAGTGGCACGGTTCGTGTCATCAAGGCCGACGCGCAGGTGATCTGGGGAACGGACGGTACGCCGCTGCGAATGACGGGTGTGAACTACGACATTACCGATCGCAAACTGGCGGAGGACGCGCTACAGACAACGAAGGAACAACTCCAGCAAACCCTGATCGCATCCAATACCGGGCTGTGGGATTGGAATACCGACACGAATGAGGTGTGCTTCTCCAGGGAATGGAAAACTCAACTTGGCTATGGAGAAGAGGAACTGGCCAACGAGTTCGAGACCTGGACAACGCTCCTGCACGCCGAAGATCGGGATCGCGCCATAGCCTATGTCCGAGCTTATCTTGATAACTCTGTCGGTAACTATCAGCAGGAGTTCCGTCTGAGACACAAGGACGGATCGTACCGGTGGATTGCCGCAGTCGCCTCGTTTATGGTCGAGTCGGACGGTCGGAAAGTCCATCTGTTGGGGGCCCATACGGATATCACGGAACGCAAACAACTGGAGGCGCAATTTCGGCAGGCTCAAAAGATGGAGGCGGTCGGCCGTTTCTCGGCTGCGGTGGCGCATGACTTCAACAACCTACTCACCGTCATCAACGGGTACAGCAAGATGCTCACCGACCGGCTGCCTTCTGAAGATCCCAGACATAAGATGGCGGCAGAGACCTTGGCTGCGGGTCAACGTGCCGGCGCGCTGACCGGGCAATTGCTCGCCTTCAGCCGCCGACAAGTGCTCAAGCTGGAGCCGATCAACCTCAATGATTCGATCCAATCAATCAGCTCGATGCTTAGCCGGCTGCTAGGCGAAGACGTCAGACTGACACTGGACCTGGCGCCGAATCTCTGGTCGGTCGGCGCCGACAAAGGACAATTCGATCAAGTGGTGATGAATTTAGCGGTCAATGCCAGGGACGCGATGCCGAACGGCGGTGAATTGACGATCGGTACACACCATGCCCTGTTCACGCCGGAGGCGCCGGACCCACAGGGGATCATGCCCTCAGGGCACTACGTGGAGCTGAGTATCCACGACACAGGCCAGGGAATGAACCCTGAAACGATGGCGCATATTTTTGAACCATTTTTTACGACCAAAGAGCTGGGTAAAGGAACCGGCCTGGGACTGGCAACGGTATACGGGATCGTCAAGCAAAGCCAGGGCTATATCTTTGCCGACAGCGCGCCGGATCAAGGGACCACGTTCCACCTCTATTACCCACGCGTGGCGAAGGCCACAATTGTGGCCGAGACCAAACCAGTTGTTCGTGCGAGAGGCTCAGAGACCCTGCTCGTTGTCGAGGACCAGGATTCAGTCCGTTCCCTTATCGTCGGAGTCCTGATGCAGGAAGGGTACCGCGTAATTGAAGCGGCAAAAGTGGAAGATGCCTTACGAGTAGCAGCTTCATTGCCAGAGCCGGTCCAGGCCTTGGTGACCGACATCGTCATGCCACAGATATCCGGTCACGTCCTTGCGAAACGACTGAGACTGGTCTGGCCTGACCTTCGAGTGCTCTTCATGTCCGGCCATAGCGACCTCGTACAGCCGGACCTTTCTGAAGAGCCGAGAACCGCCTACATTCAAAAACCGTTCTTACCCAAGGACCTCGCCGAGCGGTTGCGAGACTTTTTGGACAAGACGGTCTGAGTGGGAGGCTGAAAGCTTCGGATTAGACTGAAAGCCGAAGGTCGGAATTCCGTACACTTCAGCCTTACCCCCTTCAGCCTAGTATTCAGCCTTCCCCGCGCTTGGTAAGCCACGAAACCGCTGCGGCGCCAGCTGAGTGACCAGTAGCGAAACAAGCCGTGAGCAAATAGCCGCCGGTCGGCGCTTCCCAATCCAACATTTCTCCTGCGCAGAAGATGCCTGGCAGCGTACGGACCATCAACCGTTCGTCGAGCGCTTCAAAAGAAACGCCGCCGGCCGTGCTGATCGCTTCCTCCATGGGACGCGGTGCGATGAGTCGCAGCGGTACCGCTTTAATCGCAGCGGCCAGACGAGCCGGGTCCGCGAAGTCCTCTTTCCCGACCACTTCACGAAGCAGCCCCGCCTTTACGCCTTCGATATGGGCTTGCCGCTGAAGGTGCGTCGCCATCGTGCGTTTGCCGCGCGGCCGCGACAGATCGTGAGTCAGTCGCGGCACGTCTCGATCGGGTGCCAGGTCAAGGCGCAATGTGGCCGTTCCTTTTGCCAGAATCTCATCGCGAAGAGCGGCAGACACCGTGTAGATCACGCCCCCTTCAACGCCGGTCTCCGTGATCACGAATTCCCCCGGATGCCAGGACTCTGCGCCGGATTCATTCCGCATCACAATGGCCACTGACTTGACCGGATGCCCGGCAAACTTAGTCCGAAAATGCTCGCTCCAGCCCACATCGAATCCGCAGTTCGCCGGCTCTAACGGCGCAATGTGAACCCCGCGTCCTGCCAACAGCGGCACCCACGAAGCATCAGAGCCGAGCTTCGACCAACTGCCACCACCGAGCGCCAACACCACTGCATCGGCCTGGACAGAGCGGTTTCCCTCTGGCGTGGTAAAGAGCAGCGCACCCTGCACATCCCAGCCGATCCATCGATGTCTGACATGGAATTGGACGCCGGCCTTCCGCAATCGACGAAGCCACGAGCGCAGCAAGGGGGCTGCCTTGAGATCTGTAGGAAATACCCGCCCAGAGGAGCCCACAAAGGTCTCGATACCGAGTCCCTTAGCCCAGGCTCTGAGCACATCGCGCCCGAATGGTGCAAGCAGCGGCGCGATCTGCGGGCGCCGCGTCCCATAGCGCGCGAGAAATCTCTCGGACGGTTCCGAGTGCGTCAGATTCAGGCCACCCTTCCCGGCTAGGAGAAACTTGCGGCCAACCGACGCCATGGCATCATAGAGCTCGACCTGCGCGCCGGTGGCACAAGCCGCCTCCGCTGCCATGAGCCCGGCCGGTCCTCCACCGATAATGGCAATCTTCATTGGTCTCTCATTCATGTGTGCGAGATAAGCGAGATGAGCGCGAAACGCGTGACGAGCGAAGCAGAACCTTCCGACCCTTCCCGCTTTTCTCGTGTTTCTCGCAAGACTCGCTCGTCTCGCATCTTATCTTACGACCCGCACATAAAAAAAACGAGGGATGCCTTGTGGCACCCACGTCTCTTGTTCACACGCGACAACTTTGAGTAGCTAGATCTACTCGCCTTTGGTCTTTCCCTTGCTCTCGCAAATCACGCTTGTCGCGCACCTCTGGTCAAACAGGCTATACTCTCGTCCAACGATGGATGAGCAAGAATCCGTACAGGTCGAACTTCGGATCAGTTACCGCTATGCTACCGAACACCCCTGGGTGGTCCAGGCCATCGGAGGATTCTTATCGGCCTATTTCATGGAGCACCCGGGGTTTCGCGTGCAGCGATACATGGAAGAGCTGGAGTCCGGTACGCACCTCTGGATATGCGAGGTACCTACCGGCATGAAATTCCTCAGGCTCCTGAAACGGCTGAAGGAAGATATCCCCCCCTGCGACGCCCAACAAACCGCCACCGATCCACCTGCGCGACCACGTTATCTTATTGATTGCGCTGAATGAAACAGGTTGCTCTGGTTCGTTTGGTTGATTTGGTTCATCTGGTTAGCTTCGATCAACCATACGAACCAAATAACCGTCAGCGGTGTTGGGGAGTCAGCTCTTAAAACCGGCGGGATTGTCACTCTGCCACCGCCAGGTATCGGCACACATCGTATTGAGCCCACGCTCCGCGCGCCAACCCAATAACTCAAACGCCCGTTGCGGATCGGCATAGCAGGAGGCAATGTCACCGGGACGTCGTGGCGCAACTTTGTAAGGAATGGATCGGCCGCTCGCCTGCTCAAATGCCATTACGATATCTAATACGCTGTATCCTGTACCAGTTCCCAGATTTACGATCAGACATTCGTCGTTTTTCTTTAATTGTTCCAACACGTTTAGTGCCTTGAGATGGCCAAGGGCCAAATCCACGACGTGGATATAATCACGCACCCCCGTCCCATCCGGAGTGGGGTAATCGTTGCCCCACACGTTGAGATAGTCTCGACGTCCAACTGCCACTTGCGCGATGAAGGGCAACAAATTATTGGGAATGCCCTGCGGATCCTCCCCGATCAAGCCGCTGGCATGGGCCCCCACTGGGTTGAAATAACGCAGAATGGCGAGCCGCCAAGAGGCATCGCTGCGGTGCAGATCGCGCAAGATCTCCTCAATCATCAGCTTCGAACGGCCATAGGGATTGGTGGCGGAGAGTGGATGGTCTTCAGTGAGCGGTAGCCGTTGCGGATCTCCATAGACGGTGGCGGAGGAGCTAAACACCAGACGGTTCACCCCGCACTCCCCCATCGCCTCCAACAGACGCAGGGTGCCGACCACGTTGTTGTCGTAGTAGGACAGAGGCTGAGTGACCGACTCTCCCACCGCCTTAAGGCCGGCGAAGTGAACCACCGATTTGGCCCCGCTATCACGCAGGGCCGCCACCAAGGTGCCACGATCGCGGATGTCGCCTTCCATTAACCGAAGCTTTTTCCCGGCGATGCGCTCTACCCGCGCCACTGCCTCGGGGTGACTATTGCAGAAGTTGTCGAACACCGTGACATCATAGCCCGCGTCGAGCAGTTCCACGCAGGTATGCGATCCAATATAGCCTGCCCCGCCGGTCACGAAAATCATGAACGCCTACCTCATGGAGAGATGACATCAGACTATCCAGGGGAACAAACAACGTCAAGAAATGAACGGCATCGTGCTGGTCTATCTGGTTTGTCTGGTCTATTCGGTCTGTCGTGTCTTCGGTTGAACAAAACTAACCGACTGAACTAGACAGACCGGATAGACCAAAGGGCTTTTCATTATCCTGTTAGGCTTGAGGCTTCTCTGAGGCTCCAGACGGAGGTTCGCCGGAGAATTTCTTGTGGAGAAGTTTTCGTCCGAGGATCGTAATCCCCAATGCAATACCGAGCGAGAGCGGAACGAACAATGCAGAGGCGATATCCGCATTGCGCAGCCATCCCATCTCATGAAGACCCTTAAATATATAGGCCATAAGCCCGCTGAGATAGTAGGCAATCACAATAACCGACAAGCCTTCCACTGTGTACTGGAGGATGGCCTGGCTTTTCGTCGTCTTGTCGACGCTCATCAAGAGCGTCAGGTTCTGAGATTGCAGCATGAGATCGACGCGGGCACGAATAATAGAGATCGTCCCCTCAAACCCGCTGCGAAGGGTGTCCATCCGCTTCAAGAGTTGTTGATAGCCCTCAGCCACTCCAGTGATCCCGCTGAGAACATATTCGGACATCGGGCGGTAATGTGGGAGTGTTCGTTCGTCGAGTGATGCCAGCGTCCGGTGGACGATCTTGTCGTAGGGGACAGAAGCGGACAACTCGAAATGCAACTTACTGGACAGCCGAGTGGTTTTTAACCAGTCTTGTGTCAGCCCACCGAGCCAGCGCTGAAGAGTCAGGGCATCGGCGTGGCCGATATGTCCGCTGATGATTTCACGCTGCTTCAAGTGCACCTGCTCGAACTTGTAGGCTTGATCGACCGCAGCAGAAAACAACGGCTTTTGCATGAGCAACAAGTGGTAGTAGGTTTCGATCCGGACAACGGCGTCGACGATGTCTTTCAGGTGAGACCTGCTGGACTTTCCGGACCCGACACTGACCCAATAACGTTCGCGCCCAAGATCGTCCGGAGTAAAGCTGGTGACCAGCGAGGTCTCTTCATCTAAAATCCGGCTGCCATATATCAGCGGACCGGGAAACTGCCGACGCAACGCCTCACTGCCCGGCAATGGCTCAGCCATCAGCAAGATGTCCAGACGACATACTTCCACACCAAGCGGCGTGATTGGAAACCGATAGTCCTGGAATGACATGGGACCAAAAACCAGTCTCGCGGCCTGGAGAGAAGGAATATGCCAGACCTGATAACTGTAGTACTCCGTGTGCGTTTGCCAGATTACGATCAGCCGGTCACCGGTCGCAGCCGTTTTCATGCCGTAGCCAAATGCCTCTCGAATGACCGTCGCGTCCGCGGAGACCTTGAAGGCTTCCAGGAGAGACCTAAACTCGTCACGGCTCGTCAGCCGCTGCACAGGCGGATCGGTCATGCGAAACGCTTTGTAGTGTACGTGCGCAGGGGCTTGAAGCCATTCAACCAGAGGCATCTGCGGCCGCTCGTGCAACTTCCGGATAAGCTCGCTGGCATCAGGCTTGGTATTCTCAGGCTCAGCCATGCAATGACCCTGCAGGTGAAAAGAGAAACAGGAACCGCTGCCAGGCTACTGACTTGTCGGCAACCCTGTCAACTGATCGTTAGTCGAATAAGCCTTGAGCGGAGCACTGCACGACGGACACTTTAATCGCGGACTGGGAAGCACACTCCAGCAAGCCAAGAAGCACCTTTTCACGAGCGGTGTTCCAAATCCCCCCTGAAGCCTGAACGTTACTACACGAGAAAGCCAGGACTAGCGAGACGGGTTGTGACCGATCGGTGCCAGCCTTCGGGGAAGCCTGATTTGCCAATTTCCGTCTTTCAGACAGACCATTTTCCGTACTTCTGCCGCTCTCGCAGGGACAGCCACGAGGCAATCCCTGGCATTAAAAAGACAAGCCTCTGGATTATCGTGGGTAATAGCCGCACCGGATCGCGTTGCATTATGGCATGGCGATTGCGCATTGGCAGGGATAGAAAGTGGCTACCGAGGCAGTACGGAAATGTACAGAGGGTTACTTACTATGACAGCCCCGATGATCCACCGCCCAGGAATGATTGCTGTCCTGTTGTCTATCAGCCTTGCCGGGATCTCAGCCTGTGGGCCGGCTGCACCTGACTACTCACCAAGCCTGGAGTCCCGTGCGAGCTTGGGCATGCCATCCAAGTCGCAGTCCATCACACAGCACCCTTGGGCACCAAGTAACGGCCTATCCACTCCTGCGGCGAGCCCTGTGACGTCTGCCGCATCAAACTATACCCAGGCAACAGCGCAAGAAAAGCCAGCGCCGCTTCTGGAAAATCTGTCCCTGCCCGTCTGGATCGCGCAGGCACTGGATGCGCCGGAGACCTCTGTGCGAATCCAGGCCTTGGATATGTGGGCGCAGCAGGGAGCCCAGGCGCCATTGGACCCTTTGGTCGTAGCACTGGATGATGAGAATGACGAGGTACGGATAAAAGCGATGGAGATCATTGAGCGGAACTGGGCAATTGATCAGAAGGCTGAGGCAGAGAAGTAAGGCGGAGCAACAGGCGTAAAGAAGGCAGCGGTAAGGAAAGAAATAAAACACTTGATGAGAGACGCGTCGCTGATGACGACGCGTGGGCCAGGAGACAGTCAATCGGTACAACCGTCATATCACCAAGGAGAAGCACCATGATGCAAGGTAAATGGAACAGATGCCTGAGTAGAATCGGGGGGGTGGCCCTTATCGGAGGTCTGGTCTTGGCGAGCTACGGTGGAGGGATCGTGCCAGCAGAGGCGCACAACCATGACAAGCATGCGTACAACCATCCGAACCCGTTCAAGCAAATCTTGGACAAACTCAACGAGATCTCGACGAAGCTCAACAACGGTGGAGGTGGAGGCGAGGCGGGAAATTACACGACGCGGTGGGATAGCAACAAGCCGTCAGCGTCGCGCTTTACCGTCTTGGCAGAGTTTGGAGGCGCTGCTGTGAGGGACAACAACACCGGACTGGTGTGGGAACAAATGCCCACCATGATGGACACATGGGCCGGTGCCCGCGGCCGATGTCTCGACAAGCCGGTCGGAGGCACACGAGGGTGGCGGCTGCCCTCGGTCACTGAATTGTCAAGTCTGATGGACCCATCACTGGGGCCGCCATATGTTCCAACTGTGTTTACTGGTGTGACAGGCATTTATTGGTCAGCAACGGCTTCTGCTGAAGGCGGTTCTACCACCAAATTTAGCGTGAGCTTCACGGATGGCTCCGTGGGCACCACGAGTAAAGGCTTATCCAACAACGTATGGTGTGTGCGTGGTTCCATGAACGAAGCTTCGTATTGAAGAATCTCTGAGGGGGCAGGGGGCCTATACCCCCTGCCCTTCTCCCACGCGCATCGACATGGCTCTGGAACCGTTTCTTTGTCCTTGGATCTGCTACGCTGCCTGCCGTAAAAATAGACTCTGGACCCCCTTTGTTTTCTTACCCCACCAAGCCCAGGACGTCGGACTCGCGGACGAGAACCAGTTCCTTCCCGTCCAGATCGACTTCGGTCGTTCCGTATTTCTCGTAGAGGACCTGATCGCCGGGTTTGAGGACCGTGGGCTTGAAGACCTTTTCTTCTTTCTTTTTGGGTGTACTGCCCAACTTCTTTTCCGGTGTGTCCCAACGCCCCGTCCCTACGGCCAGAACCTTTCCTTCAACCGGTTTCTCCTTGGCCGTGTCTGGAATGACCAACCCCCCGGCGGTTTTTCCCTTGGCCTCCGACGGTTCGATCAATGCCCAATCTTGTAACGGTTGAAGTCCCATGATGATTCCTCCTACGGTGGTCTAAGGGCCAGCAACAGGCTACGTCGTTCTGCAGATGGCGTCAACTCGTCGAGACGGAGGGGTTGACTACTCCCCTTGCTCGCGCAACGCGCGGTCGCGGACTCCCCTCGTTGGACGCGCGCAGTCAGTGCGTAAACAAGGCCGCCCTAGGGGAAGTGTAGAAGACCCTACAAGCCTGTGCCCTTAACGCTTCGCCCTGTTCAGCGTCCTGCGACATAACGGTGCATCGCGAAGGTAATCGATGATTGGTGGGAGAAGAATGTAGCGGTCAGCTTCCCGGTAGGATCAACTCGCGTGGATTTCCAAAAACGGTTACGGCACTTTCCCCCTGCAAACAATGGTCTCTGATCCTTTTTTTAGCCCGATATGTTGATAACTAAAACTGGCTCCAATGTTGACTAGAACTGATTCCAGAGCATTTGGTTTGTGACTTCGTGGTGAAAGAGCACTTCCGAAGTCTTTACCCTCGTGCCAAGTTCATGAGGAGAACGATCCGCCACCAACTGTTTAAAGCTCGCATACTTTTGCTGGCTGTCCTCGCCGAGGATCTCGGCGATAAATTTCGACGTTTTAAACAGCGCGATCGCATCATTGATGTAACTCGGAAGGAGTCGCACGCGCTCATGCGCGGTCTCGTCGCTTTCCCGGCATTCCCCTTCAAAGCCGGTCATCAGCATCGTGTACAGCACGAGGTAGGGGTTGGCATCTGGGGCGACTGAACGCAGCTCGATGCGCGCAGTCTTTTCGTTGGCCATCGGAATACGGATCATAGAACCGCGATCGATCGCCGAGACCTTGATCTGGTTCGGTGCCTCAAAATGCGGATCCAGACGGCGATACGCATTCACCGACGAATTCAACACGAGACAAATCTCGGGCGCATGATGAAGGAGTCTGAGAATAAAGTCCCAGGCCACATCAGATAGGCCATTTTTACCCTTCGCATCGTAGAAGATATTCTTGCCATTCTTGCTCAAGGAAAAATTGGTGTGCATGCCTGAACCATTGATCCCAACGAAGGGCTTCGGTAGGAACGTGGCAGTGTGCCCCATGGATCGCGCCACTTGGCGGCAAATCAGTTTGTACAGCTGCACATTGTCTGCCGCACGAACAACATCCGCATAGGAAAAGTTCATCTCGAACTGCGAGGGTGCGACCTCCGGATGATCTTTTTCGTTCTTGAAGCCCAGCGCACGCTGGGCCTCCGCCGACTTATCGATGAACTGGCGAAGCGTGTCCATCGGGAGCGAGTGGTAGTAGCCACCCGTTGAGATGAGCTTAAACCCGTTCTCGCCGTAGCATTGCTCGGCGTTCTGCCCGTCCACGAGAAAGCCTTCTATTTCGCTGGCCGCGTACGCGGTCATACCCTGCTCTTTCTTGAGATTCTCCGCATACGATTTCAGCATGCCGCGGAAGTCGCTATGATACGGCGTGCGATCACCGTTCAACACGGATGCGAAGAAGATCACCTTTCCTGCCCCAATCACGTCGGCCGGAAAATAGCGGATGGACGACCAGTCAACTTCAAGACGCAGGTCCGACTCATGTTGCGGCGTGAACCCGCGGATAGACGATCCATCAAATGTCAGATTCCCCAGCGACTCCAGCAGGAACTTCTTGTCGTAGTCGAGCATGTGAAGACGACCTTCAATATCCGAGAAACACAACGTCACGGCCTTGATCTGCTTTTCCTTTTTCAGCCACGCCGTATATTCATGCTCCAGCTCATTTGCGCCGGCCTTCTCGGCATGCTGCGCTGCTTTTAGATTCATTTCCTCAAGCTCGTCATATGGTATTTCTAGGAAGGACTTCAGGTCGACAGATTTATCTTTAGCCATGGTTCCTCTAATTAATAGGTTCTTGGCACGAAAGTGAGGGCCTGCATACAACACGAAGCATCTGATAGCGTCTGCTTCTTGGGTTGACGATCACCCTTGATCAGAGGACCTCAAGCAACGGTACCGAGTGCGACCTCAGTCTGTCACGTCTTTTCTAGTCATGCAAGGGTGTGCAATCACGCGCATCGAGCACACTCACCGGAAAGGTCGAAGCGCCTGGTCCTGTGCCTGGGATGGACAAGCAGGCTGTATCGGTGGGGCTGTGACCAGACAAAAGTGCCAACACCATTTGTCCCGATTGGTCGATACATGGGGCTGGCCGCTGATTCAAGGGCCAGCGACAGACTCCGTCGTTCTGCAGATGGCGTCAACTCGCCGCGGGGGAACTCCAAATGAGGAGCGGTGCTTCACCTCTCCCCCCGCAGCACTGCGAGATGGTTCTGGAGCCATTTCTTTCACGACCCTCAACTTGCTACCGTCAATTCAAACAATGGTTACTTACGCCTTTTTCTTCGCTCGCTGGAAGGGTTTGGTGCCGTTGTTGCCATTAGCCCTTGAGCCTGGCTGCGGCTGTCCCGCGAAATCGCCTCCCGTGGCAGGAGTTGACTCAATCTGTGAGGGGGCCGCAGCGGCCGCAGGCGGAGCTAGGAGCCATTCCAGTTCATCTTTCCAATCTTCTTCGTTCACCTTTCCTGATGGCGGCCTGATTAGTCTCAGACTTCGCACTGCTTTCTCACCCGGCCAACTACTGGCACACCGAGACGCGCCTTTAGCCCGTGCGAGAGAAGTTTGCGACCGTGCGTTTCGCAAGCACAGGAGACCAACAGGCTACCCTCCTCTTCCCTACCCATAGTTTTCTGCCCTCCCAGGTGATAAAACATAGCTCCAATAGGCATCGCTGGATGCGGAGAATCCAGCTGAGCTATTCCATGCGGTGTTGGAAATGAATCCCCCTTGCTGGACGGCCTTTTTGAGCATCAAGGCCGCAGCCGATGAAAGCACCGGAGGCGTAGCCCCTGGGCTACGTTGAGGATGCTTTCGAGGCGAGAACGAAGCTGGCGGACTTTTTCAGCATCCTGTTAGTGCCTCGTATACAAGAAGGAACGTCTATGTCTTTGCCTATCGAAAAGTCGTTGTCCGATGAATTGGCGCGTGAAGTCGCCAGGCGGCGCACATTTGCCATCATTTCGCACCCGGACGCAGGAAAAACCACGCTGACTGAGAAGCTTCTCTTGTACGCCGGCGCAGTACACCTGGCCGGGGCGGTTCATGCGCGGTCGCATCAGCGCGCATCGAAATCGGACTGGATGGAGCTGGAGCAGGCGCGCGGAATTTCGATCACCTCCACCGCGCTTCAATTCGATTATCAGGGTGTCCGGGTGAACCTGCTCGATACGCCGGGCCACCAGGACTTCAGCGAAGATACCTACCGCACTCTTATGGCAGTAGACAGCGCGGTCATGGTGCTCGACTGCGCCAAAGGCATCGAGCCCCAGACCAAGAAACTGTTCGCCGTCTGCCGCAAACGCAACATCCCAATTATGACCTTCATCAATAAGATGGACCTCCCGGGTCGCCATCCATACGAACTCCTGGAGGAGATCGAGCAGACCTTAGGCATGACGGCGGTCCCGTTCAATTGGCCCATCGGAGAAGGGGCCGGGTTTCTGGGGCTGTACGATCTTCAAGAGCCTCAAGTCTTGTTCTTCCAACGAACGCTCCACAACCAGAAACGGGCACCGATGCGAGTGGAAACATTCCCTCACCCAAGCCTGGCGGAGACTCTGGGAGAGGCCTATGGTCCGCTGCAGGAAGAAATCGCTCTGTTGACCGGCGCGGGTACCAAGTTCGATCGCGAACGCTTTCTCGCTGGCCAACTCACGCCGGTTTTCTTTGGGAGTGCGCTGACCAACTTCGGCGTCGAACCATTTCTAAACGGGTTTCTCCGGCTCGCACCACCGCCGGGACCGCGAATGAGCTCGGAGGGACCAGTGCAGCCGACGGAGGAGCAGTTCTCCGGATTTGTGTTCAAGATCCAGGCAAATATGGATCCACAACATCGTGATCGGATGGCATTTTTACGCATTGTGTCTGGCCGCTTCGAGAAGGACATGATGGTTCACCATGCGCGACTGGACCGGAAGATTCGGATGACGCGGCCACACCGGCTCTTCGGCCGTGAGCGGGAGACGATTGAAGAAGCCTACCCAGGCGATGTCGTCGGGCTGGTGAACCCAGGACTCTTTGCCATTGGCGACACACTCAGTTCCGGCACTCCTCGCTCCTTCGATGCGATTCCGTTATTTCCCCCGGAGTGCTTCGGCGTACTTCGAAGCCAGGATCTCACGAAGCAGAAACAGTTCCAGAAGGGACTCCAGCAGCTCGAAGAAGAAGGGGTTATGCAGGTGTTCTATTCACCCGATCACGTACGGCGGGAGCCGGTCCTGGCTGCAGTGGGAGAACTCCAATTCGATGTCGTCGCCTCGCGGCTTGAAACCGAATATGGGGTCAAGACCCTCGTCGAACGGATGCCCTTTGTCCTGGCTCGCTGGGTGAGCGGCAATCCTGACACGATCGCCAGGATCTATTGGCCGCAAGACACACGCCGGCTCGTGGACAAAGACGGCAAGATGGTGATGCTCTTCGGCTCCGAACGGCTGCTCGCCTACTGTGTGAAAGAATATGCCTCCCTCAAGTTTCAGTTGAGAGAGGAAGTTGAAGTAACAGAACGTTAACCGACTCGTCACTTTACTATATTCCCGCTCTGCTGCACATCGACGTGCGGGATGAGTTCATCTCGTTCAGCCAAGCAAGCCAAATAGTCTAGATCAACAAGGAAACCACCTGGCGCTTCACGCGCCATGGTCAACTGTCGTACGAGCATGCACGTAGTCGGAGGCAAACGAGTGCACCATCTATCTTCTGAGAAAACCTACGTTTGACTCATTGTTTTTCTCCCATCTCCTACAGTCTCCCCACGCGTGATAAAAAACTTCTCGCGCCATGCCTTATTTTCACAATGTTTGCGCCGACCAACCCTCTCATGCTGCGGCACAGGCCTTGCTCTCACCTCTGTGACGGGGCGAATGGTTAGCCCTTTTCACCTCTCCGTGGATACCGAAGTCAGTTCAGCAATCTGACAGAGGCACACCGCGTGAGAGATTGGCTTCTCCGGCAAAGGCCTGCCTGCTGCCGGTGAGAAATTATGGGAATGCTAGTATGAACTGGGTAAGGGCCATCACCAGCGTGCTTGTGTTGTGGACTAGTACGGCTTGGGGTGCCACGTTGACATGGAACGCCAACAGCGAACCAGACCTGGCAGGATATCGTGTCTACCAATGCAGTCAGCTGCCTTGTAGCAGAGCATCGGGCAACGCATCTTCTCTCGTCACGGTGGGAACGGTGACAAGCTTCAATATCGGGACGCCCGTGGTCACTCAGTACTATTTCATTACGGCCTATGACTTTGCCAATAATGAGTCGACCGAGAGCGGCCTCACAACCTTTACACCCACCGGGTCCCCTCCGCCTGTTGTGCCACCGGTTATCGGGGCGAGTCCGACGAGCCTCTCTTTCGCTGCAACCCAGGGCGGCGCCAACCCTGCGACCCAGACCTTGAGTATCAGCAACACAGGGGGCGGTTCATTCAGTTGGAGCGCCGGCAAAAATGCCACCTGGTTGACCCTGAGTCCGGTTTCTGGGACTGGAAACGGCACCGTGACGTTGACGGTAACTACTGGCAGTTTGACGGCTGGCAGTTATAGTAGCGCGGTGACAGTGAATGCTCCCGGGGCCTCCTCGGTGACTGTACCAGTGACGCTCACCGTTGCAACCGTTCCCATCCCACCGTCTATTGGGGCAAGCCCGACGAATCTCTCCTTCGTTGCAATACAGGGTGGCGGCAACCCGGCGCCCCAAACCTTGAGCATCAGTAATACAGGGGGAGGCTCGCTCACCTGGAGCGCCACTGACAATGTCGACTGGTTGGCGCTGAGTCCGGCCACTGGCACAGGCAATGGCGTTGTAACGGCGACTGTGGCAGCTGGCGCTAGAACCGCTGGAACCTACAATGCCAATATCACGCTCAATGCTATCGGAACTTCTCCAGTCACCGTGCCAGTGACGCTCACCGTCACCACATCCCCACCACCGCCTCCGCCACCGACCCCGATAGCACCGCCGACTCCTAGAGGACTGCGCATAACTCCCGTACAGTAAGACCTGCCAATTATTGAGGCAGAAACGTGTTGTCCGCGCAGGACGGGCGAGACTGGCGGGAAAGGCGCGACAAGCTGAAGCGTTTCAGGAATCTAACAAATGGTCAATGATCAATGTTTAATGGTAAATGTTGGGAAATCATCAGATCGAACTCGACTCTGACCATTCACCATTCACCATTTTCACTATGGCCTTCCACCATCCCGCCTTTCCCGCTAGTCTCGCATATCTCGCGCAAATTAGGCTCGGTCGCCGTCAAAGCCCGTATCTCTCCATTTTTCTAACAGCGCGATTCGCCGTGCCAGTTGCGCGACGGTCGCCTGATCGACCCGGCCGCCGGTTCGCTTAATGAGTTCCGCATTGAGCCGGCGATGATCGATACCGGCTTTTCGTGCCACGGTGCCGACGAGGGAGCGATGCTGGTCCCGCAATTCGTTCTTCATATCATGGAGCGGCACTGACGGCGCTACGACATCCTTGCTCTCGCCGGATGATTCCAGATCATCTCCCCCGATCAAGGCATCCATCCTCGCCACCCCGTGCAAAGGAATGTACTCTTTCAATGAAGTCGCGGCCGTACCGAACAGGGTGCGCTGCATGGAAGGCATGATCTCTTCCAATACATGGTCGCGTTCGGCCTTGATGCGTTTGGCATAGTGCACGAGGGTCGCGTCCTTCGGCAGGTAGAGCCAGGCCCTCTGCGGCTTCGGTAACCCTTCCTGCATCCTGACGAATCGCCCGACGACTTGTCTGAAGTACATCTCGGTCAGAACATTGGTCGCGTAGACGCCGACACGGAGCCTCGGAATATCGACGCCTTCGCTCACCATATTTACGGCAACAAGCCACTGCTGGTTCTTATGCTGTGCGAACGAGGCGATCGTCTTTGATGCCGATGGATCATCCGATATGGCCACATGTGCGCGGCTTCCGGTAATACGGCTCAGCAGCGCCGCTACCTGCCTTGCATGATCCTGATTCATCGCGACGATGAGTCCTCCGGCGTCCGGCTGTTCCTGCTTGCGGAGCCGGCGCAACTCGGCGTCGGCATCCGTGATGACAGGCCCCAGCCAGCTGTCTTGCAAGAGCGCGGTTTTGAGCCTCTCCCGCTGTAGTTCAAAGGTGAGTCCATCCTCGAAGGTCGCCCGATGTTCCCGACCTTCCGAAAGCCACGCCAGTTCTCCCTCGTAGCTCGGAAAGAGAATCGGACGGCAGACGCTCTCACGAATCGCCTCGGCATATCCATAGGTGAAATCAGCCTGGCTCTCGCCCTGCTCATACCGCACGTAAGGAATCGGATTGTTATCGGAGCGAAAGGGGGTGCCGGATAAGGCCAAGCGAAAGACCGCGTCTTCAAATGCAACCAGCAACGCGTTGCCCCAATCCTTCCCCTCACCCGCATGGTGCAGCTCGTCAAAAATAAGTAGCGTGGGCCGGCTCCTGCAGGCACGTTGAAATATATCCGGGGCAAGACACACTTGTTGATAGGTCACGACTGCGCCGTGGTAGTCGCGCGCTTCGATCGCCTGCTCGTTCGTCAGATCGGGATCCAGGTGAATACCGACCAGGCCTGCAGCGGTCGCCCATTGCGTGCGTAGATGATTCGTCGGACAGATGACCAGCACACGGCTGGCTACTCGATCGGCCAGGTATTGATGGGCAATCCGAAGCGCGAAACGAGTTTTCCCCGCTGCGGGTGTTGCCGTCGCAAGAAAATCAGGACGCGTATGGGTCAGAACGCCGGATACGGCGCGAGCTTGCCAATCGCGCAGCTTGGCCGTCCATGGAGACAAGGTCACTGCAGCCTCTTGATCGATTGTTGTCTATATTGGGTAGATATAGGTAGGACCACCAGTGAATTGAAATCTTCTCGACCGAAAACTGTCCTCGGCTCTACAAGAAGGGCGTAGCCAAACTACCGTTGACTGGGCATATCACGCTAATCCCCTCTTTCACTTTCAAGGGTGGCCTGGTCGATCCTCGATCGCGCGCGTCGAACGGTCACATTCCGATCGTGCGCGTTCCGCGTGCAGGAGAACGACCAGCCTACACTCTTCCCCCCCGTGGCTGCTCCAGAAACAATCTCACTGCCACCTTCTGTCCTTTAATCCTGGTCCGACTGAGAGTCTCTATGATCTCCCGAGCCAATACTTCCGGCACTTCTACCAGCGAAAAGCGATCCATCACTTCGACAGCGCCGATCACATTTGAATTGAGCCCTGCCTCGTTGGCAATAGCCCCGACAAGGTCGCCCGGACGGATTCCTGCCTCTCGGCCTGCCCCGATATACACCTTGACCATCCCCGCCGTTCGTCCGCCGCGACCAGGCGCATTGAACGGTCTGCCCTGCCCCTCTCTCGGCATCATGCCACCGGCCCGTCCTCGAGAATCTGCCATAGGACGCCGTGCCATTGATGGCCGCTCCGGCGGCCTGGACGATACTGCCGGGATATCCTGCTCCTTTCGCTCCCCACCCTGCATGCGAAAGACAAGTTTCATAGCTGCAGCCGCCACCTCCAGGGGATCTTTCTGTTCGGCAAGCGCTGCGGTTACGGCTCGAAATAGATCCAGATCGCCGGCTGCAAGTACCTCTTCAATCGCGTTCTTGGCTCGTGCCAACCGCTTCGTGCGAAGATCGGCAACAGTCGGCACTTGCGTCACGACAATTTTGGCTTTCGTGAGTTGCTCGATGTTCCACAACAACCGCTGCTCGCGCGGATCAATGACGGTGATCGCCGACCCTTCACGCCCGGCCCTTCCGGTTCGCCCAATCCGATGGACATAGCCTTCCGGCGACGTGGGCAGATCGTAGTTCACAACATGTGACACGGATGGAATATCCAATCCCCGCGCCGCCACATCGGTGGCCACAAGGAGTTCTGTCTGCCCGGCTCGAAACGAATTCATCACGCGATCGCGCTGAGGCTGATTCATCCCGCCATGGATCGCTTCAGCCCGATGCCCACGGCTCGTCAGCATTGCAGTGATCTCATCGACTTCGATACGCGTGCGGCAAAATACGAGGGCCGACTTCGGAGCTTCCACATCCAGAATACGAGCCAATGCCGCTTCTTTATACTGCCGGACCACGATGTAGGCTGTTTGATGGACACGCGGCGCAGCGCCGGCCTTGAGCGGCTCCTTGGCAATCTTGATCTCGACCGGCTCCTTGAGATGGCGCTTGGCAATAGCCGCGATCCGGGAGGGCATGGTGGCAGAGAACAACGCCGTCTGCCGCTCTTTGGGCGTCTGCTCAAGAATGGCATCCAGATCCTCGGCAAATCCCATGTCCAGCATCTCATCGGCCTCGTCCAGCACGACCGTCTGAATCGTCTTGAGCTGCAAGGTTTTTCGGCGGATGTGATCCAGCGCCCGCCCAGGGGTCGCCACGATGACATCGACACCACGCCTGAGCGCCTGGAGCTGCAACCCCATCGCCTGGCCTCCATAGACCGGGAGCACAGAGATTTTTAATTCTTTGCCATAACGCGTGACGGCTTCGCCGACCTGTATGGCCAGCTCTCTGGTCGGCACCAGGACAAGCGCGGAGGGACAACGCCGCGCCGAATGGGCGATGCGTTGGAGCAACGGCAGCGTGAAGGCTGCCGTCTTGCCGGTTCCTGTTGCCGCTTGACCCAAGAGATCGCGTCCCGCCAATAATGGAGGAATCGCCTCCCTCTGGATCGGCGTGGGCTCTTCATAGCCCAACGTATCGAGCGTAGTCAGGAGGGCCGCTTCCAGGCCCAGTGCCGCAAAGCCGGGTGAAAAACCCTTTGCAGGCATTTCGGCCGGTGGATGTGTGCTGTCATGTTTCATAGGATGCCTCGATTTTTTCAGCTGTAATGTTGGTCGATTGATCACCGAACTGTGAGCAAGTTCTTGTCATACTACTGGAGTTCCACCGAGAAGAGATAGCAGGCCGGCAAAAAAGTCTCTGCGTTCACCCGCCCACCCACCGGCATGCCGAGACGTGCCATTAGCCCGAGCGAGGGCCTTCTGACTCTCTATCCCTCTACTTAGGGGAGGGGCCAAGGCTGCCCTTAACTGCACGCATCGAACGAGCACGGTTTCATCGTGCGCGTTCTGCGAGCAAGAAGGGCACCTGGCCCTACTCGCATCCATCCTCTGGCGGCTGGATTGGTCCCGCCCACTCTCCTTTAGCAAGCGTCACTTCCTGAAACCCGCCGTCCGGCCATTGAAACTGGCCGACTTCATCGACTTGTACAATAAAGGGGTCGGCTTCATGTGCGAGACCACGGAACCAGTACCAGCCAGCGCTGCCAGGTTTGGTCTTGGTCCATCGATAGTCGACCATCTATTATCCGTTTCCTTTTCGTCTCTAGCACAAGTCTGATACAGTCCGAGCGGATATTGTAATATCCATTGTGCCGCAGGAGGCCCCTGACGTCTCCAGTCGCACCGCAGGCTGTTCAAAAAGACCGTCCAGCAAGGCCGCAGACGATGAAAGCACCGGAGGCGTAGCCTCTGGGCTACGTTGAGGATGCTTTCGAGGTGAGAACGACGCTGGCGGACTTTTTCAGCAGCCTGTGAGAACACCGAACTTATCATGTCTACACTCCCAATAGAAGATGTGTTGCCAACCCTTTCCCGGACGCTGACGGATGGGCGGAACGCGTTGCTGACGGCGTCGCCCGGTGCAGGAAAAACGACACGAGTGCCACTGGCCTTGCTCGATGCCCCCTGGCTCGACGGAAAGAAGCTGCTCATGCTGGAACCGCGGCGCCTTGCCGCCCGTGCCTCGGCTCATCGCATGGCTGCAACGCTGGGCGAGTCGGTCGGCGGAACGGTCGGCTATCGCATGAAACTTGACACGAAGGTGGGGCCGAAAACCAAAATCGAAGTGGTCACGGAAGGCATTCTCAGTCGCCTGCTCCAGCAAGATCCTGCGCTCAGCGATTACGCAATTGTCCTTTTCGATGAATTCCACGAACGGAGTCTGCAGGCCGATACAGGCCTGGCCCTTTGTCTCGAATCGCAACGACTCTTCCGTCCGGATCTCAGACTGCTTGTCATGTCAGCAACATTAGACTGTGGACCGGTTTCAGACCTGTTGGGGCATGCGCCAGTGATTGCCTGCGAAGGCAAAATGTTTCCCGTAGAGACCCGTTATCTGGATCAACCAATCTCAGGACATCTGGATGTCGCCGTCGTACAATCGATCAGGCGTTCGATTGCGCAGGACCAAGGCAGCCTCTTGGTCTTTCTACCTGGCATGGCAGAGATCCGACGCGTCGAACGAAAGCTCCTCGATCTGAACTTGGGTTCGAATATCCTCATCGCGCCGCTCCATGGCGACTTGCCACAAGAAGCGCAGGACCGAGCGATCGCTCCGACTCACGCAGGCACGAGAAAGATCGTGCTGGCCACCTCAATTGCCGAAACCAGTTTGACGATCGACGGAGTGCGTGTCGTCATTGATGCAGGTTTGCTGCGCGTGCCTCGCTTCGACCCGCGATCGGGACTCACAAGATTGGAGACCATTCGCGTCACGCAGGATTCTGCCGAGCAACGGCGTGGCAGGGCTGGTCGGCTCGAACCGGGCATCTGTTCCCGTCTCTGGACCTCTGCGGAACATCAATCGTTGGCCCCGCGTCGCCCGCCGGAGATACTCGATGCAGACCTGGCGCCACTGTTACTCGAATTGGCCCTCTGGGGCACAGCCGATCCAGCCGAATTGTCCTGGCTCACTCCCCCACCGCCCGGGGCTGTGGCCCAAGCGAGAGCGTTGCTCATTGTCCTTGGCGCACTCAATGCCAAGGGCCAGATCACCGCTCATGGAAGACAGATGGCGGAGCTGCCGCTCCATCCACGTCTTGCGCACATGCTGCTCAAATCTGTGCCGTTACAGCTCGGCGATCTTGCATGCGAGCTGGCCGCCCTTCTCAGCGAGAGAGACATTCTGCGAGGCCCCTTCGGCTGGCGCAACGCCGATCTACGACTCCGTGTCGATGTCTTGCATGGACAGCATGATCACACAGCCGGCGCCACCGTCGACCGTGCCGCCTGCCAACGAGTCAGCCGCACCGCCGATCTGTGGCAACGGCAACTTTCGCGGTCGGCTCCTTCAGGCAGGCACGATCATCTTGATGTGGTCGGACTCTTGCTCGCACTTGCCTATCCGGATCGTATCGCTCAACGCCAACGTGGAAATGACGCACGCTATCTCATGGTCAATGGCCGTGGCGCCATCTTCGCGAACCCTGATCCGCTTGGATCAGAAGACTATCTGGTCATCGCCGATCTGGACGGCGGCCAGCAATGGGCCAGGATCGATCTGGCCACGCCGATACAGTTACGCGATCTTGAGGCCATCTATCCAGACCAGATTCACATCGTAGATGAGGTCATGTGGGACGATACGGCACAAATAGTTCATGCGATGAGACAACGCCGATTAGGCTCGCTGATTCTATCTGAGCAGAGACTCTCGAAGCCGGATCCTTCGATGATTTTGACGGCATTGTTACAGGGCATTCGCCGAGCGGGGCTCGGCAAGCTGGCATGGAATCCAGAGCTGCGTCAGTGGCAAGCCCGAGTGGGTTTCCTCCGCCGGATGGAAGGACAAGAATCACAATGGCCCGATCTGTCTGACGAGGCGCTGTTGCGGACGCTCGACGATTGGCTGGCGCCCTATCTATCAGGACTGACGACACTCGACCGCGTCACAAGGCTCGATCTCACCCAGCCCTTGCACGCACTCCTCTCCTGGGAACAACAACGCAACCTCGAACAATGGGCCCCCACCCATCTGACTGTTCCCAGTGGATCGAGTGTTCGCCTGGAATATGAGACGCCCGATCTGCCCATCCTGGCTGTGCGGTTGCAAGAAATGTTCGGCTGCAAGGATACGCCCCGTCTTGTCAACGGGAAGATACCAATTATGCTGCATCTCCTGTCACCAGCGCGACGGCCCGTCCAAATCACCAAAGACCTCTCCAGCTTCTGGCGGTCGGCCTACCTCGAAGTAAAAAAAGAGCTTCGTGGCCGCTATCCCAAACATTCCTGGCCTGACGATCCTCTCACCGCCCCGCCGACCGCGAAAGCCAAACGGCGAACGCGTTGATTTGGTTGATCTGGTTTGTTTGGTTCAACCAAACAAACCAGATCAACCAGATAACAGTCTTATGATCCGAGCCTTTTTGGTATTCGATTAGGTGGGAAGGTCTCTCGTCCCATCATAGGATACCCTCGATTGATGGGTGAGCTTTATGATATCGCCGTCCTTGACCACCGTATCCTCGCCGCTCACTTTTTTATTCACGGCAATCAACAGATCTCGATTCATCAGGAATTCCAGCAATGGACCCATGCGATCCTGATTCGATACAATCAGTTGCCTGACCGTGGTCGGCTCCGAGACCTCACATTCGAATTCTGTTTCTCCGACCGCAATTCGAAGCGTCAATCCAAAAACTAACACTGTAACCATAAAAGCCTCGTTATTTGGTTTGTTTGGTTGATTTGGTTCATCTGGTTAGTTTCGTTCAACCAAAAAACCAGACAAACCAAATAAACAAAACAAACCTATGTCTTGTCTGCTGCCTCATACGCCTCTTGAAGCAATTGCGCTACATGTTTGACCTCCGCTGTTCCCTGCAATCCTGTACGCAGTTGAATCATGCAGGCCGGGCAACTCGTAGCTACAACTTCGGCGCCGCTCTGTTCGACGGCCCGCCTCTTACGCTCGACAATGCGCTGCGACGTCTCGAAATCCTTCACGAGATAGGTTCCGGCTCCACCCGCGCAGCGATCGGCATCCGGCATCTCCACATACTCGACGCCCGGCAAGCCTCGCAGAATCGCACGAGGCTCTTTGGTGACTCCCGCAGCTCGCAGGTGACAGGAGGAATGGTAGGCCACCTTGCACTTCGTGAACTGCTGACTGGCCATAGCCGGTTTCACCGGCGATTGTGACACAAACTCCGAAATATGTGTGACCCGTTTGGCCAAGGCTTGGGCTGCCGCTTGTTCCGGCTCACCGGCGAACAAGGTGGGATAGTCCTTCAGCATGAGGGTGCAGGAGGCGCAGCCGGTCACCACCTTGTCGTATCCAGCCATCGACAGGAGATTGACCCGTGCCCCCTCTTTAGCCAACGCGCGATGCCCATAGGTTTCGATCGGAGTCCCTGAACAGCGTTGCGGCGGCAGATCCGGCTCGACTCCATGTTTTCGCAGCACAGCGATCACGGCATCCCCCACCCCATCGTCGAAGTAGTTGGCCGCGCAGCCATGGAAATAGGCTAACGGCGAGCGAACAGCCTGACCAGCTTGGAGAATCAGCTCAGGATAGCGGTCTCGAAGATGCCGCCTGGCCAATCGAGGCAGCACCAGCTGAGAAGAGAACCGCGCCGTTTCGGCGAGACCCCGCATGAACGGCTTTGTCAGACGATCGAGCAGGCGACGCAGTAGCGGCCTATCCCAGATTGACTGATACCTCGCGAGAACCTTTAAGAATCGCTCGAATTTTTCTGTCTGGGCGTGAAAACGAAAGATGACACCAGCCATTTTATTCGGATGCTCTGCGCGCCGGTCCAAGATGAGCTGCGACACATCGACACCGGCTGGACAGGCTGTACGACAGGACTTGCAATTGAGACAGGCCTCTACAACTCGCTTCGAATTAAGATAGCTATAGTTCTTGTCGGTGACGATCTCGAACCATCCCCGCGAACTCATGTCTTCTGATTGGAACACATCGTAGACCGGGCAGACGGCGTTGCACTTGGCGCAAGTGGCGCAGGATTTCGACAATCGCGCATAGTCGATATGGTCCGTGAAGGGCCGGTCGCTGATCTTGATGCCGGGGTTGAGTACCCCGGATGGATCGAAGCTCTGCTTCACCCGCACAAACAGGGCATACAGTTCTGGACCGAACATCGTCTTCACGTATTCGGCTCGCACCCGTCCATCCCCATGCTCCCCACAGATTGAGCCACCGAAGCGGCCTAAGACTGTTTGATGTATCTCGTGATAGCCCTGCACCATCTTCTGAAAATCGTCTTGATCGTTCACGTCGAGCAAGGGAATGATGTGGGCGTTCCCATTCCCGATATGACCGAAAATCGCAACCGGCACATGCTGCCCGGCGAAAAACTCTTCCAGATACCGGATCAGTTCGCTGATCCGGTCAGCCGGCACGACTACGTCGTCGACAAAGTTGATGGGCTTCTTCCGTGGATCGAATCGGTAGAGTGTGGGATAGAGGGCCTTGCGGGCCTTCCACAATTGCTCTCGTTGCTCAGGATCGAAGGCGATCACGGGATCGGACGTGAGACGATAACGACGACAGATCTCGGTCATGCGCTCGGCCTGCGCGCGGAGATCGGTCCCTGCCACATCAGCATCTAACTCCACCAGCAGGGTGGCAGCCGCATCTGCCGGGATGCCGTGCTTTGCCCGCCCGATCAGATTGAGCGTGTTGGCATCCATCACTTCCAACGCGCTCGGGCTCAGCTCCAGCAGCTTCGGCACCGCGTCGCCCACATCTTCCAAGCGATGAAAATGGATGAGCGCTGTGAGGGTCGCGCGAGGTCTCTCGACTAGCCTTATAGTTGCTTCGCTGAAGAGACCGAGCGTGCCCTCGCTGCCGACGAAGAGTTTTGGAAGATCGAAGCAGCCTCGCGCAATCCCATCGGCGAGACCAAAGAGATTGTACCCACAACTGTTCTTGCTGACGGTTGGACGTTTCTGCGCAATCAGCGCGGCATGGTCTTGTAGCAGCGACCGCAAATCGTGAAGCGGCCTGTGCGCCTTCAGCAGATCGGCGCAAACCGGATCGTCGAACCCATAGGCCTTGGCATCCAGCCACTCGCCGGATTGCAGGCAGACATGGAGCGCCGCCACATTATCTTTGACCGCGCCGTACCGCAGCGTGTGGGGACCGGATGAGTTGTTCGCCAACATCCCACCGAGCTTGCACATCTCGCCGCTGGAGGGATCAGGCCCGAATAGTAATCCATGCCGCCCCAGTTCTTTATTCAACTCGGCGAGTATGATCCCCGGCTGCACCCGAGCCCAGCGCTCTTCGCAATTTAACTCCAGCACCCGATTCAGCCGCGAGACGTCCAGAATGATCCCGGACCCAATCGCCGAGCCAGTCAGATTCGTCCCGGCGGCACGCGGCGTCAGCGGGATGCCTCGCTGTACGGCATACCGTACCGTGGCGGCGATGTCGTCCTCTGACTCGACAAGCACGACGGCCTTCGGCGTCATCCGATAGATGCTCGCATCCACCGCATAGGCCGTGAGCGTCGAATAGTCGTCCTTGACCTTATCGACTCCTATCGCAGCTCGGAGATCCGAAGCGATGGCGCGGGAACGTTCAGGCAGAATGAGAGTTGGTGCGGTCATAATAGAGTGGGTCGCTCATTCTAGATGGACTCGTGAGGCCGGCACAAGTCTGGGACAAGCCCGGTCTGTCTGGTCTATCTCGTTTGTCTGGTCTATTTGGTCTGTCTCGGGCGTTTGCTTGAACGAAGCTAACCAGATGAACCAGACCAACTAGACAGACCAGATAGACCGGACAGACCAAATGAACAAGACAGACTGGCGGACTTTTTCCGCACCCTGCTAAGATGCGCAATATAGATAGGAGCATGCACCTGTGATCGACCGACGTCCCACCCTCTACCTTTCACGCATTCTCCCCGATCCCGTCATGGCCATTGTACGGGAGCGGTTCCAGTTGGTGCAGGAACCGCTCGATGCATTACCTGCTCCGTCGGTGCTTCGTGAGGGACTCTGCCAAGCCGACGCCGCGATCGTGACCCTGGGCGATAAGATCGGCACCGAAACCATTCATGCAGCCACCCGGCTAAAAATTCTGGCGAACTATGCCGTCGGGTACAACAACATCGATCTAGCTACCGCGCGAGCGCGTGGTCTGATCGTCACGAATACTCCGGACATTTTGACGGATGCCACCGCAGACCTGACTTGGGCGTTGATCCTGGCGACAGCGCGCCGCATCGTCGAAGGCGATGCCCTCGTTCGATCCGGCAGTTGGACCGGGTGGGGTCCAACACAGCTCTTGGGAACGGAAGTCTCAGGCAAGATACTGGGGATTATCGGCATGGGACGGATCGGACAAGCGGTGGCCCAACGCGCGGTAGGATTTCGCATGCAAGTGCACTATCACACACGCCAACTCATGACTACCGCGTCTCTTCCCCGTGAGTGGGAGTACCGATCGTTGCAAGATCTTCTTGGTGAAGCCGATATCATGACGATCCATGTGCCTCTCACGCCCAATACTCATCATCTGATCGGCGCGCGTGAATTGGCATGGATGAAACCCAACGCTTTCGTCATCAATACGGCTCGAGGTCCGATCGTCGATGAAGGAGCGTTGGTCAACGCCCTCAAGACTGGAATTATCGCGGGGGCAGGACTCGACGTCTATGAACAGGAGCCGGACATCCATCCAGCTTTGGCGGAGCTGAAGCAGGTGGTGCTGCTTCCTCATCTAGGATCTGCCACCCTGCATACAAGGGTCCATATGGGACTGGTCTGTTTGAAGAATATTCAAGCCGTGATGGACGGACGTTCCGCGCCAAACCAAGTTAATTAGCGTGGTTTATTTGGTTTGTTTTGTTGATTTGGTTCATTTGGTTAGTTTCGTTCAACTAAATAAACCAAGAACCTGCTAATTCCCGTAGCGTAGCGTGGGGGCAGACCCAGAGGAGGCTCTTTGTGTGCGAGTCAATTCGAGCCGTTGCGGTACGTCATGGAAGGTCGGAATCGATTCATAAATTTCAGCAGCCCGACTCCACTGTTCTTGGGCTTCGTAGAGTAGGCCGAGCTCATAGCGAATGGCTTGCGCCTTGGTCCCTTGGCACCTCGGATCTTTCAGCAACTGTTCGAGCTGTGCACTCGCCGACTGGCCTTTCCCCTGTTCTTTCAAACAAATCGCAGTCATGAGACAAGAGTCCAGAAAAAAGTCCTGGCCCTTCATCGAAAGACCAAATTCTTCCTTCGCTTCATCCAGCAATCCCATGTTCTTGTAAGCTACTCCCAACATGTAGTGAGTCTCCGGGCTAATCGCATCTACGGGTAAAGCAGAGACCGGCGTCTCGACGGCAGGGATCACCACGTGGGGTTTCGGCGAAAATACCACGGCCCATTTGGCAATCAACGGACTCGCCGGAGCGAGTTCTTTGACTTTTGCATAGAGACTTGCTGGTTGATTCGGATGCTCATCATTTGGATGAACCAGGAGCAATTCGAGGGCGCGGGAATATTGCAAGGCTGCGCCGGCGGTATCGCCCTTGGCCTCGAGCAGAGATCCGAACAATTCTCGGGCCTCTGCATGATCAGGCTGCCCTGAAACCAATAGACTGAGCCATTCTTCCGCCTCAGCTTGCTGGCCGGCCTTCAAATAGACCTGGAACTGCTCGCTCGTTGAGAGGACAAGTGGAGCGGAAGCGACCGGGACTGCCGCCTTCAATGCCGGCACCCATAGCTGGTCCGGCTCGGGAATAGACCACGAGAATTCACTACTTCGCGTGATCAGTTTGGGTTCTGCAAACACAGGCGACGGCTCGGCGACTGAGATTTCTCTATCTTCGTGTTGAGGGGTGACCTTGGGAGCTAACATCCAGGGATCGTCCGGTTCCGTTCCAGTCCATAAAACAGTTGGCTCACTCTGCGGCACCGAAGTGGCTGTCCCTGCCGAAGCCTGAGGCTCCGCCGTCGCGGGTGATTCAACGGAACTCTCACCCCGCATCAGCGCAGAGAGTTTCCAGACAATGGGATTGTCTGGAGCGAGCGACTTGACCTTCTCAAATATTTCTTCGTGGAGAGTGGGCATGCCTGGCTCTGGATGTTGAAGCAACAGCTCGATCGCTTTCCCATACTGAAGCACAGCGTTGCCAATGTCGCCTTTCTCTTCGTAGAGCTCGCCATAAAGTTCTATGATTGCTATCGACAGCGGTTCGACCGCCAAAATTTCCGTAATCAGCGATTCTGCCTTCACATAATCTTGTGCCCGCAAGGCCGCCCCTGCTAGATAGCGATATTCGCCGAGCGCCACCTGAAGGTCTCCACGTTGCAGATGCAACTTGGCCAACAATTGACAAACCTCCGGATTGCCAGGCTCTTTGGTCAGCAACTGATTGAGAATAGCCTCGGCTCCGGTAAATTGTTTGTCTTCAATGCGACGAGTGGCTTCTGAGAGCAGATTGGGTGGCTCGACGTTCTTGGCCGGGCCATTTGCAGAGCGGGGCTCCACCTTTGGGGCAGAGCTATGACTCCCACCGGTCTTTTTGAATTGTTCGATAAATTGGGCGGCCTCACTATTGGCAGGATCGATCTTCAAGACTGCTTGATATGCATCCTTGGCCTCAGGATAGCGCTGTTGCGCCGACCGCTCCCGCCCTAGCTGCAAATAGACAATCGTGGCTTCACCCTGCAAATTTTCTTGCATGCATAATTCTGCCACCCGCTGCTGGGCGTCAAGATTCAAGGGATCCTGGCTGACGATCTTCTTGTAGATGTCCAGCGCAGCTTTGCTTTTCCCCGCTTTGATGTAGTGTTTGCCAAGGGTGAGATAGTCTTGGACCGCGCTACTCAGCAGACCACGTTCAACATTGAGATCTCCCAGATACCGGAATACGTCATATTGTGAAGGGTCGAGCTTTAAAATCTTCTTGTAGGTAGCGATTGCCTTGAGGGTGGCCCCTTCGGCACGAAAGGCACTGGCCGCTTGCATAAAAGCCGTCACGGCATCGTTCGTGGCGTTACGTTTGAGATGTAACTCTCCAATTGAGTTGAAGATACTCCCATCGCCGGGCGACTCGGTCGAGAGCTTCTTCCATTCTGCAATCGCGGCGTCGAATTGACCCCGTGACGCAAAGAGCTGCGCATTCTTCAAAACGCTGCTACGGTCGATTGGCAAATCAGACCTCCCCTAACCCGCATTATTTATAATGCTTCTGCTGCAAGCGCATATACGCTGCTACGCAGGCAGTCTGGCGTCCATCCCTCACCGTCCCCCATAACATGGGGGACGGATGGGAGGGGGACAATGAACCTTCATGAATAATACGGGCTAACGATGAAACGCTAACAGTGTCGATGGATGTTGTCAACGAAATGAGGCATTTAGCCCTCATTATTCGCGCGAGACTCGCGGGACTTGCGAGAGAAGCGGGACGAGTCAGACGGTCTGAAGACTGAAGGCTAGAATGCTCGGAGCTTCGAACTACGAGTCGCGCCTGTCGCGCACGTCTTGCTTGCCTCGCTCACGCTTCAGAAATATGAAGGCCTGCCCAGAGAAAATAGGCAGGCCTCCCTGTGACACAATATGGGAAAACAAATATATCAAGACTCGGCGACGGCCGCCTTCAAGACATTCGAAGCCTGAGGCCCCTTTGCCCCTTGTACGACCTCAAACTCGACATTTTCTCCTTCTTTCAAACTCTTGAATCCTTCTCCTTGCAATGCAGAATAATGTACGAAGACATCATCTCCGCTCTCAAGACGAATGAACCCAAATCCCTTGCGATCATTGAACCACTTGACCGTACCTTTCGTCTTCACAGAAACCCCCTTTCCTCAACAGCCGCGCCTAGTTACGTGGCTGGTTCCGGAACCTAGCTGGCAACGTATAGAATGAATAAAAATCAACAGGAAGAAGCGCAGGTTGAAACGACGGGTTCATTGGAAGGACAGAATCGACCACAAAGCCCATCTCAGGTTAAACACGCGCAGCATGTATCATGTCATTTCAAATCTTGTCAAGCCATTCTTTGGCCCGAGGCTTTCCACGACTGCGCTGGAAGTGTGGTAGACAACCCTCTCCCGCTCGCCTATATATAGAGATTCACAACGTGAGAGGCGTGATTTATCCGATGTTTCTACGAACGCTGCTGGATCGCTACATCTTCACGGAACTCCTTTCTCCCTTTAGTGTCAGCCTCGGGGCGCTCTGTTTCGTGATGCTCACGCGCGAACTCCTGCGTTTGGTAGAATTGCTGGTCACCAAGGGCGTTGGGATCCTGGCGGTCTTGGAAGTCTTTGCTCATCTGATGCCGTCGTTTCTCGTATTGACCCTCCCGATCGCTGGAATCATCGCTTCAATCACCGCCTTCGGACGGTTGTCTTTCGATAAAGAATTGGTGGCGATGCAGACTGCGGGCCTGAGCCTCATGCGGCTGGCTCGCCCTGTGCTGCTCTTTGCCTTGCTCGTGTTCGGATTGACCCTGTGGTTGGCACAGTGGGGCCAACCCTGGAGCTCTGTCAACCTCAAAAAAGTGGCGCTGAATCTCCTGCGGGATCAGTTGGTACTGGCGCTGGAGCGGGGAACATTTAACGAGCCCATCCCTAAGATGATGATCTACGTACCGGATGGGAGTCCCGGACAGGCCTCGACCGGTATCTTTGTCTCCGACGAGCGAAATGCAGACGATCCCCGCATCATCGTGGCCCAACAGTTCGAGGTGATGATGGACCCTGCGACCGATCAAGTCGCCTTACGCCTGCAGCATGGGGTCATTCATAGCCGACCGAATCAGGCCGATCAATACGAGCAAGCTTCCTTCGCCGGTTACGATCTCAAGCTCTCACTCAAGCAAAGCGGTTACACAGCCTCCGAGGAACGTCCGTCGTACGACACCATTATCTCGCAGCTCACGCAATCCCAATGGCGAGATCCATCGGCGCTCCGGCGTTTGATGGAGTACTACAAAGATCTGGCCTTTCCCACCGCCTCGCTCGTACTCTGTCTGTTGGGCGTCCCTGTCGGCATCGCTTCGAAACGATCTGGCCGAGTAGGCGGATTTGCGGTCGGCGTGTTCGTCATCATCGTCTACTACATGATGAACGTCGGGTGTGAATTCCTGGTCACGACGGCAACCCTGCCTCCTTTTGCCGGAGCCTGGATCCCGAACGGCCTGTTTGCTCTTGCCACAATCGTGTGGTTTTACATAATGAGCCGCCGATAATACTATGCCCATTCTCTTTCGCTATCTCTTTCGTGAGTACGCAAAAATCTTCATGATGTGTTTCAGCGGGCTGATGACGGTGTACCTCGTCATCGACTTTTTCGAGAAAGTACGCCGTTTCTTGCGCTACGACGCCGACTGGCTCGATGTCCTGACCTATTTCCTACTCAAGGTTCCTGCAATCTCTTTCCAGATCGCGCCGCTGGCCATCCTGATGGCAACATTGCTGACGTTTGGATTGCTCTCCCGCGGCCATGAAATCACGGCCATGCGCAGTTGCGGCATCAGTTTACTCTGGGTCAGCTCTCCCTTTATTGTCTTTGCCACAGCGATTTCGCTCGTGCTCTTGCTCTTCAGTTCGACCGTCATCCCCTGGGCCGCGAACAAGTCCGAAGAGATTAGGACCACCCGCATCGAGAAAAAACCGCCTGTCGCCGCCGTGAGGCTCAGTCAACCCTGGACAAGAGTGGGAGCTGACAGCCTCATACATGTCACGAGCGTCTCTGTTGGCGGAGAACTCCTAGGTGGCGTGCGGCTCTTTCAGTTCGATCGCGATTTCCAAATGACCGGCATGACTGAAGCCGCCGAAGCCCGCTATAGCGACTCCAGATGGACGCTATTCCAGGGGCAACACCGGCAATTTTCCCCCGATGGAACCGTTTCGACTACCGTATTCGACCGCCAAGCCAGCGGGCTCACCCTTATTCCCGATGATTTCACCACATGGCTCGCCGGCGACTCTGAGCTGATGACGTTCCATGATATCCGGGCCTATTCCAGACGCAGGCATCAGGAAGGCGCACAAGCCTCACGGCTCAAGACAGACTATTATGGTAGGATCGCCTTCCCCTTCGTCACCGTAATCATGGCCCTGATCGGCATTGCACTGAGTCTTCGCCGAAGCGGAGCCAGAGGGAGCGGCATGGCGATGGGCATTGGGCAAGCGCTCGCCGTCGGCTTCTGTTTTTGGACAATGCACTCCATCGCGATCGCGCTTGGCCGTGGCGGGGCCTTAACGCCTCTGATCGCCGCCTGGATGGGGAATATTCTCTTCTTGAGTTTCGGCCTCTATCTGATGTTTAAGGTGAGGTATTAGCGCGACGGGCGAGACTTGCGGGAAAAGCGCGACGTGGACAGATTGAACCCCGACCTCGTCCCGCATGTCGCGCCTTTCTCGCTCGGCTCGCGCCGGAACCGGTTGACTGCTCCAGACGCTTGCGGTAAGTAGAAGCAAGGGCGTTACCAAAGGATTATAAGAAAATGCGGGCACGTGTCGTCGTCACAGGACTGGGGGTCGTCTCTCCGATCGGTATCGGAATCAGCGATTTTTGGAAAGCCGCCCTCGCCGGCCAATCCGGCATCTCGGCCATTTCATCGTTCGACCCCTTTCCCATCGAGGGCTATCGCTCCAAGGTTGCAGGTCAGGTGCGCGACTTTGCAGTCGAACGGTTTATCGATTCAGTCCATGGTGAACGCGTGGACCGCTACGCCCAGTTTGGTCTCGTAGCTGCGAAAGAAGCGCTGGCTGACTCGGGTCTCCGGATGGCGAAGGAGAACCCCCACCGCATCGGAGTCATCGTGGGAGCCGGCATGGGCGGGATGGTCATGGGCGAGCGTGAGATCACGCAGCTCTACCAGCAGCAGAAACCCCATCGCGTCCATCCAAACTTTATTCCCGTCATCACGCTCAATTCGGCCTCCGGCATTATCGCAATGGCCTACGGCGCCAAAGGCCCGAACCTGACCATTTCGACTGCCTGCTCCTCCAGCGCTCATGCGCTCGGACAAGCCCTCCACTGTATCCGCGAGGGCCGTGCCGATGTCGTGATCGCTGTAGGAGCTGACGCCAGCATTACTCCGCTTGTCTTCGCCGGGTTTTGCTCCCTGCGCGCGCTCTCATCAAAATATAATGATAACCCAGAAAAGGCTTCTCGGCCCTTCGATCGGCTGCGCGACGGGTTTGTAATGGGAGAAGGCGCCGGAGCGCTCATCTTGGAATCGGCCGCGCATGCCAAGAAACGCAAGGCGAGAGTCTATGCCGAAATTGCCGGCTACGCCGCTACCAGCGAGGCCTATCACATGGTCATCCCTCGTGAAGATGGCCTGGAAGTGGCCAATACCATGAAGCTGGCCTTGACGGACGCAGGTCTGACCCCGGCACAGGTGGATTACATCAATGCTCACGCGACGTCGACGACCATTGGTGACGCTGTCGAAGTCAAGGCGATCAGACAACTATTCAAGTCGCGCGCGGACAAAATTACGATCAGCGCCACCAAGTCGCTGATCGGCCATACGCTTGGCGCGGCCGGCGCCATCGGCGGCATCGCCTCGGTGCTGGCCCTCTATACGGGCAAGATTCATCCGACCGCCAACTACGATGATCCGGATCCGGCTTGCGCCTTGGCAGGACTCTCCCGCTCGGCGCAGGAGCGTCGCGTAAAAGTGGCCCTGCTGAACGCCTTCGGATTTGGCAGCAACAACGCCGCTGTGGTATTCAAACAGGCGACGGCAGAAGGCCGAAGGTCGAAAGGCTGAAGGGGCGAAGGTCTGGGATTGAAGTTCCAAACACTTCAGCCTTCCTACCCTGTCACCATTCACAGCTAACGACGGAGAACATCGATCGATGGCAACTGACCCGACCATATCGTTAAAAATCCGTACCGCCCTGGCTGAGTATCTGAAACGCGATCCTGACCGGATATTGGTCACACAAGATCTGCGTGAAGATTTAGGTCTCGACTCTATGGCGGTGATCGAACTGCTGTACCGCATCGAAGAAGCCTTCGATCTCCAGATCCCGGATCAAGACTTGGTGGGGTTGACGACTGTCGGCCATGTCGTAATTTATGTTGAGAAACGGTTGGGGAAATTGACCCCCGTAGCGCCGATCAAGAAATCAGCGACGCCCCTGAAGGCCGCGAAACAGTCGAAGCCGTCCAAGCCCAAGAGCAAAACGAAATCCTAATCTCTATGGCAACGAAAGCAACCACTCCTATTTCACTGAGACAGATCCACGGGCTTGTCGGCGGAGAACTAGTAGGACCGCCACAAGCAACCGTGATAAGCCTGGCCGGCTTTGAGTCGGCAGGCCCGAACGATCTGACCTTCGTCACAGGGGATCGGATGCTCAGGCAGGGCGGACCCTCTGCTGCCGGAGCGCTTCTCGTCCATCGGCGTATGCCTGAGATCGCCAATCCCCACATCGTCGTCGCCAATCCCGCGCTGGCCTTTGCACAGGTCGCCAGAACATTCTTTTGCCCTGTCTCCCCTCCTCGTGGAATTGCCGCGGCCGTTGTTCGTGGCACTGACACGCAGATCGGCCACGATGTCTCGATCTGGCCAGGTGTCACACTGGGGGACCGGGTCATCATCGGCGCGCGGGTAACACTCTATCCCGGTGTGTTTATCGGCAACGATACGACGATCGGAGACGATACGCTGTTGTACCCCAACGTGGTCGTCAGAGAAGGCTGTACGATCGGCGCGCGGGTGATCGTGCATAGCGGCACGGTGATCGGAAGTGACGGATTCGGCTATGTGCAGGACCAGGGGCATCATTACAAAATTCCCCAGCTCGGTGGAGTCACGATCGAAGATGACGTCGAGCTTGGGGCGAACGTCACGATCGACCGGGCCACACTCGGCCAAACGGTCATTCAGCAAGGAACCAAGATCGATAATCTGGTCCAAATTGCCCATAACGTGACGATCGGCGCCCATTCCATCCTCGTGGCACAGGTCGGGATAGCCGGCAGCACGCTGGTGGGACATCACGTCATGATCGGTGGACAGGCTGGGCTGGCAGATCACATCGTCATCGGAGATCAGGTCATGATTGCCGCTCGTGCAGGCGTCAACCGCAGCCTCGAACCCAACCAAATCGTCTCAGGGGCTCCTGTGATGCCGCATGAAGTCTGGGTCAAGGCCCAAGCTGTGATCCCGAGACTTCCTGAACTCAGGCAGGCTATACGAACATTGGAAGATAGGGTGAAGAAGCTTGAATCCGCGCAGGGGGCACGGGGGAAGAAGAGGAGTAAAGGGGGTAAGGGGTAAAGGCTGAAGGGTGAGGACGTTAGGGGTTAGGCGTGAGGCGATAGAGAGAATTTTGAATGATGAATGTTGAATGGTCGGAATCGACCTGTGGGCTTCGAGCATTGACCATCCACCATTGACCATTCGTTAAGCATCTGATTTTTTCATCCTGTCGCGCAGGATGCTCAAAATGGCCGTCCAGGAAGGCCGCAGGCGAATCGAAACCGGAGGCGTACCCGCTGGGGTACGTTGAGGATTTCGATGAGCTGAGAACGACGCTGGCGGACTTTTTCAGCATCCTGTTAGTCGACTACGCCACGCCAACAGAACAACTTCGCCCAGTAGAATCCCGCCCAAGGCACCAAAGCAGCAGGAAACATGTTGAGATCGCCGTACATGTAGGCCGCGGCTGATGAGCCAAAGACCAACATCGCTCCTGCAATGGAGATTGCCGTGACAAAGCCACGCCCAGGATGCTCAATGACCGGTACTTCTGGCTCAGCCTTACTCTTAGTCTTCTTGCCACGTTGAGCCACAGCGGTTCGCATCTTTGCCGCATAGACCTCGGGAAATGTCTTAAAGAGATAGCGGTGATAGCGAGCCTGCGCGAACCCACAGCCTGCGCCAACGAGGATTAAGAGCGAACTACTGAGAAACGTCACCCAACTGTACGTATGGTTCGCCAGTAATTGATAGGCGAGCGCCCCTACCCCGCCGACCATACAGACCAGTCCGATTGTTCCGGCAGGAAGGAGGATATGGGACCGGACATAGTAGCGAGCTTGCTCGTCAATCTTCTCCGGCCGCAAAACTGTCACAAGTTTCGGCATCGATACAGTCTCCCAGGCAACAGGCTGAGGTCAAGGCTAAGGAAGCAGGTCTCGACCTTCCCAAGAAGTCGGCATCATACCATCCTTCCTCTGCTTGTTGCATAGATGGGACTGGCTCCCGTCTGTAGCGGTGCCTGTCTTTCTATCCATCCCGATGCGTGTGAGAAAAGCGTGACGCTCAATCTCTCTGATTAGTGGAGATATTGTGGATGAAAGTTCATTAACAGTAGACAGCAGGCTTGGTTTTTATGGCATGAGCACTCATCGACATACTCAACGGCAGGGAGGTAGGTGTCGACGCTGAAACGCCTTTCGCAGAGAAAGGTTTCGGCTTCATCCGCATGGAATCCCGCGGTGGAAAAGGCGACCGTGTGGCACCCCACCAACCCACTCACGCTCTGTGTCCACAAAAGATGTGCATGGCATGTGGATAACCATGTTGATAAACGGCCAATACCACGCCGTACCACGGCGCCTTACACATTGCCCAATCCATAGGCAGCATAATCCGTGCAATTACATCGAGATGTATTTTTTCAGGAGAAACTTGCATGCAACATGAATGCAGATTTCTCATGACACAGAATATTCTTTAGCGTCGAGCGTACAGAAGTGTGCAGACCGACGGAACTGTACAGTGAAGGGCAACCTCGGCCACTCACCAATGAGAAGTGGAGAGAATCGGAAGACCCTCTTTGTATGGGAGCACAGAGAGAATGCGTGGAAAGAATCGCCACCGTCAGACCATCCGCATAGCAAGATATCGATAGGCAGAAAAACTCGCCCTTCAAACCGCGTTGACGAAGTTACTCACCAGCGACAAGTTCAGCGTCTAACGGATGGTCTTTGCGAAACTGACTGACGCCTAGCACGCTAAACCCCAGCACATGCCCCTGTTCATCGACCCGCTCCATGAGCGAATCATGTGCTGTGGCCCGCATGAAACCCGGTGCTTCACGAAACTGAACTTCAAGATAGTCCGCCTCGGGGTCAAACCAGACCTTTACTTTTTCGGCCATAATGATTCTCCTGGCTTCAGTTGATCAGTTTAATAGGCCGTCACCACAAAGGCATCATCAGTCAGGTACTTTACCACGACGCAGAGCCACTTCCCACCAACACGTGTCTTCGCGTAGTACTCATAAAAGAGCTGCACCGACTCATCGGAACGATGAGACCCGCACATCTGCAGGAGTCTGCAAGACCCGGCTGATCTCCTCTTCCATTCCAGCCAGTTCCTGATGCTGAAGAATGTGATCGAGCCGTTCATCCGTCAACCGTACCGAACGCCCAAAGCAATCCCGAATGACTTTCATGACACCCCTCAGGCCCGCAATGAGGACCGGACTCGCAGAAGTCGTCGCTCACGGAACAAGGTAGAAGGATACATCGGCCCCGAGATTTTTGGAAGCGCCGGCTAGTGCGCGTTCAGCGCGAGCGCTTCAGCGGCTGGATCAGTGTCCTTCGATTCGGAGGCCGTGGCCGTAGGGATTCGTGGGACTGCTGGGGCTCAAGCCTGCATTAATCATGAACACTTCTGCTGCAATCGCCGATCCGCTACTACGACGAGCCTTCGGTCTGCGGGCTCGCCCCTCGGACCTTCAACGTACTGCACGAGTACGCCTCAGGTCCCCCTGGCTCCGCGCGCCGCTCTCGCGACGCGGCTCAGCGATTTCGCGACGAACTGTCATGAATAATGCGGGCTAGGGATTTCCGGCGCCGAGGGGAGAGTCGAACTGGTCTATCTAGTCTGTCTTGTTGGTCGGATTAGAAGCCCCACCAGAGAGACCAGATAGACCAAATGAACCAGACAGACGAACAAGGAGCTGTGGCGCATCAGTCGCATAGGAATTCGTCGCCGATTGATTGCTAAAGGGACTGCCGTAGGGACTGAAGGGATTGTTGATGCCGTCCGGCTTGAAGGGGCTGCCAGCTCCGTAGGGAATGGACGTGGCCGGTTCCAATAAGTCAATAGTCATGTCTGACCCTCAATCCATACTCACGTGTCGGTTCATGCTGTTCATTTCCGAGCCAAGCAGCTCTACGCCGTCTTCTTGACCCGTTTGCTCGCGTGCAGCACTGTGAAGCCAATGACCTCTTCCCCCTCATAGCGGATGATCACGTCGTCATCGGTTATCTCGCTGTCGGTAGCATGGCTGGGCTTCTTATAATTCACGTACAGCGTGTCGGCCTCGGCGTCGTATATCAGCCAAACGGCATGCTGCGGCGCCCGATTGACCGCCGGGATCAGCTTCAAATATTCCTGAATGTCTGCTATGGCCATACCTGCCTCCTCTTATCAAGGGACCGAACTCGACGAGTGAAAAATGCCGTAATGATAAAGCCGTCGTCGATACGCTCCCGATACACGACGACGAGATGTTTCCCCTGTTCCAATTGACGGACTGCAATCTGTTCTCCATCGCCACCGAGTAGGATGCGATCCGGATGCAACACGGTCTCCACGACTTCTGAACGCAATTCGGCAAGTTCGCAATGTTCTTCCGAAATATGCGCCCACCGTTCATCCGTGAGCCGAATGGCAATCCCACCCTTTGAGACAACTCGGTCGATCATAGCACCCTCAAGAGAACTCTAGCCCCTGTTGCCCCGAAAGCCTCGGCAAAGCGCATCATGTGATGGAGCGCTTTCGCAGCCCCCCCCCCGGACGAACTCCGGTTCCAATTATCTCGACAAAGTCGAGATAATTTCCTCGCCATACGCCGTACGCCTGTTCTTGAGGATATTCTTCCGGATGCGCGTCCCGATCTCCCAATACAACATCGTCAGCCCGACATTCACCTGGGCAATCACCTCAGGCGAGGCGGTTTGGGTAAAGCGTCCACACATGCTGTTGTACAGCGAAGGCTATGCCGTCCGTGGGGAGGTGTCAAGCCGCCATGAGATCACATAGAGCGCTTCAGCGGCTGGATCAGCGTCCTTCGATTCGGAGGCCGTGGCCGTAGGGATTCTTGATCGAGTCTGGTGACTCGCCGTGCACTATGATGCCGCATAGCTAAAATGGAGCACGAAGACCTGGATCAAGCCGGTGGAGGGCGCCTCATTATCACCTGATGAAGAAACAACAACACACCGTCTGTATTGCGTTGACGGCGACCTTCGACACCCTCAGAGGTGAATGCTACAATCCGCCCCATTGTGCCAACTACCAATCACCATCGAGGCCGACGCCCAAAACGCTACAGCCAGGCCGATCGCCTCGCCCGTATCATGCGGACACTCGCGAGTCGGGCATGCACGATCAAGGAACTCGCCCAAGACTTCGCCATTAGTGCAAGGCAGGTACGTCGCGATCTGGCGGAAGTTGAAGCAGAAGGGCATCCGCTGACGTCTTCGGATGATGCCGGTGAAAAGACATGGCAACTACCGCTCGGCTACAAAGGCCTCCCTCCAGTCACTCTGACACGCTATGAACTCATGTCTCTCCAAATGGCTCGATCGAATCTCAGTCATCTCAAGGACACGCCATTCATGGAAGACCTGGATGCAGTTGTTGCAAAAGTGGCCTCCTCCTTGCCTGCCAAGACAGCCAATCACCTTGAACGCATTGTCCAGGTGTTCGCGCCGCTTCGACGAGGTACACGGTCGTATGCCGGAAAGATGGAGATACTACGGCAGCTTCGCACCGCGCTGCTGCTGCAACTCACGGTAGTACTCACCTATAAGAAGCCGGATGCGGACAAGGCTTCGGTCTACCGCGTTGATCCCTACGCGCTCGTTCTATACGAGCAGGGCCTCTATGTGCACGGAAATTCCCATCGGTCAGAGGAAGAGCGACTTTTTGCTGTGGATCGAATGAAACAGGTCACACTGACCGAAGATCGCTTTGAGATCCCTGCTTCCTATTCCTCTACTGAACGGTATGCCAAGCAGTTTGGGTTGATTGAGGAATCGCCACAGGAAGTAACAATCCGGTTTAGCCAGGATGTCGCTCATCTGATGCATGAACGTCAGTGGCATCCCACGCAGCGCATCAAGAAACTGAAGAATGGATCGGTGGAAGTGACGTTTCACGCTGGTGGCTTGGATGAGATTGCCTGGTGGGTACTCGGCTGGGGAAAAGAAGCAAAGGTGCTGAGCCCCCCCAAACTAGTCAAGATCATGACCGACCAACTCTCGAAGTCTCTCAAACACTATTCCCCCACATAACGGTCTTCCGCCTAACAGCCTTCCAAGCGGCGTGACATATTCTGTCACACCTGCATGCTAGTCTCGCCTTCAGTTACTGGAAAGAGGCTGGCAGCGCGTCGAACCCTTCACGGCAACGATGGAAATCCGCGAGTGCATGCGGTTGAGGGAGCTACAACTAGGAGCCTAACTAACGAGTTGCGGAACAACTTCAGAATGGGAGGGAATCATGACCGAAGAATTCAGGCCATTGACGGAAACTCAAAAGCGAGTGCTCAAGAAATCACTGCCCAAGGCTGTTGAGCGCTTTACCCATGACCGGGAGGATCATGTCACGGACATGAAAACCTTCTTTGAGGTCTGGTTCGAGATGCCGGGAATGAGGGCGCAGTATGCCTCACTTGGGTTCACTCCAGACCCTGGGCCTCTTTACTGGACCGCTCCTCTGGTACATCAGACGAAGCTCGCTGGGTATAAGGCCAAAGGATATGGCGATGAGTACAAGAAGTTTCTCTGGCGGTATGTCGAGATTCCAACTGAGTTTTGGGAAAGGCAGGAGGCTGGGCAAGTAGCTTGGCTGGTCCAATGCATCGAGAGCCTCCTAAAAGAAGACGAACAACTCAGAGGGATGTGAGGCCAAACATGGCGAAATCCAAAGAGACCGGAACCAATGGAAAGACGAGACCTATCCTGCTCAAAGGGACCGGCCAATCCATCTGCCTGGAGGTGAAGATTGGAAATCTTGGGGTTGAACTCTGGGATTTTCCCGACGGGGAAGCCCTGCCCCATGCACGATTGCTTTTCGAGCCGGCTCAGGTGGGAGACCTTGGCTTGATCGATGAGCTTGAGGAGGGTGGCGATCATTTGCACGTCGATCTGAATTTGATGCAAACAGGTGCACTGTCTGCTGCAATAGAACAATGGTTGGTAAGTTTCGAATCCGAAACGAAAGACGAAAGCGTGCCTTCTCTCCGCATGCAGATAACGTCACTTTCTATGGAGCTCTATTCACAAACGACCGAGCAAGCAGCCAAAGCGGAAATTTCCGTTCATACGAAGAATGGTCTGAAAGGGCAGGCAGTCCTGACCCGCCTTGAGGCAAGCCTCCTTGGTACACTACTTGAGTCGCTTCTCGATGAGGAAAAGACAGATTCTTCGGGATACGCCGGGTAAGAATACGTAGAAGCAGCTTCGGGGTTGGACTATCCAGGCCGTCCGTGGGGAGGTGTCAAACAGCCATGAGATCACGTGGAGTGATTCAGCGAATGGATCAGCGTCCTTCAATTCGCAGGCCGCGGCCGTAGGGATTCGTGGGACTGCTGGGGCTCAAGCCCGCATTAATCATGAACACTTCTGCTGCAATCACCGATCCGCTACTACGACGAGCCTTCGGTCGGCGGGCTCGCCCCTCGTACCTTCAACGTACTGCACGAGTACGCTTCAGGTCCTCCTGGCTCCGCACGCCGCTCTCGCGATGCGGCTCAGCGATTTCGCGACGAACTGTCATGAATAATGCGGGCTAGGGATTCCCGGCGCCGAAGGGATTGGGCGCGCCAGGTTCCAATAAGTCAATAGTCATGGCTGACCCTGAATCTAAGATGGCTTCAGTTGATCGGTTAATCGGTAGGACAGGCCAACTGGCTCCGCGTCATCCAGCCTTGGGCAGATGAAACTCAGCGGTTACCGGCAATTGAAACGTCTCCCCTTTGGCGACACGGGAAGAGAAAAAGAGGATTTCGAGATTCTCTAGATCGTGCGTCTGTGGATTGAGTCGAGCAACTACCCATAATCCAATTCCTCGGAGTCCTGCTCCGGATAGGCTTTGGTTTTACCGAGGTACAAAATATCGCCAGCCTTGTCATATTCAACCGTCAGGGACGTTTCCATATCACAGTTCCTCCTGAGAGTTGCCGAGCCACATACGCGGTCACGATCCAATGCCGACCTGCTGGAGGCGGATCGGCGACCACCACCACGACAACAAACTTACCGCCTTTCACGTTTCGCGCTCTTCCGTCAGTTCAACCTGAGTCTTCAGGTACAAGCATCGCAAGTTCATCAATGTTTACCTTGATATCCGTGGTGACGAACGAACGTCGCAGGATTATCGCCACAGGAACAGCTGGCAGCAGGATACCTCGATACAGGTATTTTGGGAAGCGCCGGACTAGCATGCGTCAGTGCGAGCGGTTCAGTGTCTGGGTCAGCGTCCTTCTATACGCAGGCCACGGCCGTAGGGAGAGCCGAAACTGGTCTATCTCGTGTGTCTGGTCTATTTGGTCTGTCTGGTTGGCCGGACCGGCAAATTAACCAGAGAACCAGACAGACCAGAGAAACCAGATAGACCGGACAGACCAGAGAGACCAGCAGGATTCGCGCTCAATTCGCCGAGATCTTCCGCCCAAGCCGGAGCGGCACCGAGGAGAAATAGAACCAGGAACCACATGGGCAGCCTCCGAGCTCAACCTTGACCTGAGCCTCAACCTCAACCTTTCAAGACGACCTCAGCCTCAACCTTTCTTTCCCACCGCCAGCCTACTCCCCGCCCAGACATCAGCGCAAGCAACAGTCCGGTGCCGCATGGATAGTAGAATGTCCCCGTTTATTTCTCCCGCTCGGATAATGCTAGAACTTGAACTTAGCGACAAACTGCCTTTGCTCGGACGTCTCAACCGCATGAGGGATGAAACGTCTTACCCATTCGATGGCCTGTTCGCCTGGTAGATTGAGCAGCACTCTTGCCAAACAGGCCGTGAAGAGCCCAGTTCTTCCAATTCCTGCAGAGCAGTGGATGACAACATGGCGACCGGATTGTGCTTCGCGTACAGTGCCATCGATGGCCTCACGCAAGACTGAGGCACTCGGAATGCCAAAGTCGACAATCGGCAGATGCATCACTGTGAAGCCGTCTTGGGTATAGAGCGTCCTCAGATCTCTTCGCGCCTTCTCTTTGCTCTCGTGATCTTCTGCCAGCAGCACGATCACTGAGATGTCACTGTTGCGGTAGGCTTCATACAGCAGACCTTCCGGATCGTATTTCCCAAAGGGCATGGGGCTTCGAAAGATGCGCCCCAGTTGTCCGAATGGCAACTCTGTCATCGTCATCTTGTACTTTCCTCCTGATACAACGTGTTTCGCACTTCGTCGAGGCGGTTCGTCACACCGTCTCCATCTGTTGCGCGATGTATGGAATCGCGGTGCCTTTGCGGGTTTGCTTGGCATGGTCGGGGCGATAGGTTTCCACATCGAGGTCCTGCACGACTGACACGAGGCTCGCCTGGTACCGCACCTCAGTTTTTCCTGAGTTGAACAGGGTCAGGGTAAAGCGGGTGTCCGCCGGCTCCTGCCGTAGCGTGGCGACGTACAGATTGAAGCCGGCAATGGCGGCGCCTTTGCACGATTGCATGGACCCGCTTTCATCGAGGATCAACGTGACGAACAGCGGTTGGGGAAATGTGTCGGGTTTTCCATTCGGCTTGTCGTTCATGGCAGTCATCTCCTTGTTGAAGTGATCAGATGACGCCATCCTACCGGAGGGCTGTGACAGATAAGGTCACACGAATACACAAAGTTCGGAGTTTTGCGTTGCGCGTTACGGGTTGAGCGGGAGGAGATTTGAATCTTTATATCAGCGACTTAGGAGGGAGTGCCGAGGGAGCCCTTCGGCTGCCTGTGACATCCAGGGTCACGGCTGGGCGAGGAGTTTCTTCGCTTCGTCCCGCACGGCCTTCTGCAGCCGCTCGGGTTTGAGCACCTGTACCCCGCTGCCGAAGCTGAGAATCCATCCGAGCAGCTCGCGGCTGTCGGCGACCTGGAGGGTCATCACCAGTGGCCCGCCTTTGAGCGCGGTGAGCTGCTGGCTGGGATGCCAGATCCGGTCCTTGACCCAGGCGGCGGTGGCTTTGTCGAACTGGAGTTCGACGGTGATGCGCTCGCCGCGCATGACGACGAGAGCATCCTCGACGTAGGCGTCGATGTCGAAATGCAGCGGCATCTGATAGGGATGGTCGGTCGGCGTGAGAGACTTGATCCGCTCCACCGCAAACATCTGCACGTCTTTGCGCCAATGGCAATAGGCGATCAGATAGAGGCCCCCGTCGACATACCGCAGGCGATACGGGTCCACTTCGCGCCTGGTCATGACGTTGCGGCCGGCAGAAAAGTAGCGCATCTGCACCGTATGGCGGTGGGCGATGGCCTGGGACAGGATATCGATCGTGTCGCGATGATTCCGATAGTTCTTATGTGGGCCGAGCCCGACGGAGAACCAGCGGTCGAGGCGTTGTAAGTATTCGGTGGCTCCGGATGGAATGGCAGCGTGTATTTTTGACAGGGCGGAATTGAGGGAGGTGTGGATCAGGGTGCCCTGCAAGGGGATCAAGAGCTGACGGGTGAAGGCCAGGGCCATGAGTTCCGTCGGAGAGAGGCGGAGGCTCGGGACATCACGAAATCCGTCAAGCAGACGCCAGCGGACCTCGCCATCGACGCGTTCGGTGAGCAGCGGGAAATACGAGGCTTCGAGTGCCGCGAGATCCCGCCGGACGGTGCGCGGATGGCGCATCAAATCGTCGGGGATCGCATCAACGAGCTGCGCCAGGGTCAGCCCGCTCCGTGCCGCACTCAACCGTTGCAGCAAATGCCACTGGCGCGTGACTTGGTCATTGCGAGGCATGGGTCACCTTCATGGGGTCCACAGAGTCGTGTGCCGAAGCTGTGTCATGCTGTCCGGCGAGCACGAGGTACCATGTCACAAATCCGCGTCCGCAGAAAGCTTCTGAGACATTTCGTAGGTTCATCGTGTGTGGGATACGTCTACCCCACGAGGGAGCGGAACAGCATCACGCAGAACGAGAAGCAAATTACTCCTCCGCGGGTCACCGTGGAACCCTTCGCGACGCCTGCGCGCGGCCCTGTGCACCGCTGTGCCCTCCCTCAGGGGCAGCGCGGGTGAGCGCTGATACCGCCGGACGGTCGATATAGGCTAACGATCGAAGCAGTAGGGCTGATTCAGCGGCGCGAAGGGCGTGGTGGGATTGTAGCGATTGATCGGGTTGAGAGGATTGTTGGGATTGACTTCGTTGATAGGATTAAAGGGGTTGTTCGGGTTGATGCGATTGATGGGATTCGCGGGATTGCCGGGATCGACGTTGTTAATGGGGTTAAACGGATTCTTGGGATCAACTGAGTTGATCGGATTCATCGGATTGTCAGGACGGTACTGGTTGATCGGATTGAAGATGTTGTAGTCGCGCTCATACTTCTCATCGAAGCCAGGGTCGGCTAACGCGAAAGTGATTGAGAAGATCAACTGCACGAGAAGGAAGAAGACAATCCACATGGAGAGCCTCCGCAAAGCTAAACAGCCAGCAGACTCAGCCTACTCGCATAATGCAGTTTGTTGCAATGCCGTTAGGGACATCCGGAAAATGAGAATGTCCCCGTTTCAGATCCCAAGAACACTAGTTATCACTCGTCGACCTGACTCAGTTTTTCGACTTCAGCTAATATGACGAAAAATTCCTCGCCGTGATCTACATAGACCACTCGGAGAATTCGCGGAATGGGAAGTCTGTAGGGGATTTTGAGAAGGAATGTGGGTGGGTTGTATCCGGGGAGACGATACCCAACGGGTTCGGGCTCGCGTTCAAGTCTCCAGGTCAGACCTGTGACGACTTTCTTGAGTAACGGGTCTTTCCTTTCTTCCTCTTGAAGGTATTCCTTGGTGGCCGGAGCAATCCGCACCGTTCTGATCGTCGCCATTTGTCAGGCTATTTTGCTCAGCTTGCGCTTGGCCCATTTCACGTCGTCTTCGGTAATTTCCGCCAGTTCAGAAGCAAAGGCGGTTTCAATGGGAATTTCTTCGCCGATCTCGGCCAATTTCCAGATGTCATCGTGCGTGGCTATGCTGATCGATGACGCCGTGTGGTTGAAACACACCTCACGCAAAACATCGTCCACGATGCTAATCTCTTCGGGCTTGAACATGGAAATATCAGGGGCCGTGAGGGCGATGAGGTCCTTCTTGGTGTAACCATGAAACTCGCTTGGTCTCACCACAATGTCTTTTCGTTTTTCAAGTCTCTTAAGAACCTCCAAGATATGCGTGGGTACAGGTCCAAACTGTTGCTTCACATAGGTTTCCCCGGTGATGGCCTCGCCCCTCAGTTGCAAAGAAATCACGTCGGAATACCACAGGATTTTATTCAGTTTGGTAGAACCAAGAACGGTAGGATCTTGGCACTTGTAGCAGATGTAATGGGCAAGAGCCTCAAGCTTCTGAGGCACACGCCCGCGCCGCCGCCCCATTCTTACCCGCGCCATACGCCCGCCTCCTGTGGATGTACACTATTAAGAACCGCAAAGAATTCTTTGTAAAACGATTTCAAAAGTCCAAATGAAGTCACAAAAGGAAGGCTCAAAGGGTGTTGCATTATAGTGAAGGGTGTTTCCATGAAGCAACCCGGTATTTCCCCTTGCCTGCCAATGCCTTAGCCAGCCTGAACGGCGGCGCAAGCCAGTGATAACGTGCTTGACCTCGAGATCACGTGGAACGGTGCAGGGGCTGGATCAGCGTCCTTCAATTCGCAAGCCACGGCCGTAGGGAGAGCCGGAACTGGTTCATCTCGTTTGTTTGGTCTATTTGGTCTGTCTTGTTGGCCGGACCGGAAACCCCATCAGAAGAACCAGAATAACCAGATAGACGAGTAAAGAGCCGCGGCGCATCGGTGGCGAACGGATTCGTTGCCGATTGATTGCTGAAGGGACTGCCGTAGGGACTGAAGGGATTGTTGATGCCGTCCGACTTAAAGGGGCTTCCGGCTCCGAAGAGATTGGGCGCGACCGGTTCCAATAAGTCAATAGTCATGCCTGACTCTCAATCTCTAGCGGGTGTCCCACTCTAGCCCCTCCAGTACAGTCTCCCCCGGCGCTTCCGCCTTGAGGACAGCGAAACCCTGACGATGGCTGCGAGCTTTTCCAAGGCGGTTGACGTGAGCGATTAGCTATAATGCCGCTGTCCGAAGGAGTCTTGTGCATCGAGAGGGAACTGCATGCCCGCCAAGCACGTCAAAGCGAGACACTGGATAGCAACAGGCATTTTTGACGCACTCAGCTCCTTCCAGGATTTCGAGCAACGCATCAATGGCATTGTGGAAGAGAAAGACCGTGGCGATGTGTTTGAGATTTTCGTGGAAGGTTTTCTTGCCACCCAAGACATTATGCAGTGCGTCACCCACTGGGTCGTCGGCGACATTCCCCTGACGCTACGGCAGCAATACAATCTTCCCAGCGATGCGAAGGGGATCGATGGCGTGTATGAAAGCCGCCTCGGGACGCATGTCGCCTATCAAGTCAAATATCGACAGAAGGGCTATCTCACCTATACCGAAGTCGCGCCGTTTCTCGGCATCACCGAACGCTTTACCGAGCGCGTCATCTTCACGACTGCCAGCGAACTGGCTGACGATGCGCTCAATCGTGGCGGGATGCGGCTGGTCCGCGGCGATGATTTTCGTGCGCTCGAACCCGATGATCTTGCGCGAATTGAAGCGTGGCTAAAAGCCACGCCGCTTCCGCGGTCTCCCTTCACCCCCAAGCCTTATCAAACCGCCGCACTGACCGACATTAAGACCGCGCTCAATACCCATGATCGCGCCACCGTCGTCATGGCGTGTGGGTCAGGCAAAACTCTTGTCTCCTTGTGGGCATCGCAAGACGCACAACCAAAAACCGTGCTCGTCTTGCTGCCGTCCCTGACGCTGCTCCAACAGACGCTGGGCGAGTGGAGCAAGCATCACACCTTTACGCCAGGCTTTCGTTACCTCTGTGTCTGTTCAGACCAAACCGTAGGCTTACGGAATGATGAATTAGAAGTCCGTCCCTCTGATGTCGAGTTTCGCATTGATACCGACCCCGAAGAAGTCACTCGCTTCCTCGCGCATCCCACGGAAGAGGTCAAAGTCATTTTCTCGACCTATCAGTCATCGCCTGTCGTGGGCGCAGGAGCAGCAGGCTACACCTTTGATATGGGCATCTTTGATGAAGCCCACAAAACCACAGGACGAGAGGGTGGCGCGTTTAGCTATGCACTCTCCGACGAGCGCCTACGCATCAGGAAGCGGCTGTTCTTCACTGCTACGCCCCGTCATTACGATATTCGCCACCGCGATAGAGAAGGCGAGTTTCGGGTGCAGTCGATGGACGATCCGCAGGTCTACGGTATACGCGCCCATACACTCTCGTTCGCGAGTGCGGCGAAGCGGGACATCATTTGCCCCTATAAAGTCGTCATCTCCCTGATCGACAAACAGATGGTCAGCGACTTTGCGCGGAAACATGGCATTACGCTGATCGAGACGGATCTCGTGCGGGCGCGATGGGTGGCACATCTGCTCGCCTTCCAGCAAGCAGTGAGAAAAACAGGCGCGACCAAAGCCCTGACCTTTCACAGTCGCGTCAAAGCGGCAGAAGAGTTTGCGAGCGAAACACCTCATGGCATCGGACGCTATCTCAACGGCTACGACGTGCGGCATGTGCATGGCAAACAACGAAGCTCCGAACGAAAAGCCCACATCGATGCCTTTCGCCATGCGGAGAAGGGGGTGCTCACTAACGCCCGCTGTCTGACCGAAGGGGTCGATGTCCCTGCCGTTGATATGGTGGCGTTTCTCGATCCCAAGCAGAGCCGCATCGATATCGCACAAGCGACGGGACGAGCGATGCGAAAGCCACAAGGAGCCAGCACCAAGACGGTGGGCTATGTCGTGGTGCCGTTGTTCGCCGCTGACTTCACGCAGGAGAATCTGGATGAGGCAATTGAGTCCGAAGGGTTTGATCAAGTCGCGGACGTTCTCAATGCCTTACAGGAGCACGATGAGGACTTGGTCGATATTATTCGTGAACTGCGTGAGCGGAAAGGCGCTGGCAACCCTTTTGATCTACAACGACTGCGCGAAAAGGTGGAAGTCATAGGGCCCGTAGTCGATCTGGCTCGACTCACGACCAGTATCAGCATTGCCCTCGCGGATCGGATTGGGAGCAGTTGGGATGAGTGGTATGGGCGGCTCCAGAACTATGTGCAGCGCGAAGGGCATTGCCTTGTTCCCGCGAACCATCGCGAGCACGGCTATGGATTAGGATCGTGGGTCAGCGTCCAACGTAGAGGGATAGACACGATGTCACCCGAGCGCCGGCAGCGGTTGGACTCGCTGGGCTTCGTGTGGGATGTCAGGACCGCGTGGTGGGAAGAGGGCTTCAGCTCCCTGACACGCTTTCATCAGCGCGAAGGGCATTGTGTTGTTCCACAGAAATATCGCGAGCAAGGGTATTGGTTGGGGCAGTGGGTCAGCGTCCAACGTGGTGAGAAAGACACGATGTCGCCTGAACGCCGGCAGCGGTTGGACGCGCTGGGCTTCGCGTGGGATGCCCCGACCGCGCGGTGGGAAGAGGGCTTCAGGTTTCTGGCACCCTTTTACCAGCGCGAAGGACATTGCCGTGTGCCAAAACGACATCGCGAGGAAGGGTATCGGTTAGGCGCGTGGGTTGGCATGCAACGCTCAAACAAGGATGCCCTGTCGCCCGAGCGCCGGCAGCGGTTGGACACACTCGGCTTCGTCTGGGACGTGCTGACTGCCCAGTGGGAAGATTGGTTTAGTGCACTTCAATCCTTTCACCAACGCGAAGGGCATTGCCGTGTGCCAGCAAGGCATCGCGAACACGGGTATCGGTTAGGCGCGTGGGTCAATAATCAACGCATAAACAAAGATGCCCTGTCGTCTGAGCGTCGGCAGCGGTTGGACGCGCTTGGATTTGTGTGGGACCCGTTCAAAGCGCAGTGGGAAGAGGGCTTCAGTGCACTTCAATCCTTCCACCAGCGTGAAGGGCATTGTCACGTGTCTGGAGACCATCGCGAGCACGGCTATGAGTTAGGACGGTGGGTCAGCTACCAACGCACATATAAAGAGACCATGTCGTCCGAGCGCCAGCAGCGATTGGACGAGCTGGGCTTCGTGTGGGATGTCAGGACCGCGTGGTGGGAGGAGGGCTTCAGTGCATTTCAATCCTTCCACCAGCGCGAAGGGCATTGTCTTGTTCCACAAAAATATCGTGAGCACGGCTATAGGTTAGGCGCGTGGGTTGGCATGCAACGCTCAAACAAGGATGCCCTGTCGCCCGAGCGCCGGCAGCGGTTAGACGCGCTCGGCTTCGTCTGGGATGTGCTGACTGCCCAGTGGGAAGAAGGGTTTAGTGCGCTCCAATCCTTTCACCAACGCGAAGCGCATTGCCGTGTGCCAGCAAGGCATCGCGAACACGGGTATCGGTTAGGGTCGTGGGTCAGCCATCAACGCAAAAACAGGATCACGATGCTGCCCGAGCGCCGGCAGCGGTTGGATGCGCTCGGGTTCGCCTGGGACGTGCTGACTGCCCAATGGGAAGACGGCTTCCGCTTCCTGGAGATATTTCACAAGCGCGAAGGGCATTGCCGCGTGCCTGGAAGCCATCGCGAGCAAAGTTATTTGTTAGGAACGTGGGTCAGCAATCAACGCACAAACACTGACACTATGGCACCTGAACGGCGGCAGCGGTTAGATAAGCTCGGCTTCGTGTGGGATGTTCGGACCATCCAGTGGGAGGAAGGCTTCAGTGCACTTCAATCCTTCCACCAGCGCGAAGGGCATTGCCGTGTGCCTGTGAACCATCGCGAGGAAGGCTATTGGCTAGGAAATTGGGCGCGCGTTCAACGCACATACAATAAAACCCTGTCGCCCGAGCGCCGGCAGCGGTTGGACGCGCTCGGTTTCGTGTGGGATGTCTTGACCGCGCAGTGGGAAGACGGCTTCTATGCACTCCAATCCTTCCACCAACGGGAAGGGCATTGCCGTGTGCCTACGAACCATCACGAGCAGGGCTATCGGTTAGGACAGTGGGTCCACCATCAACGCAACTACAAAGAGACCATGTCGCCTGAGCGGCGGCAGCGACTCGAGGCGCTGGGCTTTGCATGGAAGGTGCGCTGAGTGGCGGTGATAGTCTCGGTTGCAACCTGCACCGAGAAGCGATGGGATGGATGAATCAAGAAGGAGATAAGAAACTCGCAGGGAGACGTATTGTAGGAGGGGACTGAGGAAACCACAAGGCGGGGCGTGAGAAAATGCGTTTATTTTCCAGGCTGGATCAGCGTCCTTCAATTCGCAGGCCGCGACCGTATGGATTTGTCGGACTGCTGGGACTATAGGGATTCCCGGCGCCGTAGGGAGAGACGAACTAGTCTATCTTGTTTGTTTGGTTTGTCTCGTTCATTTTGTTGGCTGATTGGATAACCAAAGAAACTAGATAACCAGATAAACTAAACAAACCAGAAAAACCAGCGGGATTCGCACTCAACTCGCCGAGATCTTCCGCGTGGACGGAGAGAGACAGTGGGAGGAGCAATAGAAAGAAAAGAATCCACATGGCGAGCCTCCGCAAAGCGGAACAACCAGTGGACTTAGCCCACTCCCCAACTGGAGATTAGCGCAAGCGAGGCATAGATGCGCCACGGAAACGACGCCTACCGCTTTATCAATATGCTCCCTTGCCTGGGATAACGTTTCGCACACCTCCGCGCGGCTGCTCAACGTCGCCTATCCGTCTTGGAATCAAGTGAACGTGACAATGATGAACGGTTTGGCCTGCGGCTTCGCCCACGTTGATCCCAACATTGAAACCGGCGATGGTGGAATCCTCCGCCTTTGCTCTGCGTTTTGCCTCGTCTAAGAGCCTCATACAGGCGTGTTTCTCCGGCTCATAGAGCTCAAAGAAATCCGCCACGTGTCGCTTAGGTACGACCAACATATGGAGCTCGGTCACCGGGTAACCATCATTGATTCCGAAACAGAGCTCGTTCTCCAGTGCGATGTGCCCGTCCTTTTGTCGCACACAGAACAGACAGGCTTTTTCACGATGGTCATAGGATTCACGCAGCGCCCGGAAGTCAGTGGCGTCCCGATCCCGCTTCATCGCATTACAGCTGTAGCAAAGAGACTGCAGGTTGGCCACGTCGTCGCTGCCCCCATGGTTCCTCGGAACGATATGGTCAACTTCGAGAGCACGGTCTCTATTCGACACGCCACAGAGTTCGCAGCGGAGGCTCGCTCGTCGGAGAACTTCATATTTGACGGTTCCAGAAATGTCACCGAGTGCTAACTTGCGGTGCTGCCAGATTCGTTCACCGCGTTTTGCCACGTACTGATCCAGCTTAGCTTCCAGTAGATGTTGGAGTTCGGCACGCTGTTCCCTTGAGAGTGGACGAGCAGATAGAAGACTAAAGTGTTTGCCTTCCCGCTTTACCACTCCATGCTTGGTCAAGACGCGACCAACCATATCGCGAGTGATCGCTTCGTAGTACTCGATCTGGGTCGGATCGTGGACCGATATTGCTTTGGCGATGTCCGTCTCTGAACATTGGCCGTCGTGTTGCAGCAGAGTCAGCAACATGACCGGCTGATAGATGTGGGACATCCGCATCCGCCGTTCAACGAAGTCAATTAGCTGGTTGTAGGTCATGACGGTCTCCGACTTGATCCCCACAATTCGCTCTTCTCCCGCTATCCTCTAAACGATTCCTGGAACATTTGTTTGGTCCTGCGGAAAGGCACACTTTCGTTAGCTGTTGACGATGAATTACAGGAGATGCTGCACACTAGTTATTCATCCTCTCCTATGTCTTTTGGGTCAAGATTTCCTGACATACTTCCAGTGCCCATACTAATTCTTTGCCATCACTCCTCTTCTCTATGAGCTCCCTCACGCCATGAGCTAATCTATTTCTGAGAGTGTTCAGCCGTTGGATCTTCTCACCTGACAGCTTGATCATGTTCAGTTTTGCTGTGACCTTCAGAATGTCAGAAAAATGAGCAAAGCTTAACAACGGAAGATCCAAGTTCTCCTTGTGAGCCTGGCGCTGCCGTCGCTTTACACCGGCAGCTGCTGAACCAAGCTCCTCGGCGATGGCGGATTCTGTGAGCCTGGACGCTATAACCCGATTCAGAAGCAACTGCTCACATTCAAGAATAGGGCGGAACCAGGCAAGTCGTGCGATGGGCTTGTTTAGATCTGTGAGGTCAACAAGCCCCACAATCTGAGATCGATAATGAACAAATTGAACAAGATGATCATTGAGGCGAGGCAGAACTTCTACCATTGCCGTATCGTGAGACACGCGATGACGTTTGGTTATAGGTAGAAGCCGGTTGGCGGCTCGGCTCCAATAGTTTCGAATCTCCCCGCGGAATAACAAAGGCACGATATCAAAGCACATTTTATCAGCTACGTTGGCAGCGGTGTGGCTGTCTCGCTCATCCACGCAGATGAAGAGAGAGCGTGGGGTCATGATATCTTCAACTCTTGGAAAGGAGTTCGAGATGACCTTCATAAGTATGCCACTGGTGACATATTCGAACTAAGGAGCTCGTGGTGCGGAAAGAGCCCGTTGAGCGCCCCAGTGTTTGTACCAGATCGAATGTCACTTACGCACGCTGTCTTGGCCGCCCCATAACCGCTCAACATATCACCCTACCGCCAGATTTGGCCTTCCAACTTGAGTTGAGGATCCTCCGTTTGGGTAAGAGACGACAGCTCAGGCAGTCTTCGCCCCATGACGAGAGCTGATACTGCCGCGTCAAACGCGTCCTCCGACGAGATGGCCCGTTGCCTGTACTCACCCGATAGCTGTGGGTAGTTCTTAAGGAGATAGCGGGTTCTTTCTTCCTGACGTGACTTCCTGACCGGCCCAGTGAGCACACGCGGATAGATCTCGACCACTCGAGGCCATCCGGGTGGATCGAACGGCCATATAGCAAAACCGTGGTTCCGCAGCCGATGAAGCATTGGCATCCCTCTCAAGGAACCGCATCCCACAGCACCGGCTCCATTAATCTGAAACACTGATTTCGCTCTGATGCCGCCAGCGCTAGGTAGCTTATGTTCAGTATGACGGAAATGTTCCTGATCCACCGGGCGCCGATGCCCTTGGCGACCCCAGAACGGCGTCGGACACGACGTGAGCCACCCTTCACCCATGCGAGTCACCAAATCCAAAAGTTCCGCCGCTGTTGTGCATCCATGCTGCTGAATAAACCAACCCGGGAAGGCGAATGCGAAGTCCAATCCTATAATCATCTGAGGTGTGCGTTTGGCCTCTGCAATCAAATGGTCTGCGACCTCATTTCGATCTCTCCCATTCTCCAACCGTATCAATTGGTCTTTTTCACTCTCGGCAAGCCAGATCTTTTTCAGGCCAGTTGATCGCGACCCAGACCAAACGATGGCAATCACACGAATAGTCACCCTATCAGCTCCTAGTGGACAGATTGCTAAGACTCGTCGTTTCATTCATCCTCGCCAAATTTACGTCATGCAAGAAGTGAAAATCACCGAACAGCGCACACTCCATATCAGCGTCCATGACGACGAACATATGGTAAGAATCTATTTACGCCTCAACGTAGGTGAGTACTTCTTGAAAGGAATCGGTCCTTATGCCGTTCCGGCCCTCCTGATGAGTGACCTGCATTAGGGCACCTCCCGCTTGGCCTCGCTGTTGATTATGGTCCCATTCTCAGGCGGGTTAAGACGTTCATGGGCGCCAAGGTTTCTCAAGAAACGGCTAATTCTTGGAAACTGATAGGTCTACTCTCAGGTCTGCCAACATCTTTGGCGGCAACGCGATAAACTCAACATTATTCTGCTCGCCATAGTCATCGGCATTCAACCATACTGAATCGAGGCCCGTATCAAGAGTTGGATCGCCGCCAGTCAGGATATCAAACACCTGAGCGCGCATACGAAGACAGTCAAACATGCGCTCATCATAAGTTCCTGCCAAGTAAGGCAATGCTATTTCTAAACCAGGCAGCGACTGTTCTGGCATGGCATTACCAGTTACATTTGATCTCTCGGCAAGCTTTCTCTCGCGAAGGGCCTTGCTTCCTATTCTGTCAGTCCTTCCAGTTCGCTGCTCGATCGTTGCAGGATTCCAGCCAAGATCGTAGTGAATGACATGGCTGCATTGCCGGTGAAGGTCGATTCCTTCTTGTCCCACCGCCGTACATACTAAAATATCAGGCAAGAGTGGCGTATTGAAGCCACTAAAGATCGCATCGCGATCAACTTTATCTTCTCCGGTTACCAACGCGACAGATTCGGCCTGTGGATTCATAGCGTATCGTAAGTGCGCTTCTCTCTCGTCCGGCCCCATCTCAATGAGATCTCTGATAAACTCTGCGATTCGATGTGAGAGAGGCTCCATTTGTGGCGATTCTGGATTGGTCTCGTGAAAACCTCGAAGGAGGCTCTCTCTCCAGGTTTCCTCATTTCCTTGGAAGATACTCGCCGGCATTCGAAACAGGATGTCTTCACGTAGAAATGCTCTCACAACTGCATCATGGATTTTTGCTCGCTCGAGCCAATTCCACTCTAAGTAAAACTTGCCCGTAGAGAAACGAATGACATGGTCGAGACTTCTTTCGTCGATATATCGTCCTTCTCCTAATAATTCCTTGACCGTAATTTTCGGAATCTTATAGCCGACAACCCCCTGTTGGGGCAAAGTAGCCATGAATTCCAGACGCGATAAGTCCTTGGCACGATCCCGAGCTATTTCACCGATGGTCGTCACACAGTTTCCGAGAGGAGCAAAGAGGTTCGGACCTGAGGTTAGGGATTCAAGTAGCGTGTTATGGCCTTTCCTGAGCTGCGCCATTAAGCTGTTTGCAACAGCACTCTCAATGGCTGTCTCTTTTTCTTCCTGAAGCTCATATCGAGCCCCTATGCTAGTCTTTGCTAGGTTTTCTGCACGCTGGCCGGATTCTGATTGACTCACCGGCGCCGCCGATGTGAGAGAGGAATCCCCATAGCGATATTTGACCCAATCCTCATTGCTCATAATCTTTAGCAACGCTTCTGTCTGGGTGCGGAGATGTTCCGGGAAAGGACCGAGATTGCTTAGATCTCTGGATAGACGAATTGCCAGGCAGTGTTCGATGGCCCTATGGAGAAAAACCCGGTCTGGGCGAACCAAATCTCGGAACACCGGGACATTAGCATGCTGGGCCCTGCTGCATAACTCAGCCACGCGACGAATATCTGACTCGGTAAGGTATGGAATTTCAAGATCATGTATGAAAAGCCAGCCGTACAAAACACGATCTACGAACAGAGGAACCCCGGATCCCTCTCGCGAAGTAAGCGCTCGACGAAATTGTTGCATAATCTTATCAGGGTCAACGCTTTTTCTTCTTGAACGAGTAGCGAAGAGGGCACGTTTAGCTTCTGATTGCCGTTGGCTTACCCCGTCTTTTAGAAGTCGATTCAACGTTCTGGCTGTAGGAATCCGAAAGCAAAATACGAGGCTCTTCTCCCCTCGCTCCCATCGCTTGAGCACTTCCTCTACAACCGTTTGCATCTTAGGATGATGTGCATCCTGTGCATTGGGAGATACTCCTTCCCCTGTCAATCTCTTGAGAAGATTCACGATGGCACTATCCTTCCCAGACGACGACCTGGCGAGAGCCTTAGCCCCTTCCTTACTTTGCCAGAGAGTTGTGTAGCAACCGGTAAGGTCCATCCCTAATGCTGTTCGCTTTGTCCCTTGCCCCAGTTCAGCGACCACCTTCATGAGCACATACTGAGCCAACTCCGCACGTGGTGGCATTACCTGTCCTGGAGTCAAGTGCAGCTGACTTTGATCTGGACGAATATTGATGGGCCGTGGAGGCGGATATTCTTTCCCTATCCAATAACGGCGATGCCCAATACCACGCCGATGCCTTATGACAAGTGGCTTCATGCTTCGCTCGAGACGCCGATTGGCTCGACACAATTCTAAGGCTCTTCCAAAAAATGGTCTGAGAGCGCCTGGTATGCTATTTAATTCCTCCTTGGATCCTTCGTCTGGATTCACCGTCTTCCAGTATCCCTCAATGGTCTTTGTCGTAAGGTCTGAGATAATTGGGGCTGTGTCACTAATAGAAGTTAGTCTGTCATCTACCTTGCTAAGCTGTTCATTCAGAGCACCCCATTCCTTGGAGAATGCTCGCCCTGCCTCCTCTGATTCTTGCATTGTCTTCGACAATCGCTCACGCATATTACGGAGCGCCATTACTGCCTCATGGCCGATCGCTCTTTCTGTACTTTCTGAAATGTTCAGGACAGCCATCAGTTCATCACGGTGTAGCTGGAACGGTGTGGCTGTAAGCAACAGTAAGCGCTTGGCGAAGGGGGCAAGATAAGTACAAAAGCTTTTGCAGTCCTGGCGAGCGCTGTGTCGCCAATGATGCGCCTCATCGACTATGACGAGCGGCAAAGATTTCTGAAGCAGATACGGCCAAAGTCTCTTATAGGCGTCTCGTAGTCCACTCTTCAGGCGGGTGAACTGCTCGACGTATTCGGTATATTGCGTTGTTCGACGGTCGCCAGGCTCACGTTGAGGTGCGTTTCTGCAGAGTTGGCGTAAGTCCTCCAATATGGAGAATCCTTCATGACGCTCCAACTTGTGCAGCGCTTCTTCGACTGTTCCATAATTCATACTTATGGACTCAAACAGTCTACGCTCGATCCCAGACTCCCATTCATCTCGTTGGTGATCGGTCGCATTCAGAAATGCCTCCTGCCGTGCCCAATTCCAAAGGTCAATTTCATATTCTCCACGGTTGACCCGCGCAATGCCGTCATTCCATGCAGATGACCCACTGGTGTGAGATAAGCCACGAATGACATGGTAGCGGTCCTTCATTTGCAACCCATTTCCCCACCAACGGAATAGACATGCCGTAAAGAAACGAACGGTCGCATCGCTGAGGCGTTTCGTGAAGAGGCCAGCTTCCGCGATCAGCACGACAGGCGCGGTCTTCCGCCTTAAATCGCTTGCTTGCTGAATGGCTTGCAGAAGGTCATCAATGCTGAGACATATCTTCGAAGTGAACCACTGCGTGGAGTCATTGTTTATAGAGCAACGCGTGCGGAGGGCTTCCACTTCGCGGTGCCATTTATCGCACAAAGCATGATTCCCGGCCGGCGTCACAACAACAACGGCCTTATAGCAACGGGCTAGTTCATCAAAGATTTCCCCCCTCAGTTGCTGCCGGACAGCAGCGAGGACAACATGTCCCACCGCGAGCGCGACAAATGTCTTGCCCAGTCCAACCTCGTCGGCCAGCAGTTGAATTTCACGCCGCTTGTGACTTGAACCGAAAAAAGCCTCGAGGATGTGGTCAACCGTCTCATGCTGGCGTTCGGCATCCTCCGGCGTTACCCGTTCTTGATCTTTGCCGAGATCGAATGATTGAAGATCGCTTAGCTTGATCATTTTCTTGAAGCCGCGGCAACTCGCAGCCAGCGTTCCACCAAGGGAGGTGATAGAACGGCAAGCAGATACTCTTGGCATTCTTTATCACTCGAAATCGCCTTGAAGGCGTCGCGAAGAGCAGCCTCCCCAAGCATCACAAAGAGCCTGTCGACCGCTTTTGCCTTGACCTCTTCAAATCTCATTCTGTCATTTTCAACTAGGCCTTCCGTTGCCAACTCTAGATTCGAAACCAGAGCGATTAATTCAGTTAATTGAAATGCGGTTGCCATTGGTGATCGTCGACCCGCCATGAAGGCGTGGAGAACCTGTTCAGCCAGAGAGATTGGACTGAACTCGCCCGTCAGCGCATGGTCAAAACTCCTCACTGTGCCAGAGGCATTTTTCAGGAGCTCTTTCATTCCAAAGAGACTTTCTACAAACTCCCGCACGATATAGCTTTGCAGTTCCCTATATCGAGTTGGGTCTTCAACTGGGGTCGGGAAGCTGGTATGAGGTTGGGTGGCTTGCCTGCATAACAAGTCAAGCAAATCATCTTCCGATATGCGTCCATGGAAATAGGCGAGCAGTTGTTGCTCATCCGGACGTGCTCCCAAAATGCTGGGCAGTCTGGTCTTACTTTCTTCTGTAATATTGATAGGGAACGACGCGACTGAAGCCGGCCCCCCCCATCGAACGACGACCATTCGTCGAGCCAGAAGGGTCGTCACCATAGAGCCATCGAGTGCGGTGCGTGGTTCGGAGTCCGGTGGCGTGCTTTCGGCATCATGCCTCAGCAAGATTGAACAATCCTCAGGCGAACCATCACCAGGCAGCATCACGCTGAAGGAGGGACAGGGTAACCCGTCCAACACAACAATCATTTCTCCAGTCGGTTCTGGGCCTTGCTGCCAAGAGAGACTTATTTCAATGCGTGAAATGAAACTGGGCCATGGAACAGAATCAATATCATCCTGAGTTGGCAAACCTAACTCACCGGCACTGCATTTACCCCAGTCCACGATTCCTTCAGATGAGATAGGCGGGATCCAATCCTCTGGGTTAATATCACGCGCCGCACACCGCAGGAGTACACAAGCCTCCAGGTTGGCCTGTTCTGTCGGGACCACCCCCAAGCCTTTCCGTGTAAAATTTGCGGAGCCCAACAGAGCTACAACCGACCGGGGCCCTTGAAGCAAAATCCATTTCCCGTGAAGGGGACGCTGATCCTCTGCTTTCCCCTCCAGTGTCTCACTGGGAAGCGCATCTAGACGGGCAGGTAGAATTCGTCCAGTTTGCACTGGGAATTTTGCACCCCGCAGGTGCGTCAACAGCTCAAACGGAAATCTCGCTTGGCCCCGCTCGCCTGGTGAGTCCGATGAAGCAATAACATCGATGGACGCGTCAGCGAGTTTGGCGCCTCGTGCGATCAGTCCACCGGCAATCGCCTCAAAAGGGGTCTGTCCACCGGTCGGTGAAGGCCAGAACGGTGAGCAAATCAACCATCTGAGAACAGGCTCGCCTTGTGGCCACTCGTCCACTAACGATTGCCATAGTGGCGTTGGACCACCCCCGAAGCGAACAGCGATACGAGGCTGTACTTTCGCCCGGCTGCTCTCCCCCCAAGCCCCAGCTTGCTGACTAATACTCTCAAGAACTGCGAGCAAGGATGGCGTGGCTACATTCCCTAGAATGATTTTCCATTCTGTTATGGCAGATGTCAGTATGCTCGCCGACACGGATGATTCAGGCGAACAATCAAGAGTAAATACAATCTCACGCTGGCGTCGGAATCCCTCGTGCGTAAGGTTTGCCGATGAGACAATGAGGCGGATTAGTCGCTTTCGCTGAATGAGGATGACTTTAGCGTGATGTACTCGCTGCCCCATCGGCAAGACCTCAATCCGCAGGCTGGGACGCATCCCCTGACTCATTGCGGTGGCGTCACAAATCAGCCCGCAATAGATCTCCGCAAGCTTCCGTTCCAATGTGAGCGGATTTGCATAACCGCGGTCGCGAACACCGCCCAGACCAAATAACGTCGGCAAGAAGTCTTGCTCGAAGAAATTGGGCTGATCCAGAGAGAGGCTATAGGTAGACAGAATGACTGAAATAACTGGCCCGTCTGCCTCAGAGGGACGAATGAGATCTATTAATGGGATATTTGCCGCGGCACTAGTCATCAGTAGCCCAGGTTATGAAATTCTGCACGCCCGTATGAATTCAAATGCCGCAGGAGTCCGATAGGAATGTCTTCCGATCTTGGACCAATGTTTGACACGGCCCGCCGGCGTGAGCTGATGTCGTTGTACGGTCAACTGGAACGCTTCCGGACCCGTGCTTCGCAGCCACGGCGACTTCGGCAAGCCACCATCGAACTTGCCGCTCTGAACCGAATGGTGTCTGACTAGTATCGATTGCAGTACACCAACGATATTGGGAGCGTGAGCGATCCGCTCTGCAAGCGCGATAATTCCTGACTTGGTGAGTATCTCCGCCATTTCTGCTGTCGCCTTCGCATCAGTAGCGGCCGCGTCACTGATGGTCTTCAACAACTCTTCCCCAGTTGCCTTACAAGTCTCAACCGCTTCCTTCATCGATTGAAGACATGAAGCGGATGTGAACGTTGCCTCACCCTCATCAGATGCGGCGGCACGCATGCCTTCAAATAGATAGAGTGTGGATTGATAGAAGCGCTCGAACGGATCTTCTATTGATAGAGCAGCGCGAATTTGATCGATACACCCCTTCGCGGCCTCAGCCTCGTGTGCAGTTCTGGATCTGCATGCCCGCAACACTCGACCAAGGACTACGCCTTCGTCGAATTCTCCGTCAGGCAGTACCTGCGCCAAGAGTGTTAGTGCGGTCGCCCGCACGTGGTCGGAATACTCTGCCTCTTCGCCTCCCCGCAATGCCTGAGCGAGGACTGTTCCCTCTGCGCGGGTAAAAACTCCAATGTGCGCTCGGCGTCCCCACTCTTTCAGGTCAGTTAGCGACAGCTTCGCCTCTTCATCATAAACGGCTAGATTCGACAGTGGCTTTGGAAAGGCTTCGGCCAGTCTTCTGCCAATGGGCCTCGAACTAAGAGCGGTCATAGTGGCGAGATGACAGGCCTCAATGAGCGATGAGTAGATACCGATGCCTCCATAACGAACCTGATTTGAAAGAAGGTTGAAGCTACTAGTTTGAAGATACTGGCGGGCAGAGAGGCTCATGAGACGGCGTTTCACGTAGGTCACACCGCGCAATCCACTTATCGCCTTCTCGCCTACATCCAGGTCTTGTGATGCCAGGCCACATGCTATAGCCCAGGCTCGCTCATAGGACTTGATGGCCCTCAATCGTATTTCCTTGGTCTTCGCGGAAGTGAGCGATGAGGAGGGAAAGCGATCTTCGGCTTTCGCCACAGCAGCACAGAGCATCGAAACATACCGCGGAACGGTGCTAACCGTCGTCAGGTCTGGTAGAAAGTGGTCGGCAATGGCCAAGTAACCACGTGTGAAGCCAAGCGGATCAAGACTGCCACTAACAAGATCTAGGGGATCATAGGGAGTCCAAAAAATACGAAAGGGAGGGTCGTCAAGTAAGGCTACTTGACCGATAGTCTTGGGGTTAAACTGAATCACGCTGTCCCATCACATTGCGGTGGAGTTCTCAACCCTGTACCTTCAACGCTGTCTCAAATAACGCTGATCTCGCGACCATTCCCATGCCACGTCGACCCCGGCATCTTACTGCGGAGGTTGCTGAGCACAGCCTGAGTGACCTGCCCAGCGACTCACGTTACTGAAGTTGTTGAGCACGTAATTCTCGGGCTCATCGAAGTACAGTTTGTTCGCTTAATGTCCCAAATGAAATATAATTCCAATGTTTTGGCTTTCTCTCTAAATCTCCACGGCATATCGCTCTAACAGATTCTTTACATGTTGGGGTAGCCAGTCTGGTGATAGTCTTCGCTCCCAATCTTCCCATAATTCCGAATAGCTCAGGGCTGCAAATCGAAGGGAGTCACCTCTTACTGCCGTGGAAAACTGCTCGATTTCATCACGATGTCGTTTGAATTCGTCGAAGTTCTTCCAGTTTGTTGGTTCCCAAAACAGATAGAGAATCTCAGGGGGGTTTTGCTGTTTTCCAGCATACGTATAGGAGAGGCCTAGTGCATGCTTGATGAGCTGAGCGACGTCCAAGTGGCGATACAAATGACTGGCCTCCCGCAGCACGGCGATATACTGAAACCAAAGTGATTGGTTACGTTCGTCTGAAATCTTCGCATATGTATTAGAGAACGATGCTTCTTTGAGGGAGAGATATTCGAGACACTTGGACTCAATGCCTAGTACGTTGTCTTGTGATTGCAGTAGGACATCCAGGTGAGGATTAGTCGCACGAGGACTGAATTGCTGGAGGCCGTTCGGGCATGACGCTTCGAATTTTAACGATTGTAAAGTCTGATGTGCCTTCAGTGTGAGTGTCAGTGGATCATTTCGCCAAGGTCCAAATGTATTCACAACCAAAGCTGAGGAGGAGAACATAGCTGCCATTTTCGGCGGCTGACCATTTCTACCTATAAGTTCACTTCCTTTTCCCAATACGTAATCTTCGCGACATTGCGCAAAGGGCACGCCTTGAATAAGATTGGCTTCAACACTTTCTGCGTAGTCGATATAGTGCCCGTCCGATGTGGAGGGAGGTGGCGCCCCTCTGCATGACCAGAACGCCTGTCGAAGGGCTCGCTTCGCACGATCAAGAGTTGAGTTAATGGGCATGAACCGTTTCCCCCATGGATAAAATGATAAGAATTTGAGCCGGTGTAAGTAGTGCGTCGGGCTTGTGCCGGGCGAGCCATTCGATTGCTTCTGCTCCTGATAGGTCCAAGACATACTTGGCCAGCAATGCTGCAAACAGGGCCGTTCGCCCGAGTCCTGCAGAGCAATGAATCAGGATGTTGTGACCCTCCGAGGCGTGCGCGCGCGTTTGCTTCAGCACGTCAACGAGCTGGCCATTGGAAGGGACGCCGTAGTTTGGAGTGGGAAGGGGAAAGACCGTGAGGCCTTGCTCTCGATAGAGCGACAGCAAATCTCTTCCCGTCTTCTCCCTGCACTCCTCTATTTCTGCCAGGAGAACGATTGCGGAAATGTTGACTGCTTTCAAATCGTGAAGGAGTTTGCCATCGGGATCAAACAGCCCGAAGGGCATCGGGCTGCCATATATCTGGCCGGGGAGATTGAGAGGGTATAGCGTGAACGACAAGTGCGAACACCTCTATTTTCCATAGAACCAGTCCAGGAGACTAGCACAGTGATGAAGAGGCTTCGATCCTGCATAAGTAGGATAACGCACGGATAGTTGAGACCGGAGTTCACATGGAGCGGTTCGGCAGCTGGATTAGCGTCCTTCTATTCGCAGGCCGCGGCCGTAGGGATTCGTGGGACTGCTGGGGCTGTAGGGATTCCCGGCGCCGTAGGGAGAGACGAACTGGTCTATCTTGTTTGTTTGGTTTGTCTCGCTCATTTGGTTGGCTGATTGGATAACCAAAGAAACTAAATAACCAGATAAACGCGGATTCAACCTCCCAGTGCATAATGTTCAGCCGCCGCTGGTCAGCGCGTGAAAGACCTCGTTGGGCGTATGAAAGCCGAGCGATTTTCTGGGGCGGCGGTTGAGCAGGCGTTCGACCTTCGCCACCGTTGCCGGGTGAATTGTAGTAAAGTCCGTCCCCTTTGGGAAGAAGTCCCGAATCAGGCCATTCGTGTTCTCATTCACTCTGCGTTCCCACGCGTGATAGGGCGTGGCAAAGAAGATGTGCGCCTGCAGGCGGTGCGCTGTCTGTCGGTGCCCAGCAAACTCTTTGCCGTTGTCGTAGGTAATGGTGTGGACGTGGTCGCGCCGCGGGTTCAGCCGGCGCACCGTGGCGCGGTGCGTGGCGTGGGCCGTTGGGCGGGGCAATTTCGAGATGGTGGTGAACAAGCTTTTCCGCTCGACATGGGTGAGCAGCGCTCCCTTGTGATGAGCCCCCACGATGGTGTCGCCTTCCCAGTCGCCGAGTCGGGACTTTGCGGCCACGATCGCAGGCCGCTCCGCGATGTCGGTCCGATAAGGAATCACGCCACGTCCAGCGGTCTGAGCCCCGCGCCGGTTATAGCGCGTGCCCCGTCGGCGCAAGTACCGCCAGAGGTCGCCACCCGTGCGTTTGTTGGCCCAGATCATCTGGTAGATCCGTTCATGGCTGAGGGCGATCCCGCGCGTGGCTCGCAACCAGAAGCTCAGCTGCTCCGGGCTCCAGCGTTCCGCCCGCAGCTTACGGGCGAGGGCGCGCCGGACCCGGCCCGTCAATTTGCGCGGCTGGTGTCGAACCTGTTGCTGGCGGGCTTGCGCCTGGCGCTGCGCTTGCTGAAAGCGGTAGCCCCGCTGCCCCGTGTTCCGGGCGAGTTCCCGGCTCACGGTTCCTTGGCTGAAGCCCAAGGCCTTGCCGATCTCGGCCTGCGTGATGCCCGCCTTCCGCAAGGCATACATTTGACATCGATCTTCGTAGGTGATCCGACGATATGTGCGCATCAGTAACCTCTTGGTGTGCCAAGAGGTTACTCCATCACGCCGTCGGTGAAATTATGCACTGGCTACTTGAATCCGCG